>JAABUO010001055.1_pt1 | contig 39170 bp, 41 predicted proteins | sample 5559291 | NCBI WGS metagenome assembly JAABUO01 (sample SAMN10711878, study PRJNA513372) | rock metagenome | isolation source: Antarctica rocks | place: Antarctica: Victoria Land, Finger Mt sud
GACATTCGCTAGTGGTACCACGTTGCGTAGTTTTGTTCCCATCATGATGAAGTTTCTCTTCCTCTACATAGATTTCTTCCTCTCTCCTTATTACGTTCAACCAAGCTTTAGGTTTTTCAACAGGCTGTACTGTTATATCCTACGTTTACGCTCGTAGCGAGAAAGACCATGTTTGCTAGTTTGCTCTGCAGGCTGGTTCATCCCATTTCATCTTTGTCCATAAGCGCAACTATGTGAGCACGATTTTAATAGTTCTATGGTACGTAGTATTTTTTCGTCAGAATCGCACCGATAGGCCAACAGTAGTAATAATGGTAGTCATCCAACCCCATAATAGCCATTTTTCTCTACCTACCCCAATAATTACTTGACCATTTTCCCCTTTACCTAGTATCATATACAATATAATCTATATATTATAATCGCATCATTGTTTGTATATTCCTGTTTGAGAAAGTGCCCACGCATGAACAGACAGACATCCTCTTACGAGCTATCCGGCTTCTGGGCTATGACCCGTGACGAACGCGAAAAACACAACAAACGCCTCCTCGACGCGCAACGTCTGCACCTGCTTTCACCAGAGAAGCGCAAGACGTATCTGGAAACCCTGCACATTCATACGCTTGTTGGCTATAGCATCACCCTTGAAATGTTGAGCAAACCAGCCTATTCTTCGTGCAAGGAACACCTGTACGATGTCCTCGCTAGCCTGTCCGAACGCCAGGAAAAACTTTCGCAGTTGCTTGCGAACATGTAATGTTTGCATGAGCAATACATAAAGAATGTGCATTGCTCATCACAACGTAACCCTCTCCTATCGCGTTCATTCCAACTTTCAGCATAGCCAAAGCGTACATCTCATAGAAGCACAACGGCTCCCATCTTTTGGAGAAATGTAGAAAGCGACCGAGACAGCATGAATTCTCCGCGTACAATGATTACCTTCAAAACGGGCAACATTCGCTTCACCTATCGTATCGGTGCCATTATTCTTCATAACGGGCGGCTCCTATGCGAGGAAGGGATGCAAAGAGGGGAAACGTTCTGGTTTCTTCCTGGTGGACGCGCCGAACTGCTCGAAACCGCGACCGAGACATTGTATCGCGAGTTGCTTGAAGAATTGGGCGTTGCTCCAATACGTGAGTATATGCTGTTCATCAACGAAAACATCTTTGGCCCACCTGAAAAACGCGAACATGAACTGGGTCTGTACTTTCTTGTAACACTGCCAACGGACGCGGCGATATATCAGACGCCTACATCGTTTACGCGCATCGAGGATGAGAAACAACTTAGCTTCAGGTGGTTGCCTCTCGCTCAACTTGAACAGTCCACACTCTACCCAACGTTCTTGCGCTCATCATTACAGCCATTGCCAGAACAGATTACGCATATTATCACTCTCGAAGAGTAAATTATGTAGATATAGTAGGGGCGACCCTTGTGGTCGCCCGTTCCCAAATTAAAGAGTTAAACAGCATTATCTCGTTCCTTTCGAGAGGCCATTCACTATGCAACGCTTTTTACAAATTATCCAACAAATAATTCGCATTCTCAGACCCACACCAGGTATCTTTCTCTTTTTTATCGCACCCCTTGTGGGAATATTGCTTACTGGTTTGACGCCGCCGAACGGTTTCTTCAATCCCTTGACGCTGCTCTTTCTGTGTGTACTCTATGGTGGTGGCGCGATTATCGCACGTGAACTGATGCTGTACTGGGGCAAGGGCTGGATCACACTCCTGCTGCTCGGCGCGGCGTTTGGCGTGATCGAAGAAGGTTTGCGGCTCAAAAGCTTCTTTGATCCGCACTGGAAATATCTCGGACAACTCGGCACCTACGGGCGTCTGTGGGACGTAAACTGGGTATGGAGCGTACAGATGACCCTTGTCCATGCCGTGTTCAGCATCGCTATCCCTGTCCTCATCGTGAACCTCCTCTTCCCAAAACGCCGTATGGAGCGTTGGGCTGGCCCACGTGCCTTGCTCTTGCTTATAGTCATGTTTATCCTGTTTGTTGTACTCGGCTTCCTGTTCCTTTCGTCGTATCATCCACCGTTTATTCCGTATCTCGTCACGCTCGTTGTCGCGGCGACACTGATTCTCCTGGCCCGCTTTCTACCACGTCGCATCCGCCGTTACGAAAAGCACTTATGTCATGCCACCGTTACGTTTTGGGCTTGTCGGCTTCCTGGGTACGTTAACCCTGTACCTTATCAACTGGATATTGCCTACCACGCTCATGCCATTCTGGGTAGCCATCCTCCTGATGCTCTTGCTCGCCCTTGCCATCACCTATGCCATCCTGCACATGTCGGGCAACGTCGCTGGCTGGACCGAACGCCACCAGATTGTCCTTGTCTCTGGTTCCCTTGCCTTCTATATTCTCATGGCTCCCATCACCGAGTTTACGCAACGCCAGCTCGACCCATCCGGCCTCACCTTCGTCGCCCTCATCGCCGCCGGACTGCTCTATCTGCTCAACCGACGCATCCGTAAGCGCGAACAGAAGCAACTGCAATTGCAGCAAAGCGTAGGAGCTTGATTATGCTCTTGAAAAAATATTGTGGGCATGGGAATAGACGGGCGACCACAAGGGTCGCACCTATATACGTGTATAGTAGGGTGCGACCCTTGTGGTCGCCCGTTGAGAAAAACGATGTGGTCGTCCGTTCCCAAAGAAAAAATTAAACAACAGAATCAGACCCCTACTTGACGTAGCAACGCGAAATACATACAATCAAGGGACAAATAACGTTTATTAGAATGTTCGATTACTACCACTATTCTCAGGAGGAAGTATGTCCACATCGCAGACAGGGGAAGAGTGGATTAGTTTAAGCGAGGCAGCGGACTTGCTAGGCATCCATCCCGCAACGGTACGTTTGTGGGCGGACCGCAACGAGCTACCTTCGCGTCGCACCAATGGCGGTCATCGTCGCTTCCGTCGCACTGATATCGAGGCACGTCTGCGCCAGGATAACGAGCCAAGAAGCGATCCCGCCGCGCAACTGCTGATTCAGAGCGTGCTTGGGCGTGTGCGCTTCGCCTTCACCGATGGCACGCTCAACACCTTGTCGTGGTATGAACACTTCGACGAAAACGCGCGTGAAGCCTATCGTTTACTGGGACGCCGTGTCCTTGAACTGCTACTCCGCGCCATTACCGATGGCACGCACACGGACGAACTACGCCGCGAAGCGATTCAGCTTGGCACAGAATATGGCTCCATCACCAACACCTCACATGTGCCCGTTGCCGATGCGGTACGTGCCTTCCTCTACTTCCGCACGCTCATTGACGAGAGCGTGCTACAACTCGCCGAGGTACGCGGCAGCCGCGACCATCAAGACATTCCCTGGATCGAGAGCCTCAACCAGATACAGACCATCACCAACGAGATATTGCCTGCCTTGATTGAAGCTGCTCAACATCCCGCAACAAAATAAGTCGTTCTTTAATGCCCTCTTCTACATAGCAAACCCTAGATGTAGGGGAGACCCTTGCGGTCTCCCCGCCCCAAAGAAAGGCATCCCAGCTATGAGCAACACAGGTCGCTTTGACAAATTTAACGATCAGGCGCGCATGGTTTTTCACTACGCGCAAGAAGAGGCGCAACGCTTCAAAAACAACTACATCGGCACAGAACATCTGCTCCTCGGCCTTATTCGCGACGAAAACAATGTCGCATCCACTATTCTACGGGATTTAGGTATCGAATTGATAAAATTACGTACTGCTGTTGAGTTTATTAACGGGAGTGGTGTTGATGTCATAAGGGCACAAGTTGGCTTGACTTCACAATCTAAGAAGGCGATTGAGTTGGCTGTTGATGAAGCGCGTCGCCTCGGATATCATTACATCGGTACAGAACATATGCTGCTCGGCTTGATACGCGAGGGCAATGGTATCGCTGCTGGCGTCCTTCAAAGTTTTGGCGTCACGCTGGATAGAGCTTACATGAAGTTACTCCAGATACTGCCGGATACTCAACAACCAGCTTCAAACGATCCTTCTGCAACATTCACAACGCAAGCGACCGACACACCAATCTCAGAAACGCCAGCGACAACGAGTTCACGCGCTATCGCAATTGTCCAAACCCAAAGTACGAGGTCGTATGAAGGCTACCCGTTTACAGAGCAGTCCCACAAAGTTATCGAGGGGGCACTTGAAGAGGCAATAAGCTTTCAGCACAACTATACTGGAACAGAACATCTCTTGCTCGGCCTTGTCCGAGAACGCGAGAGTGTGGCGGGTACCGTCCTGCAAAATCTCGGCGTAGAACTACACAATGTCCGTAGAGCGGTTGAGTTCATTATCGGACGCGGTGATCGCATTGTACTTGGCGAAATTGGAGTAACACCTCGCGCCAAAAAGATTCTCAAACTCGCCTCAGAAGAGGCGCAACGGATGAATAATGCCTATATCGGCACAGAGCATCTTCTGCTGGGTATGATGTTGGAAGGCGAAGGTATCGCTGCAGGTGTCCTGCACAACTTTGGTGTCAATCTGGAGAAGGTACGTGTAGAAACAAAGCGTGTCCTGCAATACGCTCAACGCGAAAACCCATAATAACCAATTGTGGGAACCGATAATGCTCATTAACTTTTTATTACGGATACGGGCGACCACAAGGGTCGCCCCTACCATACACGTTGACGCGCTCTATGGTAGGGGCGACCCTTGTGGTCGCCCGTTGGGAAACTATGGTTTTTTGGCAAGCATCATCAGTCTCTACAGATCACTGTTTAATCCAATACAGCCGTAGCGGTAGATTGCTCTTGCACCGGTGCCGTATCCTGCACCGTTCCGTCCATTTCCTCATCTGGGTTGTATCGCTTCCCACGTAACAGCGAGGCGAGAGCTGCAACCAGGCACATAGCCATCGCAAGGTAAAAGACGCCATGCAGACCAACCAGAAACGGCGGCGAGATCAAATTTGGGAAGAAGCTTCTCCCCAGCAGGTTAGCCTGATCCGCCTTTGACAGTGAATTGAGTACGTTTCCCGGCAGCAATGTTGCCATCGGATTGTAACCAAGAAAGGCCGCGAAGAGTGCCGATGTTGGTGGTAGGTGCGCTATCCTGTTCGCAACCGTAGCCGGGACTCCTGCTTGTGTCAATCCACTCAAAAGCGTTATTGGCAGTGACGATGCTAGACCAGCCGTGATGATGCTGAAGAAGACGCCGATACTTACGAGCGAGCCAGAGTTCTGGAAGGTCGCACGCATACCCGAGGCCACCCCGCGCTGGTTAGCAGGTACACTACTCATCACGGAAGAGGTGTTCGGTGAAGAGAACATACCTTGCCCGATACCAAGCATAAACAAGATTAAAGCGAACCAGGTGTAGTTGAAATTCGCAGGCAGAAATGTCAGCAGAAAGAAACCAACCGCCTGAATCAGCATACCAGTTGTCGAGAAGATGCGTGCTCCAAAACGGTCAGAGAGCCAGCCACTGAGCGGCCCCATGACGACAAAGCCAATCAACAGAGGCAACAGATAAATCCCTGCCCACAGCGGAGTCACATCATAGCTATAGCCGTGCAGTGGCAGCCAGATGCCCTGCAACCAGATGATAAGCATGAACTGAAGCCCACCACGTGCGATACTCGCGAGAAAACTACTGGCATTGCCAGCGGCAAACATACGTCGCTTGAACAATTCCAGGCGAAACATAGGATCCTTCGTATGAAGTTCAATCCAGATGAAGAGTCCGAGCAGGATAACACCGCTACTCAACGCACCAATAACAAGGGGGTTGCCCCATCCAACGGGTGAACCGCCATACGGCTCGATGCCATAGGTAATACCGAGCAAAAGGATTGTTGCACCGATAGCAAAGGTGATATTGCCGGGCCAATCAATCTTTTGATGGGCGCGAATCGTGGCAACCTCACGTAGCATCAAATACGCCCAGACCGTACCAACAAGACCCACAGGCACACTGACCAGGAAGACGAGTCGCCAGCTAAAGTACGACAGGATACCACCTAAAATCAGTCCAATCACGGAGCCGAGAATGGCGGCAATCTGGTTAATGCCAAGTGCCAAACCACGCTGTTTCTCTGGAAAGGCATCAGTTAGAATAGCGGCACTATTCGCGAAGAGGAAACCTGCCCCCACTCCTTGCACTAAGCGAAAGAGAATAAGTTCCAACGCGCCAGTGTTGCCTGTCCCAGGCGTCAACCACAGTAAAATACTGCCAACGGTAAAGATTGCGAAGCCCAGGTTATACATTCTGACGCGCCCAAACATATCCGAGATGCGTCCAAACGTAACGAGCAAAGTTGCCGTTACCACCATGTACCCTAGCAGCATCCAGAGAAAATAATTTGTTTCTCCTGGTGCTAGCGGGTTAATATGGATGCCATTAAAGATAGCAGGTAAGGAAATCAGGACAATGCTGGCGTCAATACTTGCCATGAGAACGCCCAACGTAGTATTCGTCAATGCGATCCATTTATAGCGAGGCCCAATAGGTCTATTCACCCGTGGAGTACGCTGAGCCACTTGCGTACCTTCATGTACTGTCTTCATGTACTTGCCTTCCATAAGGATCATTTCATGCTAGTGTTTGAAAACGAATTGGGAATGTTCTGCGAAAAGAAACATTCCCTCTTGTAATACCACTTTCTTACCGTTCACGTCAACGTGAACCTTATGGCAAAATAAAATTACATCGTCGTGTCGCCAATAAGCACAAGCGGTTATGCCCTGCACGTACAATGTAGGTAGAGAGAAGCTTTGTAGTGGAAGGAAATACGAGCAGATGAATAGTCAAGAACTTGAGCATGAAGTGCTACAACAGGCGGAAAACACGGCGGCTATTGCGTTTGAAAGTGCAGAAACAGGCTTGCTCCTTTTGTTGGAACGTTTCCCTGAGTATTTCAAGGAGCGTGCGACGCAGGACGATATCGAGACACTTGTTTTTTGCTTACATCGCCTGTACAATTGTAGTAATACATTGTATCGACACATCCTACCGGATTTGGCCCATGCGGTCTCACTACAGGGTACACCTCCACATAGCACGTTTGCATGTCGTCACGCCATCTGGGAGCAGTTACAATTTCTACAGCAGCTTATAGAGCGGGTAGAGTCGCATTGTCACCTGCTGCTTAACAGTGCCACATGTGTACTTGCCATTCTCGTTTTGACAGAAGAAGTAGCTGTCAGCGTAGAGATTCCCACACACGTTGGAACCGACCAGTGGCAACATGCTTACGAACGGCTCTCTACCTCGCTTACTGAGTGGCAAGAGCGCAGCAAAAACTGTGCATCCTTCGCCATCATGTTTGCAAATATAGCAGCTCCCCTCTCTATGGCCTCGCTTACGCAAGTAGATATCGCCCTTGCCTTACTCTTCGATAGTGCTAACGCCATCTTTGGCGATATCATCCCAGACATACAACTGGTAGCGCAGGGTGATGATGAGGTGGTCGCAACGCTGCTCTTCGATCTCATGCAGCAAAACGATTTATTGCTGATGCAGATTGGCAAACTCGTTGAGCCAATCCAGCAACTCATCAAATACTACGAAGTGATGGAATAGAGGAGGGGGAAAATCTCGATGGGCGATCCCTTGTGGTCGCCCGTCCTTCATTGATGTATATGGTTATTTTATGAGTTACTATCTTAACCATAATAGAGCAGTCTTAACACAATGTCAACCAAGTTAGAGCATCTTTCACAGACGAGCATCACATAGTATACATATATCAAATGTGTGTCTACTATTTCCTAAACAGGAGTTGCGAGATGAGCAATGAGGCTACTTCTCTCTTGCCATATATCAATGCCGTGTGCCCGCAGCCATTGTATGAAACTGCTAACACGATACAGTGCGTCGAAGCAGCCATACGCGGCAATATTACAGAACGCATTACGCAAGTTGCGCTGGTAACGGTCACGCTCCAATTTACGTCGGAAGATGGCAAAGTATCGTTCAGTCACGACATGCTTGCACAGAGCATTCACTACTACTTCGACGGATTGCGCTGCCTTGTGCGTAAAACAGATGTCGTGTATATCCTCAACTCTACGTTTTACTTCCTGCTCCTTAACGCGAATAGTGAGGGGAGTCGCATTGTGCAAACACGTCTATGGGATGCTCTGCTTTGGCGCGTTCATAATACAAACGAACACGAAGTGCTACGACCTTGCCTCATGGCGATTGGACATGCCGCCTATCCCGAACTACCTGACGCACACAGTTGTATTACTGCGGCGAGTGAACCATGCTACAGTTTCGATCTGCAACCCGAAAAGATGATACGAAAAGCTGTCCTCCATGTACGTAATAAAGAGATAGAACAGCACGTATCTTTACCTGGAAACGTTGTACACGAAGAGGAACTTACAGCACTTGCACGCAAACTCGGCGTGCCATATCTCTCATTGCTACCGCGCAAAAAACCGGAACAGGTGCAACGGCTTGTCACCCTTAAACTAGCCCACGAACTACAATGCTACCCACTTGGGCGCGAACGTGGTACCCTCACCGTCGCACTCTCAAATCCACAGGACAGTAGCATCCTGGAACGTCTTCATGAGGCAACGGGGCTACGCATCTTTCCCGTTCTCACACACCCACAGGAGCTACAAGCAGCACTCAGTCAACTCGTTTGATGTTTCTTTTGCAAGAGGCGACCCTTTGTGGCATTATGCTAATATGTACAACTGTAGGGGCCTTTATTCATAACGCCCTGTGAGCCGCACACCCATGCGGTAAGAATTGAAGAACGTCCCCTATGGTCGGGCAGATCGTCAATGGGGACGAGGGCGTAAAGAATTATGGCCCCTACAAAATTCCTATTATTAAGAGAGGGCATATTTTATCATGAAGGTACTTGTTACTGGTGGAGCTGGTTTTATCGGCTCACACATCGTCGATCAACTCGTGGCGGCAAAGCATGAGGTGGCTGTTGTCGATAACCTCTGGTCTAAGGGCGGTGGCAAACAAAGCAATCTCAATTCACAAGCGAAGTTTTATCATGCCGATATCACCGATGAAACGACGCTGGCACAGATATTCGATGAGGTCAAACCAGAAATTGTGAGCCATCAGGCGGCACAGGCGAGCGTGGCAATCTCCACAAAAAATCCGCAACTGGATGCACGCTTCAACGTCATTGGCCTGCTCAATGTATTGACCAATTGCACGCGCGTCGGCGTCAAGAAGATTATCTTCGCTTCATCTGGGGCAACCTATGGCACTCCTGTCCGTTTGCCTGTTGACGAAGAAGTTCCACAGCATCCAGAGGCCCCATACGGCATCACCAAGATGGTCGCCGAATACTACCTGCGCTACTGGCATGAGGCCAACGACCTGAACTTCACGGCTCTGCGCTACGGCAACGTCTATGGCCCACGTCAGGACCCCAACGGCGAGGCGGGTGTCATCGCCATTTTCGCTAAACGCTTTCTTAACCATGAGGGTGTGCGTATCGACTGGGATGGTGAGCAGCGCAAAGACTATGTATACGTAGAAGACGTGGCCCATGCTAACATGCTCGCCATCGAACACGGCAACAACGAAATTTTCTGTATCGGTACTGGCAATCCTGTCTCCGTCAACGAGATATACAACATACTGGCGAACATCACCGACTACAAACCAGAGATTACTCATGCCCCTAAACGTGCAGGCGACATCTACCTGTCCTACTTCAACTATAGCAAGGCCGAGCGTATCCTGGGATGGAAGCCCCAGGTCAGCTTTGAAGAGGGTGTGAGGGCAACTGTGGATTTTTTCAGGAAATAGAATTTGTTTGCCAGCGAAAACTCCATCTATAGACGGAATTTTCGCTGGCAAACGAACCTACCTTCGTATCAACTGCCCCAGAATGGTTACTCCGGCTAGCCCCAGACAAAACCATGCAGGAACCATCAGGTGCGCCGTTGTGAGGTAGACGCCACCAGCGACGGCGGCGATAAACATAAGTGACCATGAGAGACCGCCACTACCCGATGCCGTACTACTACTTCCGCTGCTATGCCGTCCAAAGCGGAAACGCATACGGTCTCTTGAGCGATCACCTGCCAGCTTCACCTCGATCTGCCCCGTCTCGATCTTCGTGATCACCTGCTCCAGCGCATGCGGCAAGGCTAGCAAGGTGCGCCCGGTGTCCAGTGCCTGCGTCAGATACTCCTGCACCGTTTGTCCTATGCCCTCGCTATCAAGCCCCAGGAACTTACGTGCGTAAGGCGTGGCAACTTCGACAAAGTTAAACTCCGGCGCCAGACCAGTCGAGACGCCACTGAGTACTCCAATTGCGCGTCCTGTAAAGGCGAACTGCGCCGGTATCTGAAAGGGCTGTCCATAGAGGAGTCGCTCAACGTCCTGGGCTACTTCGGGAATGTCGAGTCCACGTGCATCACCGAGGCTCATGCCGTAATATTGCTCCATCATCAGTGCCATGCCGCGCTCGATAACGTTAATATTCGCTCCTGGTCCAACAAATCCTAGCTTGACCAGAGCATTCACAAGGGAGCGTGAGTTGCGTGATAGGAAGCTGATAAACAAATCCTTGAGCGATTGCTTCATACTTTTTGAGAGTGATCCCACCATGCCAAAGTCGATAAAGGCGATGACCGGTCCACCATCGGCAGTGGTGACGCCTCTTTTGACGAAGATATTGCCAGGGTGAGGGTCGGCATGGAAAAAACCTTCGACAAAAAACTGGTAAAAGTAGGCACTGACAGTACGCTTGGCGACTTCAAGGCGGCTAATGCCCGCCGCTTCAAGGGCTACATAGTCGTTGACTTTGATACCATCAATCCACTCTATGACCAGCATGTGTGGTGTCGTGTACTCATCGTACATGCGCGGGATGTAGATTGTGGTATCGTCCTTGAACATCTCTTTGAAGCGTTTAGCGTTCGCTGCCTCGGCAACATAGTCGATCTCCTCATAAGTAGTGCGTTTGAACTCACGGTAGATGCCCATGAGGTCGATGAAACCAGTGGTATCGACAAAAAAATTGATGACGCGAATGACAAATTTAAGCGTACTCAGGTCCATCCCCACAAGCTGATCGGTGTTGGGGCGCTGGATTTTAACTGCCACCGTTTCACCTGTAGCGAGCAACGTTGCCCTGTGAACCTGAGCGAGCGAGGCAGCAGCAGTACACTCGTGCTCTATTGTGCTGAAAATATTCTTTACCTGCTTGCCCGTTTCAGATTCAATGACGCCTACCACATGCTCGAATGGTGCGGGTGGCACCTCATCTTGTAGCGAAGCCAGCACTGTAATAGCCTCGTCCGGTAGCAGGTCGGCACGCGAACTGAGAAACTGACCGAGTTTGATCATCAGCACACCAAGCTTGACTGCCGCTATGCGAAAGGCGACCAGCACTTTGATAAGCACTTCGATATTCGGTTGTACCTCATAATTGCCACGCTCGCGTGCGCGAATAACGCGCCGACGCTCGCGATATATAACCCAGATAGTCCAGATAAGCACACGAAATACACACCATGCTCTCCACCATTGCTGCCACCGGGATATTCTTGGCAGTCTTTTTCTCTTCTCCAGCATAAACCATGTTTCTCCATTACCGTGCGGTCTACTAGCGAAAGGTCTTCCACCATGTCTAGTTTACCACTATCTCTGTCCTCTACAGTCTTTTTGAGGCGCAATGTTGACGCGCGGCGATAAATTGCAGAGACAGGACGATCAGGAAACATCTCCATAAGCTCTCTTCGCGTCGCTGTTGGATAGTGTTCCTTTAGTAGCTTATCATTATCTACGGTCCACCATATAGAGGGGTTTCCTTCTCTCAGGGCTACAACTTCGTCTTGCCCCCAAGTGGTGTCGCGCCAGTGAATACTCATCTTGTAGACACGTGGGGAGAGAGTATTGAGTAATACTTTCGTCGCAAACATATCCGCTATCTCTTGCCTTTCCTCAATAGTCGTATACTCGTTAATCTTTTCCCTGACCTCTAGGATTAGTTCGCGGTACGTTACCATCTGAGATGCATACGTTGATTTTGCGCCTTCCAGCAACTGTAGTCGTTCTTCCTGCCTCCTTTTCTCGACGCTAAACCGCTTGTGTTCTTTTTTTATATCTTGAACCAATTCATCGTCATCATCTACCTCTTCTCCCTGTTCATTTATAGTACTCAGCTGTACTAGACGTTTTGAGAGTCTTTTCATGGTTCGTTCACACGCATCTATCTGTGCGAGAATTTCATCTCGTTGGGCTTGAACCTCTACCTTGTTTTCCTCTTCTGTGCTTGCAAATGTCTCAAAATCCTCGATTTGTTCAAGCCGTGCGACCAGCAGTCTCCAGAACATGCCATCTACTTCTGTTGTCATAAGCATATACTTGTGGTCTCTTTTACCAGTGTGCTTTACGCTAGTTGTGAATGAGTAGAGATACTGACCCGTTCTCTGGCCCTGTTTGTTGTAGCGAGGCTTGACGTTAATGAGATACATCGGGTCTTCAGATGTTACGAGAAACTTTAGCATTGCATCCGGTACTTCCTCGCCGTTTTGAATATACCTGCGAGCAGGTGGGTTGCCGACATAATTCTCATTTTGGGTTCCATCTGGGTTTATACGCGAGCGTCTGTTAAATGCATACCAGAATTGTTCTTGCTCATCACTCGGTATTATCGGATCGTGGCTTGCTGAACTGATCAGCTCTCCCTTATATACCCAGTACCCTATATATGCGACGTTACACAGCATTTCCTCTAACGCGGTGCTTCCTATCTTGTAGCCGCCTAATACCTTCTTCATATTTGTTTTTGCGGTGAAACCCTCTGTCTCGACCCAACTCTCAAATTCAGGAAAGACGAAAGGCACCTGTAGCAATTCTCTGTGAAGTTGCCAAAGTCGTCCGTTTAGCTCCTTGAATCGTCTGAATATCCACCGCATAATTCTAGCGTGCGGCTCATACACAACATATTTTCTATAGTTAGGGTTAAGAACACCTTTTGAGAGTTCTTTCCTCTGGTCTACTATATACCCGACAGGGATGCAACCACCTGAGTACCGACACGTTCTGCCTAAAAAGTCTTTAGCTCCTATCATCTTTCCGTATATTTGATACTCCAAGTATTCCCATGCTGCCACGCACCTATCACGAAACCGTTTGACAGAATAGGAGTCGCGAAAATCATATACCATATCTGGACATATAACAAGGACACCGTATTTTTCACATATTTCCATAAACTTGCTGTATTCAGTGCCCCACTTATCTCGAAATAATCGGTCAACCTCAACAGCAATAACGGCCTTTACCTCTCCTGAAGTGATGTAGCTAAGCATCTTTCTAAATGCTGGCCTGTCCTCCATTTTCATTTGACCACTTAAAGCCATATCATCCTTTGGACACCGTATTTGCTCCAGTTTCCAACCACAACGCAAGGCGAGTTGCGTAAGCTTACCATCTTCTTCTAGCTGCATCTCAGATGATACGTTCTCTAGCTGCTTCGGTGTTGACACTCGTGGGTACTCGACTACATCGTGGTCTAGTGGTAGTTGCGGTATCTGTCCCCATGCCATCCATGGTGCCGATGGATTCTTTGTTTCCAATGCCGATGTTGGTAGATATCTCTTGCTCACGTTTTTTCTCCTCTATTCTTCTTGCGATTGTACGAAACAAACGACAAGCGCGTTCGTGATAATACGGTGGTAGCATGTTCCTGTCACTCCTGCTTCTGTAAAAGACGCTCCGCTTCCTGGTCTTCATATTAACAGAAATGAACTATTGATACAAATTAGCTTAGTTTATCTATCTATAGTAAATATAGATAGTTGATACCCTTCCTGGGCGGCTTTCACCCCTTCTTCTAGGTTTTAGCTAGAAAATCGCCGCCTATGACTTTTCGGTGTCATCTGAAAATTGCCTCAATTGAACACATCTCTTTACTTGTTCAAGAAAGGACGACAAAACTGCCGTCCTTTCCCTCAACAGTTACAAGGTTATGTGATCACCTGACCGAGCTGGGCGGAATCGACCAGCATCGTTAAGAAACACAAAGGTTTGCCCTTGCACATGGATTAACATATCAAGCTTGCCGTCTCCGTTGACATCTTTAAAACTCAGCGTTACGGGAGCAAGGTCTTGCTCTTCGCCGATCAGCACAGGTCCTGTGTAGACAATTGCCTTAGAACAGTCACCGCCTGGACATTCAATGACTTCAACATGCCTATGCAAGTTGATAGCGAGAAAATGGCTCGGCATCCGAACGTCATTGTGCCCGACCACCATGTCAGTCTGGAAGGTACGGGGCCGCCCATAGGTGAAATCGTCTTGCTTGACGTGCCACCAGGTAAGCACCAAACAGCCCAGTATCCACAACGTGAGCGTTATCAACATACCCATACCAAAGGCAAGTATCCAGCGAGAACGGCGATCATGCATTGTACGGTGTTCATCTGTAGTCACTTGTGCTGTCGCTGGTTGCGGCTGTTGGCGAGAACTTCGGGGAGGTATTGCTTTGGGGCGTTTGGATGCTCGACGAAGTTGTGTATCGCGAGATGGACGTTGAACCGTCTTCTGTGAAGGGGCGGTGGTTGTCCAGTACCGTGCGCTTGTTGACTGACGTGTAGAGTAGAGTGTATCGTCATCTTCTACGGTGGCATTGTACCCAACGGTTGAGCGTTTTTCTTGGAGTGTATGTCCTGTTGTGACGCCTCTTTGTGGTTTCTGATATCGAGTTCTTTCCATCACTGACGTTTCTCCTCTCGATCTTCTTCAAACAGCGAGGGAATGAGAGCATAGTCGAAGCAGTAGGCAAAGTACGTTCTCTGAAGGCTATGGAGCGTCGTACACAGTCGATATTGCTGTTGCGATGCTTCGAGTAACATGCGATAGATGGTGTCGCGTGAGGACGTTGAGATTTGCTCGATACTGCAAAGATGTCTGAGCCAGATTGCAGTATATCCCCATCTGCGAATTGCGTGTCCCATCGAAAAAATTGTCTTTCCCAACCACATAGCCGCTCCACAGTACAACTTTCGCTGGTAATACTGGCACGCGGAGCGGTATCGTTCACATGCCTGCTCCTCATAATAAAATGCTCGTCTGATAGAAACGTCTGCATAGGTGTCGCCTCCCTGCACAATCTCCTGTCTAAATGCCTTCCACACTTGTTTGTGAGCCTCTATATTGGGCCAGAGCAGTGGAATGTTCTCCAGGGATAGAAAGTTCTGTTCCTGATTATCTCGGAGAAGTGGGATGGAAGCTGTCACCTGCTGTTCGTAGTAGTCGATCATTCCTGATCCTCCTCTACGTGTGCATCAACAAGCATACCGTGTTGTTGGTAAAACAGAGCGCACGCTTGATACACTTGCTGCTGCAGTAGACCGAGCCGTTCAAGTTGCTCAGTGGTCTGGGAAAAGTGCATGCGGATGGTGTCGAGGGTTAATGTGGTATGGTGTTCACCGCTCGCAAATCGTTCCAGCCAATAGAGAACACTGATCCAGCGCGATGACGCCTGCTGGAGATCGTCTATCACTTGCTCAAGCAACGCACGGACCGTAATTTTAGCACTGCGAGACTCAGCAATGCAAGCCTCGTTATATTGCCGTAAGGCACTGGTCTCAAATGAAAAAGCTGAGAAGGCAGCCGATGTTGCCATCAGTGCTGGATAACTGAAGCATGTTCCGCCGAATGTTGCCCATTGTTCAACAACAGCTTCGAGAGGTATCCAGTTCATACGAGTACCCGACTCGTTCTCAGAACCTGCTTGATGTGAGTTTTCTTGATACAAAGTCATACTTGTTCCCTTTTCTACAGTGTGGTCTATCTCTTCTCGAAGAAGGGATATTCATGGCTTCTCTACAGTGTTTTTCCATCAGCAACGTTTGCTGCTTCACGGAGCGTCATCTCACCATTCTTTACAGCCTCTAGCAGGAGCGCTATCTGCGTTTGGTTTTGGTGACACGAACAGTGCTCACTCGAACAAAACGGCTTTCCTTGCATGTGCAAGAAGGAGAGCGAAATGCTAGAGGAGGGGAGTGTTTTGCTCTCCTGCTTTGAGGTGGATATAGGAACTTGTTTCTTGTATGATGTAGAGTCGAACATCATGTTGCCTTTCTGCTTTGACAGGGAAAGGCAGTAATGCAATACTACGCATTGACCTTCCCTGTCCTAACTGATGAATAATCAGCGTAAAGATGGGTTTCTGTTGTTCTCGCATCGTTTCGGTTCTAATGTCACAATGCAGAACGTCGTGTAGGTTCCTGAAACGCTTGGACGAATCATCTGAGCGTTTCACGTTTTCTCATAACTACTCTCCTTTCTATAATTGAGTCCTCGCTCAGGACACCCAAAACTCGTCATGAGAGAAGTCATTATTCTCTTCATACCAAGAATACTTGGAACTTCCCTATCGTGTCAATGAAAATAGTTACATATTCGTCAACATATTTATTGACAAAAAGAAAACTGATATGTTATTCTCTTTAGTGAGATTGGAAGTAATGCATGTGACAATAGTCAATGTTTTCATAGACAGGAAAAAGGACGATGAAGAAGTTCGCTCATTTATTGGGAAGCTATATCACAACGGCAGGGACGAAGCAGACGCACGTTGCTTCAAATGCTCACATCAGCTACAACTATCTTCAGCGTCTGCTGGCGGGTGATCGCAACCCCAGCGATCAAGTCGTGTACAAATTAGCCCAGGCTTTGCACCTTTCAGGCGAACAAACAGGTGAACTGCTCGCCGCAGCGGGCTTCGCTCCTCCATTAGCTCTTTTACAAAAATCGGTAGAGCAGGTACAAACAGAAAATAGTGTTCCTGTTTCCACGAAAGAACTAGATCAAGCTACAAAGCTCTCTCAGCAACTCTACTGTTTAACACGAGAAATTCCTGATACATTACAGTCATCATTTGGGGAAGAGATGAGGCAGCTACTCGGTTACGCTCGTTATAAGTATCTCTTGAGTGGAGGAACGAGTGTACTTGCTCTTGATCGTATCGAACCCCCTTCCCTTACTGATGCCCCAACCAACATGCTGCATCATCACCCCTACTTGGATTTCATTGCTGAACTTGTAGGCAATTTGAATGAAGATTCTGCAAGAGAAAACACAACAAGAGAAGAAGGAATTCCTCAACCCTCACAGGCGGTAGAGAATATGCTTTCCGCTATCGATCAACTGACCGGAAATATTCTCGCGGGAGAAATGTCTGCTGGATACTACCAACCACAACTCATTGTGCAAATGTTTGAGATGCTCCGCGAAGGTGCGCCTTGGGAAATTCGCCGTCGTATTGCCGAAGCACTTCCCGGCCTCTGTCGGCTCGATGTAAGCGGGGCAGAGCATTTAATGGAGGCACTCCGTCTGGATAGTGACGATGTGCGCGGTGTAGATATTCGTCGTCGCGTTATCGAAGCTTTACCCGCTCTTTTTGAGGCTTCTCGTCAATCATTACCGACTATCATCCGGCTGCTACATCCGAGGTTAGGAGATGACATCTACGTGGCACTTGCCACCATCGAGGTCTGTAGTGATATTCAGCACATGGCAAAGCAATTTGTTGAGCAATTTTCAAGCGCAGGTGAGTCTTCGGATGAAGAAAGTAACGTGCAACAAAGCATGGCAGAAATTTCTCACATGCAACGCCAGCTTCTTATGGACTGGGAGGGTGTCGAGCGAGAAACGCTTCAGTTTTCTCTTGCGCTCCATAATCTTCAATGTGCTCCAGACACGATGCTTCTTTCTTTAGGTGAGGGACTACAATCACCTGAGCATAAGATACAGTTGGTCGCAGCGCGTTATTTGGAGCGTATACTTCCATCTCGACCTTTGCAGACGTTGGAAATGTACAAGAGGTTACTGCATACTGCTACACGAAAAAATGTGCGAAGAACCATCGCAAAAGCGTTGCCAGTACTGTTACAATGTCTCAAAGAAGCATCGTTGCCGATTCGTGCCCTTGCTCGCTCAGTCATCAGCGATCTCGCCATCGATCCTGATATCTATGTTCGCCGTGCCGTTGCAGACCACGCCATGCACATTTTTCACATTGATAGAGAGTTCCTTCTGGTCCTGTTACGGCAGATGCACAAGGATACGGACGGTGCCATTCGTCATCGTCTGCAACCTGTGGCGTTGTGTTTAGCAGAGACATGGCTGATCTGGTATGCTGAGACAGCAGGACTCGTTGCTACAAAACAGGATCGTCGTAAAGTTGTATCGCCGTTTGGAGAGTAACTATGGTTGTACATCCTGCTCACACTACATCGACACAAGAGAAGGTGAATGTTGCTGTTGCATTTCTAGCGAGCGATGTGAATCGTTTCAGTATCAACGCTCTCACAGGAGCTATCGAGCAAGACCCAACACTCCGTGTGCAACTTGCTTTTCCCCATCCGCGCTCAGCAATACAGTGTCAAGCAGAAATAGAACGCCTCGTTCAAGGAGTGGGACCATCTGGTACGGTTATCGTCGCATTCAGTTTCATGAGTTCTGCCCTTGTAACGACGACAGCCTTACTAAGGCAACTGCAAGAAGGAGTAGCGGATGTTCGCGCTCAGGTACTTTTTGTTGCAGGAGGACCTCACGCATCCGGTGATGCTGGTGGTACGCTTGCGATGGGCTTCGACCTAGTTTTTATTGGCGAGGGCGAATGCTCATTTACCGAGTTCCTGCATCGGCTAACGGAGGAACGTCGCGATGTGCAGGATATCAAGGGGTTAGCATTTTTCGCGGAGAATGGGCAAGGGAAAAAACGCGTTGTCCGTACTGGACGACCTTCACTTATCGAACTCGACGCTCGCTACCCGAGCATTGGTATACAACATCGCCGTCTTGGAGCCATTGAAATCGGGCGTGGCTGTCCTCATGCATGTGGTTTTTGTCAGACCCCGTTCTTGCATGGCGCACGGATGCGTCATCGTGCCTTAGACAATGTTTTAGAACACATCGAGCAATTGGTCAAATTTGGCTTCAAAGACATCCGTTTCACGACACCAAATGCTCTCGCACTTGCTTCCGATGATGGGGTTCATCCCAACTACGCGCGGTTGGAAGAGGCGTTGATCGCGATGCACGAGGTAGCGGGCACGGCAAAAATCAAGTTTGGAGAGTTCCCAAGCGAGATGCGTCCCGAACATATCACACCCGAACTGGCCCAGCTCCTTGATCGGTATTCTGATGCAGCGTACATTGCTATCGGTGCTCAATCAGGCAGTGAGAGCATGCTGGAGTCGATGCATCGAGAACACGATGTCGCGGCAGTTGAGCGTGCCGTTTCTTACCTGACACAGTATTGCGGCAAACTCAAGAAAATTTATGTAGACTTCATTGCAGGGCTACCAGGGGAAACACCAGAAGACGAATCGTTGAGTAAGGAACTGATGGAACGATTGACGTGTATGAACCCAAAAGTGTGCGTGCATAGTCACACCTTTATGCCTCTCCCAGGAACGCCGATGCAGTATATGCCTCCCGGCTCCGTTGGTAAGACGACAAGAGCAACATTTGAAAAGCTCTCGAAGCGTGGTCAAGAATGGGGAGACTGGCAAGAGCAGGAGGAAATTGCCCACTCGATCACTGAGTTTCGGCGTGAGTTGCGTGTCGGAGCTTCTCATCACGGAAGCGGTTCATGATGGATAAACAGCCAAGAATTTCGGAGGCAATTCAGTCACAATTCGAGCGAGAAATTGCATTCCTGCAACGCCTGGTCCGTGCAAAAAGCACGAATCCCTTTCTTCCCCAAACCTCTTCTCTTGAGACGCCAATAGAGCGAGAAGTCGCCGACGTGATAGACCGGGAATTACAAGAGGTAGGTTTTCAGGCCGAACTCATCGGTGTCTCGCCGCAACGCCCGAATGTTGTATGTCGTCTTCCAGGTTCAGGGAATCTTGAGAAAACGCTTATTCTCACAACGCATATGGATACGGTTGAACCAAGTGGATATAGGCGCGATCCCTGGGAAGCGCACATCGAGGATGGAAGGATGTATGGCGTTGGAGTGGCTGATGCGAAAGCACAAATAGCCGCGATGATCTATGCAACCTCTGCTCTGCGAAAAGCGGGGATCGAAGTCGCAGGCAACGTCATCCTCGCGTTTGTCGTTGATGAAGAGTCAGGTGCTTGCTCTCCCTATGGAACCCAGTATCTTCTCAACCAGGGCGTCTTGCAAGGAAGCGCAGCTATCATTGGAGAGCCAGGAAACACAAAAGTAGCCGTTGGGCACCGTGGACTCTACCGTTTTCACATCCGAATACGAGGAGAGGCAGCACATACAGGACAAGGGAACAGCGAACGAGGGAAAGCTGGACGCAACGCGATCCTCGACATGGCCCGTTTCGCGCAGGCTCTCTCGGAACACGCGTTGCCAGAAACCTCTTCAGAAGCCTTCCCCAATCGAAAATCCGTTTTGACCTTCCCTACGCTTATTCAGGGGGGAACTGGAATCAACATTGTCCCCGGTTCATGTGATGCCCATGGGGACGTTCGCCTTCTCCCTGGTTTATCAGTAGAAGCGGTCAAGAAAATCATTGTAAATACTCTCGAAAGATTGGCTATTACTGAATACACACTCGAAGACCTGCTCTCTATTCCTGCAGTAGAGACGCCTCGACAAACTGAAATTGTACAAACACTTGCAACAGCCGCACATACAATCACAGGAGTAATGCCGCGGTTAGAGGGAGCAGGTCCTGCGTGTGATGGATGGATGTTTCTTACGAGAGGTATACCAACAGTGTGTGGCTATGGTGTGACGTGCGGAGGAGTACACGGGGCAGACGAGTGGGTAGATATAGAGAGCCTACGACAGATAACAGAGGTGTATGCCACTACTATAAAAAACTATCTTACAGGATGACCGAAGTTACAAATATCTAGGTCTTCCCATAGGATGTGCAACGAGCTAACCGCAAGCTAGCAGCAGAAAGAGAAAAGAGACCTTTAATGAGAGAAACAAAACACATTCTCATGAGGTCTCTTTGGGTATGATACCGAACTCTAGCATAAAGGTTCAAACCTCTCCTGTGGATCGTCCCTCTGTTCCTGCCTGGTTCGCCGAAGTGGTCATCCTGTCCCAGCACCCCACCACGAAAGGACTTCTTGAAGCCTTCGCCCATCAAGTCCGATTGGTGAGAGGACGCTTTGGGAGTTATGAACCTCTTGATTTTCTGGCCTTGTTGATCGGTTATGCCATCAGCGGAGAACGGATGTTCTCCAACTTCTTTCATCGCATAGCTGTAAATACAAACATTAAGCGGCTCATACGCAACCTCGATGATTCCCTAGTATGCTGAGCTTACTTTACAAAAATGCATTGACCTCTATCCCAATTGACTCATTCTTAACAGAAGAGGGCAAGTGGGACAAGAACCCTCCGTCTCTGCAGAGCCTTTCGAAGGGTGTGAAAGGCTCTGCAGAGACTCTGAACGTGCCAGAGAGAGCAGTGCGTTTCTCTGGCACACGCTGGTTAGTCCTCCCTCTCTTCTCGTTCATAGAGGAACTGATACTCCTTGAGGACCAGTGGCGTGTTCATTTCTTGCTGTTCTTGCACGATCTCCTGCTTCGTCGTCGTCAGGGGATACCACCACAGCGAGACGAGCTGCACGTGTTCTTCGGTGATGTGCCCCTCCTGGATCACCTTTGCCAGTACTGAGCGAATGTGCTTGCGTATTCCTGGGTCTGCATAATAATACACCTTGCTATACCGACGCCAGGCCAGGGGACTCCGCCACTGCGCTTGCTCTTCCCCTAGCTGTGCTTTGAGGTCATGGTAGGCGTGGCCGTGGTAGTCCCGCTCACAGAGCAGTGCCACCAGGATGTCTGACAGTAGCGATTCCGTTTTGCGCGATAGCTCCACCTCAATGGCGATCAGCTCGTTGCCGAAAGCAAAGACGGCATCGGGTCGATGCACGCGTTTCTGCCCTCGGCGGCGGTGGGTTCGCTGTAACAGGGTGCGTTCGCTGGTCCACTCGATCCGCTCATCTCCATCGTCGAGGTCGAGCCGGACATCGGTAATGGCGTAGAGGTGCTTGCGATCCTGTTCACTCACGCTGGCGAGGCTCTGATACTGATAGGGAAGTTTGACGCGTGTGAGGCCCTTCTTGGTGAGCCACACCCACTGTAGCTCTTCGACATCAATGCGGCGTGCCATGACCCACCCGGCCTGCTTCCAGCGGGCAATCACATTGAGCGTGGCACTGACGCTGATCGCGTCTTCGTGTGCTGCTCCATGACCTGCAAGCTGTCCCAGCAGTTCTTGAATCTGGTCGAGGCGCATGGCATATTGCTGTCCAATCCAGGTCAGGGCGAGTTCATCGCGTGATGTCAGACGGGGGACGCGTATATCCTTGCGCTTCTTTCTGCCTGTCGTCGAGTACTGGTGTTCTTGTTTCCTTCTACGAGGTTGCTTCTTGTGATGCATTGGTCCATCCTTTCGTGGAATCCTCCTGATTCGTTGGTGCTCCCATTCACCGTGGCTACGCATGTCTGCGTCAGTATTACAAATGGGAGAAATGCGTCCCCTTTTTGTGTTGTTGTTGCCCCCATTCACATCGCTTCCAGAGCCGATTGAGTGCATACATCGTTCACGACTTGCCCTCTCGTGATTTCCCTGAACCCACACCTGGAAAATCACGCCTGAAAAAATGTCTTAAAAAAAGGCGTTCTCCGCTGGTGTGTTCAGCAGAACGAGCGTTCTCCGTGAGAGAGAAGGGGTCGTGACGTAGTGGTAGGCTCATACGTCGGGCAGCTACAGAGCCGCTACCTAGCTCCTCTCACCTCTTGCTAAGGCTGAACGAAAAGTGGTACTGATGAGACCTCGCCATTCAGCCGAGTCAAGCCAGTGTGCTTCGGGCGCAAGAACCAGCCGATGGGTGTTACTCCTCGCTGGCACTGTTCTGGATGCTCCCTTTTTTGGACTCCTGCGCTCCTTGGTTGAGAGCGTCTCAGGAACGCTTTGGTCGATTGCTTATGAACACAAACAGTGCAGGACGAGCTCATCGTTGCCCGTGTCTGCTGTTCTGGTGGAAGCATAGCAAAGGAAAGGAGATTCCACGGAGAACGTGTGGAGAAGCCGTGGAGAACCAACGTTCTGTGCATCCTTTGCAGGAGAGAACGAGCGTTCTCCAACCGCTTTGAGCAAGAGAACCGCCGTTCACCGTATGAATTGGAGGAGCGTGAACCAGCGTTCTGTGCGTCGTAGGTCCATTCCAAAACGTGCTTGCGTGGTCTGACGCGGTCTACTCCTGTCGATGAAGAGCTTCCTTCTCCTTGCATGACACGTTCGTCTCTCTTCTCTCCATTCGGTCTCTGTGTTGCAATCCTGCATGCCCCTCTTCGTTGTAGAAAGCAGACGAGCCACACTGCAAAGGACGTGAATGAACGTCAGGAAGGTTTCTTTATGAACAAGAAACAATCGTCAGGCAAGCGCAAGGCATCATCAGGAAAGACGCGAACGTCTCCTTCAAGAAGCCGCAGCTGCTTGACGCGAGATGAGACAGCAACACTCGCACAACTGGACCATCTCGTGGAACTACAACGTCGGCGGGAGCAGCTTGCGGGGTTGTGTTGCAAAAAATCTCTGAGGAACAGAATGGGCGTGATGTCCCCTTTCTTCTTGCGCTTAGGCTGCCACTCCAAAGAGACTGGCGATGAACGCCACCTGACCTGTGACGTCTCCTTTGTTCACTCCTTGCATCTGTCCTTTCCTGATCATGTTCATCACCTCATAGCCCTGCAAGGTTCGCCAAGCTGACTGAAACGAAAAGAATCCCAATCCTGGTTTGATGTTGACCCGTTTTTATGGAGACCCCAAAGAGGGGATTTAACACATCAATTGTTCGTATATGACAGGACTCAAATAGTTCAACGTGGAGTGCCTCCGAGTCCGATTATAGAAGCATTCAATATATTCAAACGTGGCGTGTCTGGCGTGTGCTCGCGTCTGAAAGCGTTCACGATCAATGCATTCGCCTTTGAAGCTATGAAAGAAACTCTCCATGGCCGCATTATCATAGCAATTGCCTGTCCGACTCATGCTGACTTGAATGCCTTCTTGCTTCAAGATAGCTTGATAACTCTCAGCCGTATAGGTACTTCCCCGATCAGAATGATGGAGTAAACCCGCTTGCGGACGACGACGAGCCAACGCCATTTGGAGTGCCTGTTCTACTAAGGTCACCTCTTGAATGACCGCCATACTCCATCCTACCACCAAGCGAGAAAATAGATCAAGCACAATTGCCAGATAGAGCCATCCGACGGCGCGTCCAAATGTAGGTGGTATCAGTCACCCATTTGCGGTTGCGTTCATCTGCATGAAAGTCCTGTTGTAACACGTTGTCGGCGACACGAACTCCTTTCTCGCTCTTGGTCGTGATCGTTCGATGTCGTGGGAGCTGAGCACTTAACTGCAGTTCCCGCATCAGCCGTGCAATTCGTTTGCGTCCACATCGTCGTCCTTGCCCTCGCAATTCCGCATGAATGCGAGGACTTCCATACACCTGGCGATTGGTCTGAAAAGCCACTTGAACGCGCCCTCGCAATCTGGGCATCTTCTCGAGTATGCTGGCTAGGAAGCCGTTTGCGCCACGCGTAGTAGCCACTGACCGAAACATCCAGGACGCGACACAGGCAGGTGATGCTGTACTCATTCTGATGCTGGGCAATGAATTGGTACCGCACTACTGGCCGCGCGAGAAGATGCCCACTGTTTCGGACAACATTTCTGGAAATCCCTTGATTTTGGTGAGGAACTTATGTACTCTTGTGAATGGAGAAGCACAGTAGGGTCGCTCCCTGCTGGAAAAGATTCCGCAGAACCCTGTCACTGCTTTGGAGCTTGACTCTTGAAAAAAACCTGGGGGACGTGTTCGTACACCTGATACGAGGTTGAAGCCACACTTCTGGTCCGAAGTTGGTCGAGGCACGTCCACGGAGTCCCGCTTCTCCATCCGCCTAACATTTTTTTTGCTTCTTCATCACACCGAGAAAAGACAGTGCTACCACAGTTGCTGTCAAGGAACCGCGAAGCGGTGGCGAAGCCCTTGTCCTTGACGGAAACAAGGCGCACTGTAGACTTGCCAGGTGATGAAGAATACCAAAACGTCGAAGAAAGCCAGCAAGGAGGTTGGCTCATGTCTCACAAAACATCATCACAGACCGACCTAGTAGCTCTGCCCATGCTGGCCCATGAAACCCTGTACATTGGGGTAGATGTTGGCAAGAAGGCACACGTCGCAGGATTTCTTTCTTCCAGCTTGCTCACCCGACACCAGCGCTTTGAACATTGTCCGGCTCTCACCTTTGACAACTCACGAGAAGGCTTTCGCTCGCTCATTGAGCGTATCAGGACCTATGTTCCCTTAACTCAGGTTCAGACAGTCCTAGAAGTCACGGGGCATTATTATCGTGCTTTGCTCCAATACTTACAGGAAGTAGACATCCCGGTTTATGTGATGCATGTTCAGAAGCGACAAGAGGGTCTGCTCAAAACCGACAAACGTGATGCTCTTGGTCTGGCAAATATGCTCTACAACCAACTGGAGAAAGGTATCCAGGTGGGCGATCCACTCCAAGCCGTCCGTCGCCTCATCCCTGCAACTACCGCCGCTACTGAACTGCGTGGAATGGTACGCCATCGCTACGAACTGATCGCAGAGAGCACGCAACGCAAAAACAAGCTCACGGCTATCTGCGATGAACTTTTTCCTGAATTTACACACCTCTTGCGTGATCCGAATCTGCCTACCGCACTCGCTCTTCGCAAACGCTTCTCGACTCCTGCAGAGCTAGCGGTTGCTCCTTTTGGGGACCTTCGAGAGGCAAGAGGTCGTACCTGTAGTGTTTCGGATGCAAAATTGAGAGAGTTGCAGCGTCTGGCGGCACAGAGTATTGGCACGAGAGAACCTGCTCGCGTGCGAGGTTTGGTGGTTGAGCAAAAACAACTCATCGGCGAGCTGGACCTCATTGTCGAACACATTACCGAGTTGGATACAGAAATCCTCCACGTCGTGGAGGACTCTCGAGAGGGGAAAATCCTCACGTCGATCCCAGGTATCGGGCCACTAGCGGCGGCAACGCTCATCGCACTGATCGGCAACATTGCCAACTTTGAGCGGGCAGCCCAACTCAAATCATATGTCGGGTGGGTTCCCAAAGTGGCGCAATCGGGGACAACACTCGACTGGACACGACTGTCTCCTTGCGGAGTTCGGCAGATGAAACAGACAATGTATCTTATTGTGTGGAGGGCTATCCAATGGGATGCAGAGTGGAAAGAGATGTATGAGCGGCTGATCTCTCGCAAATGCCGTTCCGATGAACGCACACATAAGCTTGTCGGACGGGAGAAAGTCATTGGTCGCTTAGCAGGTCAAATGACCACGGTCATCTACGCACTTCTCAAGAAAGATCACGAGGTACTCTTCCACTTGGCTCCGGGTGCGAAACCGCCAGAGCCCCAGCTCTATGATCCTGAGACTCACCGATAACATCGTCTAGGACACTATCACTCTCCGACGAGGGAAAAGGTGCCCCAGATCGTCCAACTTCCTTCTCCTTAGCTCATCAGTAAAGAGATTCTATACGAGGTTTTTTTAAGATATCGCGCTCCTGTTTGAGAACTTCATTTTCCCGCTTGAGCCGACGGAGTTCTTCTTCTTGTGCAGTTTGATGTCCACTGCCTGGGAACGCCTGGGATGTGTGTTCAGCCAACTCCTTGCGCCACTGATGAATCGAGGTATCTGAAATGCCCAACTCTCGGGCGACCTGGGTGATGGACTTCCCACTCGTTTGAGCGAGATGCACGGCTTCTCGCTTAAACTCAGCTGTGTAGGTCTTTTGGATCTTGCCCATGCTTCTTCTCCTTGTGAAACAGTCTATCCGAAGATTTCACTCCTCCACAAATGCGGGGCAAGATCAAGAGATTCGGCAGGTCTTTGTGAGCCATCGAGGCAGATATGGTAGCCCACGCATCCGGGTTGAGTTGAAGGATCAGGGACGAGGCATAGCTCGCAAACGAGTGGCTCGGCTCATGCGCGAAGCAGGGCTGTGCGCGAAAGGAAAACGACATCACGTCGTCACCACTCACAGAGATACTTCCCATCCCGTAGCCACTAATCTCTTACATCGAGATTTTACAGCCCCAGAACCAAATACAAAATGGGCGACCGATATCACCTATATTCCTACTGCCCAAGGCTGGCTCTACCTTGCAGTGATACTCGATTTGTACTCAAGAGCGGTGGTAGGATGGTCAATGTCGGCTTGCTGTGATGAGGAACTGGTAGCCAAGGCGTTGCACATGGCTCTGGTTCGTCGTCGCCCGAAGGCCGGACTCCTCCATCACAGTGATCGAGGGTGCCAATACACGAGCCAAGCGTATCGTCAAAAACTCCAGCAAGCAGGCATCGTCGTAAGTATGTCGCGTAAAGGCAACTGCTGGGATAATGCCGTCATGGAATCTTTCTTTGGGTCCCTTAAAGAGGAATGCTTGGGAAATACCATCTATTCGTCTCATGAGCAAGCCAGGCTCTCACTCTTTGAGTATCTGGAAGTCTACTATAATCGCCAGAGACGGCATTCAACGCTCGGATACAGAAGTCCGCTTACCTATGAACATCTCGGTGAGCACTAACTAAAAAGAGATATTTGACGTATTACACTTAGTATGATAGAGTAGAAACACAAAGGTTTTATCACGCAGAAACGTCTTCTATTCTCTCCACTCCAACTGTTGAAGGCTCTATGAAATCGGGTCAAGGTCATGTCCAGCAGGGGCAGGACTGCAAGACAGGGCGATGAGATGAGCTTCTTGCCCCCCATCCAAAGCTTGTGCATGGGTTTGCGTATGGAGGCGATGGGTGAGAGCATCATCCAACCCGTTGTTCACAAAGCGTTCTCGAATGCGGATCACGGTGTAACGACTCATCTCGAAGGCCTCCGCTACCTGATCATCGGTCCAGCGGGGACCTGGAATATTGCGATCAATCTTCAATAAAATACGGGCATGGGCTTGTTGGCGAACTGGCGCATTGCCTTTGCTAATCAGTTGCTGTAATACAAACCGTTGTTCTTCACTCAACGTGACCTCATGCTTATGTGAGCGTCCTGGTCCTGGCATGTTTCTCTCCTTCAACTCTGCGGCGAACTACGCTTCAGTTTCAGGATACCAGCTTCTCTTCTTTGTGGCAAATCTTCCTTGACAGAGCAGTAGCAGATCAGCTTTCTTTTTGCAACACAGCCAGAGCTAGTGGGTCCGACTGCCAAAGATTATCGCTGGCAAGCGCGGGAACAGAACGGATATGCCTTAACCGATTTCTCGATTGACTGGGTACATGAACAAGCCCGGTGTCCGCAGGGGCAGACGAGCAGCAGTTGGACGCCCACTTGGACGCGCAATCAGGAGATCATCAAGATCAAGTTTGGCTTTGCCACCTGTGGAAGTTGTCCCGCACGCTCCAAATGCACCCAGGCTAAGCGGCGGAGCCTCTCCGTTCGGCGACAAGAAGCGCATTTTGCGTTAGATGCTGCCCGAAAACGAGAACAGACTGAAGAGTTTAAGAAAGAGTATGCCAAGCGGGCAGGCGTAGAAGGAGTCCATGCAAAGGCGAGTGCGTCGGATGGGCTTGCGGCGTTCGCGTTACATTGGAGAGCCTCGCACCCATCTTCAGCATGTTGTGATCGCTACCGCCATCAACGTATGCTGGGTGCATGACTGGTTGGAGGGCATCGCTCCACACTCCACTCCTCTCTCGCATTTTGCTCGCTTTATGAAAGACGCTGCTTGATGGAGGAAGCGATTTCGCCACCAATACCAATGTGTCCAAGAGCCTTTATGCGGCAATACGCTTTTTGAGCCTATTCAATACTGTTACACTTTTCATCATGACGTAATAGTTATTTGAAGAGCTGATGTATGCGCTCTTCTACACTGAGAGAAGCACATTTACCAGAGGTAGGGCTAGGATCCTGACGAAAAGAGCTCATAGTGTGGTAAAGCCGCTTCTCAAGCTGTTTCATGAAGCAGGAAAAAGCGAGTGGAACGATAATGAATATTGCATGAATTGTAGTAAATATACCTTAAATGGGCTTTTGTTTGGACTCAAATGCTCCAAAACAAACTCATTTTTAGAAGAGAAGTTCGCTATGAGCTCTTTTCGTCAGGATCCTAGCCCTACCTCAGACTTTCTGGATCTCCCTTCGGTTCAAGCATCTCCTCCAAATCCGTCTGCAGTGTCCCATCTTTACTGATGGCCTTCTTCCGTCCTCCTCCTTGCTTGCGTATCCGTTTGCCTGGTTCATACAGGTCTCCTGCCTCCAGTTCTTGGATCCCTTTGCGGATCGTTTTTCGCGACACGCCCGCCTCGCGTGCTACCTGGCTGATCCCTCCAACACCAATTCTCCTGGCCTCTGTCGCCACATACAGTCGCCACTGCCGCTCGTTGAGCCATCCCATCATCAACAGGTATTGTTCTTCCTGTGAAAGATTCATCATCCATCCAGCATAGCACCCCTTTGGCAGAGAGCCAGGCCACGTCTATGACTGCATATCTGAAAGAGGATTCCCATTCTCCAGCATTGCGATGAACAACAAGGAGTGACGCTTTTTTGCAATAGGCCCGGCTAGACTTGGATAAGGTGGTGCGACCTTGCCAAACAGAAGATTCTTGGTGGCAGCAGAGGAGTGGCTCACACGAAGCCACTCCTCTGCTGTGTCTGACTCTAGATGCATCAATGCCAAAAAAGCTTCATTCCCTCATGAACCGTTGTCCCTAGCGTTCGTTTCCGCGTTTAAAGTTTCCGGTAACTCGAGCCATGACCAGTTGCGCCTCTCTCTGGTCTACATCAGCAATATCTTCGAGAAATTCCTGTGCTACAGGACCTTTCAAAATCTTGATTTGCTTCCCGTACCAATAGAGAAAGACTTTGCCATCTTTCGTTGCCCGATAGGAAAACACTTCCTCATCAAATCTGTTTCTCTTGTCTACCTTCTCCTTGATAAGCCATCTTCTCCTTCGTTCGTGGGAACAGCTCATTGGTCTATCTCTGTTGAGTTAGTATATCATGCTGAGACCAGGAGGAGAGACACAGGAACATCCTTCTCTTCTTTGCTCCCTGGAAAGTTTCATTTCAGATGTATACGCATACATGGCCTAACTCTCCGTTTGGATACTTTATTCTAGCGGGCCCCCTTAGTCATACCTCGAGTATACACCGTCGTTAATAAGTCTTACAAACCGGGACAATTACACTCCAATTTGATACCTCCATACAAGCGAAACAATGACACTTTCAGCAGTTGTCGATTGTACAGGTGGAATGGAGCTGGTTTGTCTCGACATGGTTTGCAGATGAAGCAAGGGGCAATCTCACCGTAAAGGTGGAACCTTGCCCTACCTGACTCTCGACTTCGATCGAGCCGCCATGTGCCTCTATCACCCAGTGAGCAATTGACAACCCTAATCCACTGCCACTGGCTGCACGCGACCGCGCGGGATCAGCGCGATAGAAGCGTTCGAAGATATGCGCCGCATCCTCGCGTGACATGCCCATGCCTGTATCTCGCACGGTCAAACACGCCAGAGCGTCACGCGCCTCGACGCTCAACGCAATTACCCCACCTGCATTGGTGTAGGTGAGCGCGTTATCCACCAGAGCCATGAGCACCTGAATGAGCCGCGCTGTGTCCCCTGCTACGGTGATTGGTTCAATCGTTTGTATTTGGAGAACGATGCCACGCTCACTTGCCAGCGGCTCCATCGTGGCTGCCACATCCACGGCCAGAAGATCCAGCTGTACCGGTTCCTGGTCCAATGGTATCTGTTCCTCATCAGCGCGCGCCAGCACCAGCAACTCGTTAATCAGTCCTCCCAATCGTTGCGCCTCCATGTTAATCTCACGCAGTACGTCGCTATAGTCATCGAGGTTGAGCGGTTCTTCCAGCGCCACATCCGTGATACTGCGAATAACCGTCACGGGTGTACGCAGTTCGTGGGAGGCATCGGCGACAAAGCGGCGCTGCTGCGTAAACGCCTGGTCCAGTCGCCCGATCATCTCATTGAGAGTCAAGGCAAGGTCGTATACCTCGTCCCTGGACCGGGGAACCGGAACCCGTCGGTGTAAGTCCCCCGCTTTGATCTCTCGCGCGGTATGGGTGAGATGGAGAATTGGTCTGAACGCTCGCTTCGCCAGCCAGTAGCTGCCTAAAGCGCTCAGCAGGAGGACAAAGGGAACAATGAGCAGCAAGGCAATGGTCATGCTCTGCAATGTGGCCGTCAATGGTGCCAGCGATTCTCCGACCTGGAGGACGCCAAAGACCATTCCGTTGTCGGAAAGAGCTACACTATACACACGTACCGCTTGCCCATTGTGCGCGAGCACGGTCTCTTGCCAGGCAACCCCGTGCAGAGGCGCGGTGAAACTGGCCGAGGGCAGCGCAAGGGCGCGAAAGGCGGGAGAGATGTACGTGGTTTGTCCTTTCACATCGAGCATCCGCACCAACGTGCCGATGTTCACGTCCGCTGGCGTGCCATGCTGCCCGCTCTTATTAGATGAGCCCGTCTGATTAGTTGCCGTAGGACTGATCCCCTGCACTTCAGGCGGTACAGTGGCGTCTAGCCCAGGAAGTTCGCCCGTGACATCCTGAATGGCAATCTTGCCACCGTCGTTGGAAACGCCTCCGGCAATTTGCTGCGCGCGCAGGTGCAACGCAGCGTCCACCCCGGAGGCCAGGAATGCCTGGAGCGTTGTATACAAGATGAGACTAAACAGAAGAATCAGGAGGGCGAAGATCGCCGTATACCAGAGCGTCAATTGGACACGAATCCCAGGTGAGCGGATCTGCCGCAGATGTTTTCTCATGCTTCTGGCTCCTTGAGTTGGTATCCTGACCCCCGAATAGTATGAATCACGTCCGGCTCATGGTATTCACAGAGCTTGCGCCGCAAATACCGGATATAGACATCGATAACATTAGACAGATGCTCGGCATCGCAATCCCAGACGTGTTCTGCAATCATAGTTCGACTCAGAACTTGTTGGGGAGAGCGCATCAGGTATTCTAACAGCGCGTACTCCTTACTATTCAATTGAATGATGCGCTTGCCACGTCGCGCTTCATGCGTCCCCGTATCTAGCGTGATATCCATGAACTGTAATACAACTATCTTGGTCGCGCTTTCGCGACGGAGCAAGGCGCGGATGCGCGCCTCCAACTCGCGGAACGCAAAGGGTTTCGTGAGATAGTCATCCGCGCCGCTATCCAGGCCAGTCACACGGTGATCAACCTCGCCGAGCGCGGTGAGGAGAAGAATAGGCATCGTGCGCTTGCGATCCCGCAACTGGTGACAAACCTCGAAGCCATTGAGCCGGGGCAGCAGCACATCCAACACAATGAGATCATACGGGGTGGTCGTACCCATCAACACGGCATCTTCCCCGTCGGTCACCAGGTCAACGGCATAATGATGCTTTTCCAATCCTTTCTTCAGATTGGGACCCAGGTGTGGGTCGTCCTCGACCACCAGAATACGCATATATCCTCCTCTTTTCAGAAACAGTGTGCACCAGGTATCTATTACTTCGTTCACAGAATCACCCTGCTTATTGTATCTTCATGAGAACCCAAACGCTACATGGCGTCCTTTTCCCTTGAGCATAGTGCTCGAACATGAAATCTGCATGAAAAAAGGAGCAATTTTCAGCCATCCACGAAATTTCATGTCCTTCTCATAAAGATGCGTTACAGTTGCTGTGCATGCATGAGGTGCCCCACGAGGCCAGGGGAGATGGGTGGGAGGGCTTGCAACGCCTTTCGCGCCGAGAAAGCGCCGTTATTCCCCACGTGTTTCGCATAGCCTCGCGAGCGTTAGCATGACAACAAACACAGAAAAAACAAGGAGTTTTTTATGAAGATGATCAGCGTGAGAACGCGCACCCTTCTCCTCCTGGCTCTTTGCCTCGTGGCGCTGGCTGGCTGTGGGGGAGCATCGTCAGGACAGGCATCTGTCCCAACCCAGCCAGCAGCCTCTGGCACAGAGCAACCAGTACCAGTTGGTGGGAACAACCAGGTCAGCGGGAGCGATATCCCGGATACGCAGGTCTTTGTGACCTATGCCTCTCCTTCTGGCGGCTATCAGCTGGAGGTCCCAGAAGGTTGGGCGCAAACGACTCAGGCAAATACGGTGAGCTTTGTAAGCAACCTCAATATGCTGCAAGTGACTCTCTCAAGCGCGAATGTACCACCCATAGCCACCAGCGTGCGCAATGATATAGGGGCAGGAGCGACCTGGCAACAAGCTGGGAGAGCTGTGCGTGATGTCCAGGTGAGCGATATCCAGCTGTCTAATGGTCCTGCTGTGCTTATCACCTTTAGCTCGAACTCGGATCCCAACCCTGTGACCAACAAGCAGGTACGCCTGGAGAATAACCGCTACCTCGTCTCTCACCAGGGCAAGTTGGCAACGCTCACGCTCTCAGCCCCGGTCGGCGCGGATAATCGAGATCAGTGGATGCGTATCGCCAACAGTTTTAAGTGGGTGTAATGTATATGCACGTACTCGAAGCATTTGATCTCTACCGTTTTTACCACACTGGCGAAGATGAGACGCTGGCCCTGCGTGGGGTGAGCCTGCATCTTGATGCTGGCGAGATCGTAGTCGTCATGGGGCCATCAGGTAGTGGCAAATCCACTCTTCTCTCCTGCCTGGTTGGGCTGGATGAACCTGATGGCGGTCATGTAACGTTGATGGGAAAGCGACTGACCCGCAAACCTGAGGCTGAGCGTGCAGCGATGCGAGCGGCTCAGATTGGTATATTACTCCAGTCACGCAATCTGTTCGAGCATCTTTCCGTAACCGATAACATGCGTTTGCAGATGCGCCTGGCGCAAAAGTTTGATAAGCAGAGAATCAACCGCTTGCTAGAGCTGGTTGGTCTGGCCGATCGTTGCCACGCTCGCCCCTCACAGCTCTCAGGTGGAGAAGTTGCACGGGCTGGTCTCGCCGTCGCTTTGTCCACCGATCCACACGTGCTCCTGGCTGACGAGCCAACCGGCGAGGTTGATGCAGAGACTGAGCAGGATATCTTGCGTCTCTTTGAGTCTCGGCGGCAGGCCGGTGGCGCGACCCTGATTGTAACCCACAGCGATGTCCTGGCCGCGCACGCCGATCGCGTTGTGCGTTTACTTGATGGGAGGGTCGTCAATGCCTGAGATACTTGTTCAGATGGACCAGATTGGACGCGCATACCTACGGGGAAAGACGCCTGTGATTGCGGTTGCCTCAGCCACCTGTACCGTTTTGCCTGGAGCGCGCATTGCCTTAATGGGTCCTTCGGGGAGTGGCAAGTCCACCTTGCTGCACCTGTTGGGAGGCCTCGATAAGCCAACATCCGGCAACGTGAGCTGGCCAGCGCTGGGTCCATATGAGAGCTTGCGCCCGACAAAGGTCGGCCTGGTTTTCCAGATGCCAAGTCTCCTGCCTTCGCTGACTGTAGTAGAGAATGTGGAGATCCCACTGTTACTTGGCCAGGAGAGCGCAGAGAAGGCACGAGCTGCTGCCCTGGCTATTCTTGAGCGGATTGAGCTACGTTTTATTGCGGAGAAACTGCCCGAAGAACTCTCTGGTGGACAGGCGCAACGGGTCGCGGTAGCGCGCGCCCTGGTTTCTCAGCCCAAACTTCTTCTCGCAGATGAGCCAACGGGCCAGCTTGACCACCCTACCGCGCAACAGTTGTTCGATGTCCTACTGGCCTCGCTTGAAGGCACAAAAACAGCGCTCATTGTCGCGACGCATGATCAGAGTGTAGCGGAGCGGATGAACACGGTATGGCATATGGAACATGGTATTTTGGAGGTACAGAGGTGATGCTGACAACTCTTTGGCTGAGAGGTTTACTGACCTCTCGTTCCGGGCGCTTACTGGGAGCGATAGCAGGTGTTGCCCTGACGGTGGCGCTCCTGGCTTCGCTCGGGGTGTTTATCACTTCTAGTTCGGCTTCGATGACCGAGCGGGCAGCAGCGGATGTGCCAGTGGACTGGCAGGTTCAGCTTACCCCAGGTACCGATCCACATACTGTCGTTGACGCCATGAGCAAATCCACCCCATCTACTGCAGTAGAGCAGGTCGGCTATGCGAATACGGCTGGTTTTACTGCCAATGCTGGAGGCACGCTCCAAACCACTGGTCCCGGCAAAGTGCTCGGCTTCGGTCCGCACTACCGCCAACATTTTCCGACTCAGCTTCGTCTGCTTATTGGATCACTGGATGGGGTCCTGGTAGCCCAGCAAACGGCCTCCAATCTCCATATCACCAACGGTGATATGGTGACGATTCAGCGGGTAGGGCTCCCTGTGGTGCAAGTGAAAATCGCTGGAGTCGTTGATCTGCCCCACGCAGATTCGCTGTTTCAGGCAGTTGGCGTTCCCTCCGGGGCCGCGCCACAGGCCCCGCCTGATAATGTGCTCATCCTGCCTGCCGATCAGTGGCACCAGATCTTCGATCCTCAGGCGGTGGTACGCCCTGACTCAGTGCGCCAGCAGTTCCACATACGCCTCACACGAAATTTGCCGACTGATCCAGGCAGCGCGTTTGTGTTTGTGCAGCAACAAGCGAACAACCTCGAAGCCCACGTTGCTGGCAGTGCCATCGTCGGGAACAACCTGGCGGTTCGTCTGGATAGTGTGCGCAAAGATGCCCTGTACGCGCTGGTCCTCTTCTTGTTTCTGGGACTACCAGGTGCGCTTCTGGCAATGCTGCTGACCATGGCCGTGGCCGCTTCCGGTACCGAGCGTCGTCGCCAGGAGCAGGCCCTGTTGCGCACCCGTGGAGCTTCTACCACGCAAATCCTCGGCCTGGCGGCGCTGGAAGTGATCATTGTCGGGATTGGTGGTGTGGCTTTAGGGATCGGACTGGCCGCGATTGCGGCCCGTATGATTGCATCGGTGAGTCTGTTCGCAAGCACCACGACCCTCCTCTGGACACTCAATGCCTCACTGGTGGGCCTGATTCTAGCAGTCGTTGCCGTGTTGTATCCCGCCTGGACTCAGGCGCGCAATGAGACCGTTATGGCAGCTCGCGCTGTAGTGGGTCGCGGACGCAAGCCCTTGTGGAGGCGCATCTATCTCGATGTTATCCTTTTGGCTATTTCCGCGCTGGTCTTCTGGCGCACGGCCAGCACTGGCTATCAGGTTGTCCTCTCGCCAGAGGGGGTGCCGGAAACCTCGGTGGCGTATGAGACATTTCTTGCTCCCCTCTGCCTCTGGATGGGTGCGGCTTTGCTGGCGATGCGTCTGTGTGGAGGGGGTCTGGAGCATGGTCGCCGTACACTCGCCACGCTGCTTCGTCCCATCGCTCACAAGCTTTCCGGTATCGTCTCCGCATCGCTGGGTCGGCAATATCTGCGGGTGGCTCGCGGCGTGGTACTTGTCGCTCTGGCCTTCTCCTTCGCCACTTCGACTGCTGTTTTCAACACGACCTACAATGCCCAGGCTCGCGTGGATGCTGAACTCACCAATGGCTCTGATGTCACCGTAACTGGTTCTAGCGCTTTTGCGCCCAGCAGTATGCTGTCGCAATTGAAGGCGCTGCCGGGTGTTGCCGCTCTCCAACCAATGCAACATCGCTTCGCGTATGTGGGTAACGATCTGCAGGATCTCTATGGGATCAATCCTGCACACATTAGCGAAGTTACGAACATGTCCAACGCCTTTTTCGCAGGTGGGAACGCCCAGGCGACACTGACAGCGCTAGCAGCACACCCGGATGGCGTACTGGTCTCTCAGGAAACCGTGACGAATTACCAGTTAAAGGTGGGAGATCAAATCAATCTGCGCCTGCAAAAGGTCAGCGATCATCAATACCATGTGGTCCCATTTCGTTTCCTGGGAGTCGTGCGAGAATTCCCCACGGCCCCCAAAGACTCTTTCCTGATCGCGAATGCAAGCTATATTGCGCAACAAACAGGCAATGAGGCCGCAGAGATCGTGTTGATGCGTGCGAATGGGAATCCTGCAGACCTGGCGTCTCAGGCACAGCACATGCTCGGCTCGCTGCCTGGTGCCAGAATTACTGATATTGGTTCGGCGCAACGGCTCATTGGTTCCAGTCTTACGGCAGTAGATCTGCGTGGCCTCACTGGTTTAGAGCTGGCGTTTGCTATTCTGTTGGTCGCAGGAGCAACAGGCTTGATCCTGGCTCTGGGCCTGGCGGAACGGCGGCGCACGTTTGCACTGCTTACGGCGCTGGGAGCGAAGCGCAGCCAGCTGGGAGCATTCCTGTGGAGTGAGGGAGTCGTAATTCAGGTGTGTGGCGGGATTATCGGGATAGTGCTGGGATTCGGTGTCGCCCAGATGCTGGTGACCATCCTCACTGGGGTGTTTGACCCACCACCAGAGCTTCTTTCTATTCCCTGGCTTTACCTGGTTTTGCTGACAGCAGCTGCGCTTGTTTCCATGATTACAGCCGTCCTGAGCACGCAATTGGTCTCGCGCCGCCCAGCGGTGGAAGCGCTGCGTGATTTCTAGCTACGCCACACTGAACAGGTCGAGATGCCCTGGTACCCTACTGCAGCGGTGGGACCCAGCCAGTATTGAGGGGAGGGTAGCGTCACTCGTGGCTGAGTGGTGCTGCCCGGCGTCTTCCAAGGGAACAATCAACAGGAGGTTGGGTTATGATCCCTGCGAAAAATGGTGAACGGAAAAGATCAGCCAGCACCCGTTTGGAGCACAAAAGCTCTCATATGCACTTTTTCGTAGGGAGGCGAGCCATGTTTGGCGCTTTTGATCGTTGCGCAAGCATCACCCGCTGGAAGCAGGCATGGAAGCGTCTCTCCTCTGCCTCGGCGCTTCGGGTCATGCTTGCGCTGGCCGTTGCCATCCAGGGGGTGATGAATGGGCTGATGGTGCTCCTGCCTCGGCGCCCAGGACCACTGACGTTGTTGAGGCAGGTGCTTGGACCCCTGGCTCCGTTCTCGCCCATGCACTGGGTCTGGCCGCTGTTCGTCATCAGCCAGAAGATGGCCATCGTTCTCGGCTTTTTCCTCTTGATCATCGCCTTCGGCCTGGCGCGAGGAAAGCAACAGGCCTGGTCCCTGGCTTGCATCCTCTTCCCCCTCGCCTGCCTATCCCAGTTGGCCAGGGGAGTGGGTCTGCTCAGCACATTGCCCACGCTGCTGGTCTTCGCGTTCCTGCTGGCCAGCAAACCGTTGTTCCCGGTCAAAAGCGATCCCTGGCGGAGCCGGCAGGGGCTCCTTCTGCTGGGGAGTGGCGCGTTGCTCTTCCTGGGCTATACTCTGGGGGGCTTCTACCTCCTGCAGGACCAGTTCGCATTTTCGGAACACATCGAGGATCTGTTGACCGGATGGTTCCTGCAGTCGCTGCATCTGCCATCCTCGGCCATTGTCCCGCTGACCCGACACGCGAGATGGTTCCTGCAGTCGCTCTCCTCCCTCTCAGCCGTGATTCTGATGACCGGGCTCTTCTTCCTCTTGCGACCAATCAGCCGGCGTTGGTGGACGACCTGCCACAAAGAGCGCCTGGATGCGTTGCGTTTGAAAGCCGTGGAAATGGTGAGCCAGTATGGTGGACAAACGCTCTCGTTCTTTGCCCTGGCGCCAGAAAACCTGCCCTACGTCGCGCCGCATGGGGATGGATTGCTGCATTACCGACTGAGCGGTAAAGTTGCGACCGTCCTGGGCGACCCGGTCTGCCCGCCGGAACAAGGGGAACGCGTCACCCGCGCCTTTCTCTCGCTGTGTCGCGCCAATGATTGGCAGGTCAGTTTCTACCAGGCCCACCCGAAGCACCTGGAAACCTACAAAAAGCTGGGTCTGCACGCGTATAAAATCGGCGAAGAAGCACTTATCGATCTACACACGTTTACGCTCAGCGGCTCAGCCATGTCCAATGTCCGCTGCACCTGTCGGCGAGCCGAACGCGAACAAATACGCATCGCGTGGTATGAAGGCGTCCCACCGCAAGAAACGCTCGCGCAATTGCAGACGCTCTCCGCTATATGGCTGGCCCATAAAAACGGCAAGCACCCCGCAGAGATGGGCTTTAGCATGGGACGCTTCAGCGAGTTGACCCAGGCCGCGGATAGGTGATGGCATAGTGGATCATTGCCCCTGCCCAGCCCAGTTCGATTCCTCGCTCTTTGATCGCTTGCCCTTCTGGCGAGGCAGCAAACTGCTCCATCAAGGCGTGTTCATAGTGTACGGCTT
>JAABUO010001056.1_pt1 | contig 39166 bp, 56 predicted proteins | sample 5559291 | NCBI WGS metagenome assembly JAABUO01 (sample SAMN10711878, study PRJNA513372) | rock metagenome | isolation source: Antarctica rocks | place: Antarctica: Victoria Land, Finger Mt sud
GAGTATTGGGACTGCAGGCTTTTGACATCCATAGTCCTGAGAATCCCAGCATCCTGGCAGTAAACTACTACCCTCCCATGACAGATGAAGAGGTGCACAAGAAGCAGCCCCCTAGGCTACATGCTCACGCTGACATGGATGTGCTGACCATCTTGTACCAGAGAGCTGGTAAGCCCACGCTGCTCACATGTCCCTTCAAACATGCTTTGAGTGTCCTGTGTGAGTGCTCACCTGCATGGACAAGCAATGTGCCCCACTTCTTAGCTTTGCTGTCCTTCTTTGTTCAGCATATCATATCTTGAGATAAGTCTTGATATCATCGATGCCTCCAAGGTGTGCATTGCCAGTGTGTGCATTGCCTGATGGTAGCATGGCATGCAGATCGCCCAAGCAAGGGATGCTCTTGTGCAAAGTGAGTGTGCTGCAGGGGACACTGGGCTTGAAATTGCACCTGGCAGCGAAGCAGAAAATGCAGAAGCTCTGATTGCTGACCCTGGCAACATCTGGAATGGTGTACCACAGGTGCTGCCCAGCTGCATTTTGGTCTGTTGACATATGTGCTGCTTTCTGACAGATCTGTATGCAGTCACGCATACCCCAGACTTGCAGTGAAGAGTGCACTGACTTCAGGTCAAACTGAGGAGTCACTACAAAGACTGCTCATAGTGTGTGCTGTTTGCAGACTCGTGAATGGACAACTCTGGATTGTGTCAAGGGATGCTTGACAGGTAATCAGCATAGCAGAATGCATTTATGGAGGCCCAGCTGGAGTCACTGCTGACACATGTGCAGCCTGCTCTATACATTCAACTGAGTGAAGATTTGCATGCAGTGAACATTGGTGATGGTCTGGCTCGGTGGACTGATGGACTTCTAAAGAGTACCTACCACCGTGTCCGAGCTCCCAAAATTACTGACAACAAGGTGTGGAAGGGAATTGCAGCATTTTGTCATGCTGCTGTTGGCATTTGCTGTTTGCAAGCTTAGTAATTCATGTCTTTGTTTTTTGAGTTGTGCAGGGGCCAAGGTACTCAATCCCTTACTTTGCCAACCCCAAGCTGAGCACTATTATTCAGGTTAGTCACAACTGCTCACTGCTACATGTGCATATCTGCTGTTGCTGCACACTGTGCTTGAAGGGTGAAACTCTGTAAGACTAAGAGTGCTGCTGGCACCTTAGCTGACTGCAAAATGTTGTAGTCTTTCACCCTGCTGTTCACACAAAGTTCTGATGAGCTTGCTGTATTGCTCCATGTTTGTAGCAACCATTGATACCATATTCTGACCTGGAAGTCACCTGCTCTTGATGTCTAATCGCTTGCTGTCAGGGCCCTAAGAAGAGATTTGAAGCTGTCACATCATTTGATCTGCTGGCTGAGACTGGAAAAAGCTACCATGCAAAGAAAGACACTCCTGGCAACGAGTGGCAACAGAAGGCATACCTTGATCATATTGATGCTCAGTCTCCTGCAGAGCTTGTAGTGGCATAACTTGGAACGAGAGTTTGAGTGTTGTCCTCAACTGCTGAGTTGTGTTGTATGCTTGGATAAGCAGCAGGCTTATGTAGTAGTGTGTTATGTGGCTAAAGGAACAAGCCAAAATGCTGCCGCCGGCTGTAAAAGATGGTGCACTAGATGTGCAGTATAAACAAATGTGCTGGCAATATTAGATTAGACAGATTGATCTGCGGCGTCTGCAAGCGCTTCAAAGGAGCTCGTATGTGGCCAGTCAATGCTCATGATTGACTTTTGCATGTCATATGGGCGGGGCTCCTCAGGGCCAAGTGACACACTGCAGTTGATGACGCATTCATCCCTTTATTTCAACCTGTGCTAGCCTAAGACTGTGGTCTGTGCCCCTGTGCTAGGCCTTTTCAGCAGGGGACTTTAATGTCCCTATAAAAAAAGCCTGCTGCATTGGTCGAGCAGAGGCAACAAATCCGCCAAATTTTCGGCAGACCAACCTAAAACTGACGGCGCCATGCTGCACGACGCTGTCCAAGAGGCGGAAAGAAACTGCCAACCCAGTCTGCTTCCAGGTACGTCACAGGCCTCTTTCAGGCAAAGACATGAGCTTCGCAGAAATGACGTGCGTTTTTGTTGCTGACGTGCAGGCCTGGTGTCTGATTGGCCTTGTGTTCAGCTTTGGCGTGATGTGGCTGGGCTGAAGTATTTGCAGGAGCTTGCAGGCGCATCTCAGGTTCAGGCTATGATCAGCACAGACAAAGAGCCTCTATTCTTTGGTGACATGAGACAGTTCATGCCACAAGGCTGCTCCTTTTCAGACTTTCTCTCCACTGCGGATGTCCTGCACAGCTTGAATGCCAGCCAGGACCCTGCACACACAAGCCATAGCTTGGTTCAGGCATACCTTGCACAGGCTAGCCTGGACCCAGGCCATCCACTAGAGGCTCTCCGAAGGGACTTTGAGGTTCCTGATGTGATCAGCCATGCAGACGTGGTACACACCAACCTGTGGATGAGTATCAGGTATTCAATACCTGTTGCATAGATCCAGAGCACTGCTTGCCTACATCAGCTGACATAAGCCCTGTCAACAAGCCCTGGCTTGAGCTCATTCCAGAACTGTGAGCCTCACTCCAACGTGCTGTCTGTACATGGTGTGCACAGACTGCATTCATGTTTTTCCCCACCTCATGGCAGCTGCAAAGCATGACCAGCATGATTGGTGCAGGGGCTCACGGTCAAGCTTGCACTATGATCCATATCACAATCTGTTGTGCATGGTGCAAGGCAAGAAGACTGTGAAGCTGATGAGCCCTGATGTCACCGATCAGCTGTACCCTTTCTCAGTGTTAGGCGAATCACCCAATCACAGCCATGTCAACTTTGCTCATCCTGATGACCAGCGGCACCCTCTGTACAAGCAAGCATTGCAGTCACAGCAGGAGTTTGTTTTGCAGGTATTGATGCGCGCCTCTGCAAGCAAGCACTTTCTGCATGATCACCCTACTCAGCTGGTTGGCGTCAGTTGTAATTCAGTATGCAACCGCGTTAACCTCCTAACTGCATGCTTTCATGCCACCGTCATGACATGAGAATCTCACTTTGGCGGCGTTAATGGGTATCAAAGTAGGAGGTGTCAGTCATACTGGCCTGCTTTTGCCACCTATCGGCTTCACTAATCTGATGACCACCCTTGCAGGCTGGGGATGCATTGTTCATTCCTGAGGGATGGTGGCATCAAGTAGACAGCCAGGACACCACCATAGCTGTCAACTTCTGGTGGCAATCTGCCTTTACCAAAAGCATGCAACCCCACATGCACCAGTACTACCTGCGCCACCTGCTTGACAGCTTGCTGGACAGCAAACGTCAACAGGCCCTGGCATCTGTGGTGCCTCATCTACACCTGCAAGCCTTCCAGCACTCAGTGGACGCTTCATCTGCCCAGTCTCACTCGTTGGACGCTTCATCTGGCCAGTCAGACGCTACATCTTCATCGTCAGCAACAAGTGAGAGGTCAGAACCAGCAGCAGCATCCCTGTTGACTTTAGGCGCAGACTCGCCAGAATCTTCAACAGCAGCCGTCAAAGCAGTTTCAGAACCAACAGAGTGCCCACTGCCCTTGTTGCAACCTGAGCCTGTCTTAGAACCAGTGGGTGATGAGCTGCAAAGTGTTGGGGCAGCTGTGCATGAGGCTTTGCCTGCCGACGTAACCTTGCAAGCTCAAGCAAGCAATGACAGCCTGCAGAATAAGCACAGGTCTCGTCAGAAGCGCAAAGCAGCTGACCTGTACACTGCAGCCATAGAGCGTCCATCAACTAACATCAGCGACTTGCCCAATGCTCCTGGACAACAAGCTGGCGAGCCTGATGTGGCACAATCAGAGCACAAGCATTGTCATGCGAGAATGGCAGAGTCTGCCATTGACACCACAGCAGCATCTGATCTGCCAATAGTTGGCACTGCAGATGCAGCGGTCCATAGTGACAGCACAAAGCATAGAATGTCATTCGACCTCACTGCGGTGCAACTTCTAGCTGCAGCCGTGGCTGGCAGCCTGGATGCGGACAACAAGAGCAGACAGATGTCAGCCGGTATGCTTCTCTGCTCTTACACACTCTTTCCCTCAGGTTTCATGCCCAGTGCAATGAGCAGGCTGTTTTCACGCACGCAATTGGCACTGTCCAAAATTCGATGATTGCTTAAGCGTCTAGCAGGACAGCATGATGCTACCATGCTGTCACCTGCTGCTCTGATTTCCTCAAAGAGCACTGCATGCTTCTGACCCAATGTAACAAGGTGCGGGATAATAATTGGGGGCATATCGCCCACATGCTGCTGTGGATCAAACTCTCAGCTGTAAAAGTCCTACATGTAAAAAGTTCCCTGACTGGCTGCTATGCAGGTGTGGAGGAACCCATCACACGTATTCTGGCTGCGCTGCCACCAGAGGCTGTCCAGTCAGTCTTGTCCCTGATGTCTCAGCGTGTGCCTCGAACCTTGGAGGCGCTGCTGATGCATGCTTTGCCCCCTGCGGCTGCAGAGCTGCTCACTCAGAAGCTGGAGCAGGCAGATGCGCAAGGTGATCGGTGCAGCATATGCCTTGTGATGCTGGCTCATCTGAAATTGTGGTGTTGCATGGTTGGTGACTATCTGCATTCTGATGGCATAATTTGATGTGTGCACCTGCTGTCAATTATGTTGCAAGGTTGGTTGCTGCAGCTCTGCAGTTGTTGAGTTCTGGGTCAAAGTGTTAACTATTGGGTTTGTGCTGCTGCAGGCTGTGCAGGTCAACAACAATTCTATGCAGACTTGTATGGTGTGACTTCAGACCCACAAACAGCTCTGCATGTTCTGCTGGACAAGAAGGAAGTGTTTTCCCAGCAGATTTGCAATCAGTTGATGTCTCGCCTGCTTGGCATGCAATGTAGTTTCCCAGCTTGTGCTGCTAGCTGACATCAATCCCAAGATCATTCAAATATACGATGCAGTACTAGTGCTTGCGCAAATCCCGTGTGACGGCTGACATAACTCTTAGGCCTATCCTGTCACATGAGTCCAGGTCAGGCCCTAATTTGCATGATGGTAGAGGAACGCCATGAGCCACCAGTATTTTCATACAGATGCTCTTGCTCAGTCTCTGTAGACTATACCTTATGTGGCCAATGAAGGTTGGAAAGCAATATACTAGCTACCTAATGAAGGTTAGATAACAACATCTTGCTTGAACTTGGCTTGTACCTCCACCAACTTGCTGAAACAAATGACGACATTTGCGCAATTCGCCCTGTAATGACGCTGATGCCTGTTCTGCCTACATAATAAGCATACAGCGTGGATCCTACTGCATGACCAGCAGCCGAAAGGCGCAGAATCAGCAATTGCACTCTTTTCCCGACTACACAGCCAACGCTCTGTAATGTGTAACAGGTCGGACTGGATCTGCTGCTTATGGCAAGCCTTGTTGGGATCGTAATAAGCTCGTATAAATTATTACAATGACCCAATGTTATACGACAACTACATGTCTTGGAATTTCACAAGCATAAAATCAATAAACAAGGACGCGACAACTACAGGGTCGAGACCTTGAGCGTGCAGAGCAGTACATACAACTTGCAGATTTGATGCTATTGTACATGGCCTGCAAGTCAGGCTGTGATCTCTGATATGGCTTAAACAACTTATTCATCATGGAGATCAGCAGCTTGACAAGCGTCTTGGAAGACATGAGCTGGCAGTACCACATATTATTGCAATCTGCTTGACAGGATTTGTGCTGCAGTGGCAGCTGCTGCCAGCAGTTGGGCCTCCAACCTGTTAATTAGCACTGATGTCCAGGCAGATTCTTGGACAAGCGTCAATGATAGCTAGGCTGGCATTGCAAACTTGTTAGGCAGCAGATCTGAAGACGAGTCTTGAGTCCACAAAATGTGAGCGCCAGGCTCACCACCAAGCACACCAGGCTGATTTCTGGGGAGGGCATCTGTCTCACCCTGGAAGGTCTGGAACTTCCTGCAACCATAATGCGGCGCTCAACAAACTGCAACTGTTTCGGGAATTGGTCATCGGATTCATACCACTAAGAAAAAACTGCAACTGAAATGTGCAGTACAGTATGCTGCCCAAAACATTGACTGCATCATACCTTACCCTTCTTTCCTAAATGGAACTCCTTTGTTCATTTGGCAGCACAACACAAGATGGCACTGCCCTTTTTGGTTGCACTACAGCTCAACAGTGCAACTGCTAGATGATCAGGCCTGCATCAGTAACGGCAGCAAAAGCACAACCCTCAAGCTGTGGCATGCCAATGCTGCATGCACAGAAAGCTTGGACCACAAGGCTTCTTACCCAGGAGGAGTGGCGGTTCGGCGTCTCAAGAGCAGCAGGCCTAACACAGCTGCCAGGACACAGGCAGCAACCACACCCAATACCAGCCCTGCAATGGCTCCCCCAGACAGATGGTGCTTGCCTCCGTGGGCAGCCTCTGTCTGCTGGTCTGCTCCTGAGTCTACAGACAGTCCAACCCAGTGTGGCATCAAGACAGACACTTCTGAATGATGCACAGTAGTGGTGCAGGCTTGTAGTGAGTCAGCTGAGTGAGGCAGACAGGGCCTGCAAGCTGTCAAGCAGCGCACCGTTTGAGTAATGTCCTGCCAGCTAACAGATATGGTCTGTGTTTGACGGTGCAGCAAGCTTTGAGGAGCTACATGATCACAGTGTACCATATCGTGCCTCACATCCGTCTGCTTGGCTATTAAATTGCTAGGTCACCAACAACATGTTGCCATCTAGAAGAGCAAAAACCTCTGGGATGTGGAGAAGGCTGTCTGCCTGGTTAACACCCTCATGCCCACAACATGTGTATCACCTAGATGGCGGCACACCCTAGCACAGATGGCTTACCTGCAAGAACTGGTGCGGGTGCAGGTGCAGGTGCTGGTGCAGCTTCTGGCATCATTTCTGGAGCAGGTTCATTGGTTACCAGGACGGGCAGATATGGGTTGGTGGCATTGCCAATGTATGGCACATTGGCCAAGCCATAGTTGAACAGGGCTGTGATGTTTCCAGGCTCCAGCACTGACGCCCAGATGCCCAATGATGACAGCCTATACCACCAAAACCGAGTGATGTTTAAGTTTGGGCCCTCTCTACAGCAGAGCATAGTTGCAAGCTGCTGCTGCTGCTGCTGCTGCTGCTGCTGCTGCTGCTGCTGCTGCTGCTGCTGCTGCTGCTGCTGCTGCTGTTGCAAGTGATGATGACCTTGTTGATGTTACCAAACAAGAATTGCATGTAAAGTCACACCAATGGACCAGTTTGCAAAAGCCTGTGCCTGGTACCTCTTTCCAAACCAAGGCGGCAAGGCAAAGCTTGCAAAAGATTACTTACTTACTGACAGCCGATGGGCACTAGGGTATTGGGCTGAACCCCACAGGGCTGTCAACATGCGTTGTCACAATTGCCCTTAGGAGGGAACGGCCAACACCATCAAACGTAAGGATCACTTGTGCGGCAACACCATGCAGGACCATGTTGACAGAACAAGCGACGCATGGATTAGTTGATAAGCTTTCTAAGAACAGATGACTGCATTATAAGCTTATCTGTACAACTGAACAATGTCAAGCAGAAACTTTACAAATTTGCCAGCTTATCAGGACAGGTTGAACAGTGTCAAGCAGAGACTAAACCTGCCATCAAAGCCGCGGTGGGGCTCCACATCAGCCCTCTGGCAGAGGGTGATGGCTGATGTCAGGTTCATGCTACCTCCCCCTGTCGCTGCCACTGTGCCATTGGACCCTGCAACCAGATTCCCATCATTACCAACTACTGCAGAGCAGAGCAGAGCAGGTGGCAAGGGGCAATATTAAAAGCACCAAGGAGGATGTGGAAAACCCCAGCAGAAGCATGGGCTTGCAGAAAGGCAGTTTTGCCATGTCATTCACTGCTGATCATCAGATGCTTTGAGGTGAGGAGGCATGGGACTGCCCACAGTGCAGAGGCATCTTCCAGGTGATGGAACATCTGCACTCCTGCATGTTCAGCAATAAACTTGACAAGTGGCATGCACAAGCAGTCACCTGTCAATATCTATCAGGCCTGCACACACTTCATCTTTCTACCTAGACTGAGCAGGTACCTGTGTAGTTGCCTTGCAGCATATCCCCAACAGGGGCTCCATCCAAGTACAAGTCAAAGCCTGTGGTCATGTCAGCGTGGGTACTGATGGTGACCATGTGCCAATTGCCATCTGCCATAGGGTTTGGGTTGCTGCTGACGCTAGGGTTGACATTGTCAGATACCAGCCCATCAGAGTCTAGGTAGATCTGCTGTCCGACACTGGTATTGTTATCTTCATTGCTTGTGTCTTTGATGACCGCTCTGACCACTCCATACCTAGGATGCTGCTGCTCTGGAACATAGATTGAGATCTGCATAGCACAACTTGTATGTTAGTATATGTTAGGGTCTAGGGAAACCCTAAACCCTAAATACATAAACCCTACAGACCTGCATAGCACAACCCAGGCTGATCACATAGCACCCTTGTTGTCTACTAATTGGTGGCATTGGCAATGCACGCTACAGTCGTGATCGCGCTTGCTCAGAAGAGAGGCAGCAAACTTCTTCGCCAGTATGAGTCCAAACTGTTCTGCTGTCAGTGAACCTTGCAAACAGAACATGCAGACAGGTGCCTACAAAACATTGCTATCACATGTCATTACACATTCAGTGCACTGCTTGCAGTCCTTCCTCTCCATGCAGATCTAGCACAAAGCTAAGATCTGCCGAGATATCTAATCACGCGTGCACATTACGCCTGTGCAAATCGTGTCATGCTGTGCAGCGATGTTTGCGGTTACCTGGTTTGGCCCCCATTCACTGCCATCTGGATCACCCATGTGACTGAACAGGTACTGAAACAGTCCCCCAGTGGTGTTCCCTGCTTTGAACCACAGATTGATTGTGAAAGATACAGGGCCGCCGTCTAGGGTTGCATAGTAGGGTACTGGCGCCAGCCACACTATGCTGCTCTCGCCCTGCACAACACCCGACACCACAGGCTGCAGTGACTGTGGTCATACTCCCTGAAGTACTGAAGTGTTGCTCAACAGGGCTGCAGTGTTGGCTGCATACATGTGCTACCAATACTGCAAAGCTTATCACTTGCAAGGCATTTGCTAGGAAACAAGGCATATGCTGCCTGAGAACAGAGCCTGAAGTGTTACTCAACAGGGCAGCAGTATGGCCGCGTACGTGTGCTGCCAATACTGCAAAGCTTATCACTCGCACGGCATTTGCTAGGAAACAGAGCATATGCTGCCTGGGAACACAGGCTAGCATACCTGTGTCCAGTTTCCACAGGGCAGCTCGTCGTGCAGCCTTTTGCAAGCAGCAGCTGCTGCCCCTTATCAGCACATCTGTAATGCAACTGTATGCAACTGTATGTAATGCAGCAGCTGGCTCAGATGCAGTAGGCCAGAAGCTTACGCTAGTGCACTGTAAAGTACGGCCGAAGGTGTCTGGGTCCTCCACAAAGGTGGCATTCATGTCTCCACCAGAGTACATGAAGCCTCCGTCTAGCAGAGGGTCAGTCATCAAAGACCCATCTGCAGACATCAGTCAAGTCAGCCAACAACGCCAGGCAGAGCTTTTGCAGAAGTGCAAGGCAAAGTGGTTTGTTGGTCTGAGTGTCTGCTGATGAGTACCTTTTGTACCTGCGTGCTTTCATCTATGTGCATCAGACATGAGGGGTTGTTGTACCCCATACAGTACCATCTGGCATTACATATAGCAGGTAGTGACAACTTGCCTGTGAGTTGATTTAAAGGTCATTGGGTGTCGTGCGCATGTTCTGAAATTGTGAATTTAGCCATGGGGTATGTGCTTTGTTTGTGTGCAGTTTACTTGAATTGCATTGGAGATGTTAGATGTTGTGCCGAGGGAGCGCATGCGCTCGCCTCAGCCTACCATAAATTATTCCGTAGACATACCCACTTGGAGTAGTCTTACTCAAAGCCGCAGGCTTAGTGCAAGGCGAGCAGCTAGAGTAGCTGGTTGGCCTTCCTGATCACCAACCCAGCCCGAACAGGTAAGTATGCTTTGACATAGAGTACAGAAACAGAATATACTGTGTCACAACTAGTTGGCGAACCCACAGGTATGGGATGGGCCAAACCCTGAAGGAACCCTCAAACTGAAATGGAGGGTAGTAGAACTTGGATGTTGGCACCAAGCTCAGTGCTGCATCAAGATGCATGTTGCTTCATGAGCCTGTACAGTACATCACCTGGTTCTTGCACTCAAGAGGCATCCCTCATGCAGGCATCGCACACTTATGTTACAGAACAACAACATGCTCAACAACAGAGTAGTTGACGGAGCATACAGACCTGACAAGGGGAAGAAGGCAGCTGGGGTTGGCAGGCTGGCCAAGGTGGCACTTGATGATGTGTTGGGGGGTAGCTCTGGGTATGGTTGAAACATGCCCTCACCTTTCACTGCAGCACAGAGGCCACTCTGAGACTTGTTGCTGCGGGCACAGTCTCGATGGTGCTCACAAAGTCAATAAGTCATTTGAATCATGCTCACTCGATCTGGAACGCATTGCATGGTGCGCAGACAGGCTCCCATCAAGCAGACCACAACCAGAACAGATATATTAAAGTCTAACCCAACTTAAATGTAGATTATCTTGCTGCCAGATGCCTTCTGCAGTCACCTGACAGCAACACAAGTAATTCTGTACTTCTTCAAGGGTGTGTATCTGATTTTCCTCCTACCAAATCTTTACTGTAGAAACGCTGGTTTATTGCTGTGCACTGAGTCTGGAATCAGTTATGACATGCATCACCTGATCTTGTCTACGCATGCCATGCACACAACAGATGCTACCATGTAACATGCTTAAAACCTGCTGGCGAGCGCAACATGTATTGTTGTGCACGCCTTGCACACATTGTTAGAGAGCCTTACCGGCTGCTTGCGTAAGAGGCTGAATAGCAGCCGTCAAAGAGCCAATCTGAGTTCCATTCATGCCCTGAAAAGCAGTCATCACCCTCAAACGCACAGACATTTAACTGCACACTACATGCTTTTATGCTTAGTGCCTGATGGCGTCAGGAGGCCGTGCGATTTGCCACATTTTGTTGCAGTAGCTGCGCATTGCATCACGGCTGCTGCAAATGTGTTTTGCTGATCTTGTTCGCTTGATGCAAGTAGGCATGTGCACATGTGATACAGATCTTTCTGCCCCTCTCTTTGCAGATGGCTCAACACGCTAAAAGTCTGCATCTGGCACAGGAAGCTGCACACCTGATGGAAGAGTGCAAGCACTTGTGAGTAGTTCAAGGCATTGTCATATATTGACAGGTGGCTCAGAGCCCCATCATAGTTTCTGGGGAATGTGGAGTCTGAGTGGTCACACAGCACAATCTGGCCATCCAGTTGCATGGGACGGCCGCCGTCACCACCTGTGAACAGACTACCATTTGCCCCTGCAAGTCACAACTTACACTCATGCTTCAACAGTCTCAGGCAGTCAGTAAACAAACTGGGGCGCACATGTCCATTCAGCATTGCAGACTTGGGCCGTACCATAGGGCCTCATCTCATATTGTCTTATCTTGTCTTGTTATGCTAGCACCTTTCTGGCAACACTTCAAGCAAGCGAGATGGCGGTGAGTCTGTGCATGACTGTATTTGATGTAAAGGTGCAGCCAATTATTGCTGTCATCTGTTTTGGTCTTGTGTCACAGCTTGCACAAGGCAGCAAGGCCGGACCAAATCACTGGTGTACTCATGTTATAATGCATTGGTGATTAAGCATGCAATGAAGGCGTTATGCACTCCTCACCTACGTAGAACTGATCAGCTGCTTGGTACGCCATCTGCTGTCCGTCCAGAGACATGACGTAGCCTTGCAGACCTGACGCATTGTTGGATAGGGTTGACAGGGTGAGCATGTGCCATAGGTCATCTGCCAGGAAGTGTCTGCCCCAAGCAGGTGGGCCATTTGCAAAGCTCTCATAGTTGACCCCAACTCGGCCGTCTGAGTCAGTGTATGAGGCTCGGTTTGACGTGTCAGTGGAATCTTTGACGAGGGCTCTGATTACGCCATAGGCTGGGTGGCCTGTCTCAGGATAGTACAGCCGGATCTGTAGACCAGAAGACACATAATTTTGATGCCCTGTCTGATTTCACAGTTGCAGCAGCCGCAGTCAATGAGGTTGAGTCCACATGATCTGAGGCAATGTGTCTGAACATTCAAACCTGGCCACTGTAAAGATGCAAATCTCAAAACAGCAACAAGGGAAAGAACCAGATGTGCACAGCATAAGACTCTCCAGATTGTGACCATCACAAGGCAGATGCATCTTGAGCAAAACAGTCATACCTGATTTGCTGCATATGGACAGGCTGTGTAGTTATAGCACTGAGTGCTGTTATGGCTGTACAGGTACTGAAAGTTGGTGCCGTATTCAGAAGAGGGCTTGAACCAGAGGTTGATTGCCCAGGGGCCTTGAGTGCCGTATGGTACAGCTGGTAACTCTACCCTGCTGGAGTTCGCCTGCCACAATGTGTCACACCACGTCAGCAATGCCATGTGCACAAATAGGGGCAGATACTGACCACCGAATGTTACAGACACAACGGGCTTTGTGATCATTCTAATAAAAAATTGTGGCCATACTTAGAGCAGTAGAGGGGGTATTACAGGATGCCGGTGCTTTTGCAGACACAGGAGGCTATAACACCATCCCATCCAAGATTTGCAGACATGTCCGCAGCAGCACATGGTGTATCACAGGGTGCTAGGTGATGCTCATGCATGCAGAGTCTGGTTGACATGTAGCCGAGGCCTTCAGCAGATGCATGTCAACTAGCAGGACTGCCACTTGCCAATATCAGCAGACACATCAAGACACAAGTGTAAGTGGAAAGTTTTGTAGGCTGCTGAATACCTTTGAGCACTGCAGCACAGTGCCTGCATCCGCATCCTGTGTCCACGTATGATTGTGACCAATGCCAGCAAAGTAGGTGCTGCTGGTGTTACCATGACCAATGAGGTCTCCTGCAAGTAGAAGCAGCACAGCATTGGCAAGCGTATGCAGACCATGCAGATGTGACATGTGCAGTCTACATCTGACATTGGATCCATGTCAAGAGCTGTGACTTGCCTGTCAATGGAAACACAGCAACTGCTTCAGGGATGCCAGAAGAGGTTGGTGCCTGTACACAAAAGAATCAGCTGCTATTGTTTGCTCACTGTTTTGGCTGCTTCAGCATTAACGCGACCAAGCAGGCTGCTGACTAGGTTTGTCTCCAGAAGAGAGCAGACATTAGTGGCAAGGAAGCTTGCTTCCAGCGGTCTGTCGTAGGCCGCCGCTACCTTCGGAGGAGAGCTCAAGGCGGTGAAGGCAAGCGCATATGACAAAAAGATGCAGAGGCGTCCATGGGCAGCCGCAGGCATAGCACTGACAGAGCGCAGCAAAGCCAGCTGATGGAGGTATCCCCAACTGCCCGCTGCAGAGCACCGCTGACTTTTGCAGATACCCAGTGTCCAGTGTTGGCTGCGGCGAATCTTGTGTTGAGACCAAACAGCCTTACGGAGCAGAAGGCAGGGTAAAATCCTGCCGTATGAGGTCAGCTAATGTCCTCGTAGTCATCGTGGGTCCTCTGACAGACTCGCTGTGCTTCCGTCAGGCCTTCATAGGCAGGCCCACGGGACCATCCCAATGAGATCTCATGTCTTGGAAGACTCAAAGGGACATGTGTATACACGTCGACAGCCGTTAGGGCATACGGCCATGCCAATCACATTGGATTTCAGAAGCGCAGGTCACCGTAAAGGTGTCAAGGGGAGGGTATAAGACCACCATGTCCGGTGCATGGGTGGGAAGAATGTTTGGTGCTCCTGTAGTAGTGAGACAAACATCAAAGGGTTCCCTTTACGAAAACAGCTGTAGAGATTTACTAAGCTTGCTCAGGTTTACAGCGACCAACATTAGCTTGTTGGGCCAGGTTGCATCACGACTTGGAGCCTGTAATCTAGCTGCAAGTGCTACCTGACTACAGGATGGGCTGTTACAGCTCATAATTGAGCACTAGTGTACTTTCATCTCCAATCTCATGGGTTCAACTTCAAGCAGTCGACAAGCTGCTAAGCAGGACAAGATGCAGCAACAGCCTTGCAATGTTCATCTGTACAGAAACATGCTGTCATCATGCTGCACACCAGCTCAAGCCCTTGATGAGGACACACGATTCTTCAGTGCATCTGCTCTAGACTGAGCAACCTTGTTGTCTGGGGCATAAGCGAGTGCCTCTTTGTAGGCCTTATATGCATTTTCAAAGTCTTTGACCTTCTCACAGGCATCTCCAAGGTTGTTCCAGGCTGTGACATACCCCGGCTGCAGGTCCACTGCCTGTCTGTAAGCTGCTTGTGCCAGCTCATTCCTTTCCATGTTGAAGTACGCAAATCCAAGTGCATTGTACACCTGTCCACGCAGCAGCATTCACTCAGCTGTCATTCCTTTACACAGCATTACGCACCACATGATGGGGCATTGCTGGAGCAAGGTAAGGCATGGCAGTCAGTCAATGGGGTGTTGTAAGTGATGCATTTTGGCGAAAATGTTGGTTACCAGACACAGTCATAGTTGCTCAGTCTGTAACACCACAGACGCCGGCTGCTAATGTTCGTTGCAGCTTTTGGGCTGATGTGCTCTGATGCTCTTGTGCATGCTGAAGCTCCCCATAAACAATTGCACATGATCAGAGAGCTGCCGTCATGATCACATGATATAGATGACAATTTGATGATGAACCTACCTGTGCTAGCTCGTCCGGCTCGCCATTCCAGGTCTTCTTTGCCTTTTCTAGGTTCTTGGTAGCTTGCGTGAACAGCTTCTTTCTCAGCAAGATGACGCCCAGTTCAAAGTAATCCTGCACAGTCACAAGACAGTCTATTGCCACTGACACCATTGCGTGAAATCATCAACAACAAATTGTGCAACTTTGAGAGCGCACTGCTAGCGTCCTTGAGTACTGGAATGCCAACTCAGATTAGCAGAGTTTTACAAAGGACGTGGGTCTAATTGAGAAGCATGTTTGGATCATTACAGGCATGAGCACATTGCCTGACCTCACAAGTTGCATCCTTTTGTCGCACTCGGTCACCTAGCGTCTTAGCTGCCTCTTCAAGCTCTCGCCTGATCAGTACCTGCAGTGATTAAATACTTGTTGTCTCAATATGACGACAACAGTGCTTTAGCATGGCAGTGATTGTATTGTGGTCAGGTGTACCTGTCTGACCACTAAATAGGCACCAACCACCAAGAATCCCAAAAGCGTCACTAAATAGACTAACTGAACAGGAGCTTCCAAGCCTTCTGCCAGATCTGCCACCTGTGTGGGTTGTATTGTGGCCAAGACTGATGTGCTGTAACACTTGTGTGCTGTGCGCCGCCTTTTGCAAGGCTGGTCACTAGCACCATATGTAACTCCCAAAATAGGTCCTGTGACATAAAAGCTCATGACGACATAGCTGCAAGGTTGAGCCTTCGTCAGCCGCACTGTCAGCTGACAATGACCAGGTGAGCGCACTTCCTCTGAACAAGCAACTTATTTTACCTGCAGGAGTGTCTCTCACTGTACACAAAGCTGCTAGTGGGCGCATTGACATGTGGCTCCGACTACACGATGAAAATGCAGCAAATTTCCGCCGTAAAAGGCATCCCGGACAGCTGGAGAGTGACGCTTGTGCAGCAGCCTGCCCGACCATGAAAGATGCAGCCGAGCTCAGTTGCCTGTTGGCAGTCTGCAAAGCCGAGCTCAACAGATTGGTATGACAGTGTGGGGCCCAAAACTCGTGGAGGCAGCGGCAACGAGAGCGCAGGGAAAGTGCAATCAGTATGCGACACCCATCCAGAATGTCAAGTGATCGGAAACTTCAAGTTTGACCGGATTTGCAAGGTTGACTTTTGCTTGTTAGGCGGAAGGCCTGAATGATTCTCTGCTCGACGACAAGAGGCTATGAGAATACCCTTCAAAGCAATCGCTATTTGCGAGTTTTCTGGTGTTTCAGCAACTACCATCCGATATGTAGAGGCGAACAGCTGACGACCTATACAACGCCCAACACCCAAGAGTTGACAGCTTCAGCACGGTAGTGTTTGCCACAAGCATCTAAGCGGGGCAATGCGCATACAGCTTCAAAGCAGGAACTGTGGCAGCTCCTTGAGGCACTGTAGAAAACCTGCTGTGTGTTCCCACCAACTTGGCAGAAGGCGGTGTCTCAGGTCTATGACAAGGTCACAAACTTCACATGATCGCAGAGAATCTATAGCATTTGCTGGTACGTGCAAGGTTTACCCGAGTCATGGACACTGCCTCCCCAGCACTGTTGCAAAGGCTGTATATAGCTGTATGCTTATGGCTATGCTTATGCGCAGGCTCTAGATGTGATAATGTCCAGACAGAACTGCAAGAACAACAGGTATAAATGTTGCGTTGCTCGCACATTGGTAAATGCTTGTGTGCAAGCAACACCCAGGCAGCTACACCTGGACAAAGCACTCAGTGTTTGCCTAGTCACAGATTATGCCATATTGTATTGCCTTATGACTCTGTAGCAAGCACACGAGTTTGTTCATACAGCACCATTTGCGTGCTGCATCCCATATTACTAGTCAGCACAGCCACTCAGGGTCATTGTGTCACTCTCCAGTACGTGCAAGGCATATCGCCTACACCTACGCCCAGCATTCAGGATGACCAGCGTGGCCCAGCAGGTGCCCCTCTTTGGGTTGCGGGGTTGGTACTGGCAGCAGGCTTTGCGTGCTCTATTGCATGGCGGTCAATGTTTGGATCCTCGCCTGACAACAGGTGACTAAAGTCATTGTGCATACAAATCTGGTCATTACTGATTCATTTTGCAACCATTGTGCATTTGCAAATGTGCAAGGACTGCACATAGCAGACATGGCTATGCTGACTCTTCTCAGCAGCGATTGACTTAGACTTACCCTGAGACGGTGGACATCAGTCTTGCAGCATTGCCATGGTCCACTAGCTTATGCTGTGTCCTCTCTGTCATCAATCACTCTTGCTGTATATGCTGGTGGTACAAGGTTGTGCTGCAACTGCCTCGCATGATGATTCTGTCAAGTTGTGCTGCAGTCAGAGGGACAGCAGGTATCAGCAGGACCCACAGGCAGAAAGGGCTCCTTTAGACTCCATCAGAAACCTGCCCCAGTCTGTTGCAGCACCCCTGTCACAGGATGAAGAGGGAGAAGCACCCTTTCCCAACAGCCTGTCGGCAATCAAGACACTGCCTGTGGAAAGTAACACGGCATCACTGGAGGCAGACGCACGTGCAATTCAGGGCCGCCTTGCTGAACAGCGCAGGTCTTACGACACACCTGCAGATGCTAAGGTCACTGACCTGGACAACGCAAGCTTAACGAGTCAGCCACAAAAGCCACAGCCTCAGAATGATCTTAGTGCGCAACAGCCCAGGTCTGATACGCCTCCTACAGATGCCACAGCTGCAGAGACGGACAGCAGCAGTGCTGATTCTGATGACTCAGCTCAGGTTGGTGGCGTGCAAGACAGTGACAGCAGCCTGCCAGCCCCACAGAGCATGTCTGCTGAGGACCAGAAGTCTGATCTTGACGCCCCTGAGCCTCAAGCTACTAATACCAGTGACAGCACCATTGACAGCAAAGCAGCAGCTGTTGAGCCGGCCAGTGTTGCTGTCACAGGCTCCACAGACACCTATGGCAAGGCAAGTGACAGCAGCACTCAGCAATCAGGCAGTGCAAGTGAAGCAAGCACGGCTTTGGATGCTGAATCAGCTGATGAGGATGACACCAGAGCAGCAAGGGAGGAGTTGCATGATCTCATCTCAGGCAGCAATGATGATGAGTCTGACATTCCAGCTGCCTTCAAAACCTTCGACTCGAATCTGCCAGACGAGCCGGAGCCAGATGCCAGTCAGCAGGGCCCAAAGCTGTTCCAGTCGGCTCCAGAAACTGAAACTAGTCTGCCCAAGCCCCAAGGCCCAGAAGCAGATGGCAGCAGCTCCAGTCAACCACAGGAAGCTGTGACTAAGCCAGAGGGTGAGTCACAGGACTCAAGAAAGCAGGTGCCTCCTGGAGAGGGCTTGGTAGGATCCCAGGAGCGATATGAAGATCAAGAGACCAACTCTACACTTGCTGAGCTGGGCTCACGGCAGCCGCTGTCTGAGCTGGATGTGGACTCACTCCCTAGCAGTGCATCAACATCTGCACAGACAGACAAATCAGCCGTCTCCAAGCAGCTTAGCTCACAGCCTGAGCCTGCCGGAACAAGCTCGCAAGCTGAGGTGCAGCCTGCTGAGACCAGAGCGCAAATCGACTCCCAGGCTGAGTCCAGTCAGACAGCAAGCTCACCTCAGCTTGAGCCTGACACAACAAAAGAGAACAAGGAGGCTGGAGATGAAGACGCAGCACAGCTGCGGCAGCGTATGCAGCAACTGCGGCAGGCCATGGCAGACAAGGAAGCTGCTCTGGAAGCTGCCCAGGGGCAGCAGCAGCAGCAGCCGCCGCAGCAGCTGAGCAAGCAACAGGAGTCTGACTTGGCGGACAAGGAGGCTGCTCTGGTAGACGCTCTAGCAGCTGCTCAGAGCCAGCAGCAGCAGCAGCAGGAAACTCAATCAGACACATCAAATGTAACTCTTGAACAGCAGGGTCAGCTAGGAGAGGAGCAGCAGCAGCAGCAGCAGGAATCTGAACTTGGTCCTGGAAAATCTGCTCGTGTGGTGCCACGTCCATCTGGGTCCGCAGAGGCTGCCACCATATTTTTGGAGAGGCCTGGTGCTGCTGGTGACTTGCAAAGTTACCCCATCGAACCTGACCAGCTGGAGGAGTCTGATGATGAAGAGCAAGGCATTGATTTGGTGGCACTTGCGGCAGGTAATGTGCCCTGCAGAGTGTCTGTGTCCTTGCTGAGCAGGCTTCCTTGATCAAGATGTATGCCTGGTTGTGAGATGATAGCTGCGCCTGCGCTGGTACTGCTGCGTTGAGCACAAGAAGAAGCACGTCAGCAGCAGGCTCCCTGCCTACAAATCACGCTGTTTTCTGTGCCATGTTGTGTCCATGTTACTGTCCTGCTGAGAGTGCTGTTGCAGCCATGAGTCAGGAAGCTGCTTCAAGCTTGGCCTGCTTGCGTCGCATGCTGACATGTAGGTGAAGGCAAGATGCAGACCAACATGTGAATACTGTGCATCTGTGTACTGCTTACCCATTGACACCTGAGTTTGCCCCTCTGCTACGAAATCCAGCATAGGCATGAGAGCTATCGCATCCAAGGCGAGCAGCCAATAGATTCATGTCAGCATTTTGCAGAAACAACACAAGTGCATCACATTCCTGGCTGTAGCCTTTGTCAGGTATCCCAGCACCAATGGAAAGCTACTCATCACCCTGAGCTCGTGACTTGCTATTTATGTGTCTGATTGTGTGGTCAAGACTGTTGTGTGAGCACATAGCTTGGGGTTGCAGGTGCTGTGTTGCCTCACCCTGACAAGGTTGAGACAGGCGGGGAGGATGCCTTCTTTGTGAGCAGTCATGGGCAGGGGGCCTTCGGGGTGGCTGATGGGGTGGGTGGCTGGAACATGGAAGGGGTCGACCCCTCCCGCTACTCTAGGTCTGCCCCAACTTTCCCGACCCCGCTGCATTGGATGACAGACCTTGCCTTTTGTGTTGTCCTGCCAGACATATGTCCATGCAAGTTGACTGGATCCTGAATGCTGTCTCACTGCTTTTTGGGACCAAGCAGCTCTCAGATCAGGCAACTCTGCCAGCAGTTGTGGTCTGATCAATGCTTGACGCTGTAGAGGTTCGTCATGATCTGGTGCATCGTCTGTTGCTGTCCACACTGCTGATGCAGCACACAGAGCTGAGCTGCCCACTCAAGGGCAGGGTGCTTGATTGATCTTAGCAAAAAGGCCTCAGCTTGGCTTACAGCGGCAGCAAACACCGCAAAAAGCAGCAGAGTCTGTCTCTTACACTCTTTGAGTTGTCAGTGCAGCACGCACAGCAGGCAGTCCTGCAACAGCAGGCTGACTGCAGGCGCAGCTCTCCAAGCATGGCAATTGCGGCACGAGACGGCACGGCCGCACACAGCAGGAAGAAACGCAAGCAGTGACATCTGCTTGGTGCTGCTGCTCAGGCTGCTGATGGAGCATGCAGAGCAGGCAATCCTGGAGGGCAAGGGCGACTGTGAAGATGGTGCAAGGGATGTGGTGGGGCTGGCCCATGAGGGCATCACCTGGCTTGGGGAAAAGGAGGGGGCCGTCATTCTGGGCAGCAGCACCATCTGCTTGGGCCTGGTACGCCCTGGTGGCCTGCTGGAAATGGCCAATGTGGGGGACAGCGGCTTCAGAGTCATCAGAGGGGATGAGACTGTGTTTGCTAGCGAGGTGAGGTGCTGACATGGCATCAAGACCTGCTTGAGAGTCACATGGCACATGGGCTTGGCCAGCAGCCATGTCTCCCATTTGCTCTGCTTTACACTGTGTCACTGTCCCTGTGCTTGGTGAGATCTGCAACTGTGTGGTGAATCAGTCATTGCAGCATTAGTGTCGCTATGCTTGAGACAGGTTTGCAAGTCTTGGTTTGTGATGCAGTCGCAACAGCACAGCTTCAACATGCCCTTCCAGCTGGCCTGCCCAGGGCCAGACCAATACAGTGACACCTGTGAGAGTGCCACAGTGTACGAGCTGGAGCTGGAGCCTGGTGATGTAGTCCTGCTGGCCACTGACGGTGTGCTGGACAACATGTGGGATGAACAGATTGCCCTTGTTGTCCACAAATGCCTCGGGGTGAGTTGAAACACCCCTCCTTATGCGCATACACTCAAGGTCCGTATGCATGTACGCGTAACATGCGCATGACATAAATGTACATGCCTTTGGATACACACTCTGCCTGGATTTCAGTCCTGGTTATCTTGCTGCTTGTCAGTCTGTGAAGCCTTGCAAGAACATCCACCTGCTGCCTTGTTAACACTCAACGCTGCCTGTCTGCATTCTGACATTTGCTGTTGTTTGATCACAGGATGGACAACGCTCAGTGGCAAAAGCACAGGAGTGCGCTCGGGCAGTTGTAGAAGCTGCTCAGGAGAACAGCTTTAACCCCAAGTTCAGGTCGCCTTGGGTGGTAGAGGCTGCCAAGGCTGGTGTGCTGCCTTGGTGGCAGCGCTTCAAACCAGAGGGAGGCAAGGTTGATGATTGCACTGCAGTTGTGATCTGCATGGAGCCTGCTTCTGCTCTGCAAGGATTTGATGCACAGCCTACAACAGCTGGCAGCTCTGCTGCAGTCACTGCAAGGTAGCAGCAGGGAACCAAGTGGTGTGCTGGTTATGATTTTACTGTATGGTCAGGGTGGCAGTTGACAGTGTATGTTTGAGTGGATGTATTGGAGTGCTTGCGTTTGTAAGGAGTGGTAGCGACAGGATTCCAAATGATATAGTGATTAGGGACAGTGTGTTTGACCTCACACAATGCACATGCAGCTTGATTGTGTGAGGTCAGGGTGTCATGAGCTGGTTTGCAGCTGTATGATGGGCAACCAAACGCTTTTCTTTCCCATGGTTGGTCATCAGGCTGCATTGAGATTTCTGTACTCTTGACCTCAGCCTCTTCACGAAACTCAGCAGCTTTTGATGACTTGCATGCAGTGCTGTGCCAGCTTTGTTGACGCATCTGCTTTGACTTTACTGACAGATGGCATCAAGTTCATTTAATATAGAAAGCATGTTGCAATGTCGCAGATTCTCAAAATAGACAAGATTGCTGCTACATGCGTTGGCTCTATGTTGGACGATGCAATCAACATTTCATCCGCTGCCATCACTGACTAGTCCTATCCAATACGGAGGCACCTATTACCAATGCTGCAAGGATTTAGCCGGCAACATTATGTGCATTGTTTAGGCATGTGCAGTTCAAGTAAGAGAACTGAAGTATTCACGAAATGAATTGAATCTCTTGGCAGGAGTTCCGCATTGCAGAAGTTAAGCGCTCCTGCTGGAGGATCCTAATTTGGTCTTGCTGACTTTGGCAACTTCCAGCGTCTCAACTGGGTGGGCAGACATGCATCACTGCCCTCAACAACAGCTTGAGCCACCAGCTTTCCCAACCAAGCATGATACACCAGACCACGCGCACCAAGCCCACCCACAACATACCACCTGTCATCACATCACAATTGAGTTGATGCAAGCATGCACATGCTGAAAGACATGCCTGCATACATCACGTGCTCTTGCAAGACAGAAAGCTGGCTCTCACATGGCAGCCAGCAAGCATGCTTACTCTGTGCTATGAAAAACACAGCAGGGGCATGCAACTATCTGTGTGTTAGGCCTGTATGGATGTATCAGCAGTGTAAGCAGCAGGCAGCAAGGCCAGTAGCGCACTGCTTGTCCTTGGGAGTTGAGGGGAGCTGTCCTGCCAGTGGAACAGCTCCATCAATTGTGTTCTGAGGGAGAGCTCTGACGCCGGTCCTCACCTGCGCCACCTGTAACCACAGTAGAGTAGTTTGTAAACTTCACGCATGATGATTATCTGTGGTATGGCTGGCAACATGTGACATAGCAGGTGCTGGTGCACAAGTTGATCCCTGGAGCTTGCAAATCACATGCTAGCTTGCACTTTTTGGTGACTGAATGTCACCTTCCTGCCCCACAGCAGCTGTGGGCAGCAATACAAAGGCTGGCACTCAAGCTCGCCGTTCTGTCACTGGTCAAAGCACACAGCAAGTATGCTCAACAGCAGTCAACAAAAACAGATGATGTCAGCTCTGCATAGCAGCAAAATCAGCACTCCCACAAGTATTATGTTGAAATAGATTAATAGCCAATTTGATGGTCAGGGATGGTGATCCCATGTGCTGCTAGGCATGCCCGCTGGCTGCCATCAAAGTTCATTCAGTCACAGGACACATGTCATTCATTCATTCATTCATTCATTCATTCATTCATTCATTCATTCATTCATTCATTCATTCATTCATTCTCTCATGCATGCATGCATGCATGCATGCATGCAATTATTCATTCATTCATTAAAGGCATGTCCAATGAGTAATGCCATCCACTTGCCTATGACCTAGAAACACACAGCAGGCATACCTGCCAGGTGGAAGCAGAGCTCCACAGAGCTTCAGCCTTTGGTCTCAAGAGGTTCTCGGCCTGTGCAAGCTCTCCAGGCTGTGTCACCCGCCGCCCACAATCTTGCAGTGCTTGCTCAGGGGTCACCCCAAACTGCTTGGTGGCGCCGACAGAGATCTGCTGACCCCCCTGCACCCCCATATAGGTTGCCCCCACCAGGCTGGGCGCCCCAGTTGGGAAGCTGTCTGCATGACCCGCTGTGTGAGCCGTGGCTTCATTGGACTCATCAAACGCCGTGTCTGAGCCTATGGCTTGTTGATCAGATTCTACATGCTGGGAGTTGGCATGAATGTTTGGATTCTCATGATGACTGGTGGCGACCGACATCACTGAGGGCTTTTCAGTGACAGATAGGCCATCCTTGGCGTTCAACTTGGGTATTAGCTCCAGTCCATAGCCCTGACAAAGTCTCAAGGGCAAAACGCCGCCTACATACACCGCATACCTGTCAGTGGGCTGCGCTCAGATGTAGTAACGCTCGTCTCTATGCCTCTTGTGTCCTGTAATGCATATCACTCAGCAAGCCATGCAGCTTCTAATGTGCCCAGCATACATGCAGTTCACGCACGCATACATGCATGCAGCCTTCTTTTTTTAATCACCAAGGAAACAGCTTGATTGATTGGATACTAAAAGATCTCCTACATGCCGGGCTGTATCAAGTGCTTCTGGCTCTGAGCCTTCAAGGGGGCAAGGGGTTGTGGGGCGGAGTGAGCAGGGGCCCAGTGAGCTGCCTCAGGCAGGTCAGATCAGGTGGCATGTTTGACAAGCGCTGCGTCACTTGATTACAAGCCATGCAGCATGCTGACGTACACAGCAACACGAGAGCTGACCAACTTCACGCAGAGTGGCAGCAGCAGCTCCGGCAGCAACCACAACAGCATCATAAGGCCCTTGCTGCTCTTCCAGCTGTGTCAGAGAGTGCACCTGCTGCAGCCTCAGGCAAGCCTCAGACCCATTGCCTAGCTCAGCAAGCTGCGCTTGACACTGCTGCCACACTGCCCTGCATGCAGCAGGCTCCAGATCGCCTCAAGGATTGGGCATGGACCATGTGGCTGATGCGCTGCTGTTGCATGTAGGCAGCAGCTGTGGTGACATAGGGCGCAGAGTGGTTCACTGTGCTGGTCAAGATGCTTTGCAATGTCAAGAGGTAAGGTGAAACAGTGCATGCCCTTTCTGTGATCAGGAGGATGCCTCGGGGTAGTCAGCTGCAGTGGCAGCCCAGCAATGTGGAGCACAGATACAAGAGAGTGGTAGGCAAGATTGTATGATGCCCTTTAAGGTATGGGACGAACAGGGTGTAGATGATTGCATACAGGCAGCAGCACTGCATGGCAACGCCTGAGCAGGACTGCCAGCATGGTGTGATGAAATTGCACTGATGAAAAGCACTGCCGCCTATCTTTGGTAGCTTCAAGCTTTCTGGCTGTTATCCTGTTGTGTTTTGCCGTTGTGTTGACGTTATAAGGAGAAACACAAGTCAAAGCCACATGGTTTGCTCAGGAAATTGAAAGCTTTACAGCCTTTACTTGAAAGGATATAGCTACATTTACAGTGCATATTGTGAGGAGCATCGCACCGCAGATACTTGTATGGATGTAGCACTAAGCCCCCTCTGATCAGCAACGCAGCAACACTTGCATCACTTGCCCCTGCATTGTCAGCCATGTTAAAAGACAATGACACTTACAATTTGCACATCTTATACCCTTTCTGTAATTTTACACATACAGCTACAGTGACTACAGCTCACAATAGTTCTGCGCATTCAGCTACACATGATACAGCTACAGTAACTCTGCACATGAGGTTACAGTAATTCTGCACATCTCATACACCTACAATCACCGTTTACAACAGGTTGTTGCATGGTGTTCACTCAAGTCGCCTTGACACTGCAATGCCAGGCACACTTGAACTGGCACAGCTCCAGTCTGCAATCACAGGTGCCCCTGCCAAGCTTGGTGGTGTAACAGTGGAGTAGTGCAAGACACTAGCAAAAGACACAGTCACCTGCAGATGGGCTTGGCAAGGCTTCTGTGTTGAGGCCAGGCAGCAAGGCATGGGCCTGTTTGCCACTGATGGCTTGGGCTGAAGCAGACTTGCCGACCGGATGAGTCTGCAGTGCTTCAAAACCGGCGGCCTGACAGCAACACATCAGCAGTCATGACATGCGCATGCAATGTATGGTTACACACGTCCATATCTCATTTGTGTGTCATGTTATGAGCAACACCCTATCTGTGGAGTCTCAGCTGCAAGGCAAAAGACTCAGGTGGCTAGGTCATGTTTTCAGGATGCCTAACGACAGATTGCCTAAGAAGCTTTTGTCTGGTGAAGTCAAGGGGCTTCGCCCACCTGGCCGCCCTAGGTCTAGTTTCAATGATGTTGCATTACGTGATTGACAAAACTGTCGTATTAGTAGGCCTTACAGGGATGCACAAGACAGGCTGCTCTGGAGAGACAAGACTTGTCCTGCACGTACCTAGCTCATCATGAGCTGGAAAGCGTTTTGACTATTATTATTGTTATTATTATTAAATGGTGAGATACTGTGTTGCTGTGTATGTAGCAATATAGATATAGACATAGGCATTAGTCAGGCACTGCTCCTCAAATAAAAAGGTGTAATATGACCAGTTCAAAGCCAGCAATGTTGCAGCGAAGTACATTTTTCCTGGTCAAGCAGAGTTTTTGGAACTCTGATGAAGCGCAAGGTCTGTACATCGGACTTCTTTATTGGCTACAATGACACATGCTAGTGGTATGAATGAATCCATGGAATGTGCTGAGCAGTGTTTTGATAACACTGAGTTGACTGTTATTGTACATGCGGCATGAAAACGTGCATACCTGCTTGGCATCAGCAGCTGGTCTGAGGATGTCTTGACGCCATACAAACTGCTCTGCTGCTGTTCCTGTCTGTTGGCTGAGTTGCTGTACACCATCCTCAGCCAGTGCAATCAACTCAAGGGCTGTCTCGAATGCTTGCTGACCCCGCCATAGGAGCTGCAAGTCCACAGCTAGAGTCAGCACTTAACACCGCCGTGATGCTGCTGCTGCATGGCGACGTTAGCAATGCTTTTGGCATTGAAAAGAAATAGCTAGGCATGGTGATTGACACCAGACATTGCAATATGGTAAACAGGCAGAGGTTATCTGCAAGAGGCTGAGTTTGCTTATTAGTGCTAAAAGAGAATGCCATTCTTGGCAAGTCACGTGTGGTAAGGCTGACAATGTTCAGGATGATGTAAGGGGAGTCTTCACTTTGCCTTTGGGGGAGAATGGATGCAGCAAGCCACCTGCAGCGCCTGATCCACCTGAGCCCTGCAATGCAATGATGTTCCTTTGTATATAGCTGAATGTGGTGACAGGCTATTCAATTTGTGGTTAATTCAAAGCCATATGTCAAGAGATCACATGCTGTCCTTGCAAATGTGTATTGTAACATGTACACTGCTGAATGGCAATGCCAATCTGCAGACAGGACATGATACAATTTGGCCCATGAGGGTCAGACACAGCATCACTGAAAACGAGTGTAAGACATTGATGTTGCTCACCAGACCAGCTATGTCATATAGGTGGATAGTGACAGGGCGTACAACAGAAGCAGTTGCAGCCAAGTAGTGAGCTGCTGCAGCACCAGCAAAGCCTCCTCCTATTATAGCATACCGCTTTGTTCCTGCATGTGCTGCACGAGGTCTGTTTTTGCATGCTTCACAACTTGCCCAACAAAATACCAAATATGTATTTTGCATAATTTCGACCTTGTGGCTCAGCTGTGCTGCTACAAGTGCGGTATAGCCCAGATGTTGCTGAGAGGCTTGAGCAGGGTGTGATAGACAAAGCGCGTCTCTGTAATACTGGGAGTGAAAACCTACATGCAAAAGAGGACTTCAGACCACAGAACACACTTCTCGAGGCGTTGACACACGTGAGCTGCCACTGACCTGTTTTGCAGATAGCCCACAAGCATGTATAGGAACCACCGGGCAACCTTAGTTGCGCAAAAGCACAGAAAGTCAAACTGGTGTTGGCCTGATCAGTGATCACGACTCGTGATTCACGAGTTGCTTACTCACTGCTTAGAGTCCCAATCGCTTTGGTCAACTATGTGATGCAACAGCAGCGCAACATCTGAAAGCACGGCGTAGTAGCTCTGTCGATGGGACCTTCTGCATGCTTTGGCGCATCTAAGCAGATTGCCGTTAGGCGGTGAGCGGCCGACTGGTTTAAAAAAACATGTATGGCGGGTATTAACGTTGCCTCCTCGCGATGAGCAACGGTGGTAGTCCAGATGCTACCCTGCATCCAGAAGAGCTGGATCAGTTGAAGTGCGCGTGCAACAACGATGATGTTTGCAGGCATGGCTCAGCCAGTCTGCAGTAGTCCTGATACACTTTCCTACTTGTGCTCACAGAAAAGCAGCCAAAGAGCAGCTGAAATCTTTGGGTGTCGATGACCAGATCAGGTCTTTGGTGGCAGGGAAACGACTGCATCCCAACCCGATCAAGGGCAAGGAACCTGGTCTCACTCCGGAGCGAGCTATGGAACAGCTGAAGGTGTGAGCTGAAGCCTTTTTGGAAATCCATGTTTTTGCCATGATGGCCTGCTTCTATCATTCTTAGAATGCACAGCGTTGCGCTGCATGCTGCAGGGTCAAGGGGTCATTGATCAGGTGGTGAGAACTCTCAACCTGTCGGAAATTGTAGAGAATAGCAGTTTCTCAAGCCGCAGACAGCCTCTGCGAGCTGTACCCAGGTACTGTTTGCTCTTGTGAAGCTCACACAGCTTTCTGCGAACATTCTGGCAGCTCCAGCAGCTTGAGTAAGCGTCTTGTCATGTTGGAGTACTCTCACGATGGGATGATTGTTGTTGCACATGTCTGTGCAGCCTGAGCAAGCGGTACCTCCATGTCAAGATTAAGAGTGGCATTGGCTTGGCACTGAAAAGCAATGCAGCCGCCAGCAGCAATGATCACTTGCTGGTATGTGGCGAGCTGTTTGGGCAAAGAATCAGGTGGCTGATGACATTCTCATGCAAAGCAGCACATACATTCAGCCTGTCCGCATGGTGACTTGATTGGTTGACGCTTGAAGCGCCTGCAAAATCAATTATCCATCAGGACTCACTCCTGCACAAAGCTTGTGTTTTGGCTGCTGCATGCTGACACAAATCCTATGTGAGCATGAGGCCTTGCATACCAAAGGGCTGTTGGCATTGCAGATCTGCTCCTGTGCCTGCGACATCCGCTCCCACATTTGAGACATCAGCACTGGTAGAGCTGCCAGGACATGCCACAGCAGATGCCTCCACTCTACTCACTCACCGGCAGCCTCTACACCTAGTTGTGCTGCACGCTCAGCCTGCACCAGCATTACGCACCCCTCACATTGCCTCAGACACAGCCCGTATGTCAACATCACCCTCAGCTTCTGCCACAGCTTCCATAGGCATAGCGCAGCGGTCTCACAGCTGGGGTCAGCGGGGTCCTTCACCCCCAGGAGTAGGATCTGCACCCATGCGTGGGCAAAGCAGCAGCAGTGGCAGCAATGCTGGGAGTGCAGTCAGTATCGCACCAAATGCCGGTGCAGCTCATTTCCTCACTGCTACATCAGGACAACAGAGCCATCAGCAAGGGCCATATAGACCTGTGACTTCTGTGTCCACCACTGATCTGTTGAGAATGAGCAACAAGGCTGATGTTGTGGGCACCTGTTACATTGACTGGCGCCAGGCTCTGACTAATAAGGGCGAGGTCAACTGTCACAATGTGCAGCTCACATCTCAGGCTCATGCTGATTCTGTTGGCATGATCTCGGTAGACTTGGAGGTGGGAATCTGTCCCATAGATGCAAAAGCATGGCAAGTTGTTGGTATGCTATCTCTACAAACAGAACTTCGTACAGGGAGATAGTTAGGACTTTACGCACCTGACCTTTTTGGGAAGGCACATGTCTAATGAATGCATGAGTGGAGTGAAGGAGTGGATGAATGACTGCGTTGTAGCAGCAAGGCTTCATTGTCATCATGTTCTCTGCTGCTGCATGCAATGCTTTGTGCAAGCAACTGCAAGTGGCCAGACCACTGCATTTGTCTGCATGCATTGTACGCAGCATTTGGAAGCATGTAAGCAGTTAAGCATGCACAGTTGACATCACACAAAGCAGGCATAGCGTGGTAAGCTGGTTACCATGACCTGCCACTCCAGCCTGCATCAAGGGATCTGAGATACATAGGCATGAATTTTCAGGAGTGCATGAGCCCTAAACATGAACATGACTCATGCAGGCGACTGAGGCCTGCATCAATGAGCGACATGTGCAGAGTTGGGCCAGCAAAAGTGTCTCACAAAGCATGCTTGTCACAAAGAATGGGCAACCAAGACAAGTGTGATTGTGCAGGTGACTCCTGCCTTGGTTAAGCCTGTAGAGCCTGCAGCTCTGAGGGCTCAGACAAATGCTGAGGCAAGAAGAGACATGGAGGCCATGGCAAGTTTCAGCGGCAGGGTGAAGGAGTGGTGGCAAGACTTCAGCCATGACGCCCTCTCTCAACGCCAGGCAGGCAGTTTGAGGCTGACATGCAGGGGGGAGGATGGTTTGCTGCGCCCCTGCTGCGGCTTTGTGAAGCCCTTGCAACTAGGCAGGTTGGCCCCTGAGTCATTGAGAATTTTAGCAGTACTGAGCAGCCCTTATATATGATTGCTTTGATGGAACAGGTCATGTGTCCAAAACACATGTTAACAAGGCTACCATGTTGGCAGAACCCAGCAACAAATGATGGGTAGACCCAGTTGGACTCTGCAGGAGCTGTCATTTGCAAAGAGAAATACTGTGATCATGGTGTGCAGAAAGCTGCTGCCAGCATGACATGTTTGTTGGCTGAACAGACCTTGCTATTAAGTGGAAGCTATTAGAGGGCAAGGTATATTGCATGGGAATTAAGTTGAGCACCATCACAAGTCAACCCTCAGGACTGCAACTTCTGCTTGGTCTTGCATACTGCTGTCTGTAGCAGCATACAAGGCCTACATCAGGCTTGTGTACATTGATCTTCCCCCTCTTCATTGTTAATTATCAATGATTAATGCCGTGACAATACTGATCATGAAATATAGTGCAGTGTTGCTGAATTTGTGCAGATTTTTGGCAACGCCCAGAGAGGCTGCAAGGTTTGTTTCACTGCTGGTGCCAAAGGAGAGCCAGGAGACAGCTGCCAATCGTCTGTGTTCTTTGCACACACTTCTAGAGTCCTGCCAAGCAACTCAGGTATTGCTTGTTTGCTGTGACAGCCTGTCAGGGCTGCTGCTTCATGTGTTATGAACAGCATACAAATCTCTGCATGACATAAATGTGAGCATGAGCACCATGGCCTTGGTATCTACAGTGAGTGTTCTGTGCTTACAACAAGCTACCCTACATAGCTATAGGCAACCCTAGGTTGTAGCATAACCCGAGCACCGCGCCGTCGCCCAGGCCGTCAGCACTTCAGCCTCGTGCCTTGCGACGATGTTGAAAATGTAACCTTGCGTCCCTGCTGTTTTGTTTGCCTGTCGTCGGCTGATGCTTAAAGGCTCACAAGCTATGTCGACGCTGATCAGCCCGTGCAGCTTGCAATTTCATTTTGCCGGCTGCGTGTCACATTGCATAGTCACGTTGAGGGAGACTGGTTTCAGCTGTCGAGCTCTAAATATCCTGCCACATGAAGCCTTGTCTTAGAGTGTTTGCGCATGACAGACACCCCAGAGTCAGCACGCTAGTGGCTAGGCACTGCTGAAGCAGCTACAAGCGAGTTGCAGTCCCATGCGGCATTATGCCGTTCAGCCAGTTTTGGCACATTATCGTAGGGGTCTTTTGTGTTTGTGCAGGCAGAAAAGGCGTTGCTATTAGCAAACTTGCTGTTGGGGTATGGCCTGGATGCTTGGGTGTGCTCTGGTGCCGATGCTGTTGGGCAGCAGACTTGGGTGCTCACAAGACCTTCCAAGGACGTTGCCCTTTTCTGGGACCCCTCATCAGGTGGGTTGTTTTTGCATGAGCACACACTCAAGTGCGCAAACATTTTAACAGGCTTAAACATAAATCAAGACTGTCAAAAGTCAGCAGTGATCAAGTCCGACAGCTGAGCACTACCATTGCCCATCGCTGCAAGAATTAGCACTGCTACAAGAAATGAGCGTTTGTACTGACTGTTGCCCTCTTTACTGGGGCTTCAGCAATTTGTAACCTCAGACATGCCTGCCTTCATGCTTTGCTTCATGCTCAATGCTGGGTAGCTCATGAGCATCAGTTGACTCTTCTCAACCAAGCAGCAGCAACCACATATGCCTTCTGTTTTCAACAAGACCACACTCACAGGACATGAGTGCATGAACAACCAAATGAGCAGTTGAATCAAGCAGCAAGTTAACCTCTGGAGCTTGATTGCAGGCACGCGTCACAGCCCTAGCTCAGCAGGGCAGCCAAAAGGGTGCCCCTTCCGCAGCATTGCCTGTGTCTTCAACCAGCGGCGTCTGTATGGCAACCTGCAAGCTGCTGAAGGCTTGGCAGCAGCATCCTATGTGCTTGAGGACCCAGGGCGGTGGCGAGAGTTACCCGTCCATGTGCATGACATCCCTGGCGCCCCTGGAATGCGATTTGACCTCCATGTACGCGAATCATGCTGTCACTGCTGTGTTGCAGCAGATGCATGAGATGTATTGAATTTCTGCTTGTGAACCTTTTCCTTGTCTGTAAGGAGCCTCTTGTTTCGTTGTCGTCATGAGAACACAAGCTGTATGATGTATTGTCTTGGTCATTGCCTGTGAGATATGCGTCGTGGTTCAGGTGGCCTCGTCGTTGCAGATGCAGCCATTTGACTCAGCTGGTCATGAGGCAAGACTTGAGTCTGAGCTGAAGAAAGCTCTGAGTGACCATCGGGCAGAGTCATTGGGCCATATGCCAACCGCCTGGGATGACAACATGGCTTATGTGCTGATGTCTTCTCTGGCTGGTCATGAACAGGAAGCCTTGACAGGGCAGCCTGCCGCCAATCATGAAGACTTTCAGCATTGTATCAAGCGTAGCATTCCTCCCGGCTGCATGTTCAAGGGCTCTTCTCAGCATCACAGGTGGGACCTTGGCCAAATCTTTGACGCACATAATGCAGTCACTGTGATTTTGCATGTTGATGCAATAAGTGCATTGTCAGATGTAGCTCTTGTTTGCCACAAAGTGATAGCATGGTGCAAGCTCATTGCAAGCGTTCACTCATTATCAGCCGTCAGTTGACCATGAGCATGCAGACTCTCATGAAAAAACATGATCCCACTTGTGCAGGACTTTGTGCTCGTCTTTGGTAATGCAAGGCATGCTAAGGGAGACAGCAATCAGAGACATGCTCGCCACGCAAGTCACAGATATAACCTTTGCTCTCCGCGTCAAGATATTTGCCTACCCAGAGCATGTTTGCTCTGTTTGGCTGATGCTGGCCGTAAAGTATCCCACTGCAAGGTCTGCCAGAGGCAGCCGAGACACATGATTGTGTTCAGCAGATAGCTTTGAGATGTGTCTGTTTTGTTTAGTGCAAAATAGTGGTGTTGCATGAACAGCATGATGTCCACCTGTACTATGTATCTCTGTGCTTGCAACAGCAGTCACCATCTTGGAGGAGAAAGTACCATCTAGTATAGGAATATCTTTTTGTTTGGGTGGGGTGCAAATAGCGTGCAATCATGCTTGGGTTGTGAAGGCATCGTTGATAAGAATCGCTCACATTGCTGCTGGTAGACACATGTGCACACTTCTGCAATTGGGCCAACCATGATCAAACATATGCTTGTGTCTGCTTTTGCAAGCAAGACAATGCTCTGGGCACATGCGAGCATTCCAGCTGGACTGGCACAAGATTGTGATTGATCATTTGTGTCTTGCACGTGGTCTAAACAGCTCACCACAACAAACTGTATAGGCTGTAAAGAAAGAATAAGGACTCAAGCACGCCCACAGCCCAGACTCCCAAGAATCAGATCAACAGCATAAACACCCATTAAAGCGCAAAGAAGCATCATGCAATATTGCTGAAGTTGCCTACCTAAGCTGAGCATACATTCTGACAATGTGCAATGATGCACGTACTGCATCCCAGCAATACATTCTGAAACACGAGACACAAAGCATCTACCTTGAGCAGCTAACAGCTAGAAGTCTGTTCAGAAGCTAATGTCACATAAAGCTACAACAGACAAAAAATAGCCTCCGAGATGCATTCCAATGCATTTCAGTGCATCGCGCAGCCTAACACAACCTCTGCTTGACTGCATACTGTATCTAACACAATATCCCTATGATCCAGGCACTTTACCAAGCTCTGCAAATCAGTGTATCCTTGGGAACGTGTATCTGAGATCCAATCTATCAAGGAAAGCTACAACAGACAGAGTCAGTACTGGTTCTGGTACAGAGAGTGGGTCACTGGCGGCACAATCCTTGTGGGTGAGTGTGGCAAGGCCCGTGGCCTGTTTGTGCTGGGATGAACACCAGAGGGCGATTGTGACAGGGCAGCTTGGATCTGAGCCTTGGTGATGCACATCCCCTCTGCTTGCTCCAACAGGTTGACCCTCACAGTGCCATACAGCTTCACATCCTTCAAGCTCAGCCTGCAAGAATGCCACAAAGCTGTCAGAGCCTGGCTGCATGAGCCAAAGCTTTGCAACCACAACCAGGCTGTCAAAGCTGCATGACATGTAGCAATGCTTCTGAGTGATGTTGCTGATCAGGCATGGCACTGCTGCAGCAGTGATCACCCTTTCCAGCTTGTGTGGAGTTCAGCAAACATATCACATGCATTGCATTGGCAAGCTTGGTTGCCATTACTGCTGCAACCCTGCGGTAGAAAGTGGCTGGTTTGTGGACATGTCAATTCAAGCAAAAGGGATTGCCCAGCAAGTGGAAAGGAACTGTGCACATTTACAACAAGCATCCCAACTTCCCCATGCTATGTCGCCCTACCCTGCTGTAATGCTGCACTTGTAATCAATACCATTGGCAGATGATGACAAACTCCACATCACGCTTGTTGATAACACCTCGGTTCTGGTAACAACACAGAGAATGATGACAGTATAGGTGCTGACCTGTGCACACCATCCTGCTGGGGCCCAGCCCCAACAAGGCGGAGCACCCTCCAGTCATGCTTCACAGGAGGGCGGTACTCGGCCAGGCTGACAAGGTAGTCGTTGCCCTGCTGCTGAGCGCCCTCCATCTTGTGCTGCAGGCTGTAGAAGCGAGCCCCTGGGCGCATGCAGGAGGTGCTGCCTGCCTGGCTCTCCCACTTTTGCATCCTGTGTAGCAGGACAGCATGAGGAGGGCATGAGCACATGATTGAATGAGTGTGAGGACATGTCCAGGAGCAAATTGGGAAGCCTAATTCCACACGTAATACAGTTGTCCAGGAACTCTCAAGCAGCTCCTGTTGGGGCTCGCGCTGCCAGCTACGGCTATAGGATCTGCTTCACTCAGCCCTTCAACAGGGCTCAGCTGCAGCAGAGCCTGTAACAGGCCTGGCTGCGGTAGCAACAGTAATTGTAGCTAGCAATGCGAGCTACAAGAGGAGCTGCCTAAGAGTCCCTGGTCAGCTGTATCACTTGGAGCATCGAGGCTCTGAGCTTGGACAGCCAAGGTAAGGCATGCACAAAACAATACAGTCTCCGATGCAAGCTCTCCACACCCTTAAAGGAAGGGAGAATAGTCTGGGATGAATAAGTTTGCAAGCAGCCAGTTGGTCTGTGATCCATGCGGTGTGTGAGGGCCCACCTGAAGTAGCTAGACCTGTGGTGGCCATGAGTGAAGGTGTAGTGCTGCAGGCTGAGCAGGCGCACATTGTGGGGCAGGTGCAGCTCGACCCAGGGGGCTGGGTGGGCGCTCTCGCTGGTGGAGAACCACCTGTCTGGCCCCTCCTGCCTGCTGCCAAGCACCACGTTCCTGGGCCGCCCCTCTGACACACCTGCAGCACCGCTACACAGCTCACAGGGTTGCTCAAGAAGGGGATCACAACTGCAGTTGGCGGGCTGTTGCCTGTTCTGCTAGGCTGTACTGTACCTCTCACACATGTATGTGTTTATGGTGCCTGTTTGCTGTAGACAGCACAAGACAATTGCGCTGAGCTCAATCCAGACCTGGTCAACGTGCTAACAAGCGTTCTGTGATCTGATGAAACCCCTCTAGAGCAAATTTTGCAGGACAGGGGAGTTGCAAATGGAGCTCACAGAGGGGCCCTTTCTGGGCCTCAGTTTGTGCCTTTCGAAGTATGCTGACAGAAGAGTGGTCTGGAAACACGCAGCTATGCAGAGGGATTTGAAGGTAGTAGGCCGGCAAGCTGACCTGACACCTTGACACTGATGTTGGGCGCAAGCAGGTCCCACACATGGTGCACAGGTAGGTCTATGTGCTCCTGCCCACCAGGCAAGCCATACTGCAGATTGCTGCAGTAGCTGCTGCGAGGCTGCATCAGGGCAGAAGCCATCTCTGAGGGCTGATCCTGCATGCTCAGCCGCAGCAAAGCGCCCTTCAGGAGTTGATCTGATGGCAGCGAGCTCTGAGACTGCTGCTGTAGCCAGACCAGCCGCTCGTTAGACAGATACGCCATGCGTACCTGCACATGTTTGAAAAGCGTGTGAAAAGTACGCAGCCACGCACAAGGGGAAAGGCGCGGTCAATGCAGGATGCAATGGAGTGTATAGTAGCCACCAGTCATATATGCTTGCCCTGTCTCTCAGTGCAGCTGGCTTGCAGAGAAAGCTGGCATGCAAGTTCTGCAGAAATTATTGTGGCACTGAGCATGAGCTTTGCTACAAGCAGTTGTAACAGCCACTCAAGGCAAGCTGTCGAATCTGCAGAAACAAGTTCAGCCAGCCAGTCTGCAGTACAGAGTGTGCTCAAAAGTACATGTGATGTGCATCCAGGGGGATTTGCAGTGGCATGACCCCGCAGAATGAGCATATGTGACAGAGAGCTCACATGTTGGAAGAGCTGTGCTGCCACTGCAGGCTCAACCTGTGTGCCATCAATGTAATCCAAGACAAACAGCAGGACTTGAGCCTCACATTGAACTTGAAGATCCTGCATAATCAGTATACACAATTAGACGATAGCTCTCTCTCTGCCCCTGCCACATCCATGCTACTACAATGTGAGATACCAGGGTGAATAGAGAGTTTCACTGGTACCTAGCAACCAGCTGACAGCACTTGTACCTTGTGAGTCAGAATTGCTTCGATTGTATCTGGCGGTAAGCCTTCAGCTGTCTGTGTGTAAGAGGTGTGGAAGTCTGCATGACAGAGCACATTGCTGATGGATTCTGTAGACAGCAGCCAGTGCATGTGCAGGTATGCATGCCTGCAAGGCTGAGCGTTGAAGCAGGCCAAACACTCACTTCTCGCAAAGAGAGCAACACAGTTTTCCTGCAGTTGTTCATCATTGTATTGCACCCCCTCAAGCAAGAAGCGCATGCAGCACTGCAAGTCTAGCCTTCTATCGATAAAATCCCTGTATGTAATACAACAGACTGTCACTGCAAAATATGGCCTGCAAGGTGGATGCTATGCCTGCTGGAATTGCAGCGTTAGGTGTGGAAGCCTCGAGCAGGCTATACCTGCAGTATACTTCAAGCTTTGTGACCATAAGTTGTCTAGCTATGGCAAGCATGCCAAAGCATGTCTTGTCTGTGAGAATAATTTGACCTTCGTAAAAATAGGCCACAACAAGGGGAAGCAAGTGCAACGGGTCTTCAACCGAATGCTCAAGACGCCGCTGAGTACTTTCACGCATTCCACTGCTGAACGCGCGACGGAAGAACTCAGAATGATAGCCGAGTATAAGGGAGTGCAGGTGATGCTCCTGACCGTGAAACACAACGCAGATGTCGGAGAACTCTCCACTTGCGAGAAAGCCTGTGAAGCCAGCCGCAAATCCACCGCCATAGCTGGTGGAACATTCGTGCAGATTGTCCACCACAGATGTGGACTCATCATCTCCCATGCCGTGTTGCCAGTCCATCGTCGCTGAGACTGAACTCCAGAGAACTTGCCAACAAGTCTAGTCAAACCTTGGTCAACCAAGAATTCATCACGTAAGAGCACGTGCTGGCCTGATCTAGATGAGCATCCGTCCCCTTGGCACACCGAACCGAGGTACTTCTTCCTGCAGCGCCTGTTTACGCGTTCAGGAAGCCATTGCAACTGAGCTGACCATGCATGGGTTTGTGCAAGTGCTCTTTGAAGTCACGTAAGATATCTGTCTTGGTATCCAGAATTCTTACAGCCTCAGTCGTTGCATGGTCTCTTGTATTGTAATCGTGGTAGCGTTGTTGTTCAGTCGAGGGTAGGCCGATAAACCAGATCAGGCCTGCATGAGTCATCCTTCCAATTGATGTCTTCTTCAACTTCGTGCTTAGCACCTCGTTCGTCTTGATCGCAGCAGTCGCTCTGGCAGTTGTGGCAGCGCATGCTGGACACGCCTCGGAAGGCGCAACCGTATGCAAGATCAGCGATAGGTTCTGCAGCTTGCAGTTTTGCAATGCAAGCGCTTTTTCAGCCCTTTCGGGCGCTAGGATATATCAGCGACGATGTCCCTTTTGCTGTACAGCGACGGGGCAAGGAGACATTCGTGACTGACAGTGTAGGAAAAGCTTGGCAGGTAACGCCCGCTTGCTTGTGCAAACCACACCGCCGGCCTTTCCACGTATCGAGCAATGTGACCTCACTTGTGCACCAATTCTGCAGGTGTACTCCTGCTCCAAACTCGGCGTGAGGCTTGTGGGACCCCAGGTATGCGGCTGGGCCAATTAAGTTGACGCAATGATAGCAACACACTGTAAGGCAATATCACCTGTTGCTGCAGTTTGAGCATAACGTGAAAGCACTAGCAAGTCGTGGAGACTTGACCTTTGCTGCTGTCAAGAATGACATCATTGTATGTCAGAGAGTGCACAGGTAAAGCAAAGTTCCTGTCTGATGCTCTCTTGCTGTGGGAACACAGCACTGGAATGCATGCGTGAATCATCGGGAAAGGCAAGCTCTTGAGGAAAGGTGACGTTGCAATACAGGATTGGCACGTATTCAGGCCACACAGGCAGCATCATTCAACTGCTGACACTTGGAGACATCCTGCTGAGCCTGGGAAGTGACAGGAAGCTCTTGGTGTGGGCTGATGGCATATATGATACTCCCAAGGTTGCACTCGAGCTAAAGCAGTGCGCGTGATGCTCTTGACAACAAACAGATTGTCTGATGTTCAGGCCCTGTGTCACTCCCTGCACAAAAAACTCTCGTCAGCTGCATGTCAAGGTGTCAATGTGTGCACAGCTCAGCATTACCCAAGTCATGCGAGGGCCCACAGTACTTTGTTGCATGAGTGCTGCATGCCATCATGTGGTTGTGCTCAACATTGCCTGAGCATCACTAATGCATGATATATGCCTTAAGTCAGCCTTTTGATGCATGGATGTCAACACCTGCTTGCATGCTGAACCATGTCTGCATTCTGCAGGTGACTATTGATCTACCGGAGGGGTTCACCCCAACCTGCATGGCCCACCCAGACACCTACCTGAATAAGGTTGTAATTGGCAGTCAGGAGGGCAAGCTACAGCTGTGGAACTTCCTATCTGGCAAGATGCTGTATGAATTCTCAGGTCTTGGAGAGGGAGCAGTGAAGTGCATCACCCCTTCACCTGCGCTTGATGTTGTCGGCGTTGGCTTGTCAGCTGGGTGAGCATCAGCCACTTCATTCTATGGTGTCTCGCATGCAAGCATGGTGCCAGTGCATGAGCCAGCTAGACCCAACAGAAATACCTTGTAGTTTGGCACACCTACAGTGTAGCCTTTATTGCATCTTGCATCACGTATCTCTGCTCACATGTGCTATGTCCTTACGGCGAATCTGGCAGCACTTGCATCAAGTTCAGTCATTGGCTACAACGGCTATATCAGCTGCAGCTGC
>JAABUO010001060.1_pt1 | contig 39051 bp, 31 predicted proteins | sample 5559291 | NCBI WGS metagenome assembly JAABUO01 (sample SAMN10711878, study PRJNA513372) | rock metagenome | isolation source: Antarctica rocks | place: Antarctica: Victoria Land, Finger Mt sud
GCGGCCGGAGAAGCGCGACGGTCTTCCTCGGGCTCGATGTCGTCATCGTCGCCGTGGCCCTGACGTTGATTGGCGGCATGGTCACGCAGCGGTTGGTCCTGTCTTCCAGTTCCTCGCATTCGGTCGGTACCGCCGTGTTGCTAGCCTACCCGGTCGCCTACTTAACACTTGGGTTGGCGGCCTTTCTCCTGGTGGTGCGCGTGCCCCAACTCGCCGCCGCGCGGGGCATAGCCCTCCTTTTATGCGGCCTGCTGTGCGAGGCGGCGGCCTTCGTCGTTTGGGTCCCGCTCCTGCTGGACAAGACATACCAGGACGGCACGCCCCTGGACCTCGTGTGGATGGTTGGCTTGGTGTTCATTGGGCTGGCCGGATTGGAGTGGCGTCCGGCCGCGCATGAACGGGGCGCCAGCGACGCCGACGCGCCGGCGCTGATCCTCGTCATATTGGGTTTGGTTCCTACTACCCTGGGACTTGGCGTTGCGCTGGCTGTCTCTTTCCCCACCCAGGGGGGCATCCAGGGGCAGGCCGCCTTTGGCGCGCGCGGCCTTATCGCATTGGTGGCGCTGCGCCAAATCGTGGCGGCCGTGGACCACGCGCGCCTCTATGGCGCCGAGGCCGCGCAGCGTAGGCTGGCGCACCAACGCGCCGAGCGTCTGCGGCGTGTGCAGGAAACGAGCCGCGCGCTGCACCTGGATCTGGACGCGGCCGGCATCGGCCAACTCACGGTCGACGTGGCCTGCGCCGCCCTGGGTTTCCGCATTGCCGTGCTCAACCTCATCACCAACCTTGAAGCTCCGTCCGAGGAACGGCGTATTCGCTCAGTGGCCGTGGCGGGTCTGAGCGCCGAGGTCGCGGCCCATTTCTTGGCGCAAGACGCGCCGGCGGGCGATGTGCTATCCTTGCTGCGCGACGAGTTCCTCCTGTCGCGCTCATATTTTCTCCCGGCTGAGCGCGCTAGCAAGGCGTTCGAGAGCACGTCGATCCCGCAGTGGACGCCCGTCCTGACAACGGTGTCTAAAGATGGGTGGCGCGCCGGTGACGAGCTGCTGGCGCCGCTGGTCGAACGGCGCACCGGCGATTTTCTCGGCTTCCTCTCTGTCGATGACCCCATCGACGGGCGTCGGCCCGACATCGAGGTGGTAGAGATCCTGGAGATCTTCGCCGATCAGGCTGCTCTAGCTATCGAGAACAGCCGCCTCTATGAGCGCGCGCAGGCGCAGGCGCTGCGCGATCCGGTGACGGATCTGGCGAACCACCGCGCCGTGCACCAGGCGCTCGACGCCGCGCTCACAGCGGGCGGCCGGCGCGAGGGTGGCGAGCAGGCCGCCTTCCTATTGGTCGATGTCGACAACTTCAAGCTCTTCAACGACACGTACGGCCATCCGACCGGCGATGCCGTCTTGCGTACCATCGCCGGACACCTGCGCGCGCACGCGCGCGAGGAGGATGTGGTGGGGCGCTACGGCGGCGACGAGTTCGCGCTGGTCTTGCCGAGGGCCGATCGCGCCGGGGCGGAGAGCGTGGCGCGGCGCATCACCACGACCATCGCCGCCACGCCCTACGTCGACGCGTGTGGCGCGCTCATCCCGTTGTCCGTCTCCATCGGCGTCGCGGCGACGCCGGACGACGGCGCGACCCGGCAGGCGCTATTGGCCGTGGCGGATGCCCGTATGTACGCGGTCAAGAGCGGCGCCACATCCGATCCCATCCTGGTGCGCAGCGCCGCCGACCTATTGGGTGACACCACGTTTGGCATCCTCGAGGGATTGGTCGCGGCGGTCGATGCCAAAGACCGCTATACGCGTGAGCACTCGCTCGACGTGACGCGCTATGCCCTGCTGCTGGCCGATGTCCTCGACCTGCCCGACGACGACCGGCGGACGCTGGCCATCGCCGGCCCCTTGCACGACGTCGGCAAGATCGCCGTGCCCGACCGCGTGCTGCGCAAACCCGGCGCGCTAACTGACGAAGAGTATGCCGCGATTAAAGCGCATGTGACGTATGGGGTGGCTATCGTGCGCGGACTACTCGATGATCCATGCGTCATCGATACCATCGCGCAGCACCACGAGCGCTACGATGGCCGGGGCTATCCGCATGGCCTGCATGGGACCGCGACGCCGCTGCTAGGGCGGATTATGCAGATCGCCGACGCCGTCTCGGCGATGACCCTCGACCGGCCTTATCGGCGCGGGCTCTCGCCCGAGCGCGTCGTCGCCGAACTGCGTCGCGGGGCCGGGGCGCAGTTCGACCTGGCCCTCGTCGAGCCCTTCATCGCCGCGTTTTGCGCCTCGCGGGGCGTATCCATCCCGCCCACGAACGTGTTCGTCCCGCCCACGGACCACGACGCCGTACACACGACACTGCCGGAGACGCTGCCGCGCGCCTCGTAGCAGGGCAGCAGGGCCATTGCATCCTCGCCTTGACCATCAGTTGGTAGGATACAGTGTCCGATTAAACTATGGCGCGCGTAGGGGCGTAGGGGCGTAGGGCATACGCCCGGCCTTCGCCGTGAACCCGTTTAATGCGACGCGCGATGGTTGCCGTGAGCCGTCCGCCCGCGACCACCGGGCGGATGCCATACGCCCCTACGCCTCCAAGGCGGGTCAGCGTTGTTCGGCCCCGATCTGGGCGAGGGCGTGTTCGAGCACCCCGATGGCGCGGCTGTACTCGGCGAGGCTGATGTGCTCGTCCGGGGTGTGGTCGAGCGCGGAGTCGCCGGGTCCATAGGCGAGGATGGGGCAGCCCCACACCGGCGCGACGATATTCATGTCCGAGGTGCCGGTCTTGAGCGCGAACGCGGGCGCCCCCTGCCGCGCCCTGATCGCGGATAGGAAGGCGCGCACGAGCGCCGTATTCTTGGGCGCGCGGTAGGCCGGCTCATCGCCCGAGAAGGCCACCGTGGCGTCGCCGGCCAACGCGTGCAGCCGTGTCCGTAGCGCGACCGTAGCGAGATCGGGGGGCAGCCGCAGCGAGAGTTCGAGGCGCGCCGCGTCGCGCAGACCATCGCTCTCGCCGTGTATGCGGCGCAGCGTGGGGCTCAGACGCTCGAACTCTTTGGCGCCGCCGGCTTCCTCGCAGATGGCGACGACGCCGTTCCAGAAGGCGACCGCGCGCTCCGAGGCGGTGGGAAAGGCGCCGGCGGTGTGCGCCGCGCCCTGTCGCGCCGTATAGTCGACAAGCAGGCGGCCTTTGTAGCCGAGCGTCACGCGGTCCCAGCGGCTCGGCTCGCCGATGACGCAGGCGTCGGGCCGGTAGGTCCGCGCGACATGCCGCGCGCCGCGCGAGGTCGCGCTCTCCTCCTCGACGGCCCCGACGACGGCCAGCCTCACGCCGGCGCGCGCGCCCAGGCGCGTGGCGGCGCAGATGAAGGCGGCGAGGGGACCCTTGGCGTCGACGGACCCGCGGCCATAGAGCAGGTCGCCTTCTTGCCGCACCGGCACGACGCCCGGCGCGGTGTCCATGTGCCCCAGCAGCACAACCAGCGGCCCCGACTCGCCAAGCTCGCCCACGGCGTTACCGGCCGCGTCGATATGCGCGCGCAGGCCGCGCCGCGTCATGTCAGCGCAGAGGTACTCCGCCAGTGGTCGTTCATGGCCGGAGAGGCTGGGGATTTCCAGCATCCCGCGCAGCAGCGCGATCTCGTCGGGCCGCGCCTCGCTACTCATAGTTCTTACCACGCGTCGAATCACCCATCACGCATGAGCGGCTGACGCGCCAACGGCGACTGCTTCGGGCGGTTGTGCGGGAGTGGAATAGACGCGAACGTGCGGTAGGTCTCTGACATCGACCGCGGCTAAGTCAACCTTTGTTGACGCGGAGTCGATGCTAATGCCGACTATTTGGCCCGTGGCGTTATAGTCGGCCACCACGTCCGGCGCGATCTCCTCGGACTCGGTGCTCGGCTCGTTGCGCAGGTCAATGTAAAGCGTATCTGTATCAGGAAAGTATTGGAGTTTCATGTACGGCCCTCGCTTGTTGTTACTCCACCACCCTAATCATTGATGAGCGAGATGAACCCATATTGCACGAAGTCACGGTCCAAGGTGAATACATGCTGGATATGCAAACGCTCCATCACCGCAAAGCTCGTCGCATCAGTGAAGCTGAAGTTTTTATCGCTGTAGCGTCCAATAATCTCCCACGCTCGCCGCTCATCGGCTGTACTCACCCGCACGACTGTCATCGCGCTCTGATAAATCCCCCGGACGTAGGATGCTGCTAACGATCGATCAAGCCGTTTGAGGATGAGGGCGTGCGTTTCGGCAAGGATGAAATTGGTGGTGTAAAGCCGAACACGGCTTACCGCTAGCGAGTGCAGAAGGGAGGTGGCACGCTCGTGATCCGCATCCCGCCTGTTCGCCAGGGCGAAATAGGCCGAGGTATCGATGAAGCAGCGCGCGATAGGAGGAGGCTGTGCTCTCATTAGCCCTGTTTCGGCATATACGCTTCGGCCAGGTAGTCGTCTTTATGCTCGGCGATATTGGTCGGTTCGGCTGTTTGCCCGATGCCCACAACCTCCCAGAACGGGTCGTCTTCGCTAAATCTTTTGCCGCCTTGGCGCACCGGTCTTTTGACAGGTGCGATAATCGCGACGTTCTCATTGACGCTCCTGAGCACACGCGGACGCTTAGTACGACGCACTTCCTCGACCAATTCTGGTAGCGGAGGAGCCTCGGTAATATCGATAGAGGCATAGTCACCAGCCATAGATGTACTCCTTTCAAGCGTATTATTGCATACCTCTATGCAAACGTATCCAGCGCTTCCGCCCACGCCTCGAAGATACCCGAGTCTTTCGTGATGTGAATAGCTCCCCGCGCCGCCAGCTCCCGCTCCACGCGCTTGGCGATAGCCGCCCGTTCGGCGTCGCTCAGGCCGGACGCGGCGCGCATCGAGAGCAGGTACGCGATGAGGGACTCAGTCTCTGTTGCGATGAGCGCATCGTCGTAGCGGTGCAATATGATGGCGGGGAACCACGGCGCGAGTTGTGCGTGGCCATTCTCAAGGCCGAACGTATTGTGGCTGAAGTCGAAGGCGCCTCCCGGCAGCAACGCCTCCAATTCCTGGAGATGGGCTTCACCGTTCGTCGCGGCATACAGACGCCCGTTGGGCCGCAGCACGCGGCGGATCTCGGCGAACGCGCGCGGGCGATCCGGGACATGATAGAGCATGTGGTTGGCGATGACGGCGTCGAAGCTGTCGTCCGCGAACGGGATGTCCTGCGCGTCGACGACCGTGAAGGTGAAGGGGCGTCCCGCATCACGGAGGTTGTCCCGCGCCTGCTGGAGCATGCCGGGCGAGAAGTCGGATAGCGTGATGTCCCAGCCTGCGGGGATGCGGCCTAGGTTCTCGCGCCAGAGCAGCCCCGGTCCGCAGCCGAGTTCGAGCACATAAGCCTGTGACGGCAGCTGGAGGTGATCGAAGATCCAGCGGAACCAGCCGTACGTATTCGTGCTGAAGCGCGCGTGCAGGTCGATGCGCGCCTGCAAGTTCGAGGAGTTCCGGTACTGCTTGTTCAACAGATACTCTTGGTCCGCTATCCGTGCCACGACGCTCCTCCTCTACTTGACTAGCGCGGCCGTCTGTTCGGGCAGGATGTCCTTCAGAGAGTAGCCCATGGCGGTAAGGATGCGTTCCAGAGTCGGGAAATCGACGTCGCGTTGCTGGCCTCGTTCAATGTGTGCCAGTGTGTGTTCTGTGATTCCCGTACGTGTGGCGGCGTCCTCCACGCTTAGTCCACGCGCCTCACGCAACACACGGACGCGCTCGCCAACGCGGCGCGCCGCTTCCCGCGCCGCGTAATCGAGGTGCGCGGCAAACTCGGCGTCCGATAGGGCGCGTATATCGAAACTGGGGATGTCGGCTGCGTCGCGGTTCGCATCGGGTAAGGCAGGGATGTGTAGGTAAGAGGAATCCTCTACCGTCAGACGCCGCCAATCTAACTCCCGTGGTCCGCGTTGTACCAATCGCGTTGTTGCTACGACGGCGTTGTCGCCGTCACCGAACGCGACGGCAACGCTCCCCGATTCAGGATCATAGTGTGCCGTTACGATTCGAAGGTAATCACTTGTAGACCAATGTGCCGATTCTGTCATAATGCGTTTTCCTCATGGATTAAGCGTGCTCCAAGCCGCTTGTAGCTCGTCCCAATGCGCCGCGACGAGATGTAACGCCATGGGCGTGGCGTGTCCCGCTAGCACGTCGAGGGTGTCCAGGGCGACCACGCAACGGCCATCGGCCCATTCGACGTGGCAGTGCGGGCGATCAACGCCGTCGCGAGCCAACCCGCCCCCGTGACGAGACCGCGCGTGCCCTGTCGCGTGGACCCGTCGGGCAGGCGCACGGTGTCCTCGTAGCCGTAGAACTCCGCGTCGGGGTCGGGGTATGAGAGGGGATACGTCACCACGGAGGCCGGCCGCATGACCTGATAGATGCCATGCATGCAGCGCCGCGCCCACTCGTCAACCGGGACGAGCGGTACCGCGTCGCGGATGTCCTGCCCATAGAGAAAGAGGCTAGCCAGTTTGAGAACGGGATTGTAGATGCCGCGTAGCTGCCGTACGCGCATCAGCTTGGCCCCGAGTTCGATAGGGCTCCCGTCCGTGCACTCGTCTACCGCCGCCTGGATCACGCGCTCTTCCTCCGTCGCGAGGTCGTCGGGCGCCACGACGACGAGGTCGATGTCACTGGCCGGCAGCGCCGTCCCATCGACGTGGCTGCCCGACAGGTAGTAAGCCTGAACCCGACCGGGCAGCGCCGCTTCGACGGCCCCGATCGTCCGTCGCAGGATGTCATCGACGGCACGGTTAGCCGTTGAGCTGGCCAGTGATACGACCGTCATAGCTGTGGCGCCCGCGGCCCCTCACTTGTTGTCGGCTGTTCAGCGGTTGCCGTCGTCGTCGGCGGTCCGGCGATCACAAGTTGTTGGGCCATATCCTGGGCCTCGGCGCGGAGCCGATGGATCTCCGTGACGGTGGCGTGCACGCGCTCGAAGAGCGGCCGGTTGGCGTCGATGCCGGCATGTATCAGCCATGCGGCGGCGTCGCTGCGCGTGGTGCGGATGCCGGCCTCGACCAGGGCATCGATGGCGTCGAGGTCGCTGTCGCCGAGGCGGCACGTCACGACGTTATTTTTGGTCTCGACGGGCTTGGGCGTATGGCCGACGGTAGTCAGGATATTCAGGACCTCCGCGCGCGCCTGCTGCAGATTGACGCCGAGGCTTTCCAGCACGCCCGAGGCGATGCCCTCGCCTTCGCGCACGAGGCCGAGCAGCAGATGCTCGGTCCCGACGTAGCGGTGGCTGAGCGCCCGCGCCTCGTCGACCGCCGACCCGATGGCCTTCTTGGCGCGCGGCGTCAGGCCGCCGTCGCCGACGCTGTCCTGATCACCGCGCCCGATGATCAACTCGACCGCTCCGCGCACCCGCTCCAGGTCGATACCCATGTTCGCCAGCGCTTTCGCGGCAATGCCCTCGCCCTCGCGCACGAGGCCAAGCAGTAGATGTTCGGTCCCGATGTAGTTGTGGTTGAGTCGTGTCGCCTCTTCCTGCGCCAGCATCAGCACTTTGCGCGCCCGTTCTGTGAATTTGTCGGAGCGGTCGTTAGGGTCGGCAAGCTCGTGCCGTTCGCGCGCCTTGGCCTTGCCGACGTGCTCCTTGAGCTTGCCAAACGGTTGTTTTCTTGGTTTGGCCGCGCCGCCGTGTTCGCTCATTGTCACCTCCGCCCATAAATGGCTGTACGGATGGTAGATCGTAATATGTAAACCATTTACACTCCCATCTAACGTCATTGTAGGCCGATTGCGCGGTGATGTCAATCGCGGCGAAACGAGGTATCAGGAGATAGTGTCCTGTCGCCTCAACCGCTCCAATGCCGCCTCTAAGTCGGCGATCCTCTGCTGGAGGGCCGCGTTCTCGCGCCTCACCGCGATATTCTCGCGCCTGGCTTCGAACCAATAAGGGACGGGGCGCCCGTCCGGGTCGAAGACGCGCAGCAGGAGCAGGGGACCATCGGGGTGGAAGGAGATGCCCAGCGCCTGGCTGTCGTAGCGCCCATCGGCGTTGGGCTGCCACTCTTCGACCGCGTCTCCGACGCGGCGCCAGGCGCGGACCTGGCCGGCGAGGAACTCGCCATGGGGATCGAACACGAGGTATTCCGGGACACGCATCAGGTTGAGGTAGCCGTACGCTTTGCCCGCCTGCCTTTTGCCGCGCCGGATGCTCTCCCCGCTCACATCGTATGCCCAGGTGGACCGGCTCGCCACTTCGATGACGAGAGATGGCGGCCCGTCCACCCGTACGTCGATGTCCTGGCGTTTTTCCGGGCCAAGTCGAGGATGTATTGAGATATCGGGCCCGGGCCGCCAATCCGTTCCGTCCGGCTTTGCGCCGACCACGGTCAGCTGGTCGCCCACATGCCACGGCCAGCCGCGTTCATCGGCAAACGTCTTCAAGGATGTGGAGAGGGCGCGAATCGCATCTTGATGCCAATCCGCCCCCACCAGATCCTCCTCCAGGTCGTCGTGTAGCCACCTATAGTCGAGCATGTGGCGCGTATCGACGCTCAAGCTCATAGCAACCTCCTGCCTATGCCGTCCCTGCTCCCAGTATACTATCCGGCCAAGGCTTCCCGACCATCGACCATCGACCATCGACTATCGACTAACGCCTCATGCAGCGCCGCCACCACGTCGTCGCACTGCGCGCGTGTGATGACCAGCGGCGGGAGCAGCCGCAGCACGGTGAGGCCGGCCGTGAGCGCCAGTACGCCGCGTTCACGCAACGCCGCCACGACCGGGCGCGCCTTCATACGCAACTCCAGCCCAATCATCAGCCCGCGTCCGCGCACCGCGCGCACTTGGGGCGCATTCATCGCGTGCAGCCGCTCCATTAAGTATGCCCCGGTCGCGGCGGCGCGCGCCGGCAGCTCTTCGTCGACGAGCGCTCCGATGGCCGCGGTCGCGGCGGCGCAGACAAGTGGGTTGCCGCCGAAAGTCGAGCCGTGCGCGCCGGGCGGGAAGCTCTCCACGCGCGGACCGAAGGCCAGCGCGCCCATCGGCAGGCCGCCGGCGATGCTCTTGGCCAGGCACAGCAGATCCGGCGCGACCCCATCCTGCGCGCAGGCGAACATCGTCCCGGTGCGCCCGAAACCCGTCTGTATCTCGTCGAGGGCCAACACCGCGCCGCGCGCGTGTGCGATCTCGGCGGCGGCGCGCAGGTAGCCGGGCGCGGCCGGGTGCACGCCGCCCTCGCCCTGCACCGGCTCCAGCAGCACCAGCCCGACCGTCTCGTCGATGGCCGCATCGAGCGCGGCGACATCGTTGTAGGGCACGAAGCGCACCCCCGGCAGCAGCGGCTCGAACGGCGCGCGGTAGCGCTGTTCCCACGTTGCGGCGAGGGCGCCCATGGTACGTCCGTGGAAGCCGCGTTGCGCCGCGACGATTCCGGCGCGCCCGGTGGCGAGCCGCGCGGCCTTGATGGCGGCCTCGACGGCCTCGGTCCCGCTGTTGCACAGGAAGAAGCGGTCGAGTCCGGGCGGCGTGACCGTGGCGAGCCGGCGCAGCAGACTCTCGCGCGCGTCGTTGCCCAGCAGCGTCGGGCACGAGAGCAGCCGCTCGGCTTGTTCCTGGATAGCGCGCACCACGGCGGGGTGGCAATGCCCCAGGTTGGCGCTGCCCTGCCCGCCCACGCAGTCGATGTAGCGGCGGCCCGTGTCGTCCCACAGTTCGGCGCCCGCCCCGCGCACGATGGTGAGTTCGCTTGTCGTTGTTGTCGTCGCGGTGACCATATCTTCCTCCTAAGTGGCGAGTGGCGAGTGACGAGTGACGAGTGTCTAGTTCTCGTCACTCGCCACTCGTCACTCGCCACTGATAGTTGTCCCCTCGCCGTCCAGCGCCCGCGTGATCGGTCGCTCTTGGCGGCCATCGGCAATGATGACGCGCGGGACGCCGCCGTCGAGGGCGGTGCGCGCGGCGAGCAGCTTGACGCGCATGCGCCCGGCCGCGGCCGTCAGCGCCCCTTCCCACGTCTCGTTGTTGTTGGCGTCGACCTGCCGGAGTAGTGACGTCTCGTCGTCGCGGTTGCGTAGCAGGCCGGGCACGTTGGTCAGCAGTACGAGTGTGCGCGCGCCGAGCGCGCGGGCGACGTGCGCGGCGGCGCGGTCGCCGTCGACGTTGATGGGGCCGTCGGGGCTCCACGCGGGCGGCGAGATGACGGGCAGGTAGCCGCCATCGAGCAGCGCGCGCAACAACGGCGCGTTGACCCCTTCGACCGTGCCTGAGCGGTCGTCACGGATGACGCGCCGCCGGCCGTCCTCGATGGCGACGACCGTTTCTTTGCGGTGCCCCTCCAGCACACGGCCGTCCACGCCGGAGAGTCCGATGGCTGCGACGCCGCGCGCCTGTAGCCCGGCCACCAGTTCCGTGTTGAGCCGCGCCAGGGCCATGGTGAAGATTTCCAGCGTGCGCGCGTCGGTGTAGCGGCTGCGCATGCCGGACGGTGTGGTGATGAAGCGGGGGGGATAGCCCAACTCCTCGCCGAGTGTTGTTGCTGGACCCGAACCACCGTGTGCCAAGACAAGTGGTTCACCGTCGGCGCGCAGCCGCGTCAGGTCGTCCAGGCACGCCGCGAGGTCCAGCCCGCCCCCGCCGCCGATCTTGATGACGATCATATGAACTCCTCTAAAGCCTGCGACTGCGGTCGCATGGCAGACAAGCGCCGACCGCGGTCGGGTGTTGTTGACACCGCAGTGTCCGTGGTTTGCCATGAGACCGCAGTCGCAGGCTCCTTGCGTTAGATCGGGTGTAACCCCGCGAATTCCAACCCCTGCGTTTCGGGGAAGCCAAACATCAGGTTCATGCATTGCACGGCGCTGCCGGCCGCGCCTTTCATCAGATTGTCGATCGCGGCGAGGGCGACAACACGGCCACGCTCTTTGTCCAGCGCGAAGCCGACGTCGCAGTAGTTAGAGCCGGCCAAAATCTTGGGTTCGGGGTAGCGGTACAACCCGGTTCGCTCTTTGACGACGCGCACGAACGGCTCGTCGCCGTAGGCTTCGCGGTACAGCCGCCAGATGTCGCGCTCCTCCAGCGGACTATCAAGGAACAGGTGGCTGGTGGCCAGTACGCCGCGCACGGCGTCGACGGCCGTGGCCGAGAGGTGCACCACTGGCCGTGCGCCGTCCACCGCCAGTTCCTGTTCGACCTCGGCAGTGTGGCGATGTCCGACCGGCATGAACGAGCGCAGCACGCCGGCGCGCTCGGGGTGGTGGTCGGCGGGATTCGCGCTGTTCCCGGCCGCCGAGGAGCCAACCTTGGCCTCGACCACGACTGGGTCGGGTCGCACGACATCGGCGCGCAGCAATGGGTAGAGCGCCAGGATCGTGGCCGTGGCTAGGCAGCCCACGCCACTGACGCGTGTCGCGTCGCGCAACTCCGCGCGGTGCAGTTCGGGCAGGCCATACACGAAATCGGACAGTAGGTCCGGCGCGTCGTGCGCGTGACCGTACCAGCGCGCGTAGTCGGCCGATTGGCGCAGGCGGAAATCGGCGCTCAGGTCGATCGTGCGCGGGGCATGGTCGAGCAGCGCGGTTCGGCGCATCGCCGCGCCGTGCGGCAGGCACAGGAACAGCAGGTCGCAGGGCGGGAGGTCGTCCAGGGCGCTGAAGCGCAGCGCCGTGCGTCCGCGCAGGTTGGGGTGCGCCGTATGCACATAATCACCCTGCTTACTCTCACTGGTGATCGCGGCGACCTCGACCTCTGGATGAGCGAGCAGCAGACGCAGCAACTCGCCGCCGGTGTAGCCCGAGCCGCCGGCGATGGCGACCCTCATACGGACACCTCCACTGCCGACGGGACACACTCACCGTCCGATTGCCCCGATTGCCTTTGGCCTGCGCTTGAAAGCGCAGGCCCTGGGAAGTTAGGATCTGTGAACTGTCGAGGTATGGTCCTGCCCGTTTCTCCCCACGCGCCATGGTTGGCGGGGGTCTGGGGGGAGGCATCCCCCCAGGTTCCCCCGGAGGGGGCGGAGGGGGGGAGAGAGAGAGACTTTTCACGGGCACTGCCCTGGAGGTGGGGGTGATGGGTAACCTCGCGCGCCATGGTGAGCGCGTAGTCGACGACGCGCGCGGGGATGTTCACGCCGGTCGTGTCGATGCTGTTGCGGAACTCCATGGTGTCGTTGACCTCGTTGACGAGCAGGCCGTCGTCGCTCTCCAGCACGTCGACCGCGACGATGCCGCCGCCGACGGCGCGCGCCGCCGCGCGGCATAGCGCGTCGAGTTCCGGCGTGACGGGGCAGTTCTCGGCGCGGCCGCCGCGCGCGGTGTTGGTGATCCAGTGTCCCGAGTAGCGGTAGATGGCGCAGATCGTCTCGTCGCCGACGACGAAGGCGCGGATGTCGCGCGCGGGCTTGCGCACATGTTCCTGTATATAGAAGACGCCGTGCTGCGGCGAGCCGAGCGTTTCCTTGTGCTCCAAAATGGCCTCGGCGGCGTCGCGGTCATTGACGCGCGCCAGCAAGCGTCCCCACGAGCCCACCACGGGCTTTAGAACGGCGGGGTAGCCGGTCTCTTCGACCGCGTCAAGGGCCGACTCGGCGGTGAAGGCCAGGCGTGTGCGCGGTGTCGGCACGCCGTGTTCCAGCAGCGCGGCGGTGGTCAGCAGCTTGTCGCCGCAGGTGGCGATAACGTCGTGATGGTTGAGGGTGGGAATACCCCACAGGCCGAGCACGCGCGCGGCGTAGAGCGTGCGCGAGTGTGATACGGAGCGCGCCAGCACGACATCCCAGTCGCGTCGGGGCTGAGCTAGGTCGAAAGCGACCGTGCGGTCGTCGACCACGTCGACGGTAACGTCGCGCCGCTCCAACTCGGTCAGGAGCAGCTTTTCCTCCACGCGCACCCGCGAGAGCAGCACGCCGACGCGCACTCTTGGTTGGACCATGGTGATCATCGTATCTCCTTTACGAGCTATCAGCTATCAGCTATCAGCAATCAGCTATCAGCTGTCAGCTCTTGAAAGGTCTGCTTTTTGTCAGTGCTGTCGGTGGGCGAACAAAAGCTGATGGCTGACAGCTGATAGCTGATTGCTTCTGCTACCTCTTTTGTCGTGGCCGCGCCGCCGAGATCGGGCGTGCGGACGGGGCCGGCGAGCGTCGCGGCGACGGCGTCGCGCACGGTGATGGCCTCGGCGTGGCGTCCGAGGTGGTCGAGCAGCATGGCGCCGGCTAATATGGAGGCGAGCGGGTTGGCGACGCCTCGACCCGCGATGTCGGGAGCCGAGCCGTGCACGGGCTCGAAGACGGCGGCGGCTTCGCCGATGTTGGCCGAAGGCGCGAGGCCCAGGCCGCCGCCATGTATGACGGCGATGTCCGAGAGGATGTCGCCGAACAGGTTGGTCGTGACGATCACGTCGAAGCTCTCGGGGCGCCCCGCGAGGCGCATGGCGGCGCTGTCGACCAGCGCTTCGTCGGCTACGATCTCGGGGTAGTCACGCGCCACCGCGAAGGCGGCCTCGCGGAACAGCCCGTCGGTCTGGGGCAGCACCGTGGCCTTATGTACGATAGTGACCCGGCGCCGGCCCAGGCGGCGCGCCATGTCGAAGGCGAGCCGCGCGATGCGCGTGGAGGCCGCGCGCGTGATGACGCGCCGCGCCACGGCGCGCTCCCCGTCCGACTCCTCGCCGCCACCGTACAATCCCTCGGTATTCTCGCGCACGATGATGAGGTCGGTAGGGACGGCCCTCACCCCCGACCCCTCTCCCGTGCGTGGGAGAGGGGAGTGTCCTACCGTGTCGTGTTGCCCGTTGCTGACCGCTGACCGCTGACCGCTGACCGCTAATCCGCGTACCGGCCGTACACACGCATACAGATCGAGCGTGCGCCGCAGCAGCAGGATGGCGCTCTGGTAGCCCGGCGTGGGTTGCAGGGGCGAGGAGACCGCGCCGAACAGCGTGGCGTCGGCCTCCCTGGCGAGGCGCAGCGTGCGCTCGGGGAGCGCCTCGCCGGTGCGGCGCCACGTCTCGTAGCCCCCCTCGGCCCACTCGACCCGCAGGTCGGGGGCGACGCATTGCAGCACCGTGACCGCGGCTGGGATGACCTCGCGGCCGATGCCGTCGCCGGGGATGGCGCAGATCGTCCCATTCACGGCCGCGCCTCCATGCCGGCGAGCGCGCGCTGTCCAGGGAAGCGTCCGTGCGTACGAATATACGGGACAAGCCCGCCGGCCGCGACGATGTCGCGCTGGAAGGGCGGCATGGGGACCAGATTGTAGACACGTCCCTCCACCACGAGCCGGCCCATCACCGGGTCGATCTCGGCCTCGGCGCCGTCCGGCAGGTCGCGCGTGAAGGGCGCCTCGAAGAGAGGCAGGCCCAGATTGACCGCGTTGCGGTAAAGGATGCGCGCGAACGAGCGCGCCACGATCGCCGCGAGGTGGCAGCCCACCAGCGCCTCCGTGGCGTACTCGCGCGAGGAGCCACAGCCGAAGTTGTCGCCCGCGACGAGGATATCGCCGGGCCGCACGGCGCTGGCAAACTCGGGGCGGCGCTCCACGAACGCGTACTTGGCGGGCGGCTCGCCCGTCATGTAAGGGGCGTAACGCCCTGGCACGATTTGGTCGGTATCGAGGTCGTCGCCGAATGCCCAGATGCGAGGCATAGAGTCATCTCCTTTAGCTATCAGCTGTCAGCAATCAGCCGTCAGCTTTTTGATGTGATCGACAGTGTTGGTAAGGATGATCGTGTTATTGGTCTTGCTTATCGAGCGCCAGCAACTGACAGCTGGCGGTTGATTGCTGATAGCTCGCTTGGGGCGGCCAGCCGCCCGGCTACCGCCGTAGCCGCCGCGACAGCCGGTGAGCCGAGATAGATGCGGGCCTGTGCCGAGCCCATGCGCCCGGCGAAGTTGCGGTTGCCGGTGGAGAGGCAGACCTCGCCGGCGGCGAGCGCGCCCTGGTGCCGGCCCATGCAGGGTCCGCAGCCGGGCGTGCCAAATGTGGCCCCCGCGGTGAGCAGGGTTGAGAGCGTGCCGTCGGCGGCGGCGGCGCTCAAGGTCTCGTGCGAGGCGGGCACGATCATCAGGCGCGTCCCCGCGTGGATCTGACGGCCACGCAGCACGTCGGCCGCGGCGTGCAGATCGGCCAGGCGCCCGTTCGTACACGTTCCTATGAAGACGACGTCGACCGGCACGTCGCCGACGGCCGAGACGGGCGTCACGCGGTCGACGTAGCCCGGCTCGGCCACCAGGGGCTCGATCGCGGCGAGGTCGACCCGCTCGCGTCGCGCGTAGACGGCGCCGGCGTCGGGGTAGAGCCAGTCGGGGACGGGCGCGTAGCCGCGCGTCACGGCGTCGGGCACGACGATGCCGGCCTTGGCGCCGAGCTCCGTGGTCATGCCGCACAGTGTCATGCGCGCGGGCAGGTCGAGCGTTTCCGGCAGCGCGTACTCCACGGCCATGTAGCGGGCGCCGGCCGCGCCCAGCCGCCCAGCCAGTTGCAGCGTGGCGTCCTTGACGCCCACGCCGGGCGGAAGGTCCCCCTCCATGTCGATACGTATGGTGGCGGGGACGCGCAGCCATGTCTGGCCGGTAGCCATGGCCACGGCCACGTCGGTCGAGCCCATGCCGCTGCCGAAAGCGCCGACGCAGCCGTAGAGCGTGGAGTGCGAGTCGGCCCCGACGGCCACGGTACCGGGACGGACCAGCCGCTGCTCGATCATGAGCTGGTGGCAGATGCCGCGGCCGGCGTCGAAGAAGTTGGTGATGCCCTCGTCGCGGGCGTAGCGGCGTAGCGCGGCCTGCTGCTCGGCGACCTGTACCGTCGACGCCGGGGCGACGTGATCGACGAACAGGGCGACGTGCGCGGGATCATGGACGTGCGGCGTCCCCATCGCCTCCATGGCCTGGCGGACGCTCGCGGCCAGCGAGTCGTGCGACATCGCCATGTCCACCTCGACCACGACGAGGTCGCCGGCCATGGCGCGCTCACCGGACGCGTGCGAGAGAATCTTCTCGGCTAGTGTCTGGGGGCCATTATCGTCATGAGGAGTGGCGTGCCCGGTCATTATCAGTATCTCCTTCGGGTTTAGTGGTTTGTCGCGAGTATGGCGACAGGGTCGAGGCGCGGGGTAGCGGCATAGGCCATCACGATATTGTCGATCTCGGCGGCGTCGAGCAGGCGGGCGCTTGCGGCGTCTTTGAGCGCGGTCGTGGCCTGCTCAAGGGCGGCGCCTTCCGACAGGAGGCCGAGCGCGGCGGCGCGGCCGGCCACGGCGTGCCGGCCGGTGAGGTGGTGCCCGATGTGGAGCGTGCGCGCGACGCCGAAGACGGCCGGGTCGAGCGCCTCGTAGATGTGCGGGTCGCGCAGCACCGCCGCCGTGTGCGCGCCGGCCGCGTGCGTGAAGGCGTTGGCCCCCGAGACGACCGCGTTGAATGGCACGGGGACACCCACGATGCCGGCGACGAGCCGGTCGAGCGCGCGGATGCCCGCCAAGTCGTAGCCCTGGACGAGCGCGGGATCGCTGGTGTAGAGCCGCGCCATCAACGCGCCGAGCCCGGTGATGCCGTTGCGCTCGCCCAGTCCGAGCACGCTGGTATCGACGAGACGCGCCCCCGCCTCGACGGCGGCGTGGGCGTTGGCCACGGCGCAGCCGCTGTCGTCGTGTCCGTGGAACTCTATCTCGGCGCGCACGTTGCGGCGCACCAGGCGCACCAGTTCGTCGACGCGGCGTGGCGTAGCCACACCCACGGTGTCGGGCAGGCTCAGGCGGTCCACGCCCGCGTCGTCCAGCGCCGTGTAGACACGCAGCAGGTCGGCCTCGGGGGTGCGGAAAGCGTCCTCGCAGCCGAAGCGGATCTCGCGCCCGGCGTCGCGGACGAGGCCGGCGCACTCCGTGGCGGTGGCGATGATGCCCTCGACATCGCGGCGGTGTCCGTGCTCACGGAGCAGCGGCGAGAGGCCAAAGTAGAGATTGATACCGGCGACGCCGGCGTCGAGCGCGCGCCGCACGTCGGCGGGGACGCAGCGCACATGCGCCAGCAGCCGGGCACGTAGGCCCAGCCCGCGCAGCATACAGGCGTCGTCGTAGGCGCGCCGCGACGCCGCCGGCGAGGTGATCTCGATATAGGGCACGCCGAAGCGATCGAGCGCCAGGGCGATCTTCTGTTTATCGGCCGGCGCGAAGTGAGCGCCGGCGAATTGCTCGCCCTCGCGCAGGGTGGACTCGACGATCAATACGCGTTCGTTCATGTCTTGAAACCCTCCTTCTTGTCAACCAGTGGCGAGTGACGAGTGACGAGAACCAACTGCTTGCTACCTGTCGGGCGCCAACAAGCGGCGACTCTACTCGCCACTCGCCACTCGCCACTCGCCACTCGCCACTCGCCACTCGCCACTAAACAAAAAACCCCTCGTCCCTTGAGCGACAAATCTGTCGCTCAAGGGACGAGGGGTTAGCTCGTGGTACCACCCTATGACGCCGGACGCCTCGCGGCGCCGGCCTTAGCAAGTACGGGACATATCCACAGAGAACACGTAGCGTGAACATGGGAACATCCGATACCCTGGCCCGTGGTAACGGGGGCCGACCGGCCACGCCTACTGGGGACGCTCCCTTCGTCGGGGAGCGATCCTGTTGGGGTGGCGACTCGGGGTCCTTGTTCAGCGCGTTGTCCGGTACCGCATCACAGCGCCGCGGCTCTCTGTCACCGGACTCGTATCGCGCCTACTCTTCCCCTCGGAGTCTGTTATTAGTAGGTAGTTAGTAGTAGATAGTAATTAGCAAGTGGAATGCTTTTCTAACTACTAACTACTATTTACGAACTACTATCGTAGAGCTACTCGCCCCAGTCTTCCTCTACCTGGGGCGCCAGGGCCAGCTTGGGCTCCGGCGAAACGGCGACGACTTCCAGGTCGGCCCCGCACTCGGGACAAGGCAGGATCTCGCCCTGCAACACATCTTGTACCGGGACGCGCGCCGCGCACTCTGGGCACTCGGCCATCGGCACTCCTCTCAGTTCGTCATCGTTACATATATACGCTATCAGAGTCACAGCGACCTATTCTATGCGCACTTCGCCCGGAAAACGAGCGATGATTTCGTGCATGGGAACCAGTGACCTAGCGCACGCGGCGTGGGTGATGTAATTGCCGGATCGCCCCCGCACGCGTGCGGGGTAGGGCGCCGTACGTACCGGCCGCGACCGCGAAGACGTGGAGGGCGCCTCGATTAACTGTTGCCGGTAGGGTCACGCTCGCGACCGTTTTGCCCGGCGCGAGCGGGACAAACATGGAGAATAGGTATGTTTTTTCGATCCGCCGCCCACCCCGGCTGTTGCGGTAGGCCATGGCCGCCGCGATGCTATTGCTTGACAAGGCTGGAGACGTTCCGCCATTCAGGGTCCAATCGCCGAAGGCCAACGTGAACGTTTGGATTGAATGGTCGGTATAGGTGATCTTAGCCCGCCCCGACGATGGGCCATGGGTAGCCGACCCCAGGAAAGCCAGCTTCGCGCCGCTTGTCGATGACGGGACGATGACTTGCCCCGCGGCCCGCCAATTGTCGCGCACGCGGTCCGCTATGGCTGGCCAGCGGAAGGTAACGCCGGCCACGCTCACCCTGGAACCGGGGATAAAGCCCACCGCCTTGAGCGCATCGGCCGAGTAGCTATAGCCGGTTCCGTCGTAGTCGGCCGCTCGCGGATTAGTATCGCGGCTAACACCTTTGTTGTTCGGGCCGCTGCTCACCGGCCATGTGGGGCCAGCCGGCGTGGGCGTTGGTCGCGCGGTCGGGGTGACGTCTATGGATGTCACGGTCGGCGCGGTGGTCGCGGTCGTAGTGGGCGCGGACCCTGCGATGGGCGTGTCGGTTGGAGTGGCGGTGGGCGTAGATGTCGGGGATGCGATAGGCGTAGCCGATATCGTCGTCAGCGTTGCGGAGGGTACGGGGGTGGCGATAGCGGTAGGCATGGGCGTCGTAGTGGACGTGGAGGTCGGGGGCGTGGTAGGCGTGGAGGTCGGGATAGGCGTGTCGGTGGTGGTGGCGGTAGGCGTGGGCGTCGCGGTCTTGATGGGCGCGGAGGTCGCAGTAGGCGTGTCGGTGGCGGTGGCGGTGGGTACGGAGGTCGAGGTCGCGGTCCTGGTAGGCGTGGGCGTCGTAGTGGGCGCGGCGGTCGGGGACGTGGTGGAGGTCGGGGGCGTGGTGGGCGTGGAGGTCGGGATAGGTGTGTCGGTGGCAATGGCGGTAGGTGTGTCGGTGGCAATGGTGGTAGGTGTGTTGGTGGCAATGGTGGTAGGTGTGTCGGTGGCGGTAGGCATGGGCGTCGCGGTCCGGGTAGGCATGGGCGTCGTAGTGGCGGTAGGCATGGGCGTCTTGGTAGGCGTGGATGTCGGTGTTGCGGAGGGTGAGGGTGCGGATGTCGGTGTTGTGGAGGGTGTGGAGGTTGGGGTAGTTGGCGCGTTGATGTCGAAAGAGGGCGGCGCCTGGGTGGGGTCACTGCCCCAGGCCGTGTTGGGCGTCCCGCTGAGCGCCATGTCCAGGGTTGCCCCGTCCGCGACGAGGCCCCAGGGTATCCAGGGGCTGGTGTACGGCGCGCCGTTCACGTTGAGGCTCTGCACGTATTGATGCGCGTCCGCCGCGGCGGGAGCATTGATCTGCAGCGTCTTGCCCCCGGCGAGGCGTATGGTGACCGCGTTGAAGAGCGGGCTACCCAGGACGAAGCCGCCCACGCCGGGGATGTCGGGGTAGAGGCCGATCGCGGCGAACACCGTCCACGATCCCATCGCGCCGCCGTCGTCGTTGCCCGGCATGCCGCCCGGCGTGTTGTGGTAGAGCTGCAGCAGGGTGCGCCGCACGACGTCCTGCGTACGGTAAGGCGCGCCCGCGAAGTCGTACGCCCACGGCGCCTCCTCCTCCGGCTCGTTGCCCATGAACGCGTACGCGCTGCCCGGCCCCGCGTTGAGTTGCGCGAAGTGGGCGTCTAGCCGGGCGATCGCGGCGGCGTTACCGCCCATGCCGTCGAACAGCGCCCGGTAGTTGAACGGGACCATCCAGACGTACTGCGCCCCGTCGCTCTCCCTGAAGCCGGTCTGGCTGGTCGGGTTGAAAGAGACGAAGGCGCCGCTCGCGTCGCGCGGCACGATGTAGCCGCCCGCCGCCGCGTTGAAGAGATTCTTCCAATTCTGGGCGCGGCCAAGGAACAGGTCGCGCGTCGCCGTGTCGCCTAGCGCCCCCGCGAACCGCGACAGGGCGAAGTCGTCGGTGGCGTACTCGAGCGTGATCGCCGCCGACCCGCCGCCCGTCGCCTCCGTCACGTAGCCCTTGCCCAGGTAGTCGCCCAGGCCCTCGCGCACGGGGTGGCCCCCCGAGGTCGCGCCGGTGTCCGACGCGTCGTGGACCATCGCCGCCAGCGCGCCCGCCGTGTCGAAGCCCGTGACCCCGAAGGCGTCGGCGCCGGCGATGACGGCGAGTTGGCCGTCGCCGAGCATGCCGCCCGAGTTGCCGTTGGCCTGCTCCCAGCGCGGCAGGCCGCCGCCGGGGTCCTGTCGCGCCATGTCGACCAGCGACTGCATCATGTCGGCCGCCTGGTCGGGCGCGATGACCGCGACCAGCGGCATCAGCGAGCGGTAGTTGTCCCACGACGAGAAGTTGTGGTAGCGCACATGCCCGGCCATGGCCGTGTGTACTTGACCGTCGAAGCCGAGGTACTGGCCGTTGGCGTCGCTGAAGATGCTCGGGTGGATCGACGCGTGGTAGAGCCCGGTGTAGAACACCGTCTTCTCGTCGTCCGTCCCGCCCTGTACCTGGATGCTGTTGAGGCGCTCGTTCCAGGCCGCGGCGGCCGCGTTTTGTACCGTCGCCAGGTCCCAGCCGGCGTCCTCGGCGCCCAGGTTGGCCTCGGCGTTGGCGACGCTCACGAACGACAAGCCCACCTTGACCTGCACGACGGGGTTCGCGCGCGTGTCGAAGGTGACGTAGGCCCCCGAGTGCGCCCCGGCGCTGGCGGTCGAGCCGGGCGTCACGGTCCCGCCGTTCCACGTCCCCGAGGACGCGAACGGGCGGTCGAAGTGGGCGGCGAAGTAGACCTTGTAGGTGAAGGAGCCGCCGCAGTTGCCGCTTTGGGCCGACCCCGTGACCTCGTTATCGCCGACGACGGCCACGCCGGTCCCCGCGTCGTCGTTCCCTTGGGCGCTGTGGCCGGCGTTGAGCAGCAGCGTGGCGGTCGGCGAGACCGGGTAGGTGAACCGCGCGAAGCCGGTGCGCGGCGTGACCGTCAGGTCGGCCCCGATGCCGTACTTGTCGAGTTGTACGTGGTAGGAGCCGGGGGACGCGGACTCGTTGCCGTGGGTAAAGGTGGACGCATAGGCCGACCAACTCACGCCGGGCGAAACGCCGAGCGGACCGGCGGTGGGCATCAGGCCGATGTCCTCCCAACAGGCCACGCCGCGGCCGCTGAAATGCGTCAGGCTGAAGGCGTTGATCGTATTTTGGTTGTAGCGATAGCCCCCAGGGTCGGTGGTGGTGTCGGGGCTGAACTGCGCCATGCCGTTAGGGGTCACGGCGCCGGGGAAGGTGTCGCCGGCCGCGTTGTTGATGCCGTAGTCGGGCGCGTCGGGGCTCGTGCCGATGAACGGGTTGACATAGCGGGTGAGGCTGAGATCAGCGGCGCGGGCCGGAGCCGGGGGGCGCATCAACGGAGATAGCCCTATCGACAGCAGCGCGGCCAAAGAAAAGCGCCCTAGTTTCGTAAGCACCACATTTTCCCATCTAATACGCCGGCGTTCATGCCCGTCGATGGACCCAACGAAACATGCGCCGCCTTGGTCTCGCGTCGCTTAACATCCTGGCGGTATACGCCGTTACCCGACACGAGCACATCCGCTAGAACCAATACCATGTGGGCTGTTAAAGGGTTTCATCTGGGGCTGTATAGGCAGGGCGTAAGGGCGCGAGGGCATCCAACGCACAAAAAAGCCGTTGTACGACATCGAGCGACTTTCCACCCATCGTGCGCATAGTAGCACAACGGCTCTTGCGGGTCAACAGGGTTATAACAGGAGCTGGCCTGCCGGCCTCCACCCGCCTAAGCGCTCGCGGGCGATATTGTAGTACCATGAAGAACAACGATGGGGTAGAGGGGGCATTATGGCCGGCCGAGATGTTTTGATACAGAAGATGACGGCGGCGTTGGGGCCGCGGGGCGTTATCTCCGAACACAAGCAACTGCGCACCTACGAGTGCGACGGGCTGGCCGGCTATCGCGTGGTCCCCGGCCTCGTCGCGCTGCCCGAGGACGCCGAGGGCGTGCGCCGCGCCGTGCGGGTGTGCCACGAGCTGGGCGTGCCCTTCGTGGCGCGCGGCTCGGGGACAGGGCTCTCGGGCGGCGCGCTCCCGGTGGAGGAGGGTGTGTTGATCGTGCTCGCCAAGATGCGCCGCATCCTCGACGTCGACCTGGCCAATGGGCGCGTCGTCGTGGAGCCGGGCGTGATCAATCTGTGGGTCACCGAGGCGGTCGCGCCGCGGGGCTACTACTACGCGCCCGACCCGTCCAGCCAACTCGTCTGCTCGATCGGCGGGAACGTGGCCGAAAACTCCGGCGGCGCGCATTGCCTCAAGTACGGCTTCACCACCAACCATGTCACCGGCCTGGAGGTCGTGCTGGCCGACGGCGCCACGGTCCACCTGGGCGGCAAGGCCCCCGACGCGCCGGGCTACGACCTGCTGGGCGCCTTTGTTGGCTCCGAGGGCACGCTCGGCGTGGCCACGCGTGTGACGCTGCGCGTCGTGCGCAAGCCCGAGGACGTGCGCACCCTGCTGGCGGCTTTCCCCAGCACCGACGAGGCCGGCGCGGCCGTGTCGGGCATCATCGCCGCCGGAATCGTGCCCGCCGCCGTGGAGATGATGGACGCGCTGGCGATGGAGGCGGCCGAGGCGGCGGTGCACGCCGGCTACCCCATGGACGCCGGGGCGCTCCTGATCGTCGAGTTGGACGGGCCGGCCGCCGAGGTCGCGCACCAGTTCGTCGAGGTCGAGCGGCTTTGCCAAGAGAGCGGCTCGACCGAGATCCGCATCGCGCGCGATGACGACGAGCGCGCCCTGTTCTGGAAGGGGCGCAAGGCGGCCTTCGCGGCGGTCGGCCGCATCAGCCCCGACTACTACGTGCAGGACGGCGTGATCCCGCGCACCGAACTCCCGGCGGTTCTGCGCGAGATCGCGGCGCTCGGCGCCGAGCGCGGCCTGCGCGTGGCCAACGTGTTCCACGCCGGCGACGGCAACCTGCACCCGCTGGTGCTCTACGACGCCGCGATCGCGGGGCAGGCCGAGGACGCCGAGGAGTTGTCCGGTGAGATCCTGTTGACCTGCCTCAAGCACGGCGGGTCGATCACGGGCGAGCACGGCGTCGGCGCGGACAAAAAGAAATATATGCCTAAGATGTTCTCCGAGGCGGACATGGACACGATGCAGTTGGTGCGCTGCGCCTTCGACCCCGCGCACTTGTGCAACCCCGGCAAGGTTTTCCCCACGCCGCGCCTGTGCGGCGAAGTCCCGGGACCATACCACGCGCACCCGCTCGAGGCGGCGGGCCTGGCGGAGCGTCTGTGATGGCGGCCGATACAGGTTCCGTGACGCTGGCCGCCCTGCAAGACATCGCCGGCCGTGGCTACGCGCGTGAGGCCGCCGAGGGCGACGCGATAGACGGCGTGCGGCCGCGCTTCGTGGTCGAACCCGGCTCGGTCGAGGAGGTGAGCGCGCTGCTGCGGCTGTCCCACCGCGCGGGGCTGGCCGTCGCGCCCAGGGGTGGCGGGACCACGCTGGGCTGGGGCGCCACGCCGCGACGACTCGATCTGATCCTGAGCACGGCGCGCCTGAACCGCGTGCTGGAGCACGCCGCCGGCGACCTGGTGGTACGCGCCGAGGCTGGCGTGATGTTGGAGGCGCTGCAGGCGGCCGCCGGCGCGGCGGGACAGCGGCTGGCGCTCGACCCGCCCGACGTGGGCGCCACGCTCGGGGGTATCGTCGCCGCGAACCCCTCGGGTCCCCTGCGCTTGCGCTACGGGACCGTGCGCGATCTGCTGATCGGCGTCACGGTCGTCCTTGCCGACGGCACGGTCGCCAAGGCGGGCGGCAAGGTGGTCAAGAACGTGGCCGGTTACGACCTGTGCAAGCTGTTCACGGGGTCGCTGGGTACGCTTGGCGTCGTCGTGGAAACGATTTGGCGGCTGCACCCGCTGCCCGCCGCGCGGCGTACCGTCGCTGTCGCGCTCACCTCTCCGCAAACCGTTGGCGCCGCCGTGCAGGATCTGTTGCACGCGCCGGGGAGCCCACTCGTGCTCGACGCGCTGGAACTGCGCTGGGAATACCCCTCACCCCCCGCCCCTCTCCCGTGCGCGGGAGAGGGGGAGACGCCTAAGTTGTGGGCGGGGTCCCCGCGCGTCGATCCCCACGCGCCTGTGGTTGGCGGGGGTCTGGGGGGAGGCATCTCCCCAGGCTCCCCTGGAGGCGCGCTGGACCGCCGGCCGCAGCCGGGGGGCCAGTCAGCCATGGGAGGGGGGGGCGAGAGGGAGCGACTTTTCCTATCCGTCCTGTTTGAGGGCATCGAGCCGGGCGCCGCGGCTCAGGCCGCGACGGCGGTGCGTCTGCTGGGCGCACACGGCACGGCGCGCATCCTCGACATCGACGAGCAGGACGCGCTGTGGCGCGATGCGCGGGCGTATCCGTGGCAGGACCGTGACGTGGGCCTCAAGCTTACGCACCTGCCCACTGCCTTGCCTGCCATACTGGAAAGTATCGTGGAGTTGGCGCATACACGGGGTATCGAGCCGCGCGTCGCGGGGCACGCCGGGACGGGCGTCACGTTTGTCGGGCTCTCCGGTGGCGACGCGGGCTCTATCCGGGAGGTGCTGGGAGAACTGCGCGGGCGTGTCGCGCGCGCCGAAGGCAGCGTGGTCGTACTGCAAGCTCCACTCGACATAAAAGATGGCATAGATGTATGGGGGCCTATCGGGGACGCCCTGCCGCTGATGCGGCGCGTCAAGGAGCGCTTCGACCCCGAGGGTATCTTGAATCCGGGACGCTTTGTGGGAGGGATCTAACATGACACTGGAGCCTCAGGGCGTCTGGACAAACGGCGCGCCGACGGATGACGCGCGCGAACCGGCCCACGCGCGCGCCGCCGCCCAGGCGGGTGGGGCCAATTATCCGCTTGACCTCGCGCAGGGTGTGGGCGTCGATGGAGCTAAGACGGCGCACGCCATAACCGGACGGGGCCGCCGCGAGAGCGGCAGCAGCGTGGCGCCGGCCTTCGACGCGCATCATCCGCCCGCGCAAGACCTCGTCGACGACTGCGTGCACTGCGGGTTCTGCCTGCCTTCGTGCCCGACCTACGTGTTGTGGGGCGAGGAGATGGACTCGCCGCGTGGGCGCATCTACCTCATGAACGAGGGGTTGCAGGGCGAGGCCCTGGACGACACGATGGCGCGCCACTTCGACCAATGCCTCGGCTGCATGGCCTGCGTGACGGCGTGCCCCTCTGGCGTGCAGTATGACAAGCTGATCGAGGCCACGCGCCAACAGGTCGAGCGCCGTTACCAACGCACACCCGAGGACCGCTTGTTCCGGCAACTCGTGTTCAGCCTCTTTCCCTATCCCGAGCGGCTGCGCCTGCTCATGCCGGGGCTCGCGCTGTACCAGCGGCTGCGGCTGCGCGGCCTGCTCGACCGCGCCGGTGTGATCCAGCGCCTGCCCGCGCGGCTGCGGGCCATGGAGTCGCTCGCGCCCGATGTGTCCGGTATATCGGAAAAGACGCCGGCATGGACCCCCGCACAGGGGGAAAACCGCGCCAAGGTCGGCCTGCTGCTGGGCTGCGTGCAGCGCGTGTTCTTCCCGGGGGTCAACGCGGCTACCGCGCGCGTGCTCGCCGCCGACGGCTGCACCGTGGTAGCGCCGCCGGGCCAGGGCTGCTGCGGCGCGCTCTCCATGCACGCCGGCCGCGAGGCCGAGGCGCAACGCTTCGCGCGGCGTACCATCGACACGTTCGGGCGGCTGGTCCTCGACACGGTGGTAGTCAACGCGGCTGGCTGCGGCTCCTCGATGAAGGAGTACGGCTACCTGCTGCGCGACGACCCGGCCTACGCCGAGAAAGCCAAACGCTTCTCCGAAGGGGTGCGCGACGCCTCGGAGTGGCTGGCCGAGCTTGGTCCGGCGGCGGCGCGTCACCCGCTGCCGCTGACCGCCGTCTACCACGACGCCTGCCATCTGGCGCACGCGCAGGGCATCAAGCGACAGCCGCGCGACGTGCTCAAGGGCATCCCCGACCTACAGCTCAGGGAGGTCCCGCGCGAGTCCACGATCTGTTGTGGCTCGGCTGGCGTCTACAACATGGTCGAGCCGGGTCCGGCCATGGAGTTGGGCGAGCGCAAGGCGCGCAACGTGCTCGACAGCGGCGCCCAACTGCTCGTCACCGCGAACCCCGGCTGCCTGTTGCAGATCCGCGCCGCGCTAGCGCGCATGGGCCGGAGCATGCCGATGGCGCACCCCATGGAGGTGCTCGACGCCTCGATACGGGGCGAGCCGGTGGAGGCGCTGCTGAGGTGAAGAGCGGTGGCTATGAGACTAGCTGGATTCGCTCGCGGTGTCGTCGCGCTACTTTAGGCTCTATGATGAGCAGGGCTTTTGCGGTGGAGAAGTCCCCGCTCTGTGAGAACACCCACCGTTCCGCTCCCACCACTTGCTGCTGGTTAAACGCGCCGACGTGGGTGGTCTTGGTAATGACCTCGCTGCGCTCATAGGGGAGTTCCGCGCTGTCACACAGCAGAAGTGCTGTGCGTGGATTGAGCGGTAGGTAGATTCGTATGCCTGGAGATTGCAGGCCGGTGATCGCATGAAGCACCGAGGGATCGCGGATAAACATGACTACCGGGTTGTCTGATGTGTAGAACAATTCCGACGTCACGTTGTGCAGAAGCATCCATCGTTTGTGATAAAGGATAGACGCCGAGGGCGTGAGGTAATCCTTGATAAACCGGCCGTGCGCCATCTTGATGATGTTGTCGGTCGGCTCCAAGGTCGGCTTGCCTGATCGTAAGTCAATAGCGTTGAGGAGGCTCCAGATCTGCTCCTGGAGAATACGGAACGCCAACGTCCGCATCATTTGGCTTGCAATAAGATACGCCAGGTCTCTCCGGTACTGTTGCATCGCGGCGATGGATTGGGTGCGGCAAACTTCCTTTACCGACGGCATGAAGAGGGTTTCGATAGAGCCGAACATCTCTTCGAGGGAAACGGCCTCGTCGTCTATTTCAACATAGTCATAGAAAAAATCGTCGCACGCAATGTTCTCGATGCGTCGCTCTCGCACGGAGCCATCTTCCTTTTGAAAGCAGTAAATGCGTGCCTGATGTTTCTTTCGCGTTTTCGACGGTAAATGTGACGCGAACAAGCGCAGGTACGACTGCGTGACGTAGTGCTGGTTCGTCGTGGTCAAGAGGCGCCTTCCTTCTAAGCCATACACAGGCCTTTCGTTTCGATCTACAAACAGCTGCCGCTACACGGTGCTCCAGCGTCATTATAACACTGTTTTTCGGTTACAATTCGGTGTTATTAGTGGTACACTGGTAGATAGAGGCGTCGAACTGAGACCGGCTTGATGACCTTCATGCTTGCGGCGTCCTCGAAGGAGACGACAAGATGGTAACCGATGTCATGCAACGCCCCACTGAGCCTGATGTGTTCACGCTCGAGCCGGGTCCGCGCTGGCCATCGCTCGAGCAACTACGGAAGGGAGGAGCAAGCGAGCTAAAAAACAAGGTAGGGCCAAACAAGGTCGGCCGCCTGCATGTTCGTGACGTCGAATTCGTCATTGTGCGGTCGGAGACGTGGAACAAGACGTACGGACTCGCCCGAGATGTCAGTCGGCTACAGGGCGCGCTCATCCTTGTGCGTCAGGCGATCCAACTCGCCTTTCGCATCGGGGACAGGGACGATCAGGATGGCGTGCGGATCGCCCTCGATCACCTCTCCGAGCTAACCTACCGCCTTCCCGAACTGAAGACGGAAACGCCTGCCCCTCGCGATCTCACTTTTGACGATCCGCACGACGAGGACGTCGACATGGGTGACGTGGAGCTCGACCCCACACGGGTCAAGCGCCCACGCTTTAGACGATCGAGGACATAGCGAATGGTCAAAAGCGTAGCGGGGCAACCCGATGTGGCTGCTCTTGAACAAAAACTGGCCCTCTTGTCGCACGGAGATATGGCGCTCCGTGTGCTCAAGGAGGCCATGGATGGCATGAGCGTGGGCGCGCGGCAGAGCTTTCTCAACGAGCACCTGCTGCGCGCTCCCATTTATCACGAGGACGTCGTCGCGGTTATGCCCCAACCGCCCGACGTCTTCCACGTTTTACAGGGTGACGTGATCCGTACCGACGCGGCGTACATGCTCGATCAGCGCCAGATCGGCAACCCGAGTTACGTCATTGCTACCTCCACCTGCGATCTTGTGCCAGAGCGACGCGTGACGGCGATGCTGCTGCGCGTGGAGCCTAAACGGCCCCGCGATTATGCCGATCCCGCCAAGCTCAAAAACGACCTGTCGAACCTCGTACGTTTCAAGTCCACGCAGTATCTTTACCTGCCGCCCCTCGAAGATGACGACGATGATGTCCTCTTCAATGTCGTCCATCTCGATGAGCAAGCCCAGTGCGCCAATCGTGACTTACTCACGGTGGAGAGGCGCGCGTCGATGACGCTCATCGGCTGGCGGGTGTACGGGGCGCTGCTGCGGACACTACAGGTCCGCGAGACAGCCGAAGAAATCGCGTTTAGAACATTAGTGCTGTAATACCATCACTTCATAACTACAACAACACATCACTACTTCATAACTACAACAACGCCTCACCTTTATCAAGAACGATTGCGCACACTATAACCAAGCGCGGACCGCTGACCAACGGGGTTAGTGAGGGCTCAGTTGGTCAGAGATCATCTGTACAATGAATTAGCGACGCTCGCCGCGCATCCGGCGCGCCCATGGCCGCGAGTCACCATCAGTTGACACCAAAACGCGTTGTTTGGACGCGAGATCTTCCAGGTTGAGATAAGCCACCAGCGACTTGACAGGGACACAGGGCCTATGATTCGAACTAACAAGGAGTACGAGATCACTCAGCAGCGGCTAAAGGAGAACAGGTCCGCCATCGTTGAAACGCGCACGTATCTGCAGGCCGAAGGCTTCAGTTCCGACGAGGTGGAAACGTTGCTACAGTCGCTCCACGCCATCAAGCGGCAACTCCTTGATGACGTGGAGGCGGAGCGGCGCACGGTTGCGGCTCAGGAGTTCGCCACCTGCAACACGGTCGCCTGCAACGACAGGCCGCGGGGACGGCGGCGGTCCCAGTAGAGACCGGCCCGAAAAAATGGCGCGTACCCGCCGTGCCGGGGTGTGCCCCACGATGGTGAGAGGCGGCTTGACCTTGAAAGGCCATGGCAGCGGACGGACCTTGAAAGATCTGTCTGGGCGCGACGCGCGTGCCGTCCGTCTAGCGCGCGGTCACTGCGGCTGGCGCCGGGAGACCTTTTAAGGTCTGTTTCCTGCCATGGTCTTTTAAGGCCAGGCCAGCGGCGGGCTCCATTACCATCGTGAGGCGCGCCCTCGCCTTTGTCGCCGCCCTTGACACAACAGAACGTTCCCAGCACACTAGTAGCGCACGACAATCGTTTGAGGGAACAACGGAATTATGACGCTATGACGCTTGGCCAGGCATCTTTCTTAACCGACGAACAGCCCGCGCGCGGCGCTATCCGGCAGGACGAAATCAACGCCGTCCTGTGGAAGGCCTGCGATACCTTCCGCGGCACGATCGACCCCTCCGAGTACAAGAACTACATCCTGGTCATGCTCTTCCTCAAGTACATCTCCGATGTGTGGCGTGACCACTACCGGCAACTGCGTGAGCGCTATGGCGACGATGACCGCCGTATCCGCCGCCAGCTCCAGTACGAGCGCTTCGTCCTGCCCGAGGGCTGCGACTACTACGCGCTCTATGACCAGCGCAACGCCGCCAACGTCGGCGAGCTGATCAACATAGCGCTGGAGCAGATTGAGGACGCCAATAAGGAGAAGCTGGACGGCGTCTTCCGCAATATCGACTTCAACAGCGAGGCCAACCTCGGCCGCACCCAGCAACGCAACGACCGCCTCAAGAATCTCCTGACCGATTTCCACGACCCGCGCCTCGATATGAGCCCGTCGCGCATCGGCGCCCTGGACGTGATCGGCAACGCCTACGAGTACCTGATCGGCCGCTTCGCCAGTGGCGCAGGCAAGAAGGCCGGCGAGTTCTACACCCCGCCCGAGGTGTCGCAGCTCCTCGCCGACCTGCTCGACGCCCAGCCCGGCGAACGCATCTGCGACCCCGCCTGCGGCTCCGGCTCGCTCCTCATCAAGTGCGCCAAGCACGTCGGCACGACCGACTACGCGGTCTACGGTCAGGAGGCCAACGGCGCGACCTGGGCGCTCTGCATGATGAATATGTTCCTCCACGACATCAATGTCACCGCCGACAATATCAAGTGGACCGATACGCTCAAGGACCCGCGCCTGACCACCGATAGCCAGACGCTGATGCGCTTCAATGTCGTCGTCGCCAATCCGCCCTTCTCGCTCGATAAATGGGGCGCGGACAACGCGGCCGCCGACCGCTTCAACCGCTTCCATCGCGGCGTGCCGCCCACGAGCAAGGGCGACTATGCCTTCATCAGCCACATGATCGAGACGACCTACCTGGACCCGTCGCAACACGGGCGCGTCGGCGTCGTCGTCCCCCACGGCGTCCTGTTCCGTGGCGGCGCGGAGGGCAAGATCCGCCAGCGGTTGATCGAAGAAAACCTATTGGATGCGGTCATTGGGTTGCCGGCAGACCTCTTTTACGGCACGGGCATTCCCGCCGCGATCCTGCTCTTCCGACGCGACAAGCAGGACGACAGTGTTCTGTTTATCGACGCCAGTCGAGACTATGGTGAAGGCACGAATCAAAACGTGCTGCGCGATCAAGATCGAGAAAGAATTCTCGGGGCTTACCGACGCCGAGCGTCCATCAACGGGTATGCTTATGTGTCCACACGAGTAGAGATCATCGAGAACGACTACAACCTCAACATCCCACGGTATGTGGATACGTTCGAGGACGAGGAGTCGGTCGATATGGCTGTGGTTAATGCTGAGATAATCGGCCTACGCAACCAACTCAACGACCTTGAAAGACAGATGCAAGCGTACCTCAAGGAACTAATGCTGGATGAGTAACCTACCGAACACATGGACTGAGTTGCCGTTAGATCGAATTGTCGCGTCAAGGGATGGGCTTCGACGAGGACCGTTTGGCAGCGCGCTAAAGAAGAGCTTTTTCGTTGACCACGGCTACAAGGTCTATGAACAAAAGCATGCTATATACAAAGATTTCGGACTTGGGTCCTACTATATAGATGAAGCCAAATTCGAAGAGTTGAAGAATTTTGAGATCCGTTCTGGAGACTTTATAGTGAGTTGCTCAGGCACCATCGGTGAGATAGTGCGCGTGCCTGAGGATATCCAGCGCGGCGTGATTAATCAAGCCTTATTGCGTATACGAATCAATCCCGAAGTAGTGTATCCGTTGTTTTTCTTGTACCAGTTTCAATCCGACAAAATGCGACACACGATCGTAGATCATTCCCACGGTGGAGCCATGGCGAACCTTGTCGGCATGGATGTGTTTCGTAAAGTCATGTTCTCAATCCCGCCCCTCCCCGAACAACGCAAAATCGCCGACATCCTCGGCGCGTGGGACGCGGCAATCGCCACAATGGAGCGAATGATCACCGCGCTGCAAAAGCGGAAGCGCGGGTTGATGCAACGGGTGCTCACGGGGCAGGTCAGGTTTCCGGAGTTTGTTCGACCAAATGGTACCCAAGATACAAAGTACGGTAGCATACCCGCCGACTGGTCTCATCGGGCTATCGGCGATATCGCAGTGGAAGTTTCATCGAAGAACGGTAGAAAGAAGAGCTTGCCGGTACTCTCATGCACCAAGTATGACGGTCTGGTCGACTCCCTCGAATACTTCGGTCGGCAAATTTTTAGCGAAGACGTCAGTAAATACAAGGTCGTGAAGCGAGGTCAGTTTGCTTACGCGACTAATCATATCGAGGAGGGGTCGATTGGGTACCAAGACGTATATGACGAGGCTGTTGTCAGCCCGATGTACACGGTTTTTGAAACCAAAGTCCGAGTCAACGATGTCTACTTGTACAGGCTGCTAAAGACAGAGCTATACAGGCATATCTTCGAGTCGAATACCAGCGGTAGTGTGAATCGGCGCGGCGGCTTACGTTGGAGTGACTTTGCCAAAATCAAAGTTCCTCTTCCATCGCTCGATGAGCAGTGCAAGATTGTCGAAGTTCTCGATGCTGCGGATAGCGAGATTAAGACAAGCATGAAGCTTCGAGGGCAGCTAATAGCCCAGAAACAAGGCCTGATGCAGCGCCTGCTGACCGGCCAGGTCCGCGTCAACGTGGACAAAGTGGACGAGGAAGAGGAGTAACGCATGGCCTCAGCCGACGCGTTCAAAGAGGTAGTCAGTTCGCAGATCCCCGCGCTGCAGCTGCTGATCAATCTGGGCTGGCAGTACCTCACGCCCGCCGAGGCGCTGGCCCTCCGCGGCGGCAAGGAGAAAAATGTCGTGCTCACCGGCGTCCTGGAGCCGTGGTTGCGCGCCCACAACAGCATCACCTTCAAGGGACGCCAGCACGCCTTCTCCGACGCCACTATCCGCGAGGCCCTGGGCCGCCTGCTCGACGAACCGCTGCAGAGCCTCATGGTCACGAACGCGCACCTCTATGAACTGCTGACCCTCGGAACCAGCGTGACGCAAGCCATCGACGGCGACCGCAAGAGTTTCAGCTTGCACTATGTCGATTGGCGCCACCCCGAGAACAATGTCTATCACGTCACCGATGAGTTCTCGGTCGAGAAACAGGGCAGCCACAGCGCGCGCCGCCCCGATATCGTGCTCTTCGTCAACGGCATCCCCCTCGTCGTGATCGAGTGCAAGCGGCCGGACCTCGATTTGCAGGGCCAGAAGGCCGTGGCCGAGGCGGTGAGTCAGTCCCTGCGCAATCAGCAGCCCGGCGAGATCCCGCATCTGTTCGCCTATTCCCAGCTCCTCATGGCCCTCAGCGGCGCCGACGCCCTCTACGCTACGACCGCGACGCCCAAGAAGTTCTGGTCGATCTGGCGCGAAGAGGAGGGCGTCGAAGGGGCCGTGCACGCCGCGATCAATCGCCCCCTCGACGCCGCGACACAAAATCGCCTCTATGACTGGCGTCCCGACGCCCCGCGCATCAGGCGGCACGTCGCCGGCCTGGGCGAGCGCTTGCCGACCGACCAGGATCGTCTCCTCTACGCGCTGCTACAGCCCGCGCGCCTGCTGGAGTTGCTCTATCAGTACATCGTCTACGATGGCGGTGTCAAGAAGATCGCCCGCTATCAACAGTATTTCGCGATCAAGGCCACCATCGCGCGCGTTGCACACCTCAACGCACAGGGGACCCGCACCGGAGGCGTGATCTGGCACACCACCGGCAGCGGTAAGTCGCTGACGATGGTGATGCTGGCCAAGGCCCTCGCGCTCCACCCCGCCATCGCCAACCCGCGTGTCGTCCTCGTGACCGACCGCGTCGATCTCGACGACCAGATCTACGGCACCTTCCACGCCTGTGGTAAGTCCGTCGTCCAGGCCAGGGACGGCAAGCACCTGGTACGCCTCGTGACCGATAAGCTCGATCCCGACGACGAGCGTGCCGATATCATCACCACGATCATCAACAAGTTCGAGCAGGCCGCGCGGCAAAAGGTCCGGGACGATGGCCCCAATACGTTCGTGCTCGTCGATGAAAGCCACCGCAGCCAATACGGCTCGCTGCACGCCAAGATGGAGCGGGTGTTCCCCCGCGCCTGCTTCATCGGTTTCACCGGGACGCCGCTCACCAAGGCCGAGAAGTCTACCGCTAAACGCTTCGGGGATTTCATCCACAAGTACCCCATGCGCCAGGCCGTCGCCGATCGGGCCGTCGTCCCCCTACTCTATGAAGGGCGCGTCGTCGAGCAAGACGTGGACAAGGATCAACTCGAGCGCTGGTTCGAGCGCGCCACCCGCCACTTGACGGCCGAGCAGAAGATCGACCTCAAACGCAAGATGAGCAGCGGCGAGGCGGTCAACGCCACCGAACAGCGCATCAAGGAGATCGCCTACAACGTGGCGCAACACTACGAGGAGAACTGGCGCGGGACCGGCCTCAAGGCGCAGCTTGCCACCCCCTCCAAGCAGATCGCCCTTACCTACCTGCGCCACCTCCAGGCCAACGGCGTCGACGCCGCCCTGGTCATCTCGCCGCCGGATACCCGCGAGGGGCACGAGGAGGTGGGCGGTCCCGAGCCCGAGGTGCAGACCTTCTGGAAACGGATGATGGAGCGCTACGGCGATGAAGACACCTACCTGCGCGAGACCATCGCGTCTTTCGCCCGCGCCGGCGGCATTGAGATCCTCGTGGTTGTGGATAAGCTCCTGACCGGCTTCGATGAGCCGCGTAATACTGTCTTGTATGTCGACAAACCCCTCAAAGAGCACACGCTGCTCCAGGCCATCGCCCGCGTCAATCGCCTGGCCGAGAATAAGGACTTCGGCTACATCATCGACTATCGCGGCGTGCTCGGCGAGCTCAACGAGGCCATGAACCTCTACGATGCCCTCGCCGAGTACGACGCGGAGGACATCGCGGGCACGTTCGCCGACATCTCCGCCGAGATCGCCCGGCTCCCGCAGGCGCACTCCGATGTGTGGGCCGTCTTCGCGGGCGTCGCCAATAAGAACGACATCGAAGCCCTGCAACGCCACCTGCAGCCCGACGATCGTCGGCGCCGCTTCTACGAGGCCCTGACTGGCTATGCGCGCGCGCTGCGCGTCGCCCTGGGCTCGATGCAGTTCTACGAGCGGACGTCCGAGGAGCAGGTGCGCCGCTACAAAGATGACCTGCGCGCTTTCCACAGCCTGCGCCAGGCCGTGAAGATGCGCTACGCCGAGGTCGTCGACTACGGCGAGTATGAGGAGAAGGTCCGCAAGCTCATGGATGATCACGTCCGCGCGACGGGGACGACGACGATCACGGAGCTGGTCAACATCTTCGACGCGGAGAAGTTCGACGCCGAGGTGGAGAAGCTCGGCGAACCGGCCGCCAAGGCCGATACGATCCTCGGTCGCATGAAACGCGCCATCAGCGAGCGCATGGACGAGGACCCCGCTTTCTATCGCCGTTTCTCGGAGCTGGTGGAGGAGTCGATCCAGGCTTTCCGCCAGGGGCGCATCGATCAACTTGAGTACCTCAACCGCGCCCGCGCGCAGCTCATCGAGCTGCGCGCCGGCCAGCACGGCGGCGCGCCAGCACGCCTCGCGCGCTATCAGCACGCCCCGGCCTATTACGGCGTCCTGCGCGACTCCATGGCCGCCTACGAGGTGAGCGACGAGCGCATCGCCGATGTCGCCATCAAGCAAGAGGAAATCATCGAGGCCAACAAGGTCACCGATTGGCAGAACAACCTCGACGTGCAGAAGCGGATCAAGCGTCAACTCGACCATTCCTTCTACAGCCTCGAGCAGGAGACCGGCGTGGACCTCGAACCGGCGCGGCTCGACGCGCTGATCGACCAGGTCCTGGAGGTCGCCAAGTCCCGCGGCAGGCGCTTGTCGTGAGCGGGGTCGAAGCGGCCAATCGCGTCCAGTATGGCGAAACGGTCATCGCCTACGACGTGACGTATGCGCCGCGCAAAACCCTGGCTATCACCGTCGCGCTCGACCTGCGCGTGACCGTTACGGCGCCGCTCGGGGCGACGCCCGGCGCCGTCGCGGCGCGCGTCCACAAGCGCGCGCCCTGGATCTTGCGCCAGCGGCGCGAGCTGGAGCGCTATCTCCCAGCCAGGCCGCCCCGCCTCTACGTTAGTGGGGAAACCCATCTCTACCTGGGTCGCCAGTACCGGCTGAAAGTGCTGGAAGAACCGTGCGGCGAGGTTAAGTTGGCGCGCGGCCGCCTCTATGTGTGGACGCCGGACTGGACCGATACCGCACGCATTAAAGCGCTCCTGGACACTTGGTACCACACCCAGGCGTCGCGCGTGTTCCGCGAACGCCTGCGCGCCATCGTCCCCCAGTTTCATCACGCCGGCGTTGTACAGCCGGAGTTGGTCATCAAGCCGCTCCATGCTCGCTGGGGCAGCTGCACGGGCGATGGTACGATCACGCTCAACCTCGCGTTGATCCAGGCGCCTAAACCACAGATCGACTACGTCATCGTCCACGAACTCAGCCACCTCGTCGAGCACAACCACGGCAAGCGCTTCTATCAGCTCCTCGACCGCATGATGCCCGCGTGGCGCGAGCGCCGGCGTCAACTCAACGAGTCCTACAGCAGTTGAATAGACCGGCTGATGGTTCAGTTAGTCGTGGGATGGAGGTGAGGGCTCATGAATTATCGAAACCTGCGACTGCGGTCGCATGGCAGACGACGCCGACTGCGGTCGGGAAGGGGCCAGCGCGCCGGCCTCGCCCCTCGTCCTGACACCGCAGTGTCCGTGGTCTGCCATCGGGGTCCCCACCGCAGTGGGGAGGCAGTCGCAGGCCCACGAGCGCCAATAATTCACGAGCCCTGGGGATGGGGGGTGAGGTCCGATGGAACGTGACCTGCGCGCGATTCTCGCCGCAGCGCTGGCGGCGGCCGATCCCGGCGCGGCTGTGCGGCGCTTCTTGCGCGTCGAGGGCGACGCGGTCGTCGTTGGCGAGCGGCGCATCGCGGCGCGGCGCGTCGTCGTGTTGGCGGTGGGCAAAGCGGCCGTGCCCATGGCGCGGGCAGCGCACGAGATACTGGGTGGCCGTATCGACGGCGGCCTCGTCGTCACGAAGAAAGGGTACGATATCAATGCGCCGCGTGTGTTCGACACTATCGTCGCGGGGCACCCTGTCCCCGACGTGGGTAGCCTGGAGGCGGCGCGGCGGGTCGCGGAGTTGGCCGCGTCTTTGGGCGAGGGCGGCCTGCTGCTGGCGCTGCTTTCGGGCGGGGCCTCGGCGCTGCTGGCCGACCCCGCGGGCGGCATCACGTTGGCGGACCTGTCCGCGTTGAGCCAGGATCTCCTGCGCAGCGGGGCCGCGATTGGCGAGATGAACGCGGTGCGTAAGCATCTCTCCACGCTCAAAGGGGGTGGGCTGGCGCTCCTCGCCGCCCCCGCCGCTGTCGCCGCCCTCTTGCTCTCCGACGTTGTGGGCGACGACCCGTCGACGATCGGGAGCGGCCCGACGGCCCCCGACCCCACGACCCTGGCCGATGTCGCGGCGGTGCTGCGGCGCTACGCCATCGCGCCGTCCGCGCGCGTCGCGCGCTACCTCGGCAGCGCGCCCGAAACCGTGAAGCCGGGCGACGCGCTGTTCGAGCGCGTGACCAACACCATCATCGGCAGCGGACGTCTCTCGGCCGCTGCCTCGGCCATCAAGGCGCGGGAGTTGGGCTATGCTCCGCTCATCCTCTCTACCCTCATCAGGGGCGCCGCGCGAGAGGCCGCCGGCCTGCACGCGGCAATCGTGCGCGAGGCGCTGGAGACGGGACACCCATTGCCTCCGCCGTGCGCCCTCATTAGCGGCGGTGAGACCACGGTGGTGGTACGCGGCGCGGGCCTGGGCGGCCCCAACCAGGAGTTCGCGTTGGCCCTGGCCGTGGAGTTGGCCGGCGTCGCGGGCTGGGCGGCGCTGGCTGTCGACACGGACGGCTCCGACGGCCCGACCGACGCCGCCGGCGGGCTCGTCACCGGCGCGACCGCCGCGGCCATATGCGCGGCCGGCGTGGATCCGGTCGCGGCGCTCGACGCCAACGACGCCTACCCAGCTCTCCGCGCGGGCGGCGCCTTACTGACAACGGGACCAACCGGCACGAACGTCAACGATTTGCGCGTCGTGTTGATCGGGCGCCCTCCAGGAGGGTGGGACGCGGCCTGACGGCCTGACCTTATTGCTCGACATACCTGGACCGTTCTGCTATCTTATTAATCTGTAGTGGTGGATTGTAGGCTGCGGGTTCACCCGACGCGCATCACACCCGGAGGGACGCCACGCGCATGGACATCATCCTGATTCCCGGCCTCTGGCTCGACGGATCGTCGTGGGAGAAGGTCGTTCCCGTCCTCGAGCAGGCGGGTCACCGCACCCACCCGCTCACGTTGCCCGGTATGGAGTCCCCGGACGCCGACCGCTCTGGGATCACCCTGCGCGACCACGTCGACGCGGTCAGCGCGGCCATCGACGCCGTCGCCCCGGCCGACGGCAAGGTCGTGCTCGTCGGGCACTCCGCCGGCGCCGCGATCGCCCATGCCGCGGTCGACGCGCGGCCCGACCGGGTCGCCCGTGTCGTCTACGTCGGCGGCTTCCCCACGGGCGACGGCGCCGCCGTCGCCGACGGGTACCCGGCCGCGGGCGGCGCGGTCCCGCTGCCGGACTGGTCGGCCTTCGCGGACGAGGACCTCGCCGACCTCGACGACAAGGCGCGCGCCGCGTTCCGCGCGCGCGCGATCCCGTCGCCCGCGCACGTCACCCGCGACCCGCAGCGGCTCACCGACGAACGCCGCTACGACGTGCCCGTCACCGTCATCGCGACCGAGTTCACCAGCGCGATGCTCCGGACCTGGATCGCGCAGGGCGCGCACCCTGTGCGGGAATTTACGAAGATCCGCGACATCGACTACGTCGACCTGCCCACCGGCCACTGGCCGCAGTTCACCCGGCCCGCGGACCTGGGGCGGGCGATCCTGGGCGCGATCCAGGGATCAACGGCGGCCCCGCCGGTCGATGCGCCGTCCATGACCGACGTGGACGAGCAGGGTCGTCCGGAGCCTCCCCTCGCGGCCGGCGAGACCGCCACCCTCCTGGGCTTCCTGGAGTACCAGCGCGCGACCCTGGCGTGGAAGTGCGCGGGACTGGACGCGGCC
>JAABUO010001062.1_pt1 | contig 38948 bp, 45 predicted proteins | sample 5559291 | NCBI WGS metagenome assembly JAABUO01 (sample SAMN10711878, study PRJNA513372) | rock metagenome | isolation source: Antarctica rocks | place: Antarctica: Victoria Land, Finger Mt sud
AACCCCCCCCCACCCACCCCCACCCCCCCCCCCCCCCCCCCCAAACAAAACCCCATCCCAGACCTCCTTTCCCTCCTTTCCCTCCTCCCTCCTTCCCTCCTCCCTCACCACGACCCATCCATACCTTACCAATCCTACCTATGTAACCTAGCCCAGCCCTGCCCTCCGGATTAAATGGCTGAAAAATGTAGAGTAAGACCGCCTCCCGCAATCTACTAAATCCCACCAAACCCACTCATTAGGTTTGTCGTAATAGGGTTTATCGTAATAACGCTTCGTCAGGGAATTGGAGATTGACGAAGTGATGAAAAGCGTGGGATTCCAACTCTGCATGCATGGTTTTCTAATGGATCGATTCACCCCTTCTTCTCAAAAATCCCTAAGCAAACACCCTCAGAGTCGTTTTCTCTTGCTTGTATCTCTCTGCCCCACAAACACACACACACACACACACACACACACACCAGCCATTACGGCATCCCCTTCGTTAATTTATCCCCCAACAGCGCTCATCACTGGCTGTACAGCGGGACGGGCGTGTTTCGCCGGGGTGCGTTTGGGTGAGAGAAAGGGTTGGGCTGGGCTGGTGGGATAGGGGTGAGGGATGAGGAGGAGAGGGAGGAGGGTGAGGATGGGGAGAAGGGGTGGGGAGAAGAGGGAGGGGGTTGGTGAAGGGGGATGATGGGGAAGGAGAGAGAGTTCGTGGGGAAGTGGGGGGTGGCGAGAAGGGAAAGGGAAAGGGGTTTTTGGGGAAGTGAGGTGTGAGAGGAGGTGGGAGGAAGTGATGCTGATATTGGTTGATTACCGCGATTTGATGGGAACACACTCTGTCTTTCCCTTCTTTCTCCTTCCTCCCTCTCCAGCTTCCTCTTCCGAAGAACCTCCCGCTCATCTCATCGCCGCCTCATTTTCTTCTATCGACTTGACTTGACCCATCCTGCTTCGTCGCTTTAGAATGTCAACTATGATAATTGTTGTTCTATTCGGGCAGGGGAAGCAAGATCGGAAGAGGGAATATAGGAGTGAGGGATGAGTGTTTCGTTTGCGAATGATGGTAAGGGAGAAGGAGGTTGGGGTGTAGTTGATATGGGGGGGGGGATGTCAGTTGATGCCATGACAGCGACGGGGACGACAGCGAGGCTTACGACAGCAAGGGTAGAGCAGCGAGAAAGCAGAGATATTCGATTTAACAGTCCACGTAGACCTTCAATCTATTAGTAATACCACTAATCACATCATTCCCTTCTAGCTCCCTTAGCATAACCTATATTTAGGTCCCAAGTCGATTGAATACTTCGGCGATCTCAAGCTGGCAGTGACCGTTCGCATGTACCCAACCGCCTACGCCTTGGCGGCATTATCCTGAATCCTCGCCCTCAAGACGTTGATAACGAGGTTGTTCTTCGTTGCGCTTTGCTATATTGCGTGTATGACGAGGAAGGAAGACTTGCCCTCGCTCAGATCCTCGGCATAGCCTGTGGCATCTGTCATGGATGCGGAGGTAATGTTTCGGTACTCAGCCCGGATCTGGAACTACCGGCCAAGAAGGTTGATCAAAGGCAGGAGGTCATTATCCTATCCAGAGCAGGCCATCATCAGGCGCACGGCCAACCGAAAGAGTCCGCCGGTTTTATTACCGATCATCTGTTGATAATCGCTCTCCGTGGGCATGGTAAAGGAGTCACGCCATTACAGCTCCATACCCTGGCCACGGTGCAGATTTGGGATTTCTTCGTTGAATATCTTGCTCGACTGCTCTACAGTGGGCAGCGAGAATAGCAGATGATGGGCTTGGCAATACACATAATTGGCACTCTTTATAGCCTGCGCGACGCCGTAGATGTTGTTTGCTACTGGAGCGCCCCGCCGAAGCTTGGAGCCATCCTAGAAGTCGTCAATGCTGCACCCACGGTCAGTGCTGTTCTATACAGTCTTGGCGGGACCATACGAACAGCAAGGAGGCGTTGTGGAGTATATTGATATTCTCATCTATTAAGTTGAAGCTTCTTTGGAAAATCTTGAGCTATGCATTATAGCCTGCGAGCAATATCTTTGCTGGGACGAGGTTTCAGATATCTATACGGCCCGAGTATTAACTGTCATCGAATTAATACCGAATTAGCTGTAGGTGATGCTGATAGAGTTCATATAGGAGGTCGTTTCTTTCCAACATAGCCTCTTTCGACATTGAAAATAGAGGATGCAATGAAAGGTTTCAAATTCGCACTGAGCGAAACGGAATTGAATTGTCACAAGCGCTCTTCATAATACATTCATCAAAGTTGCAGCAAGACCTGCAGTCCAAAGCTTCAACCGCCTTCTAACCTGTGATGGACTATGACGTTCGAACAGCAAGAATGAAGATGGAAATTGCCGTACAAGGTAGTACTTATACCTTTCGAATGGAATCTGAAAGGCATTTAATCGGGCTGTTCGACGTAGATTCGACGCCTATGCTAGCTGTCTCTTCACCGAAATTAGGCAGCTCTGGAACCCTTGCCAAGATTCCGTACCAGCTGGTACCAATCGTAGTCTTTTAGCTTCTTTGAGATAACCATGACCTTTCTTAGATCTACAGCAACTGAAAAGAATAGCCCTTTCAAAGCATTAGACCTTTACAGACGTCAAGAGTTCAAGACATCATGGTAGTCGGCCCGATCAAGCCCGATCACTCTCGAGGAGATTGGAGGCGCTTCAGGTCCGGCTTGGCTCTCAAGGAACTGCAGCCTGTCATCCTACGTTGGCACGGTTGTGTACTCCCTACTAGAGGGTAAGGTAATTTAGGTAGGCAGCTAAGGTAAGACGTTTTTATCCACTGTACCCGATAATTTGTTTGCGGCCCACCAGCAGTACAGGTAGTCTACTACGTAGTATGTCAACTAGCTAGCAAGCAGTGTACCTGACTTACTAATCAGTACTTCAATTAGTTTCGCCAATTCGTCAACTTGTGCACATGCTATTGCAGAGCAGACCATAGAAATAGTCTCATTCTTACAACTACATATAGTCGACCGTCTGCTTCCCACACCATTCTTGGAACTTGCGGGCCTGTCCTGTGCCCCCCTCCTCCTCACTCTTCAAGGCATCAAGCAGGTCTTTACGTGGCGATGGATGGACCCGCCCCCAGGGTATCACATAGACTCCATTCATCGCCATGGTCAGCTCAGGCGACAAGCCCGCCCAGAGCTCCGTATACGCGCCCTGTTTCGCACTGTATAGAAGTGGGGATGAAGCCAGCCTCATCAACGTCGAGGCATGTCTTAGAAGGTTTGTCTTCAGATTGCCAGGGTTCTGCGTCACGCTGAGGATTCCGTGCGGACCGACGTCACGCGCCAACTCGCTGGCAAGAAACCAGTTGCCCGTTTTCGACATGACGTAATTCTTCGTCTTGTCCTGGGGTGGGGAGTCTAAGTCCGTCAGGATCATGCCGCCTGTTGGTGCAGTCATGTCTACCATCTGAGAACTGGTCCATACAACACGCACGGCACCCTGAGGCGAGCCCTGAGCGGCGGATCGAAGGGATGGAAGAAGGAGTTTGGTGAAGAGGAAAGGCCCAAGGCAATTGGTGCCGATTTGAAGTTCATGACCTTGTTTCGTGACACTGCCGATGGGGGGCAAAGAGACACCCGCGTTATTCCAGAGCACGTCGAGCTTCGATTCTTTGCTCTTAAAGCTTGCGACAGAGGCTTTGACGGTATTGAGATCGCTCAGATCAAGAGGGAGATATTCAAGCTGGCCCGCAGACGAAGCATCGCGCACCGAAGACTTGATTGCTTCGATTTTTTGCAGCGCTGTGACTCTCGAGCGCCCGGCTATGTAGATCTTGCCGCCTGCCTGATATAGAATTGTAGCGAGCTCTAACCCGATTCCCGAGGCTCCACCTGTAATTATAAAGACCTTGCCTTTTTGATTTGGCAGGTTTCGCTCCGTCAGAGTGGGACTAGGAGGGTAGAATTGAGACCAAGCGACGCCCATATCGGTGAAATCCCGCGAACTCCAAACGCAATTCTTAAGGAGAATATCTCTTTTGAGTGTTGGTGTAAAGTATTAGGGATGTCGCATGAGAAAGCTCCTACGTAGCTGCAGCCAGAAAACTGTGGGTTGAAAGCGAGCTGGGGAACAGTTGTTCTGTGGAACATTAAAAGTACGACACGCGTACACCAACAGAAGCTGCATGAATTACAGTAGGTGTAGGGAGTTCATGTTCGCTAGTAGGGGCTAGATCAGCTAGCCTCTGTCAATCCTAGTGTAGGGATGAGTCTTTTCCATGTTCAGGTCAGGAAGTACGAAATCTTGCCTTCTCGGAAGAACAACAAGCATGCATATGTTCAGGCGCTAAGAAGTGTTCAGAGTGTCTATATTTGCGCAGTTTGCTGGTTATCGTAGTATGAATTTAACTTACGGAGTAAAGTACCTACATACTACATATCCGCGGCAGCATTGCGAGCGCAACCGGGCTGCAGCAATGCGAAGACTATCCTTTAGAATACTGAGTAGTGGATCTTAGACAAGGAATATGCTGAGACTTTCAAACGGTCTGTGGTGCTTATGTGGATCTACAAGGCCGTTGAAGAGCGTTGAGTAGACTTGAAACATATTGGTGTTTGAGGTGCAGATGGAGCATAGAAGGGTTCACCTAGCACTCGGCTAAACCTAGCAGTCGTCCAGCCCTATAGGGCTGAAAATCCACATTTCATATTCTATTGGTATAATTCTTCAACAATTCAGCAAAACGATGGCAGCCACCCCCCCCACCCCCCCCACCCCCCCTATGGCCTTCATACCTTCTGAAGATATTGAACTTTCACAGGAAGAGCGCATAACGCTTGCTCAAGCCCGTTGGAATGAGGCTACAGCAGCCAACCAAAATCCTTCCATAACAAAAATCGCTCGTCAACATGACATACCAAAAAGTACTCTTACGGATCGAATCAATGGTCGAAAGGCTGCTTCTGTACGCAATCAGCATTTCCAAAGACTTAGCCCTGAAGAAGAAGCCGCTATATGTGGCTGGATTCTACGTCTTCAGGCTTGGGGCTGGCCTTCTCGTGTGAAGCAAGTACGTTCGATAGCTGCAGAGCTATTAGTAAAAAAGGGGGACGATAAGCCAGTCGGAATCAATTGGCCCCAGAAGTTCCTAAAACGTCATCCGCAAATCAAAACAGCATACGTTTCTTCGCTTGATAAAGAGCGTGCTATGACTCAGAATCTCGATATTCTAGCTGACTGGTTCAATCTCTTTCAGAGTTTAAAAGAAGAGCGTGAAATAGAGATAGAAGATATCTACAACATGAATGAAAAGAAATTCATGCAAGAAGTTATTGCTAAGCTTCGAGTCATGATTTTCAAGTATGAAAAGAAGGCTCATATGACTCAATGTGGCAATCGAGAGTGAGTCTCATTGATTGAGTGTATATCTATGAATGAAAGAGTCTTGAAGCCGTGAATTATCTTCAAAGCAAAAGTACATCAGAAGATCTGATACGAAGTACTCAAAGAAGATCATATTGCTGTGAGCGAGAATGATTGAATCGACAACGAATTGAGTCTAGTCTGAATTCGGCAATGCTTTGATTCGAAAACTAAAATCTGTCAGAAAGACGAATATCGAATGTTATTAATCGATGATCATGCTTCTCATATTGCTACTCAGATGATTGACTATTGCGTCAGTTAGAAGATCATTCTACTGTGTCTTTCGACTCACATCACTCATCTACTTCAATCACTCGATGTTGAAGTCTTTGCTTCATTGACTACTGCATACAAGGCTCATGTTCAGCGAATTACTCGGCTTGAGATCAGCTACTCAATCGATAAAACGGACTTTCTAGAGATATATCAACAGGCTCGGCATGAAGCAATTACATCACTGAATATCAGAAAGTCATGAACAGCTACGAAGCTTCTTTCGTTCAGCTCAGCATTAGTACTTCAGCACTTTTCTTCTAAGGAATTGAATCAATCACAGCAGTACAACATAGTCATTCGTTCAACTACGTCTGTCGAGACTACAGTCACATACATCGATTCTAAAGACGGCTTAGAAGTCGTTTTAACGTCTGCAAATACTTCTCAAGTACAGCAGCTTATTAAACAAGCAGTAAAAGGAATGATTTCCAGTCAGATTCTTCAAAAGATGGGTAAAGCAGCAATATGAGCAATGGCGGAATCTACTATTCAGAACGTCACTAATCAGGAACTTCTTGAGCTCAATAGAAGAAAGAAGCAAAAGAGCAATCGAATTGGGAGTAATTACGGTACTGCAAGAGTCATGAATCAAGAGATTGTTGATGAAAGAAGAGAGAATCAACGAGCAAAGATATGGCAAAAGGAGGTTAATTCTCTACTACGTCTAGATCCTGAGCTCTTTACTTCAAAACCTCCTCCTATCCGAAAACGAGCTGTCGTGACCTCAGCTCAACAGACAAAGATGTGAAATAGGGAGGTCAATGATCTATTACGTCTAGGCCCCGAGCTCTTCACTGCTTCGACATCAATGACAGCAAGCTTCAGACAAAAGAAGAAGAAGCAGCTGATAGTTAAGCTACGGGTCAGACAGCTAGAGCAGGAGCAGAAGCAGAAGCAGCTGATAGTTAAGCTACGGGTCAGACAGCTGGAGCAGGAGCAGGAGCAGGAGCAGGAGCAGGAGCAGGAGCAGGAGCAGGAGCAGGAGCAGAAGCAGGAGCAGGAGCAGGAGCAGGAGCAGGAGCAGGAGCAGGAGCAAAGGAACAACGTGGTATCTACAACTGGCCAATCAGGGCGGGGCATGCGTATCAGAAGGGCCCCAAAGAGGTCATATTAGCTACGTAGTTCATCGTTTGAAGCAATAAAAAATGAAATGTAGATTTTCAGCCCTATAGGGCTGGACGACTGCTAGGTTTAGACGAGTGCTAGGTGGACCCTTCTATTGTATATCTGATAGAACTACAGTAGGAAGCTCTGAATCCCCTAGCCCCAGTCCTATAGGGCGCGGAGCGGAGATTACTAACCACAGAGGTAACAGTACTGTTCCCTGTTTCCAACACCCCTTCTTAGGAATTAATCTCCATGAAGCTATTTGGAACCCCCTACTGGGTGTATATCCATGCTCTCTTGCTTGCCGGCCCCGAGCAAGGGCACCGCCACCGCGCATGGAGCCAGTCCGATTGTTGAACTAGATCTCAAGAATTCACTAGGCTCCAAGGGCTTGATCAGACCGTCGGGCACCATTTCGTCGGTGGGTATGTATTCTATTTTGATTGCCACTCTTCCATTTTGTTCCGGGCGTTAGTAATAGACGATATCAATGTGCTTAGCCCATGGGTGATTGACGGGGTTGCTGGCCATTTTGATAGCCGCCTGATTACCTACATATACCCAAGGTTTTTCGAAATATGGCAGTGGTGTACTGAACGTCTGAACTTGAGAAGAGACGAGCTTATTGTCCGTGACAATTCCTTAGGATTCTGAGTTCTGGCAAGGTTATGCCGGTATTTCGGCTCGCTTTCTCCAGAATTCTGGTAACTCTACCACTTCCGTAAGGAATAATCTCGTCATGCTCATTGTCATTCCATTGTGGTGGACTCAACCTCCTTACCACATGAAGCAGTACGATTGTCTCGACCAATTACCTCTTCGCAATAGAATGGCTTTGTCTAAGCTAGTCCAAGTATCCAAGCCTGCTTTGGCTTGACGTCCAATTACGATCGAATTAATAAGATCCCATTGTCTGGTACAATTTTCGGCTCTTTGTTTTCTCAATACACTGACTTTGTTGATCGAGGGACAATGATATTCTGTTCATCATTCAAAGACTGTGGTATTAACATTCATAACAACGAGTCAGTCATGATTGATAGTCTACATAATCTCCGCCATTGCTCTAAGGTTTATCTTCCTTACCCACTATTCCGCTTTCTCAACATCCCCTCACCTCAATTTTCAAAACTCCCATCACACCGCCACAATGCCACCCTCACGAGTCGGCCCTTCAGGCCATCGCCGTCTGCGACTGGACAAGATGAGAAGTCGAGGCCAAGCCGAACAAGTCCGTAACCCTTCCCCAGATATCGAAGAAGACGAAGAGTTGAGGAAAGAGCATTTCTCGTACTACAATCTCATGTATTCTGCCCGCAAACCAAAGTCGGAAATTAGCGAGCCAGTGCTCTTTAGGGATCCGTTCCAAGAAGACCGGCGAAATCAGAACCAAATGACGCTCCCGATACGTAGACGTCGAACGAGCCCTTTTTCGTCCGCTACGGATTCTCCAACGAGCCTTCCGATTCATGGTCTTTCGATAAGCGGTCGTTCCTCGGCTGTTGATACATCATATCTTGGCAGAAACGCGCAAACCCACTTTGGAGATCTTCAGGAGACCAGGAGGCAAACGGAGCCAGACCAACAATCACCTACCACTTCTGATCAAAGCAACATTTCTGATGGCACTCGAAAATACAAAAGAGCGGAAATATTCCTAGATGGGTTAGGTCAGTTGACGTTTCGGACATCTCAAGGCGAATATGAAGCCCTCGGTGTAGTGATAAGCATTTCAAAATGTGGTGCCATTAATATTCGAAAAGTTCCCAGGATCGAGCAGCTTTCAACGGCAGCGTGGAGCAATTGTAGGGTTCCCAGTTCCAAGCAGCTGTCAACAGCAGTGGCGAGCGATCTTAGATTGCTGTCTAGCCTTCAGCATATTGCTGACAGTGTGATCAATAGAGGCGTCGTCCCAGCAATTTTAATGCCTGGGTCTGTTGAGTTGGAACAACCTGAAACAGACCGCAGAGAGCCAGCACACCAAGGTCAAGAAGCCAAGGAGGAAGGGCACAAGCCAGACGAACGCAAGGAAGAAGAACAGCACGAGGATGAGGAAGATGCCTGCATGTATCCAAAATCCTGTAATAGAGAATGTTGGAAGTGATAGAGCTTTTAGTGTGTTGATGCAGATTAAGGCTCAAGATTGGGCGCCAGAACATTACGCAAAGAGTCTCGGACATAAGGTCCTAGAAACCTGTTAGAGGCTAAGAGCTTATAAATTGGATTTCGATAGACTTCTTGGCTATTAAACTACGATTCTGGATTAGCATCTACTCATAGAAAAGAATAATTGCGTACTTGCTTCAATACCATGACTGCCTTCCACTCTAGCTAATACTAACTTACAGGTGATGTCGTTATAATCGCGCTGGAGAAGCTAAGGGTATTGTAGTCGCCACAATACCATGTGTAAGGACCCATTGAGCAACGGCAACTTCTCCTACGCCGAAGTCTGGGCATGTATAATTATGTTTCCTCCGGATTGATCAAGAACATGAGTGGCCCCAATCCGTCAATTGTTAGACCGGTAATCTTAATAGCGTTATATGCTCCATCCCAGTCTTCTTAATACTTCGGGCCTGTGATATTAGTAGTTGCAAGTGGGAGGTGAATATTAAGCTGATAGCTACCACCAGAGATAGTACAAAAAGCTTGCTAGAAAGCACGACAAACACCGACTATCATAAGTCCAGTCCCACTGAGGATGATGCTGGTGATGGACTGATAGTATAGTGACCGCTGGAAATCCGAAAACATATCCACGGCTGAAGTCGCTGAAGTCCTAGGCTCGTTCCCGGGCATCCACGAAGCGAATGTCTACGGCGTGCTAGTCCCAAAGCACGACGGGCGTGCAGGGTGCACTACCATTGTCGTCGCACCTGGGCAACGCGGGAATTTCGATTGGGCGGCGCTGGCGATATATGCCAGGGAGAGACTGCCGAGCCAGGCGGTTCCGGTCTTTGTGCGTGTGGTGGGTGGGATGGGCAGTCATAACAACAAGCAGAACAAAGGGCCGTTGAGTTGAGGGAGGAGGGGGTAGATCCAGGGTTGAGTGGGAAGAAGGTTGCCGGTGGGGAGTTTGATACGGTGTTTTGGATACCGCCAAAGGGAGACATTTATGTGCTGTTTGGGCAGGAGGATTGGGAGAAGTTGGTGGGTGGAAAGAGTAGGCTTTGATGGAATGGTTGTGGTGGGATGGAGGTCAGGATAGCATTGCGAGTATTGCGTATTGGTATATTTGGAGGAAGGTTTGCAGCGCTTTTTGCAATCGCCCTAGAAGGGGTGTATAGATTGGATATGCATGAATGCTACCGTCGTTCTTGACCACTACTCGCAGGTATCATGTTCAAATCTGTTTCCTCCAAGAATGTTTCTCATTCATCCTCGACATACCTATCTAGATCCCCATGTTAGCAACAAGAATTTTTGTGTTATGCACAAAGTCTTTAGAAGATGGGAGGAATTATGCCCTCAGCGATCTTGGTGTATACAAGGTATGATCATTCCCCGAAGGGATCACTTACTATCTAGTGCTTGTGTTATATAATCATTGGGCAGGAAGAAAACGTGCATTTGAAGGAGAAAAGGAATGCGGCAGGGAACTTACCTGATGGTGAGAGATCTTTGCTCTTTGTATGATTGCTCTACCTCTGCAAGCTAGACTAACGACATTATCAGCAACTCTTCAGTGACGGAGAGGCTGTAACAATTATGGTTGGTAGTGTAGTTCAGAATATGTAAGATTGAATATCATACCGCTCTGACCGTATCGAAGCTCCGGCGAGAGCTTCACAGACATGAGCGTCAATCGCAAATTATATCATCATGGTAAAGTGGGATTGGGAGTCGGAAGGATGCGTCGGAGGGAGGAGGGGGTCTACCTGGGGAGCTTTGGAGCCTTTGACCCTCTGGTTCACAACCTGCTCGTAGCAATGAATCACTGTTTCACTCGCGTGGCATTACCACAGTCACTGAGTATAGCCAGACGTCAGTACTGCCAGGTAAATTCTGGCATAGGAAGCTCGGGTTGAAGTCCGTGGCGAGCCACATCCCTCTCGCATTGTGGAAGAATCCCTGCGACGCTCATCCGAAGAACATATAGCCAGTTGGTTGCATAATTCTCGCCGGATTCGGAGGCCACTCGAGGCTTTCGAGTAAAGTGTGAGAATAATCGGCGTTGCGTTGCATATCGACGAATTTCGATTGCGGGTATATAAGGAGGGTAACGAAGGTAACCAGGAGAGGCTCAGAGGCTAAGAAGCTTTCTACCCATGCTCACATGGAATTCTCAGTCCTCTATTTTGTTCGACTCCATTCTTTTGTGCTAAGATGAGGTGGACCTCACGCTCTTTCCAACCGCGCAAGTAAGCAAATAGCCGTTCAAGGCCATAGAAGCTGTGTTCCCCTGGCTCATTCCACGGGAATTCTGATGATATGGAGCTGGTACCTTGATGGCGGCCACGCTCGGCCAGCACTGTGGGCCTCCGACCTAAGTGCTGGTATTTTTTCGATACGGGCTGCGATGCTGAGAAAGCTTCGCAGCTCATAGCTCAAGATGAGCCCTGTCTGTGGCAGAAGATTTGTAGGGAGGGCATGACCTAGATATGAGGATTTTGTCATTATGTTGCGATTTGCCAGTACCAAAGCAATTCCGAATGCTCCGTCTTGACTTGATGTTGGAAAATATGAATTCGGGCATGAAGACTCTAAGGCTTAGCGTTACCTTTAGCGGTATATTTAGCGAGCCCACGAACATCGCAAGCCGAATTTCGAGATTGACGAGCTGCGACACCACGACATCAACTCTAACATCATCCCCGACAGTGAGCTCTCCCCGCAACCTATTTAAACTAATTCCAAGCTCTGACCATACCCCCATAGTAGCGACGCCGCCATGGCAGAAATCGAAATCAAAGCCTCTCAATGGCGCCTTGTCGAAGTCGGCCGCGTTGTCCTCTTCACCCACGGCGATTACACCGGACGCCTAGCTACCATCGCGGAAATAATCGACCACAAGCGCGTTCGTCTCTCCCCTCCTCCAGCTTCCAGGACTCCTCCTTTTACCTCCAAACCAAGCCCGAAAGAAACTGACCCCCCCCAGGCCCTTGTCGACGGTCCATCAACCAAACCCAACGCCTCTGTCCCCCGCCACGCCACGTCTCTCGCCAACCTCATTCTTACACCGATCGTCATTCCCAAGCTGCCGCGTGGGGCAGGTAGGGGAGCAGTGGCTAGAGCGTGGGAGAAGAATGAGGTGCAGAAGAAGTGGGATGAGAGTGTGTGGGCGAAGAGGAGGGAGCAGAGAGAGAAGAGGAGAGGGTTGACGGATTTCGAGAGGTTTAAGGTTCTGAGATTGAGGAAACAGGTAGGTTTGAGCATAATTCAATCGCTTGATGGGAGAACAGGACGTTTGGATACTGTAGAGCGGAGATAGACTACTGGGATAGTGGGCATTGTACCATGGCTATGATCGCTGACATGTACTATTCAGGCACGATTCGAGGTTCGCAAGTCATTCGCAAAAGTACGATCCTCGGCGAAGGCGTAGGTGGACACTCAGGATGGGTTAGTTGTGTGAGAGGTGGACTGGTGATCTCTTTGTTACAGAGCCGCAAGATGTGTATGCTAGAAAGCAGCTCGTAGCATTGAACCTGGTTTCTTCTGTGCTCAAAGCATTACTGTTATTTCATGCGTGAACTTCTGAGGATATTGTGGTCGATTGGTTGATTGGTTGATGTAATGCTTGAAGTAGTTTCCCAAAGGAATGCCTACGATTTTCCCTTGCTAGCAAGCCATCGCTGAGAGGAGTTGCGGAGGTCAAACACCCACGATGTTCGTTCTGTTACTTCTTGGTGAGACGAAGAAGTACCTGATCTTGCATTGAGATAAGCTAAGAATAAATTATACATGAGATGAACATTTTTCGTTACAAGATTTTTCCTTCGTCGCAAACCCATCATTTCAGCTTCGAAACTTGCAATTCCTGCCAGCAGGCCATTTACCTTTGCTGCGAACACTTCGCATAGAACCAGCATTCTTGCACTCCCCGCCATCTTCCCCAATGCCACACCCTAGCATTTCGCAGTAATAGTAGTATAGGTCGTCCCACAACCCTGCCTACACCCCGTCGTGCAGCTCGCCGTCGCCGTAATTGTGGGCGTTGTCGGACAACAGCTGTTATAGCATCCCACGCTTGTCGTCTCCAAGATGATACAAGCCGGGACGATGCACGGCGCAGAAGTTGGCATGGAACAGGTGGGAGTGACGGTGGTGTGGAAGCTTGAGCAGGAGTTTGGAGCGTTGGTGGTGACGGTCGAGATGATGGTGGTGACGTAGGTGGTTTTGGTTGGGGCGCAGGTGGGGTGGGCGGGGGCGTTGGGGACGGCGGTTGGGGAGGAGAGGGTTGGGGTGAGGAGGCTGTGAGGGGATGTTAGCTGGGGGCTCAAGGAGATGGAAGGAAGAGATTTGGTGAGGAGGGTGTGAGTGGAAAAGGAATAGAGGGAATAAACGTGTGATATTCGACATGGATGGATCAGTATTGATAGACTTGTTACAGCAGAGGAAAAATACAAGCAAATAGACAAAATCTCGTTTTCTTCGATTGCAAAGGGAATGGTAGACTGAAGTATCACTTGATGGTCTGATCGTCAATGTTTATCTTCAACACAGTATGCAGTACTAAGAGAGCATATTTCCCATAAAGCATCAAGCCTGGAAGCCTCTCACGGTACATGATGTGCCATTTAGAGCTGACAAGACTGGCAAGTAGCAACGGATATAGAAGAGCAACGACGATGCTGAGCAAGGGGAAGTGTAACAGGAAAGTTTCCATTACCCAATGCTAAGTAGCAGCGCAAAGAGGAGCTTCATGATGGTAGGTTTCTTGATAATAATGGTGATGTGATGTACTGTGGTAGTTGGAATCTCTAATAATCTACCTGGAAAATGCGCGATTTCCGCAGTGTTATATCGTCAAGATGGCATAGCAGCAACTCAATGCTGACCGTGGCTTTTGTCTCAGCCGACCATCGATGCAGAGCTGAGTTCATCAGACAACCTCCTTGTATCACCGTTGCTGCAAACGAAATTCGCTTATTAAACGTAATTTCTATTGAATTCCGGCTAAACTTGCCACTTCTGTTGAGCTTTTGACTGGCGAGGCGTTTGTGGCGTGACCAAAAACAACTGTAAATGCGTAAACCTGTAGGCCGTGTGAGTTGGTTGACTAAGACGACTGCTGCATGCGGGGAATGAGACAGCTGAGTGGCTCAAGGAGTCAAGACCAGCTTTCAGCCTTTTCCTCGTATTATTGAATCGCTCCTGACAGCGGGCCGTGACAGCAGAAGATGGCGTGGCCAGCAAGGGACAAGAGAGCGTACTTCTTGTCAGGCACCATTTACGAGTCAAGTCTTTAATGGCAGAAATGCCTTGACAGCGAGGTGAGAAAGCTGAGGTGTGAGAGATATGAACTTAAAATAATCAAAACCAATAAAGCGTAATAGTATAATAAGAATGTAAACTCAGTACTTCCGTAGAGCAATCTGAATGCAAGGTGGAATAGTAGAAAGGGTGATGCCAAATTGGACCTCAGATGGCCATCTTAAGCTTTTTTGGGGGGAAGGGGGTGGGGGAGGCTGTTGATACCGGAACGAAAAGCAAACACTCCTCTGGGCCGCATATGCAAGATGATTCAGCGGGGTTGAGGTTGAATGAGCATCTGAGATTCATCGACGCTCGCAGGATCCGAATGACGAAGTTCAGTGCCACACATGCAGATGGAAGTAAGGCCATTCGGGATTGGAGTCGAGATGCTGATTACTCGACAATTAGCGATGTCCAGTGATAGCGATTAGTGCTTCGCGACCATGCGACATTGCTAATCATTCATTCGAGGTGCTTTCAGAAGATTCCTGTTCATGTAGATAGGTAAAGGATGCACGAAGAAGAAAGCTGTGATAGACCGAGCGAAGCCTGCCGCGCCCACTGACCAATTCACCTAACCTAATTGAGCCGCACTCGCTAAACTGTCGGGAAAAACCCCCAGACCTTGAAGGCCGCTGCAACGAGCTCATATTGCATTGTTTGTCATTCAAGGTAGGTGTCGATATCTCATGGTACTTAGCTCTATGGCCATGCCTCCCATGTTCTTCTGTTCCATCAAGGCTGCGGCTTGAACAAGGGTTTACCCACGGTGCTGACATGGTTTCCTTTCATGCAGAATCGCTTCCGAGATGTCGAACCCACGCATCGAAGAGCTCCCGGACGACCCACCAGCCAAGAAGGGTGCAGAGGTTGACGATGCATCAAGTAGCTCCGACTCTGAGCCTGAAGCTGCAGGTGGAGAGGAAGTTGGGCCATCCGGAGGATCAACCGTCACCGTACACTCACGCAACGAGAAGAAGGCTAGAAAGTCAATTGCGAAATTGGGCTTGAAGCATGTTCCGGGTATCACGAGAGTAACTTTGAGGAGGCCCAAAAACGTGAGTCGGACCAGCAATGAGCTGCAGCACCACTGGGACTTGTATCACAGCGCTACGAGCTTCTTCATTGCAGATAGCTAGGTTTTGCGGACTGATTTGAGAAATAGATTCTCTTCGTTATCAATCAGCCAGATGTTTACAAATCTCCGTCGAGCAATACCTGGATGTAAGCTGTTCGTACCTACCTGGATCTACCACATGCTAATTCTATACTCCAGTATATTCGGTGAAGCCAAGATCGAAGACCTAAGCTCCCAGATCAGTGACTCGGCCCTTAAGAATATCACGCCGTCCGGAGATAGCGGTGCGGCGGATCCACACGCAGGGCACAATCATGCAAACGACAAGGGTAAAGCAATTGAGGCCGGAGAAGCTAAAAAGGACGAGGAAGATGACGACGATGAGGAGGTCGATGACACTGGACTGGAAGCCAAAGATATTGAACTGGTGATGGCTCAAGCGAGTGTGTCGAAGAAGAAGGCTGTGAAGGCATTGCAAGAGGTAAAATAATGCCCTAAGAACTATCATTCCTCCATGTTTCTAACGAAGAGCATAGAACGACAACGATATCGTCAACTCAATCATGGCCCTTAGCATATAGCCCTAGTTTCTACGTGTGCTATTTCAGGGAAGCATGCACTTGCTGTTAGGCATGAATTCAGACCTAATCTACTTTGTCTTTGGGTTCTTTGCATGCCAGCGCAAGTCCGAGTATCAAGACTAGGTAGCCACCAAAGTTAGAGGCGCAATATCTTCTGTCTCATTTGAATATTTACGCTTTGACTCCCACGAATCAGTAGATATCTTGCTGTGAAAACAAACCTAGGGCCTAAGGTAAGGTATCTGCTCATTAGACTACATAGTAAAATCAAGATCACGTGTTCAGCCTTACCGAGTCGACCTGCACCAGGGCACCCCATTCCCGAACCACGACCTCATCTTTCATCTGTAGATCCATTTCACACCCGATTGTTTTGGAATACCACAACAATGGCTGTCGGAGTACGTACATCCTTACTGCGATTATTTATCAACTATCAAACCCCACTAACATCTCTCTCCCAGCGCTCCGCCGCCGCCAAGATCGACTGGACCCGCATTACCTCCTCCCTCGGCCTCAAAGGCTCAACCTCAACCTCCCTTATGGCCTTCAAAAAGCGCAATGATGACGCCCGCCGTAAGATCAATCTCCTCTCGCAGGCCCCTACGACCGTCGACTTGGCGCACTATCGCACTGTTCTCAACAACACTGCCATCGTCGACGAAATTGAAGGGTATATGAAGAGCTTCAAGCCGCAGACTTATGATGTGGGAAGACAGGTTAAGGCGATTGAGGCATTTGAGACGCAGGCGGTGAAGAATGCGGAGGAGACGAAGGGGAGGGTGGATGAGGAGTTGAGGTCGTTGGAGAAGACATTGAAGAATATTGAGGAGGCGAGGCCGTTCGAGGATTTGACGGTGGTACGTCTCGAGCATGTTGCGCGGCAGGGGTGTGAATGTATGCTGACTCCAGACATGATGGTTTATAGGATGAGGTTGTTGCTGCGAGACCGGATATCGATGAGCGGACATCGCAGCTCGTATCGAAAGGAAGATGGCAAGTGCCGGGCTACAAGGTATGCGACGCTTCTTGTCCATTTCGAACAGTGCGCCCTTATCTAACGCACTTCACAGGAGAAATTTGGAGACCTCTCCCTCCTCTAAACAGCCCACTCGCGATTTTCGCACCCCCATGGCGTACCTTTCTCTCTTTCCGTCTAAGCACTCTACATTGTATATGTATCTCAACCGCGCCTAACCATAGACAAACTTCAAATTTCTTCCACAGCTTCCCTCTGCATCATCAATCTATACAGCCAAAGTCCCACCATCCACCCTTCCCTTCCACCTCCGCATCCATCACCGGCCCGCAACCACCACTCGCACACACCCTATCAGTGGCCTTTCTATATTCGCTCCCAGTACTACGAGTAATCATCCACACACCACCACGAATACAGCCCCTACAACAAGGTCAATCCCTTCATTGTCATTATCGCTCTAGCTCCTTTCACTTATTTTCTTACTCTCTAAGCTCGGGCTTCAAATTGGTACGGACTAATTCCCTTGGTTTTTGCCAAGGATGTCATGATGGATGTGGTGTAGCATGCGGCGCACATTTTTGGGTGCGAGGTTGGTTGGGTTGAGGAGGGGTGGTCCGGTGGTGTGGTGGTGTGGAAGGGGAGCGGCGGCGATGGCGATGGTGTTCATAATTGATGGGATTTTGGAGAGAAATGAGAAATTGGCTTCCTTGCACTCGTCTCTGGTCTGCTGTCAATGCAGTGGGTAGCTAGATAGTTCCAAGGAAGTAAGCCACAAGGAGGAGTGAAAGCAGGGTTTGGGGAATGGGGATTGTCTATTTGTAATCCTCGATTTTTGCGCTCAAGGTGCATCGACGGGGGTATTTCCGTAATGGACGTGAAGGTGGGAGTGGGCTGGCATTGGGTGGAAGACTGGGAGTCGGTGTGGAACAGTATTGTGATTGAAGTCTCAAGGAAGACTTGGAAGTGATAGGAGCAGAATGTCTATCCGTTCTATTGCTAAACGCATAAGTTTCATCAAAGGAAAGCACAATGGGTAAGTCTAGCACGGACACCTTTAACCCCTCGCTCACGCCTCGCGTCTACAAATCTGCTAGCTTTTACCGAGCGAAATTAGCAGGCGGCTGCGTCGCTGGTCCTTCTGGCGTGACATAAGCCTGGGAAATACCACCATTAGCAAAGGCTTTTTTAAATGAAGTTAGCTGGAAATCTATTGAGGTCTTACTTTAGTCATGGCCCCATCAACCACAAAATCCGTGCCATTCACAAAGCTGCTTTCGTCGCTGGCAAGGAAGAGGACGGCTTGAGCCTGCTCGATCGCTTCACCGAAGCGGCCTGTTGGGAAATGGATTTCGCGACGATGGCGCTTTGCTGCGTCGTCGCCGAGCCAGTCTTGGAGGAGTGGTGTGCTGTTTGAGCTTTGTATCAGAAATGGAAGTTGGCAAGGTATGGGATGGTGAGGAGTGCGTACTTGAGAGGAGCAGGACAGAGAGCATTAAATCGGAATCCTTCTCTCGCATGTACAACCGCCAACTCCCTCGTCATCGCCAAGACTGCTCCTTTACTAGCCGTGTATGCCAGCTGTGGTGTGGCACTCCCAACTAGTGCGACAATACTGGCAGTGTTGATGATACTTCCCGTTGTCTTCTTATGTTTACGCATACTCATAATCGCATGCTTGCATCCAAACCACACGCCTTTCACATTGACATTATGTGTCAAGTCCCAGATCTTTTCTGGCGTGTCTACAGCATCTGCATCATTTGCGTGCATGATGCCTGCATTGTTGAAAATGATATCGACGCCACCCCAGGAGTCGAGGTGAGAGACCATAGCTGCGACATCAGATTCTTTAGAGACGTCACATTTGATGGTCTCGAGACGGGGCGGCTTGGGAAGAATCTCGTGGACTTTGGCATGGGCTTTAGCCAGTGCTGGTTCGGATATGTCGGCCATGAGAACTGCGGCGCCTTCCCGGGCGAAGAGGATGGTTGTCTCGAGGCCGATGCCGCTGGGAAAGGAATTTGCAAATTAGTGTGGGAGGAAAGTGGAAGGAATGGATCAGATATTGATATCTGCAGACGGCGTGAACAGTTTGAAAGTAAGTTTGAATAAAGGAATACAGACATGCATACGGGTTCAGCAATGTTATCCAGCAAGGAGTAGAATTTGAAATACATAAATTCAGAAAACATTCCTTGACCTTAACCGTCACTCAGCCATCAAGTACGCATCAAATAGAAGAAACGTAGATACTCTGGATTCAATCACAGATAAAGCTTACCCTGCTGCACCAGTAATGATAGCCTTCTTGCCCTCAAGGCGTCCACCACGGGCGGTACTAGCCATGACTACAATTTGTGTCTAGTGACTATCACATAGAATGACCTGAGTATCGTTGCCCAAGTACTGGTGGCCAGGGTCTACAAAGAAAGAATGCGCCGTACGACTGAGGAGCAGAGTTCACACGGAGAGATTGATGAGTCAGAAATGAATATAAGTCAAGATAGAGAAATATGATGTTCATGTGCCAGTTAAAATTGAGCGCGATCAGTTCTGTTGAAGGACAGTCACGATTCTAATAATAACAAAACGATTATGTTCTATGGAAATATATCATCTTGTGATGACTTGGGATGACGAAGCGGCAGTACAGGCGCCGAGATCTCTGCCGCAATAAGCGAAGCGATATGAAGACTTTATTCGCTAGGCTACTCAAGTACATTGAACAGAAATATCAACAAGACAACCTGTTGACTTTGTCCGCGCATCACTACCTAATAACTTCACTAAAATGGAGGATCTATCGCTCAGATCTGCGCTCGGCGTTGAGAGCTGCAAGTGGGATACAGCTGGCCAATTCGCGATACCTCTTCGCCAAATCGACTTGTCGCCATATACGACGATGAGGACAGAACCTACCAATGGATCGCACAGCAGTCCTATCATATCTTATTTCGACCTTTTGGCAAGAGTTTGGTGGACAGCAAACGAAGATGCGCATGGTACTTCGGCAGAGATCTTCCGGCTCATAACCATCAAGTCCCGGACAATTTCGACATGATTCGCTTAGTACCCCAACGCCACTACATCTGCTTCTATGACACCAGCTCTACGGATCTCAAACCCAAATACATCGCGAAGTTGGATATGTTAAAGCCGCACCATCGCCAACACCTGTTCGATGTACGCTATGCACAGCCAAAAGTACGCCAACGCCTACTGAAATTGAATCGCAAGATCCGCGCTGGGAAAGAAAGCCTTCTGAAGCAGACATTAAAAAAGTCTCTGCCGGCTACTGATATTAATGGCGAAGCTGATGGGGATACACAAAATACCACGACTGGCAAGTCTCTGCCGGCTACTGGTATTAATGGCGAAGCTGATGGGGATACACAAAATACCACGACTGGCAAGTCTCTGCCGGCTACTGGTATTAATGGCGAAGCTGATGGGGATACACAAAATACCACGACTGGCAAGTCTCTGCCGGCTACTGGTATTAATGGAACATAGGTGGACCGTCCAAGAGGTCATCCTTGTTGTCCAAGTCATACATCATACCCGGTTGCTAAATACCAGCACTAGTAGGTTCGGTTTATCCTCCAACACCACAGCCAGGGATTTCGGCAGTTGAAAACATCCTTCCATGCTAGTCCGGACCCTCCAAGAGATTTATCACGTAAGATGCTGATTTATGAGTCGTGCACTTAAGCTTGTGTTCTTTGACTTTCTCATACCGATTTCTACGAAAATTTTCGGCGTTCTCAATTTCCCTGAAAATGATCCCGCCGTCGTGATTCCCTTGGCCGGCGAAATATCTGATGGTGGGGCAGTGCGATCCTTTCTCTGTGGTATCGAAAAATTCAATAACGAAGGGAAAAGCATCTGGTCTGTCTCCACCGGAGTCGTTGGCTGTAAAGTCTCCTGCAGCCCATTCCATGAATAGTTCCAGATTTTCGTCAAGAGAAGGACGGCCAACCTTCGTGCAACAAAAGATTGGCTTTTGCGTATCCGCCATACCTTGGATTATTCAGGATAGTGTGGATATTTAGATGTGAGTTGAGGTACGATGAGAGCTGCTAACGAAGAGCAGCTCCTGCTTTATATGTAACAAAGTGAGTCCTCTGCAGTTTCTTCCCCAGTTTGACAATCATGAGCTAATTTCATGTGATCAAATATAGTACCAAGCACTAAGAAAACAACGGTGGTTTAATCATTTTACGCGTAATGGATGTATGCTTTTCTCATCAGACCATGTCATATTCTTGTCAGGATTGCATTGGGATGCGCGTATGGTTGTTTCCAAATACTTTTTGGCTAATTATGGAAGCCATTATCTGGTTGTTACTTGCTTAATACCTTGAGACTGAAAATCTGCCAACTGTCTGAAGCACCTTCTACACCCTTGGGAACATCTTTTGGGGAGTTAGCGTTCCGATTTCCCGATCTATGGCCGTAAGTGGCTGTCGCTGCTTTTAACCCGGTGAATCTGATCTCACAAGGTTCCCAAATCGTGCCTCAATTTGTTTTACCGACGAGGGCGGATCTGTCTGCTGTTGCTTCTTGAATAGAAAGACTGAGTAGGATAGCTGGCAATTGATGCAGACAAGGATCCGACATTCTTCGACGGGTGCTGAAGAGTTCATTTGGCGATATCTCGCCGCCAAAGACTCTTTGTATCCCTTGGAACCATCTTGGTCGCTCCTTATAAGGAAGACCCTGCTAGAGGGTTGTTTTGGTGCGTGTTGTCCAGTCTTGACCACCTCGATCAAGAAGTCACGAGCGTAAGTCTCGGTTGCAGTCGAGACTTGAGATGTCGCTCTCTCGCGCGCCCACTTCATGAATGGTTCAAGCTTATGGCCAAGCGATTCATGAGTGTTTCCGCATTGCTCCGCCAATGGGCAACAGAAGATTGGTGCTTGGATGTTCATAGCGCTATGCAACGATCCTAGGTGGAAGGCAGACAAGCTGTAAATTGATGAGCGCGGAATTGACTCAAAGGCTTCTATCATACGATAAATAAGTGTAATTGTCAAACCATCTCAATTGACTCCTCCATCGGTCTTAGACAGTTTGAATGGATTCAGAGGCTCGATAATACTTTTAGTCTCTCTACAGCATACCAACAACGAATTTTGATACGATGCAGTCATTTGGGATGTGTGCGTTGAGCAGACAGAATGTTGTTCGATATTCACACTGTGGGCACGTTGTATCCGTGAAGGTATCTTAACTCAGACATTCACCACAGCTTGCAACACCCAGCATTGTGCATCCCAAAAGTCTTATTAAGTCTTCGCAAAAGCAAGAAAATGTCCATGTTGGCTTATTTCCAATTTCCCACCATAGCCACCGCGCCAATTCGCGCGGCCTTTTCTTCATTGAGCTTGCATATGAATCGATGAAGAAACAGCACAATTTCGAAGCCGTGGATGCAGAGAATGACTCTGCCATGAATAGTAGGAACAATTACCTGGTGTATGCGATGAAGTTTGACAGATTCATGTCTCATTCGACTGAAGCTCGTCGATGTGGCCAGCAGTGGTATCTTGGTAGCCACGTCCAAACGAAACGTTATATCTCTCTTCAATAGCCACCAAACTCTAAGACGCCTTCAAGCGCGCATGCTAAGACTGCTAGTTGAAGACCGTCATATTTCCAGGACCAAAAAAACCATCATCGCTAGGAGTGGCTTTGCATTCTGTCTTTGCCATTCAAGGAACCACCAAGTGAACGTTACGAGCATTCACCCACTGCGTTGCCACTACAGTCAAACGTCTTCACATTTCGACAACGCCTTATAGCATCGATAAGAGTAAAGTTTTTCCGCGCAAATGCGTTGAGATGCTCAAGTATGGTAGTTTTGGAAGGTCTACGAAAGGTTATAACTCTGAGAAGGCACCCGAATGTACCAGACAAGGGAGTAAATGGGGTTTCAGGAGGCTTCGGAAGGTTTGCTTCTGACTTTCTTTGCAAAGCGCATATGAGAATGATCTAGAACCTGGAGCCAAAAACTCACCTGCAGAAAAGTACCTGTCTTCTCTCTGCAAATTCCTGCTACAAACACAGTCCTCATCTCCAGCTCATATATGCCAGCAGTGCTCGCTTAATGCACACCGATCAATATCACAAGGCTCCTTTCCAACCCTGCACAAACCACCCTCATCTAGCACCTTCTTCCCCCTGCCTCAGACACTCTCCAACTAGCAAGCCACTCAAGCAAAATATGTGTTACCTCAACTTTCATGTGTATGAAATCTCCAACTCTATTCAAGTTGTGTTGCTTGTGTTGGGTCATCCGCCAGGTCTTATGTTTCCACTTGCTGGATCTTTCCTTTCTCTTTCAGATATTTTATCGTACTTCAAGATCTGGAAACAAAAAGTATATTTTGCATGAAACGTCAAGACTTTCCTTTCTAGTTTTGTACTCAGCACTCCTTTCACCAAGATCTTGAAAAATTTAGAAATATGGCCCGTAAGCGAAAGACCACGAAACCTGACCTCCCTCCTGGTGCCCAGCCGCCCACGGCGTCGTCTGCTCCCAGCTCTGGGCACCCAGGTAGAGCTTCTCCAGTGCCACCCCCTCGACAGCCTGCCGCTGCAACTGCTCATGACAACGGACCCCAAACTCAACCCCAAAATTTGCCTACTGCTCGAACTCAGCAGCCTGCCGCATCAGATAGTCGGAATTTGGAACCCCAGATTCAGCCTTTTCCAGCCCCACGAGCTCAACAGCCCCAGCAACCTTCGCGACCCCCAGCATTAACCGCACGTAATGCAGGAGCAACAGGCCAATCTGTTCCAGCTTCTCCGTCTCGACAGCCTCAGCAGCCCGCCGCATCATCGCAATCTCCTCAAGTTCCTCTACCTCAGAAACCTGCAAAACCCTCTGCTGGTAGCTCGGAACCCCGAACGCAATCTCCTCCATCTGTTCCGCCTAAGCAATCTGCCACATCGTCTGCTCAAGATTCAAGACCGGAAACTATCCCCCTAGTATTCTGCTGCGCCCCCATCCAACCAACCACCCCCTTCACTACCCCCAAAGACACCAAAGACTGCTCCGCCGAATTCCAAAAGAGCCTCGAAAAGTACCACAAAGAGTGCGAAGACCAACTAAAAGAAACCCCCAATCCATACACAGAAAAACAAATCCAGACCATAAAAGGAAACCTCGTCTACTGCAAATGGGACCTCGTGCACAGCAAACAAGCCCTCGAACACCACCTAGAAACCCACCAAGACCACGAACCAGACTTCCAGCACTTCCCAACCTGGGCCTCCACATCCACCCCTCCTCAGAAAGGCCGTCCAGGCCCCTACAAACACGTTATCCAAGTCACCCAAGACCTAAGCTACAACCCCACTGAGCCGAAACTCAGAAACCTGACGCTCCGATCCCGCCTCTACGCCCCGCTGCCGAAAAACACCAGCTACTGCGAGCTACCATGCGGCCGAGACAATCAAACCCCCAAGCCCGAAAAGATCCAGATCGGCAACACGCTGGTGTGTGACGAGCACAAGACGCGGTATTTTATTTGCTTGTATGCGAGAAACCCGCCTGGGGAGTTTGGGGGAAGGGATGATAGAGCGGTTATTCAGTTTGAGGGGGGAGCGGGCGTGCATGATGTTGATGTGGGGGTGTGGTTTGGGCGGACGGGGTGGGGGAAGGGGGGGTTGGAGGGGGGTTCGTTTCGGGAGGTGGGTGGAATTAATTGTGTTAGGGCGGGGGTGGGTAGGGGGCTTGGTGTGCAGGGTTAGGAGGGAGGATAGGTATTTTTTGGTGAGGTTGAGAAGCTATGTGGTGTCGATGAGATTATTTTGTAGTTTGGTTTGTTCAATTTAATCTGAAACGCTTCGATTTGGGTCTTTGGGTTTAGTTGTAAGAACGGAGTCCACAATGAATGTAGATTGTTGTGCGACTAGGGAAAGCCAGTCAACAGAAGCCAATACGTTCCGAATAAGCTGAGCTATTGTAGTACTGGCAGTTAACCTGCAACGTACTGTATGTGTTCGGATAAATGGAGTATGATTGGTATGAGCCTCGCAAAGTAAGTGCAACGTACGTGCGCAAATTACCTCTGACACACTTCTTGCCCACTGATTTAGTTATTTGTTACATGTGCCTTTCAAACGTTCCGCTTCCATTTCCTCCCTTTCAAGCACCGAGCAAACGGTTAGGTATAGGGCGTTGGAACTTCAAGCTGCAGAACCCCGTTGCTAAGATACCCTTGTTGCCCCTTTGCGGCTCCTGCTTCATGTACCATAGCTTCCTCCGCTTCAGCGACGTGAAGTGCAGCAAGCTTTTGGTAGCAGGCTGCAAGTTCCTGGTGACACTTGGCAATAGCGTGTTTGCTGGCTGTTGTTGGTGGTCGGGACGTAGCGGTTTTAGGAACGGTGAAGCTCGCTACCGGTTCAGAGATTGAGGACGTCTCGGACGCCTTGCCTACATTGGAATGTCAATGCGAAGAACTTAAAGAGATGAATGTTCCTTACGTCGACTAGAAGGACGCGAAGTGGCTTGGTTTTTAGCAGTGATGAGTCCAAATTGACGTTCGAAACTAGACTGCACTTCTTGAGAAGCGAGCTCCATCTTGTAAGGTTCTTGTTGAGTTCCCAAACGCGTGAATGCGGAGGTTTGGACAGAGAGGGGGGCTGGAGGTGCCCGATAGTGACCAAGATGTTTTCCATTTGTAGGCGGTGGTGCAAGCTTCGCTTTGTTCTCCTTTGCCTTGATATGTAACTCATTGCATCTTGCTATGAACTCTTCGCGAACCTTGGAATCTTGCAAGCTGCTCATCTTCGCCAAGGTCGACAGATCGAAGTTAGTACATCGGATCATAAGCGGGTCTTGGTTGCAATCAACGAGCAAAGCAAAAACAACAAGTAACTTTGCCAATGACAAAGAAGCATGGGCGAATGCCGCCGATCACAGGAGTAAAGTACGCTGAGACAAGAGTGTCCGAGAAGGTGAAACAAAGGTAGGGTTACTCGTGTGAGTTCAGCTGAGTTGGGACGGTTCCAAACTGCGCACGATATTTGCAGACAAATATGATCAGCAGATGCTCACCTCTCTTGAATATCGCCGTGTAGTGAAGGATTCTGCTTGCGGAGGCAGTGCTGGACGGATCTCAGGGCTGTGTTCGAGATCTTGGAAGATAAAAGGCGTCATGAATGTTTTGGAGTTGAGACGGAACCGTCGAAAATCGCGCTTCAAGTAACGGTCAACCGAGGCGTCTTGGAAACAGATGGACGACTAAGCACAACTACTGCTTGATACAGTCCTAGACGGTCATCAGATACTTCCCGATGACTAGGAAGATAGTGGTACAACAGAAAATGAGGTTGCAAAGGGAAGGGTCCGAGAATGTTGCGCTTTCAATTTTTCGCGCTTATTTGGATATTCAACGAAATCTAAGGCCGGCGAGAACAAAAGCTACATAAACGAACCTTTGAAACTCCTTACTTAATAAGGCGTTTGACGGCTTCAAGGGCTACATTGCCACTTGGCGCTGTTCGGTCGCCATATTAAAGCATCGTCGTTATGAGCATCCCATATTGACCTCCTTGTTGAGTTGTAGGATCTACTGAAAGTTACGTCTTGAACATCGCCACTCAAAGCAAGTGCAAATTACGCAGTATTTGGATCGGAAGGAAAGCGGAAGACGGGCTGTTCTATAAGGTTGTGTCCGCGTTCTCGAACATAAGATTCCTTTCGTGTTTGATGACTTACCCTTTGACAGATCAAGCAATTTGGAGGTCCCCAAAGCCAGACTTGCTTCGAACTCCTACTGTATAGTTGTGCTTTGCTTAGTGTAAGTAAACATGAAGAGCTGCCTTTACTCTAAGAGTTCATCGTCTCCAGAGCGGTCACCAGTTGGATATGATTTTGCCATCACAACTTATCATCTCCAAGCCTAATCCAACTTTTCGATCCCGGAAAGTTCTAGAGATATCAACTTGAACTCGGACGTTGCACAAGTACCGTCCAGACATTGGTGCGGAGACTTAGGATGGCGATCTGAGGCACTTTCAGATTGAAAAATATAATACAAGTAGTCGTAGGCGTGGCGATCCGGAATACTATAGGTGAGAGAATACTCTCGACCACGGCATAGTGATAATTTTAAGGCGAGATATACACTCAGACATATTCCGGCAGATTTGCTAGCAGCATGGAGAATAAAAGAAGAAGATCTAGTAAGACGTAGAAAAGACGAATCCAGACTGCTCTAAGGTATTTAAGGTGGACTTTGGCGATACAATGGTGAGATCTTCTTCTTGCATGCAATGATAGCCAGCAAACCGGGTTCGACTCATACACCTAAACCAGAGCAAACATCTCATGAAGTATTAATCGAGTAGTATGGTAGATAAAAGAAGGAAGCTGACGTCTCACGCGTTAAAGACCGCTGCCGCATCCCTGGCACTCGGGCTAGCACTTGCCGAGAAGCGACAACATCGCGTTACCCCAATAAATAGCTACTGAAATCTAAGGTAGGTTTGTAACACAGATTCCCTCTAACGAGGTGTCATACTGACATTATCTAGATAACTCCTTGATAAGCTCATAAAGCTTATACCCTCGGGACCAACCAGGTCTTCCATTCCTTGAGCTCTTCGCCCCGGTCCAGCCGGAATGCCTCCAGCAATTGTGACCGCAACCATCCAATCCACCGTTCTCTCTCTCGCGTCATGCCTCGTTGCAATGTATGTGAGCTCTTCAACACCTCCGGTCTTCGCGCTCATCACATTCGCTCTGCTATCCACCCCACCAAACTTTTTATGGCAGCAGTACCTAGAAAAGAAGTTTCCTGGCTATTACACCGGGAAGATTGAGATTGATGACGATGGCAAAGGAGCCAAGGTAGAAAAAAAACTGAATGTGAGAAATACTTTGACAAAGTTTGTCCTGGATCAGACAGTGGCCGCGTTGGTGAACGTGGTAACGTTCCTAGCAGGGGTGAGACTCTTGAATGGAGAGTCGATGGGTGCGTGCTGGCACGTAGTGAAAGAGGTACGCTAAGCCCAGTCACACAGAGATAGACACGCACTGTCGCCCTAAGAAGTGGCGTCACGGATTGTAATGCGAGCTAGCTGACTGATATCGGCTTTTCTAAAGGAAACCTGGCCGATCATGCGTGCTGGCTACAAGCTCTGGCCCCTGGTCAATCTCGTGCAACATACTCTCATACCAGTAGACCAGAAGACTGGTACGTATTGTCGGAGTCAATCCCCATCCTTCTGAGCCCTCGTCTTAAGTCTCCAGACATGTTTCAGAGTATATCAGCCTTTGTTTTCCTCATCATTCTTTTGATACATCTTGAAACTTGGTTTCACAACTCCGTAAGGCAATGCTGACTCTGAGATTAACAACAGTCGTCGGAAGCTTGGTCGGCTTTGGGTGGGGAATTTTTATGGCGCTTCGTGCTACTGCATGAAACAAGGTAGGATAACCAAAGACCGAAAGTGGCTATTAGAGAAGTACTTGATTTCGAATAGTTGAATGGGTGGTGGGTTGTAAGAGGCTCTCGTCTTTCGAAACCCTTTGTACCCCGAATTTAGTAGGCTGGAATGAGCAAGGGTGCCTCTGGAAGGTGCTACATAGATAAGTTCTACTATACTAAAGAAAGGTACGGCTCTACAATTGCTTAGCCTCTTAGACCCTTCAAATTGTTCATGTTGTGTTGAACGATGTTGCCTTTTTCATTGCACTTGCCTCGGATTGACGCCGCTATCCAAATTTTCAGACTATGGACTGTGACAATCTCTCACTCCAATTACATTGGCAGAAGTGTTAAATGCCATCTAGAACTGTGGTATCAAATATGTCACGAACGCCGCCATTCCGAAGTCGTCCACAGCTCCATTTGGCATTTACCAATTTGAATGGTTCACCGCGTCACCTCAGCCACGATACTCCAGGTTCTAGTGGCTTCTCAACTCCTTCGGCCACTCCTCTTACCGCAGCCTTCCCTACTCCATTTGCTACTACGGCATATTCTCCCTTCCGTTCAGCGGGCCTAAAACCTCCAACACCTTACGGCGGACCTATGGACTTCACTCCACGGCGAGGTGACAGGCCTAGGTTTTTCGATAACTACAGGTTGTATCGGATCAGGCGTCTTCTGAGTAGCAAACCATTGTGGTTTTTGTTGGTGCTTAGTGCGTTGGCTTTCTGGTGGTTTCATGGAGGCATTAATGAGCTGGATCTCGTTAAGATCAGCGCGAGCGGATTTGGGAAGGAGCTATTTCAAGACGCGAGAACCCAGGACTTGCAGTTCTTTCCTGCGACCAATCCTAAAATTCACGTCCGTCTACCCTTCGTGAACTGGAAGATGCTCTTGCTGAACCGGATTAGTACATCGGTCGTTGGACCTCTACTCCAAATCGACTGCGCAAGGACGGGGCTTTCCCAGGTATCTACATTTGGAAAACCTGCCAATGACGGGCTTATGTTCCTACTGATGTTCCATCTGCAGGTGTGTATTTTGATATTACAGTCAGAAACACCACGACGCTTCTGCTGTCCCTCCACAATGCAGCCGAGCAGAAGGCGGGTTCCTTAATCCAGTTATCGATTGACCCAGCCGTTCCTCTACCGTCTCCGACTCCGGGTCATATCTCCTTCCGTCCACTTCCGAACGAGGAACCAGCGGCCCCAATCTCATTGCTTGCCCGAGTTGATCAGGAAGAATACATCCTCTTACCTAATGCTTCAGCCCTAGTGTCCGTGTGTTCTGATCGTTTGCATAAGGATGAGGAGCATCAAATTCGTATTATCGCCCCTATGACCGACGACCATGGTCGAGGAATTGTCGAATTGGAAGGTATCTGGCTGAGCAAGGGTGGGAAGCTCGCTCGCGTATATGGATCATTGTTGAGCGAAGAGTATGCGGACGAAGACTTGTTTCATGCCGAAAATGACCAAGTGGGCGAGAGACATCGCACAGGTTTGAGCGGCCTTCTGAGAGAAAATGGCAATGGTAATACAGTGCAGACAGCTACAAGCGACGAGGATGAAGATATACCAATCGAGATTCAAGATCGAAAGAAAATACTCGAGGTGATAACAGATTTGCCAGGCTCATTCAGTGGCAGACAAAGAGGTAGGCGCACTGGTGGCGCCGATGGTCTATTAGCTGGTGTCATGGGTTGGGAGTATTTACTTGGAGAAATGTTTGGAGCTGATCACGTCGGTATTGGTGTTGATGGTATGTGTCTCACGCAGAATTGTATCGGCGGCGCTGGTCAGCCCGCTGGAATGGGCGATGTCTTCTTCCGCAGGTAAGTGACCTTCCGGCGTACCACAATTTGAAGTCTTGTGTTGGGTATATGAACTCAGCCTTGTGTAGTGGCCCATACGGCTCTGCATATTTCGAGCACCCATGGATGTTTGATGCTTACATTCCAGACGTTATAGTAAGCAGTGTATCATGCTACTCAAAGCTACCTTAATGACAATCAACAGGTACTCAACATGGGCGGCTCCGACGAGACATCATTCGGCAGTAATGCATCTGATTATGATATGAGCCGATGGGAGCTGTCTGAACTCTTCGAAAATACTTACGTGTCTCTCATTAAAGCAATTCGCGTTCTAGCCTATCCGAAACACCCAGCGATAGTCCATAGCGAGAGATCAGGCTCGTCGAATTTACTGAGCACGGCACCGGCCTCGATTCCAATCTTCGTCCTGCGGCCTTTTCGAGGCCAGGTCGAGCATGAGACACAGAATGTAGTCGCTCGACTTCGTGCCGACGGCGACAAAGCAGTCTTCTGGCTCGATACGTCTGGTTGGCTTGACCTGGACAACGAAAGTACGGAAGTGGGGGACTTCTTCCTCGATGAAAGTACAACGCCGAAGAAGTGGAGACTGACGGAGCAAGGGAACCAAAGAGTAGCTATCTTTCTCCACATGCATGTCTGCAGATATCTAGCAGGTGCAGAAGAAAAGTGCGCTTTCTTACCTCACGAGGTGTACCAAGGAAAGGTTTTCGATCCTGATGAGGCTAACTTTGATCGCTATGTGGAGAATGAGAAAGAAAGGAAGCTGAAGAATCTGTTTTGGGAGGATAGGATAGACTAGAATGTGTGATGGGCATTCGGTATAGATAGAGCAGCTGAAGTAGAGTCTATGCGCTATGGAACCAGCGCACACAGTCTGGGCTATTAGATTTCTAGTATATCCAAATGCATAGCTAGCTTAATCCCATTCGTTGACGTTCAATCAACACTAAGGTACCGTAATATATCGCAGAAACGGTCGGTTATCTGGGAAAGTTTAGCGAGATCTGATAAGGTACAGTACAAGTGGATCCGGGACCGTGGAACTGGTCCGGACTTCAATTAAACTTCTATAGATACTTCAGCTTCACGCCAACGACGAGTTACGGAAAGCACTGTGCTTTTTGAAGGACTTCATTGGGGGCATTTGAACTTGCATCCGTCCCAATCGACATTGGTAGGTCCAGGTACCGCCCCTGGACCTCTCTGCTATTCTTTGCACAATGAGGCGGCAAGACCAGCCTGGCTTTAATCGGCGGAAATCTTCAACGGTCCACTACCAGACGTTCCCCACTCCTCCACCGAAGTCAAGAGGCCAACCGCCGTCTCTCTCTCCATCATCCTCAAATGATGGCACTCAGGAGCCCCGCAGCAAGTCCAACGCTTCCAATCACCCCAAAACACCACTGCCAAAGAGGCAGCTCGCCATACTCGCCATAATAGCTTTGGCGGAACAGACCGCACTCAATTCGATAAGCCCGTACCTACCTCAAATGGCATCATCGTTCCCGGAAGTTGATCCTGGCCAGGTTGGGCTGTACGTTGGCACCATTGCGTCTTCATTCGCTCTTGCACAATTCGCGACAAATTTCCTCTGGGGCTGGGTCTCAGATAGGATAGGGAGAAAACCAGTTGTGCTTCTGGGAACGCTTCTTACGGCGGCATGCTTTGTTGCGTTTGGTTTCTGCAGAACATTGTGGCAGGCAATACTGGTGCAGGTGCTGATGGGGTTGGTGAATGGGAATCAATCTGTGGTGTCTACGTGCTTAGGGGAAATCACGGATCGAAGCAACCAGTCAAAAGCTTCCATTTATCTACCAGTCATATACGGTCTAGGTGGTATCACAGGACCACTCCTGGGCGGCACCATGGCCTCGACTCAAAGCCAACCTTCTCAAGATGAACCCTTCCCTTACATACGACCTAATATCTTTTCAGCAGCAATTTTAGTGGTCGACCTATTCTTGACCATGATATTTTTGGACGAGAGTTTAGAAGAGGCACGGGATCTTCCTCCACTTGGCAGAAAAGTGACAAATGTGTTTAGCTGGGTATGGCAATTTGCTAGCTTTAGCCGCCCAACCTATCTCAACGATACTGCTACTCGTCATCATAGGGCATCATATCTGAACGGCAATGCTACCGTAGATGAAGACGACGAGAATGAGTCCGAGATAGATGCATCGTCTCGAGAATCGATGCCGACATTACTGCCTCGTCATGCTACAGATCTTAGTCGCAAGCAAGTTTTCACTAGGGATACAATACTTCTTCTTTCTACATTTATAATTTTCCAGCTTTCAAATATATCCTATAATTCGCTTTACCCGATCTTCGGTCAAGCTGCTCCACCAACAGGAAGAAGTCTCTCACCCAAAGAGATTGGGGTGTCGCTTGCATTTGCTGGTGCAATGACAATTGTATTTCAACTGGATTTCTTTGGCAGAATGCGGGAGAAGATGGGCAATAAAACAACCTACAAGGTTGGCTTAGCTGGTATGGTACTTGCATATTTGTTTATGCCGTGGGTAGGCTACAAACATGTCCAGAATGGCGACGGAGGTATCTCAAGCGGCAAAGGCTGGTTGTACGTGGAATTAGGGATTATACTTTTGATAAGGTCTTTGGCAGCGGTGACGTGTCTTACAAGCGCTCTGCTACTTGTAAGTACCTCGCTCTGTTCACCTATCCGCAGCTCAGACTACTCTGACTTACACTTCGGAACCTCTAGATCACCAATTCTGCCCCTAGTCACTCGGTACTTGGTACCCTCAACGGCCTTGCTCAAACACTCTCGGCAGCCGGCCGCGCCGTGGGTCCTTTCCTCTCCGGTGGCCTCTTCTCAATCGCTACCCACATCCGCCCAAAGGGTGAAGCCCTAGCTTTCGGTGTTTTTGGCGGTATAGCTTTCCTTGGATTCCTCATGAGCTTGGGGATCCGTGGAGGAGGCCTTGAGGCTGAGGGATGGGACGAAGAAGAGGGGAGTGAAGACGATGAGAATCATGGTGAAGTAGAAGATTCTTCATCATAGTTATGGAAGTCGTGGATCGTCTTATGCCCAGTTGTAAAATGTCTGCCCTTGAGCGTCGGCGTTAGTGGGGACCTGCGCTTGCACAGTCCTGCCTGGTAATTGATGGAAAAGTCAGTAAGTTGACGATTTACATTTGCCGATACTCAGCATCGGGTCCTGCCCAAAGTAGTAGACCTTGAGTACTATAAACTTAACTTTGAAATAGCGACCCTATCTCCTCTACCTGCGAACTCCTGCGAATGGATCACCCACATGTCAACCTGTGTTCCGGAAAAGACTCAGCGCTGGAACGTTTGTAAATTCTGTATTGATATTGGCTCGGTGGAAGACATGGGCTGTGTTGGACTTTCTGCAAACACTAGCCATCTCCTTCTACACTATACAAACGGTCCACATTAGTGCACTCTGCACAAGAATTTCGACACATTCGTAGGTGTATCAAATGAATTCTCGACGCCCTAAGACGGCGCTGACAATCATCGCTTATATGTGTTAGCCGCGGTATATCATGTTTTCAACATTTGCCCCATGAGTTTTGCAACATCATCGAAACTGGGATCCGCACTACTCTAGGATGTTCTACCTTCCACCCTTGCGCCGCCTTCTGTTGCCGGCTATTGTACTGCTGACACTAATCGTCTTCTACCGTTCCAGCTTACGAGTACCGACTTCTCTGCCATCGTTTGTCCTTCATCCGCCAGCTCCTCCTACAGAGGGGATCCGTGTGTTAATAGCAGGCGTTCAATTGCAGCCCCTACCGGCGGCCAACTCTTCGAATAATCATCTATCCCCCCCAAACAAGTACTTCTATACCTATAACACAGGCGGGAAATCATCAAACAGAACAGGAGCCTCGTTACTCTCACAACCAATACTTAATCCACATTTCGAAACTCTGTTTAAATGCCCAAGGCAAGGCAACCGGTACACCGGCCACATTCGAGTGCCCAGTATCATCCAAAACGTGTCGGATATTCCAGCAGGAGCAACAAAACCCGAGGCAAGAGAGTTCTGGAACCCGACCATCATCTCTCTTCCTTACTGGTCCAAGAATCAATACTTGGTGGTCAGCCGGATCGTCACGAACGGCGGTCATCAGGAGAATGTATTGTGCGAAGCTAACGTGTGCTACACTGGTTCTAAGGAGAACGCAAGACCAGGTGAAAAGCCATGCACAGCTGATGATCTCGTCCATACTGGGCCAACTGGAGGTATGAGATGTGCTTCGGCACCTGTGACCCTCAGTGTTCCTCCGACACCGGCAGAGGAATGTACTGGCAAATTTGGTACCTATGTTGACATCCCCGGGTTCCATGATCCTCGGATCTTCTGGAGTGGAAAAGGCGAGCCACTGATGATGGTCAATACTCAGTAAGTTCGGTTAGTAACCTTTGGAGAAGACACTGACAATATCAAGGTCTCGCTATGCTTGTTTTGGTTTGTGGATCATTGACCTCCGTAGCCTCTATCCACCGCTCCATATCCTCCTTTCATCTTCCCCTACTCATCCTTCTCTCGGCCCTCTCAAATCTTACCCAACACTCACCGAACTTACTCGAAATCCCGCCGATACGAGGGGGCCGATCGAAAAGAACTGGATGCTCTTCTTTACCACTTCCGGCGAGTCATACATACACTACGACCTCTCAAACCCACGTAAGGGCGACCGAGGCCGAACCTTTGCCAAACTTCTTGGCAACGGCCTCACAACGACTAATCTCACCGATCCTTTGGAGCTCCCATGCCTTCGCAATGGCGATGCCGAAGAACCCGATCCGATAAAAAGGGGTGGCACGTTTCACCAGGCGACGAACTCCCTACGCTTAGTTCTTTGCAGCCGGTCGGACAGCAACTGCAAACCCACACCGGACAATACTGTTTTTTTCGCAATCATTCATCGGAAATTTCTAAACCATCTCAAATTGCCGCTACGCTACGAACGACACATCATAGTCTGGTCTGCCATTCCTCCATTCAGCATGGTTGGACTCTCGCAGCACCCACTTCTTATGGCAAATGAAACTACTATGGGTTGGACGGAAGCACAGAACTGGGACGACGATCCTATCAATGCCAAAACCGTTGCTGCGAACCAAAAATTTGGGAATTATACTGAACCATATGGTGGGAAAGAGTACTGGGCATATTTCACATATACTGTTAGTATCTCGTATGCGTGGGGCAGAACTGATGCAGATGAAGTGGAGGGAAAGAATGTCGGCTACTTGGACGACGAGGTAGTGCTCGGTATTGGGATTGACGACAAGGGACAGGGATTTGCAAGAGTGAAGGCGGGTGATCTAGTGCAATGTTTGAAGGCTTGTCCTGGGAGGGAGAGAGACATCAAGAGGGATGGTGAGTAAGTGTAATTTGATGCGACAGATAGAGCTGTGCGGAAATAGCCGGAAAAATCCTCGCTTGCTGAACGGTTGCTTCGAATTTTGAAGGTTCAACAAGACGCAAAGGAAAACCCACCATGCACTAAGTGCTTCACCCTAGATCAAACTCTGGGATCGTCGAGGAGACTCTGCTTGCATTGTCTACAGCCCAACAAAAGCCTTCATTGCTCAATCGATATTTCTACGTTCGTCTTCGCGCTCCTTCTTTCTTTCTTTGTCAAGACGTCAAGAGACCCGAAAGCACGTGGAGAAGCTCCTTCTTCGAGAAAAAATGTCACATATGACCCCTACATCCACATCTCAACCACGGTCTATGATCCTGCAATGTATCCCCAATCCTTCTTCTCTGGTTTTCCTTTATTCATCCATTACAGAATGTTGATCAATGCTGACCAACTTGAGCTTGTAACAATCGTTTCAGAGTACTGCTAAGGACCATATCTGCTTCTGCAAAGTCCTTCACCGCTGTTCGTGTTGCCTCACCGCCGATTGCGCCTCAAGGGAGATCTACGGTCCCTTTCGCAATGAATCACGAAGTGAACATACCTCCAAGGGGATCTTCCAAGTTCCACATGACCCATGACGGAGGGACACTGCATTTTAGAACGCCTTCCAAGTCCTACGGTGTGGACCATTGCAATGAAACTCCCATCAGTGCGTTCTTCAAACCTCAAGAAATGGATAGTGAAAAGGCAATTACCCCTAGACCTACCGTCAAGACACCAATTCCTACCAGAGGCCGTACCCTGGAAGACTACCCCGAGAACATTGTTAACTTCGATGGCCCCGAAGACCCGGTAAATCCACTCAACTGGTCTACTGTGTATAAATGGAGCATCGTGGTCCTGATATCCATCATGAGCCTGGTCGTGTAAGTCACTTTTCCCCCTTCTTGCGGTTCTTGTACCTTTTCTGATGTTGAACTCCTTATAGTAACCTGGCAATCCTTATGTGCGCACCTGCAACACCCAGTATCTTACTCGAATTCAACTCGAGTAGCCCTCTCGGGTCCACAATCTTGGTTTCGATATGGGAGCTTGGGGAAGTGTTCGGTCCTCTAATCGTGGCCCCATTATCCGAGCTTTACGGACGACTACCAGTCTACCACACTGCAAATATCCTGTTTGTTCTGTCTTCTGCGGCTGCTGCCAAGAGCCCAAGTATCAACGTCCTCATTGGATGTCGCTTTCTGCTTGGACTTACCGTCGCTTCCACAACGCTAAACTCGTGCATCGTGGCCGATATGTTCGGAGAAGAAAACCGCGGTCGAGCTCTGGCTATTATGGGTATGACACCTGCTATTGCACCTGTACTAGGGCCTGCCGTTGGTGGTTACATATCCGAATACCTAGGATGGCGTTGGACCTTCTGGACCATAACAATCGCAACTGGCATCTTTGAGCTTTGTTTCCTTGCGACTTACCGCGAATCCTACAAGGTTGTTATTCTGGAGCGGAAAGCTCGTCGTCTACGTTTTGAAACTGGCAACGGCCTCCTGAGGTCACGCTATGACAACGGTCTTTCCGGGTTCACGTTACTAGGTGAATTGATTCTACGGCCATTCACATTATTATTTGTTTCTCCCGTCATCATCCTCGTGTCAATCTGCGGCGCTTTTGCGATCAGCTACACCTACGTCGTCATTACTTCCATCAGCGGAATCTACGAATTGGAGTATGGCTTCTCGCAAGGACCGCTGGGTCTCACCTATCTTGGCCTAGGTATTGCTATCTAAACCCTCTGCACACTTCCCTGACGCTGTCACTTTGACATTCTCCAATGACTGTTGTCAGCTAATTTTTCCAGGCTCCGGCATGATCCTAAGTGCCATTCTCTGCGGCGCATACCTTAACCACCGCCGAGCCAAACCTCCAACCTCAACCCCTCCCAAACCTGAACACCGTCTACACCCAATGATTCTCGGCCACCTCCTTGTGCCCCTCGGTCTTATCGCTTACGGCTGGACCGCTCAGTACCATACCCACTGGATCTTCCCCATCCTCTCCAGCGCCCCCGTCGGCTTCGGCTTCGTCGCTGTCTCCATCGCTTCGTGGGGCTACTTAGTTGATGCTTTTGGCATCTACGCCGCTTCAGCCACAGCGGCTGTGACAGCGCTGAGAAATATTTCGGCGGTGGCGCTACCGCTGGCGGGACCGGTATTGTTTGCGAAGGTGGGGGTGGGGTGGGGGTGTACGATCTTAGGGGCTGTGGCGATGGTAGGGACTATCGTGCCGGTAGTATTGATGAGGTGTGGGGAGAGGATGAGAGGGCGGGGGAAGTTTCAGGTGAGGGTTTGAGGTGAGTCAAAATGTCGTGGTAAGAATAGGTGGATGTCTGGATGGTCGTAGTAAGGGCCGAAGGAAGGGTTGTATGACTGAACCACCGCAGAACTATCATGATGACGGTGTATGATTGCTTACGCGCTTGAGATTATGGCATTGATTTGAAGGGTTGGGAAGTACTGTATCTGAATTCTTTGCTTGTGGATCGTCTCCCCTCTTTGCAATCAATATCTGTATCAGATTAGCATTTAGCTTTAGCTTTGTTCTTCATGTACTATATTGTTTGTAATTCAAGCTTTTACACAAGAATTCCCCTTCTAGCAGCTTTTGTGCCCTTGGTCAATCTCTCTAACAAGTCAAATTCGGTGACGTGCGCTTACTAGTGGGGGTTTTTCCTAGAAAAAGGGGGTTTCGAAGAGTGGGATTAGAAAGAGTGTGATTGAGGGCAAGTGCAATGTCTGCAATGCCCGTGGGGATGGAATTGGGGATCAGAGCGAAAGTTGGAGAATATTTTCCCTCGCTGTATATGAAACGCGCTATATATATGCATACTGTACTGAACTGTACATCAGTATCACGCAGGCCAATTCAATTCGCAAAGGCTGCACGAGCTGCGCAGGGTTAGGCTGGGGTGGGTCTACCTATGACCGTAATACCCTGCCCAGGACCTGCTCTTACTGTAGTCGCTCGCTCGCTCGACAGGTAGCTAGGTGGGTAGGTGGGTGGGTGGGTGGGTGGGTGGAACCCCTTTTGTTTTATCGTTGTTGTTGTTGTGTGTACTGTAGCGAGAAAGCTCAGGGGTTGGGAGGAGGGAGATGGGGTAGAAGGGGGGGGGAGGTTTGGTCTAGGGGAATGGGGGAGGAGATGGAGGGGTTTGGGGGATGGGGATGGGATGGGTGGGGGGAGGGGATTGTTAGATTACTATGGTGGGACGACGTGTGTACCTAGAGTATCTTGGAGAACGAAAACCGTCCCACCATTCTTTGTTTTTTGATATTTAATTTCTAGACGGGTGCGGCGATAACCCCCTCCCCCTATCTCTTCCAAAGATCAAAAACCTCTGTTGCGGGAACATACGAGCTGTTGTAGTC
>JAABUO010001063.1_pt1 | contig 38865 bp, 38 predicted proteins | sample 5559291 | NCBI WGS metagenome assembly JAABUO01 (sample SAMN10711878, study PRJNA513372) | rock metagenome | isolation source: Antarctica rocks | place: Antarctica: Victoria Land, Finger Mt sud
GCGCCACATGGGTGTGATGGTGGGCATGGGCCAGAAGGACTCGTATGTCGGCGACGAGGCACAGTCCAAGAGGGGTATCCTCACCTTGAAGTACCCCATCGAGCACGGTGTCGTCACAAACTGGGATGACATGGAAAAGATCTGGCATCACACCTTCTACAACGAGCTGCGGGTCGCGCCGGAGGAGCACCCGGTCCTGCTCACGGAGGCCCCCCGCAACCCAAAGGCCAACCGGGAGAAAATGACCCAGATCATGTTTGAGACTTTTAATGCGCCCGCATTCTACGTGCAGATCCAGGCCGTGCTTTCGCTGTACGCCTCTGGGCGCACCACAGGTATCGTGCTCGACTCGGGTGACGGCGTGACACACACGGTCCCCATCTACGAGGGATACTCCTTGCCGCACGCCATCTTGCGTGTCGACATGGCCGGTCGTGATTTGACAGAGTGGCTTGTCAAGATCCTCACCGAGCGCGGCCACTCCTTCACCACCACTGCGGAGCGAGAGATCGTGCGTGACATCAAGGAGAAGCTGTGTTATGTGGCCTTGGACTTTGAGCAGGAGATGCAGACTGCCGCGCAAAGCTCGTCCTTGGAGAAGAGCTACGAATTGCCGGATGGGCAGGTGATTACCATCGGCAACGAGCGCTTCCGCTGCCCCGAGGCCATGTTTGACCCGTCGCCGCTCGGACTCGAGTCCCTGGGAATCCACGAGACCACCTACAACGGCATCATCAAGTGCGACGTCGACATACGAAAGGACCTCTATGGAAACATCGTCCTGGTATGGTTTCTGCTTTTTCATTCCCGCTAACCCTCCAGTCTGGTGGCACGACCATGTTCCCGGGCATTGCAGACCGCATGCAGAAGGAGATCACGGCGCTTGCACCCACCTCCATGAAGGTGAAGATTGTGGCGCCGCCGGAGCGAAAGTACTCGGTGTGGATCGGCGGGTCGATCCTGGCCTCCCTCTCGACCTTCCAGCAGATGTGGATTTCCAAGCAGGAGTACGATGAGTCTGGCCCGAGCGTGGTGCACAGAAAATGTTTCTAGGCTAGGACAGCTGCCGTAGAATCCTTCCTCCTCTCTCGTAATCCTAGGATGGAGAACAAGCGACTGAACAGCCTGCTCGCGTGGGGCGTGGATCCCACTGCCCGCCCGCCGGACCCAGAGGCGTTGGCGCAGCTGTTTGGCGGCGCCGATGAGGCCACGCAGATGCGCCAAGCCGTGGCCCAAGCCAGCGACGACGCAGCTCCCCTGGGGCCGAGGGAAGTCGCCTTTGATAATCTGGAAATGGTAGGATTTGCTTGCTCTACCCTCGTGCTCACCTAGCTGGTCGAGAGGCTGGACAATGCCAATAACATGCGAGTGCTTGGACTCTGGCCGCCCGTTCTCTCGCTCCTGCAGCCCTCGCACGCACCCTCGCTGCGCCAGATGGCAGCATGGGTCTGCTCCACCGCCGTGCAGAACAACGCGCAGGCTCAGCAGCACTTGATGGAGGCAGGCGGGCTGGCCAAGTTGCTGGCGGCGGCGCGTGAAGACGTGGACGAGGGAGTGTGCGCCAAAGCTGTCTCGGCACTCAACAGCACGCTGCACAACAACGCGCCTGGGCAAGCGCAGTTCGCTGCGCTGGAGGGCTGGCAGACCATCCTCACTCTTGCAGCGCGCGGGGGAAACGTGATGAGGAAGAGTCTCTTTATGATGGCCACGGTGTTGCTGGAGGAGGGAGCAAGCGCGCGTGCACGCATCCCCAACCTCCGGCAATCCCTACACACCCTCGTCAACCACACAGACCTGGACGACGAGATGCGCGAACATTGCCATCGTCTCCTCGCCTTGTAGATATAAAGTACTCTCCTATTGACCGCTCCATGTCATGCCACGTATAAAAACCCTCCGCACAAAGAAGCCGCCAGAGGGCTTCGAGGAGATCGAGGATGTGCTGGAGGAGTTCAGCAACAAGATGAAGGATGCGCAGGAGGAGTCGAGCGAGAGCCGCTCCAAGCAAGCCGCCTTATGGCCCATCTTCCAGATCTCCCACCAACGCAGCCGCTACATCTACAACATGTACTACGAGAAGGAAGCCATCTCGTCCCCCCTCTACCAGTGGCTCCTCAAGCAGGGATATGCGGACGGGATGCTCATTGCAAAGTGGAAGAAACAGGGATACGAGAAGCTGTGCTGCTTACGCTGCATTCAGGCCAGGGAAAGCAACTTCCAAACTACCTGCATCTGCAGAGTCCCCAAGGCAAAGCTCACCAAGGGGACCGTGGTCGAGTGCGTCAATTGCGGCTGTCGTGGTTGTGCAAGCACGGACTGAACCCAGACGAGTACTTGTACATAGAAATTACTAGCCTGCAGCTGCTACCCATACAGAAGAACCCATCTCCCCCTGCATTCCCTACCCATCCTTCCATTATCCCCAAAATCCTCGCCAGGGCCCAAACTCGGCAAGGCCCAAACCTCGCAGGGCCAAATCACCGTGTGTAGGAACGCGTGAGCGAGGGTTTGTGAACGCGCTCCACCTCACGCCGCATCACGCCGCACACATCGACGCCAAAGACAGAGGCCACACCGCTCATCTCCTCAGCGGAGAAGAAGTCGTCCGGATGCAGCCCAGAGAGCATGCCGCGACGCAATTCTCGCCGTTTTGCTTCACGCTTGTTGGGACTGCCAAAGCAGAGTCGTGATGCTACATCGTCCGGGTCGTCCACAAAGTCTGGGAGCATGGTGCGCGGCGTTTGCGCCCATGGATCGTCCTCTGCGACGCATATCGACCGAGCGGGCGAAGTCAGGAAGCGCAGCATAGATGATCGGTGATTGCGAAGAGTTGTCTGCGGCGAGACTGAAGATGGCGGCAGCTTCGGACGCAATGTAGTGGCTGGTGTCAGTGGTGGTAGGAGGGCAATATTGCCTGTCGGCCTCAGGGGGGGTGACGAGCTCAGGGGTGGCGACAAGTAGCATACGGGAGGCATCGAGCTTGGCACCTCCACTGGCCCATACCCTCCAGGGCCGCTGGGATTCTTGATTGGCACTGTGCTGGGAGTACTGTTCTCCTCAAAGAATCCACTGTCTTCGAAATCATCGACTTTGGCTTTGCTGCGCTGTGGTGTGACCATCGTAAAACCAAGCTTCGCGTGCTTTGGTACCTCGTTTTCTCGCAGTCGATTGTCCATGGAGGGATCAGAAGAAGCCTCCAAGACGTGAGACTCGCGACTAAGGGGACTTTGTTCCGAATGTCGGGGCGTCAGAGGGGAGCTCAAGGTCCGGTCAGACATGGGAGAGGCAACAGGCTTCTTCCGCGCTGAAATGATGCCAGTAGGCATGGTATTGATTTTCCGTAACCTATTTTTAATGAATTGTGACTCGCACCCTTGCTCAATGGTCCAATAATTACCCTTTCCGGGCTCTTCTTTTGGCCGATTTTGCTTCACAAATGCCTTGTTGAGTGAGAGATTGTGTCGAATACTATTTTGCCAGCCACTCTCTGAGGCTCTGTAGTACGCGAAATTATCTCCTATCCACGTGTAGATCGCGTTCAAGGTCATGCGCCGGTTAGGGGCGCGAAGGATTGCCATTCCAATGAGAGATGCGTAAGAGTATGCCGGCTTTTCCCCATCGTCCTCTATTGGCGGCATTTCATGCGGTTCTGGGATGGGGATTGGCATGGGACCGAGGGTAGTCGACGTTTTGTATCCGCCGATGGGAGAGTCTTCCAGCGCCTTGAGACGCGCTATAGGTGATGGCAGCTCCTGAACCGGTTCAAACATCCGAGGCGTCAAATTTTCTTTATCCGCCGCTGGGACATTCTGTGGCGTTGGATTGATGTGAACCTTTTTCGTCTTCTTCACGAGACTGTCTGTAGACGCGGATCTCTTGAGATAGGGTAGACGCGCGGCATCGATGATCCTGTCAGTCTCGTTCATGGGTGGAAGAGGGGGAACCGGGAAGAGTGCAGACGGGAATCGTGCATTGTTCGAAGTCGCGTTTGCCTGTTCCTGCAAAGGAAACCGAAAGATCGCCGGGGGAGGGCCCATAGACGCCATTGCCAATCGAAGTAGAATCCAGTTGGGTAGTAAAAGGGTGGTAAAGATATGTTCTCGGTGATCAACCAGCGAACGTCAAAGCGCTTCTAATTTCGGAGAGGTATGCAGTAGCGAGTGTGTGGCTGCAAGGCAGAAAACGAACAGAACGTGCGCAAGGCCCAGTCCTGGCTCGTTTCTTTCTTTGACCCCGGCAGCTGGATAAAGATGAATTCGGGGTGTGGGTGACGTCGGGGGAGAATAGGAAAGAGAGCGCGTTCCTTCTAAATTCCGATCCTGGAATTCGTGCTTCCCAATCCAGAAAGTTTCACAGCACGCGTAGCAACGCGTCTTCCCGAACAAGCCAGTCCACAGCCTGGATCGGATCTATGGCTGGGATGGGCTGGAAGAGGGCGGAGAGTATATGTACAGTCATGTCTCATTCTCGGACGGCCATGCAATGTTCTGCAGTCCCGTCTGCATCATTCGAGCAAACTGCGCTCGTGTAGTCCGATGCGCAACCGCAAGACGGGCCAACGATTGTATGGAAGTTTGGACGTGGTCCTGTAGAGCTCTCGATTGCTGTGATCCGCGTCCTATCTTCTCATCCCCATGACCAAGCTGCGGCTCAACTTCTGCGTGCTTTTGGTAGTAAGCTGCATCATCGGCTTCCCCATCAACGTACGAAGCATTCAATATAGGATCAGTTACCTTTGCTTCAGCATCTCTGTCGTATATATTCCAGTATCCGTCGTCTGGAACATCTTCATTGATTAGCCGCGCGTATGCAGCTTCTGCACTCTCTATGGTTTGATACCAATCGTGCGGTGGACTGTCCCCTTGGGGTTGAACACCCATGATCTTCCAAGCCCCAAGTCCAGGCTCACTGGGTTCGTCTACAATCCATACGAACTCGACTTCTAGTCCCAACTTGGGTCCCGCTCCTGCAATAAGTATCTCACTTACCAACGTTTCTTCATCTAATCTTGCGTAACCCAGAAAAACGTAGCCATCAAGCTCTCCTTGACCCACGCTGCGCAATCGTTGCGCCACCTTCAATCCAATTGATTGGTCTCTCCAATATAATGTACCCGGCCATGCCTCACCTCGGCCTACAGACAGTACCTGCATCCTCGCCGCAGTAATTGGGGCCAAGCATGCCAGAAACTTAGGATCTGGGCGCCTTACTCGAAGTGGAAGAATAGCTTTCAATAGCTCGATGGACGGCGGTGGGACTTTCGCCATCAGATCAAACCACAAACATTCCGCTTTTTTACATTTCTACAATCGTATAGCGAACTACCCCTTCATTATTTCCGCTTGCGCGCTCTCTTGCACCGCAGAGGCATGTGCCGGGGCTTTGGTGGAGGATACATCGGAAGTGTTGATCTTCTCGCGACCCTCAATGTCGATATCTTCTGCCCAAAACTTCCGCTTACCGTGGATCATTCGAGATATCCACGGGGGCATAATACCACCTGGGATCTTGTACGTCCAATGTACTTGCGTGTCGTAGTTTGGTGGCAAAATCTTGCCGCGAGATATAACCTTGATAACCCATGCTCCACCATTCAAGACGATGTATGAAAAGACTCCCGCAATAAGACCATAGGAGATACTGTATGTAAAAGGCATGATGGCAATGGTAAGGAAGGCAGGAATTGCATCTCCAGCGTATATCCAATTGATCTGAGGTACAACCGTCATCATGGAGCATCCAATGAGTACCAAGGCCGGCCCAGTTGCCCAGCTCGGGAAGGACGCAAATATCGGTGCAAAAAAGATGGAGATAAAGAAGCAGATTCCGGTTATCATACCAGTAAGGCCGGTTTTCCCTCCTTCTGCAATTCCAGCTCCGGATTCAACAAAAACTGTTACGGGTGAGCATCCAAACAGCGACCCAATGGAGATTGAAAGTGAATCTGTCATGTACGCCGCTGTTGATCCTTCAAAATCCCCGGTTTTCTCGTCAAGTACGCCTGCGAATCGAGCCATACTCAAAAGGGTCCCCGAGCAGTCCAGAATGTCGACGTACAAAAAAGTAATGAGTGCCAGACCAAATTGACTTCCGATGCCTCCCAGGTCCCACTGTTGAGCATTGAGGGTATTGTCGATCTTGTGGAACGCAACGACCTGCTTGAAAAAGTTGAATGCTTCATCACCGGAGTTGGTGTATGGGAACAGCGTGATTGGGCTCACGCGTGGCCAGCTGGTGATACTAATCAACACAACGCCAATCAGAATGCTAGCTTTGACACGATAGAGCAGGAGCATGGCAATGATAATCCCACCCAAAATACCCATCCAAAGCGTTGGATTCCGCATCTTCCCTGCACTGCTGCAGAGCCCTGTGGTCGGATCTTGATCGGCCACAGTGCATCCAGCCAATGTCAGAGGATCCGTCATGGTGCCTTGAATGAGCCCGATGCCGGCGGAATAGCTCAAGCCGATTAGTGTCAAATAAAGGCCAATTCCGGCTCCTGTGGCTAATTTTAAGCAGATGGGAATGGCACGGATCAGCCATTGACGCATACCGAATAGACTTAAGCCAAAGAAAATCATGCCCTCGACGAACACAGCCGTCAAAGCTAGTCGATAGCTAACAAGTCCAGTCCCGTGGAATCCGACCACATTAAAGGCAAAGTACGTATTCAGACCCATTCCAGGTGCCAATCCAAGTGGCAGATTTGCAAAGAGACCAAAGAAGAAGCTGGCGAATGCTGCAATTGCGGCTGTCGCGGTAACGAGATCGCGATTGATGGCAGTTACACACTGTGCATACGCGGGGTCTGTAGCACACGTCGGGTCTGCCTCATCCGTGCACACACATGTGCCACCCGTCTGTGAAAGGATGCTTGCATTGACGGAAATAATGTAGGCCATTGCGGCAAAGGTGGTCAGGCCGGCCCTGAGTTCGACAAAAAATTTAGCATCCTTGCGGGAGCGTGGATGCCCTGAGCCATCGAGCTTGAAGTACCACCCCAACGAGCTGGAAGCGACACTGCAATTGATCTCCTCCAATCGTTCCTGCAACTTCATGGGTGGTTGGAGAGGAGTTTTTTGAGTCGTATCTCTTGGGTCCGTTGTTATTTGACCGTCCTTATCTACACTTTCGACACTCCGCTATCCAGCCAATCAGCGCTCTGCAACCCGAAAGTTTAAATTATGGGTGCCAACACTGCTCTACAAGCTAAAGCAAATGTACATCGTAGAATCGTCGCTTGCGTAAATATATCAATCTTATGCGCTCGCTCAGAAGGTACGTGGCCAGCCCTGGGATATGTGACCATCTCATAGGGATCTTGTACTGCATGCAACCTAACCCTTGTACATTGTCCGCAACTGGATACTCGATAAACGACATTAGACGATACCCATATAAAGCCTGTTGCCTTCCCCCCAAGACATACGCTGTCACCAAACCAAAGCTCTTGACTCAAAATCCGGAATATTGGTAAATTAGCACAGACTTCTTGTCAGCGATAGTCAATGATGGTATCATGGATTCCTACCGATTTCAATTTCGGAGTGTGGTGCAGAGAGTAGACGATCTCACTGGAATCCTCGTTCCAAGCAAATGTATTTACTCTGCGCACAAGGTTGTCAATTCACCGGTACTGAAATACAGCAATCGAAGTCGAGAACGCGGCCAGATCTTCCCATACACTTCCGCATCATCCCCTCCCTTTATCTTCGCCTCCCGTTCCGCGCATGGCTCGTCAGCACTCGCGAATGCAATGTACCTTGCATTCGGACTGCATGCATATCCAGTGATGTAACTTTTGTTTTCCGTTGTTGTCAGTGCATGTGCTTCTCCACCCTCCATGGAAAGCAGATAGATGGCTTATGATTTTCCGGCTTCAAGGACGTGCATTGTCGCGCTGAATGTTCTTTGCCTACATCCGCAATTCAGATGGACGACTTCTCGAGAGGAACAGCTTTCGATAGTGTTTTGGCGGTATAGACTACTTGGCAGCCATTCGGAGACACTTTGAGCTCGCTTGGACTGACTAGATCGGCAAACTCTTCAGCTGTAACTATTCCACTCATCTTTGGCAATGTCAAGTTGGGGTCCCATTCGTCTAGATAACCTTCCCATCACGATTAATGGTCGCTTACTCGGGAACTACCGATCGGGAAGGTAGATTTAGTCGGCCTGATTCCGAGGTGGGGCCAGGACTACAATGATGCTTCATATTACCATATCTACATTACTCAATAGATCGTGATGCAGTACACTCATGGCCTTGACAGCATCCTTCTCATCAATGACACAACTGATGTTGATCTCATTCGCGCCTTGGCTAATCATCTCAATATTCACATCGCAGGCCGCAAGCGTCGAAAACATGCGCCCAGCTATGCCTACCATATTCTTCATGTGCTTCCCCACAAGTGAGAGGATAGTCATGTTATGCACCACATCCACGGTCCCAAACTTACGAAGCTCCTCTATGGCCTCCTTGAGATCGTGTTCACGAACTTGTGCATGAATGGCCATAGACACATGGACTTCGGACGTGGAGATGAGGTCGACAGCCAGCTTCCTATCGTCTAGGGTGCCAAATATGCCAGCAAAGAAACCATGACTTAATCTCTTGCGGTTGCTGTGCACATTGACAATCATGATCTTGCTCTTTGTGGTGACAGCTGTGGGTGCCCGAGGGCGCAGGCTCAGCTGCGGGTGAGCACTAATCTTTGGGGGATGCGGAGGAGTCTCCATACCAGGTCGGGAAACATTGTCGGGAAAGATGATTGTGCCGTGGGCATTTGGATTTCCCACGTTCTTTATGCGAATGGGTATACGTGCGCGCATTACCTGCTCACAAGTAAAGGGATGGATCACTTCTGACCCATAGTAAGTCAGTTCGGCAGCTTCCTCCGGTGTTATCGAGGGAATCAATCTGGCTGTAGGAACTTTCCTCGGATCAGCTGTAAATATGCCGTCAATTTCTTTCCATATCTGCAGTTCCTCTGCGCCTACTCCTACTGCAAGCAGAGCAGCACAGAGATCCGTATAGCCTCTACCAATGGCAGAAAGCAGTGATCCAGGCACAATACCAAAATAGCCAGTGACAACAGGGACTGAGGTACCACAATTTAGTATCTCGGTGCGAAGGCTGTTTGTGAGAAAGGTGTAGAAGCTTTGGTCGAGGCCATGCTTCGCCACATAGGTGATTGGAATAATTCCCTCCAGATTGATGTAGGTTGCGTCTACACCTCGATCATTGAGCAAAGCAGTCATGAACAGGCAAGCCAGTTTCTCCCCAGATCCTATGATGGCGTCTTTACTCCGCGGACTTATCTCTTCGATGGTCTGGATGGCAGAAAGAAAGGTAGAGAGTTTGTTGCACTCCTTGTCTATTTGTTGCAGGAGTAGCTTGAGAATGGAGGAGTTGCTGACAAGCGAATTAGCTGTCTGTAGGTGATCCTGCCGAACGGCTTCGATAAAGGCAAGGAACTTTGAGTCCCCGTAGAGCGCGGCCTCAGCAGCCTTTAATAGCCTGTTGGTGGTTCCTTTGACCTTGGTGTCTGTGCTGCGTGCAGAACACACCAGTACCAGCCGATGGTGTGCCAGATATGGCTTGACGACATGCTCGGCGATCTGGCTGGGGAACTTGCCGATACTAGTTCCTCCAAACTTCTGCACCAACCAAGGCTTCTCGCTCGAGTTCCTCATTCGCACTCCATGATCACCATCAGCAGCAGCACTCACCCCATTTAGCTCTTGCCCTTGCCCTCGCCCGTTTTCCAGTCCATTGGAGACTGCCATCTGCCAACTATACCTGTGGGCCAATTGCGTGCTCGTTCCTGACACATTGGAGTAGCCATGCCCTACGCGACTCCTGATTGGCCAGCCCCAACACGAGGGCTATGAGCAGCCTGGTGAGCAAGTACGAGAGGTTCATTCTCAAGAATGCAAACTCCATCTCATCCATCGAGTCAACGCTGCGGTCGCTCTCCTACGTCCTGCCCGGGCGGTTCAAGGATGCAGAGCTGGCGTCGGAGAGCATCTACTCTGGCGTGCAGCTCCTCGGGCTCTACCACGACCATCTGCTCGCGCGGGCAGTCAAGAAGGATGACAAGACATGCACGCTGCATCGACGCTATACTCAGTTCTGGGACGAAACGAATGGGCTCTACAGGAGGGCCGCCTTGACACTCTCCGTCATTCAGTATACCGAGCTACTGGTCGAAATGTTTGCCAGGAAGCGGTGGAGCGACAAGGGCAGATGGAAGGTTATTGTCTTGCTGGAGGTTGTCAAGGCAATATGCAGGTTGATCCTGCTGCATGTAACGGATTCGCGTCCGCTCCTAACACCACCGCTCCCTGAACGGGACACGGAAGCAGTCGCGCCAGAGGTGCCGGTCAACGGCCTGGACCACGAGTGGATTATGCCGCGCACTGGGGTGCAACTCCCAAAACTTCCTTCTAAAAATGTGCATGCATTCCTACTGGCCAAAGTGCTCACTGCGGACGACGTACGTGCTCCATTCCACCTGCTGCATCAACTCCAACGAACCGGCCGCGCTGCTGAGTTGCTACACATTCTGCGGCCGCTGGTCTATGCTTTGGCCATGCAGCATTGGCAAAATGACAGGAAGAGCTGGTACCCTTTCCTCCTTGGTCTGTCGATGGAGTATATGGCAAGGAGACTTATCAAGCATGAGTTCCAGCAGACACTGCCTGGTGGACTAAAAGGATTGACAAAGCTTGAAAAAGAGGAATTGAATCGTCGTGCAAAGGCAATGACCTGGTGGCTTCTTCGCGGCGCTTTTTACGAGAACGTGACAAAGTATGTCTTGGTGGTCGTACTTGCTAACTGCAGGGTTATGTTGGATGGGCTTGTGGCAAAGACAAGTGACACTGCGGTGACTGGCATGATTGGGAGCATCTTGGGCGACTACCAGCATCTGTGGAACAATTACTTTTATTCCAGTACGTTTCGCATTTTCTACATGCTAATCTCTAGCTGCTACTCTTTAGGTTATGTGCGTGTATATACAAGTAGTACCATCTATCGGGTGACTGTGGTGCTTTCCATGGAGCCTGGTGCCTTCCGTGGAGAGATGGTAATATCTCCGCGTGGTGCATGAAGCGGGGACTCTCGCCGGGAGGGGTGCGGTGAAGCTCGTCGAGAGTTGTTGGGGGACGAGCGTGGCGGCGTGCGTCGTAAAGGTGAGCGCGAAGTCCGCGGATGGGGTGGCGAGCGTGGCGGCGGTGTTCGTCGTAAAGGGGAGCGCGAACTCCGCGGATAGGGTGATCGACGCGCAGGGACATACGAATCGATGCGTCGACTGTCGTTGTGCGTTCGGCGATCTGCAGCCTCCCAGCGAAGACCACGTCCTCCGTTTCCGTGATCAAATGCGTCGCGATCTCTCCGATCGTCATAGCGAGAGTCTCGCCAGTCATCTCGATGATCATCTCGCCAGTCATCGCGACGATCATCTCGCCAGTCGTCCCGCCAATGATTTCGACGATGGTCTTGTCGGTCGTCTCGGCGATAATCGTGGAAGGGGGCATGGGCGTCTCGTCGATAATCTCGTTCAGGTCGCGGGGGATACTTTGCAAGGGAATTTGGTCGCTCCTGGGAGCCAGCGCGCGATTCAGCACCCATCCATGGAGGCGGCACTGCTTCTCCCGCACGTGCACCTCCGCCTCCGCCTCCCCCGCCAACAGCACCTCCCGCTGGTGCAGGAGGAAGTTGCGCCCGATTGGTTCCATACTTGCGGCGGTCAATTTCGTGGCTGGCTTCATATTTCGGCAAGTCCTGTGGCCGGGCAGGTACAGGTCCTCGATGAAAGAAATCGTGATCCAGCGCGTCAATGGCAGTGACACGTGAGGTCGGGTCCAGGGTAAGGAGGCTCGAGAGTAGCGAGATGGCATCCTTGCCAGCAGCTCCAAACTCTCGCTCCAGATGCCGTGGAATATTGCTGGGGAAGCGAATAATTTGGGAAGCACCAGGCAGGTTTTGCCATCCCGGCATGGTCTCATCGGTGGGTGAACCGCACAATTTGACGATGAGTTCGAGTTGGTTGATATCTGTGTTGCCAGGCAATATAGGTTTCCGTTTATACATTTCTCCAAATACGCAGCCAACTCCCCACAAGTCAATAGCGCAGGTGTATCGTCGCTCCCCAAGCAGAAGCTCTGGTGGGCGGTACCATCGGGTGACAACGCAGTTGGTGTAGTCCCTCTTCGCAACACTGGTGCCTTGTCCTTTAATAGGCGGGTTCTCATCAAACATTCTCGCCAGACCAAAATCAGCAATCTTCAAGATACCACTGTTGTCGATGAGAAGGTTGGCTGCTTTCATGTCACGGTGGAGTATATGGTTCTGATGAAGGTAGTCAGTGCCCTCCAACAGCTGCATCATATAGCACTTGATCTGTCCCTGGCTAAACCTGACACTCGGGTTCTCCAGCAGACCAGATAGATCGTGGTCCATATAAGGAGTGACCATATGCACAGCACCGCGTCGACGGGCTGTCTTATCCCCACGCTCCACAGCAATATCAGTGAGTGCGATAACATTCTTGTGGCGGAGCATTTTCAGCAGCCGAATCTCACGCAAAGCCGTAATGGGGAACTAGCAGGGTTAGCCTCTCGGGAATGCTTTGCAAACATACACCATCCTTTTCATTATGCATGAGAATCTTCTTCAAAGCCACCACCTCACCCGTCACTCTCTGGACGCCTTTGTAGACCTCTCCGAATGTGCCTTCCCCGAGCTTGTCTGAGAATTCATAGTCGCGCTTCACGTCGCTGCAGCCCACAAGGATCTTGCCAGTGTCCTGAATCCTCCCGCCTTGCTCCCTCTTTCTGGCTCCAGAATCCTCTGCATCCTCATTTATTTGAAGTAGAGGCTTTTTGAGCTTCGAGGCTCCTGGGTCCTCTAATTTACGCTTTGTCGGTCTTTCAAGCGTCATGGGCGAGTTGCTTGGACTGGTGCGCTTCATCTTGGGGGTAGGCAAATTTCCTTCCTCCCAACACCATTCCTTACCTGGTTGAAGCGTCCGGATTGCTCGCAGCTAGCTGGCTGCCTGCTTCCACACGCCAGGAACCACACACAAGTCCACAACACTACGCAGCACGAGAAATGGGGAGGAGTGTATCACGATGCCAGAGTAGTCAGTTTGTGGGAGGTTGAAGAAGAGGAGAATGAGCTCTCTACGTTGAAGGGCGGCGAAGCCCTTGCTGCTTCCGTCCAGTGCGTCTCACCAGCCAGCCTGCCCGAGTCCACACTATGCAATACGTAGAGGAAGCAAGCAAAGAGGAGAGTAAACTCCGTCTCCTGAGCCTTATCTAGTCCATAGCCTGTTTCCTCATCGCCCTAGAGCCGGCAGCAAGCATAATCGCTCCTCCATTTGTGCTTGAAAAAATCCGATCCCTGTCGCTGTAGGAACCACATCACAACACACCTCGACACCGCGAAAGTAGCAATTCACCCACGTGTCATTCTGAGACTGCGGGCCGGAAGATGCTCTCAAACAGTAGAGGCTGGCAGGATTGGATAGATGAAGAGATCCTGCAGACCAAACAGCTCGCGGATGATAAATTGTTGGAGCTAGACTTTCTCGCCAGCACACATATTCAATTTTTCAAGGACTATGTCGAGAAGGTCAAGGAAGACTTCGAGCCGGTGAGAGTGTATGCATTCGAGGATGGCGTGGAGCACACAATGGCTAGCGAGCCAAGCTTGCCCAGGCAGTCTGTCTTTTCACCAATCCAGGAAGACGAGACATTTTCTACAGACGGTCCTTCTTTTGCATCACCTCCCATGACAATGAATGGGTCTGACCCAATTCAAGAAATGACAGGTGTGAGGGAAGCAGAGTTCTTCGTAGACACGATGGCTGCGACACAAGACAAATCGGATCTACAACAAGAGGCTCTGGGAGCCGAGCCACAGCGGCCGGTAACGCATGCAGTTGCATCTTTAATAAAACAAAGCCAGGAAAGTGGAGTTTTGGAAAAAGATTCTGTATTTGCTACCCTTCCACAGCGAGCACCCATACCTGTCAAAAGTGGGTTATTTCCCCCAGCTGCGCAAGTGCTTCAGACTGAAAGTAACGTTGCAGAAAACGAAGAGCTAGTTGAGAAAAGTGAGTCTCATAATTCGCCTGTCACTACCGAGAATCAAGTAGAGGACCCAAAAATAATTCAACACATTGACGAACTCAGAAGATCTTTCCCGACAAACAGACAACGGATTCACGAAGCAATCAATTCATTACGTGCATCGAAACCATATCCCTCCGCAAAAGCAGACGAATTCGAGCCGCAGATTCAAGAAAGGCCGGATGAGCGTACGCAAGATGAGGATGAGTGGGTGCCGCGGTTGGATGCACAGTATGCAGACCCATTACCGGAGCCTCCAATTGGTACTCCTCATCAGCCAAAACGGCAAGCGAGTCCCACACAACCACAGTCGACACACGTCGTCAAAACCCCTAGTGCATTTGATCGAGCAAAGGCCATGCTGTTTGGTCCGACAACGGCCCAAATCGCTCCTGATCTGGAGTCAAAATCAACAGAGCCTAGAATCACAATAAAGCCGGAGCCGGTGTCGGCGCTGAAACCTCAACGTGCTTTGCAAATGTCTGATTTGGGCAAGCAAACTATACCAAAAGAGGAAGAAACGAAAGAAAACCAACCGAGAGACCCCGCAAAGCCCTTGCCCATTCCCAACTCAACACAAATTCAGCAGCATGCAGCTGGGAGCAGAGTAGCCTCGCCACCAGCCCTTGTAGAGTCGCCACCGCAGGTCCCACCGAAAACATTCCCGACTTATGATCGAGATATGGCGAGACAAACTATACGTCAGACAAAAGATTTTGGCTTCAAAGTCAAGCAGGCACCAATGGCCATCCGCTTTGCAACAGCTTCGCAGCGAGAATTGGTGGACCAGCGAAAGACTGGTGGCAACCCACCTCCACCGGTTGTCTCCCGTCCTTCCAAGGAGCCTGTTCGCGAACCGTCCATGTCGGCGTCCCGCGTCAGCGTAAGCAATATGGCCAACGTGCCGCCAAAATCTCTAGCCTCACGGCCTATCAAGGCTTTGACCGCCGCCAGTCAGGCCCGACGCAAGGAAGAAGTGGAGCGCGAACGCAAGCTGATGGCGAAGCACGAGCTTGAGCGACGTCGTGAACAAGTGAAAGAAGAGCGCATGAAGGAAGCCCCTGTTGCTGGGACGAGTCGATTGGCGGCTACCAAAAAGCTAGCAAAAACCTTCATACAAAAGACCAATATTGGACATGAGAAGCGTGATGTTTTGGGTGATGTAGCAGGAAATGCAGCGCGACAAGAGGAAAAGAAACGCCCAAGGATGAAGCTACCTGGACCACCGGAAAAGAAGCAGAAGTTGAGCGATCACGAAGAAATGAAATCTATTCAGCACGTGGATGTGGTCAAATTTTCCAGTGAGACCATCAAGTTCGACAAAGAGCGACAGGTGCGGCCGGAAGTAGAGCTGCCCGAGATTGACAGTGACTACTCTGACAATGAGTCGCCGGGTATGGTCCAAGCGCGGAAGGATGCCAACCCATTGCCCAACTGGGCGGAATCACCTGCTCTTCGGGACCAGTTGCGCACGCAAGAGCATTTGGATCCCGACCAAGTCTTTGGCGCTGTAGTGCAGCCAAATTTGGAGACCCTCTTTTCCAAAGCTTCCTCAAGTCATCGCTGGCGCCCACGAAGCTCCTCTGCGAACTGGGATTCGGGCGACCGTCTGACGGACGCAGAGCGGCATCGTTACAACCTGCTCATGGGATATAAATAGCTGTACACTTCCCTCGATTGATGAGCCCAAGGCTTACTTTTGATGCATCCTTTTCCACGTCTCCACGAAAACCTGTGTCTGGGAATCCGGCGCAACGAGAAGGCGCACCACGCCATCCTGCACATGGACTGAGGAATGTTGCAATGCAGCCAGCAGCGGTGCATCCATACCAACGCTAATGAGCCCCTGGGTATGGGTCTCCATGAATGTCTTGACGTGGACGTACTCCTTCTTTGCATCCCATGGCAAATCCGGCAGCACAACCTCGAGCTGCTCCCTCGGCGTGCTCCCTTCCGGCCATGCAGTCACAAGATCGGTCTGTGCCGCGAGCGGGTAGACAATGACCACAGGGAGAAATAGCGTCGATGTTGCAACCTCACCATCCTCAAGGGACATCTCGACGCCGTGCATCTCTGGCGGCGAGCCTGTCTTTGTGATGTGAATCTTGCGTTGAGCAAGAGCTGCACGCAGAGTGTTTGCCTGCCTCTCCTTTCTTACTTGCGCGCAAGAGACCGCCTCCTCACGCTGCATGCCCGCCTCCATCTCTTTCCGTAGCTCATTGAATTCCGGCGTGTCGGGCGCGTCGCCAGCAGCTACTTGGCCTTCCACGTATTTCCGCAGATGAGCAAATGCTTGCAAGCCTCGATACCGAGCCTTTTCATTGGCTCCGTCGAGCGCCAGGGCCTGTTTGCAGTCGCGTAGAGCGCTGCCGAAATTGCCCAGCCGAAGGTAGGCCAGTGCGCGATTGGAGTAGAGGATGGACGAGGGCTGGGTGTCGATGGCCTTGGTGTAGTAGTTGCGCGCATCTAGCCACCTGCCCTCATGTGCTGCATCATTTCCATGTTCTTTGAAGTTGAGGGCCACTTCCTCCGGAGTCCCTTCATACGCCAGAGCTTGCAATGCCTCCATCTCCACCGAGTCCTCATACTCCTTCATGAAGAACGGCGTCCGATTGAACTCCTTCCAGAGCTCCTCTCCACGCCCATTTCCCGCACCGGCCCCATTGGTCCCAAAACCGGGTTCATTCGCTCCCATTCGTTGTCATGCCTGTGATTGACCACCACCACCATGGTGCTCTCCTTCATTCTCGTGCAAAACAGACAGGGCAAGACGCGCCTGGCCAAGTGGTACGCGCCCTACACAGACCGCGAGAAGCTGCGCCTCAAGGCCGACGTGCACCGCATCATTGCCCCTCGCGATCAAAAGTACCAGAGCAACTTCATTGAGTTCAAAGGCGACCAGCTGCTCGTCTACAGGCGCTACGCGGGGCTCTTTTTTTGCGTATGTGTGGACGCAGGGGACAATGAGTTGGCCTACCTTGAGGCCATTCACCTCTTTGTCGAGGTCTTGGACGCCTTCTTTGGCAATGTGTGCGAGCTGGATCTCGTCTTCAATTTCTACAAGGTCTACGCCATTCTGGACGAGGTCTTCCTAGCCGGTGAGATTGAAGAGACCTCCAAGAAAGTAATCCTGGCCAGACTGGAAGCTCTAGAGCGATTGTGGGACTAAAAGTATATATTGAAAGAAGTTTAAGAGAAGATAACCTCGCCCAGAGCAAGACCTTGGGTCATGAGCATGTCCAGAGACCCTGAAGCCAGCGTGGTCAACACTGGGAATCCAACACCGCCAATGGATGGCGTGCTTGCCTCAAAGCACCCGCCACCGCACGAGCTGGCTGTGACGTAGACAGGGTCCACAGCAGTGCTCACCCACGCAACATACAGCTCTCCGGATGGGGCCGAGAAGGAGGACGGCGTCGTGAACTGCGCCGCACCATTGGCGTTGCTCTTGGTGGTCAACAAAGGCAGAGGCGTGAAGGAGAGTTGCATAGGGCAAGACGTGACGAACTGCTGAGCCAAAGAGTATGCAAACTGAGCCGGAAGCGGCGTGTCAAAGGGGCTTGGAAAGGGCGACATCGCCTGTGAATTGCGCAGGTAGGAGTCGTGGCGAGCCTCGATTGTCAAGATGCTAGTAGCACTAGTGAGAAGGGAAGGGTCATCCATGAGCAGCATGGCGCCGCCAAGGTAGGCTCCAATGCCAACGGTGGTGATCATGTTGGCCAGCTGGCCAAACTGCTGCGGTGTGCCGAATGGGAACATGTACTGGCAGCCGGGCACACCAGACATGCCGTTGGAGGACAAGATACCGGCCAAAGTCACTGCGTGGATGCTCTCCTGGTCTGCAATTAGCTGGACCTCCTCGCGGTAGCCAGAGGGGAATCCTGCCCGCATGTACTCTGCATCGGAGTATTTGGTCGCCCCAAGGGTATACAAGCCGAACTCCAAATTCTCGAGGTAGTTGGCCAGCTGGACGACAGCGACGTCATTTGCCGAGAGGCTTCGCTTGGTTGGGGCTGCAAGAGCGACAGAGAGGAGAGAGATGAAGAGCATGATTGTGGTAGGGTGATGTTGTGTGAGGCAGCGGTTGAGGCCGGTGGAAGGAGCGGATGTGAAATATCGGCGAAATTGGGGAAATCTCGATGACGGCAAAGACGGCAAGTTCCAACATATGCTCTCCTCTGATTGGTGGGGTCTTCCATTTTGGCAATCGGCGGTTGCTGTGGGGATCCCAGATCTGCAACCGGCACCCCACCACAACAGTCTCCGCAAACGATAGCGATAGAATTGATTTGGGATACAGGCAATGGGATTGGCAGGGTCTAGCCTCGTTGGGATGCTGTGACTCGCAGGGCTTGAAACTATACCCCGCTCCTGGTGATCCATGTACCATATACCTTACAACCTAGCTATCCTCCATGCTATGCACTCTAAACATCGCTGTGATAAGGTCAGAAGAGAGTAGCGGTAGTGATCTGCTCTTCATCAACAGCTGCGACATGAAACAAGCGGGGCCTGCGACCCTCCTCATGACACCCCATAGCATGAGAAGTGGCACTCCTCCCGTTGGTCAGTATGCCGCTTTATCCACTATCCTCAGCTCGCCCCGAATGCGAGGGTATTCCAGTCCCTCTGTCGGGACCTTTAATCCCTTCCACGCTCCCGTGCACTGGCGGCAGTATGCCATTCGATAGCAGATAGGCTTGCCCTTTAACGCCTGCCATTTGGTCCTCTTCACCGGGACCATAGTCACCTCTAGCCTATGCTGCTGCCCTCCGTCACACGGCGGAAGGAGATCCTGCAGCTGGCCCATCATACCATCATAGGTTTCCTTCTTCACGGCAAATGCCGGCACTTGCACCTGCTCGTTGATACGCCCTACTTCCGGAGTGATGAACAGAGGGTCCTCGTCCGTACCCTCTGTGATCTGGGCATACGTTGCATTCATTATCGTGCTGTCCATGTTGGCCATAGCCTGGCGGAAGGAGCCTGGGATCTGGCACACGTGATCCTGTAGATCTAGAAGTACAGGTAGGATGTCTTGTGCTATGTGCTACCGTAAAACTACGCGCATCAGAGAAGGAAAAAGAAATACCTCGGTCCATTGCCACCCTAACCACACATCCTACTTGGAAAACAGATCCACACCCCGAGCCCCGCCACATGTACCCATATCCTTCACAACCATCATGGTCGGACACATGAGCGCATACTCGCCATCCTGAAACGGGACCCTCAGACCCTTCCACGACTCTCTGCACAGGCGGCAGTACGCGACCGGGTACGTAGTGCTCTTGCCTTTGAGGATCTCCCACTTGGTCCGCTTCACGCGCGCATCCGTGCGTTCCAGCTCGTGCTGCTTCCCTTTTTCACAGCGCGGAAGGAGCGTCTGCAGCTGGCCCATCATCTTCTCGCACGTCCTGCGATCCACAGCGAAGCGGGGTACCTTCACCATCCTATTCATGTACTGCACTTCAGAATCCACGGCGCACTCGTCTTCTTCGACGCCCTCCGTCATGTTGGCGTACGTCGCCGTCATGATGGCCTTGTCCATGCTTTTCTCCAGCCTTGCTACCTTGGTCCCCATCCTTGCTGTCGATAAGAAATTGGTGGCCGTGGCTGGCGCACGTGATCTCCACACATCTAAATTTGGGATTGCCATCGCTTACCATACCCGCTTTCGGACCTAACCAGACCTAGTTCTGAACGACCCGATCTTCCGACCCGCGACAACTCCCGAAGACGCAAGTCCAATCCGGAAACCGCCAACATCATCAGCAGCAAAGCAAAGTAATTCTGATAAAGGATGTCGCAGCCATCCGTCATCCTTCTCGGCCTCCCTTGGGATCATCCAATTGTTCCCTCGGACAAGAGAGAACATTTACGCAAGACATTGGCCGGCGTAGACACTTCCATGAAGGAGGCTGGGTATGAGTACCGCTTTGTGGGCGTCACTCCGGAAGCAGGCGTCGGTCCACTCATTGAGGAGTTGAAGAGCAATCCAGTAGATGGAATTTGTATTGGCTTTGGAGTACGTGGCTTTCCAGAATCGACGCCCTTCTTTGAGAAGATCATTGCAGCTATTCGCGAACATGCTCCAAAGAGCAAACTCTTCTTCAACACCTCGCCGGATTCTACCGTCGATGCTGCCAAGCGATGGCTGCCATAGTTTCGTATATTTATCCTTTCTTATATACTACACCATGATCTCCCTAGACTCTGACGTAGAACGTACACATTCACATCAGGGAACGCAGTATTTCTATCTCTTCTCTGATTGACTTATTCTTATCCGTGGTTCTGAATGACATGATCATGGACAGGCTCAAGTCGGCCCTGCGCATGTGCATCACGCGGCTGCGGATGACGCAGCAGCGAAACATCGCTCTGGGTAAGCAAGCCCGCCGGGCCATTGCGGGGCTGATTGAGAGCGGACGGATGGAGAGCGCGCGCATCCGCGTCGAAAACATCATCAATGACGACATCCACATCGAGCTGCTCGAGATCTTGGAACTCTACTGCGAGCTGCTCTTGGCGCGCATTGGGTTGTTGGAGGAGCGGGAATGCAATCCTGGTCTGGAAGAGGCCGTCAAGTCGATAATGCATGCGGCTCCCAAAAGCGGCATCAAGGAGCTCAACACAGTGCGGGACATGCTGGCCCAGCGATTTGGGCGCGAATTTGCCGTGGATGCACAGGAGAATGGGATGGGCAAGGTGGCCAAGCGGGTGCTTGCCAAATTGTCGGTGGATCCCCCCTCCCCCACACTTGTCGAACTCTATCTTCGAGAAATTGCTCGCGCCTACGCCCTCCCTTTCCCGGGAGATGGTGTTAAAGAGGAAGAGGAGGAGGCAGAGGAGGAAGCTCCCATCTCTGTGTCCGCGCCAACACCCACCACGGATGACCCGGCTCCCAAGTTGAACACTCAGCCCGGCGAATCACTGGACGACCTGACAAAACGATTCAATGCACTCAAGAAGATATGACGAGTGGGTTTATGTACATTCATCAGCTGCGGTACCATTTCGTGAATTTCTCGGCTGCGTAGCTTGTTGCCTTGACGGGCCCGGCCGTGAGGACGCCCTTGACGGTCTGCATGGCACTCGGCCAGAAGACAGTCGAGCGAATCGCCTTTTGCACGTTCTTCCTCAACGCGGGGTCCGCTGAGATCATTCTCTCCACGTCGCCGCCGGGTGGTCGTTCATCCAATGCGTCAAAGTGAGGCCGGCGGCCGTAGACATTGTAGAGCTTGGACTGGAATTGCGTGGGAAGGCGAGCCACCATGTTACCTCTGCGCACAGGATCCATGTCCTGCTGCATGGCGCTCGCACCCACATCTCCTTTCTCCTTGTAGGTGAGATTCGGCAGCGTGTGCACCAGCGGGGCGTAGAGCCTTCGAAAATGCTCTTCCTGCGCCATCACAATATTCTGCACCTTGTGTGGATTCTCACCCGCAATCTTCATGCGCACGTCGCCCATGTAGGAAAGGCCGGCAATTGTTTCGTAGAGCTGCCGCTCCGAGAAGGTCTCTGGGAGGAGGAGCAAAGCCACCCGCATGGCGGACAGCAGATTGCGCTGGCTGGCCTGTCGGACGGTATGATCGTCGCGCAGAATCTTGACTGGCTTGTGCAGGCGGCCAGCTAGGTAGAGCGTGTCCCATTCTGCGAGGTCGCGGGAGAGCGTGTCGATGTTCACCACGCCATACTTGAGGCGCAAACCATCCATCTCGACGTAGGTATTGAAGTAGACACCTGCGCCGAAGCCATCTTGCACCCGGCTCACCATTCCGCTGCCCAGCTGAGCAAGTGACGAGTAGTGGTCTGCGTGGGAATGCAGATTCAGTGAATGCCAATGCTGGGTGAAGGTCACACCAAAGATCAGATCTACCATGGGCACAGCTCCCTCCTCCTTGCGTCGCTGTGGGAAGACGCCGCTGCCGTAGGCCACCGCATATCGCACCGCCCGAAACTTCCACAGCAGCAGCCGCAGCTTGTCCAGCAGACCGGGCTCAATGGCCATCTGCTGGTTCGAGAAGTCGCCCTCCTTCGCAACGGTCGCATTGCGCCGCACAAACCTCCCTCCGTGGCATCCGTCTCGTGCGAGCCGAGGTCGTCGGAGCATGCATGTGCGTCCTTATCTCGAAAATCGAACATTATCTGATTCTCGTCCAACGTCGTCAAAACAAACAAATGCAGGTCTTCCAGCGGCGCCTGGAGACTTACCGCAAACGCAGGAAATGGCCGCACAAGTCGCCAGAGGCAGAGAGCATGGCGCGGGCAGGCTTCTTCTTCACGCCGAGCGCCAGTGAGCCCGATCTCGTGCAGTGCTTCCTCTGCGACAAACGCCTCGACGGCTGGGATGCGGAGGACGACCCCCTGGTGGAGCACCTGGCGCACTGCCCTGACTGCGGCTTCGCATTGGCGCTAAGCCATGATGCAAAGATGCATCCGAGCATGGAGAAGTACATTGTGGCGCGCGTGCAGACGTTTGCAGACTGGTGGCCCCACGAACACAAGCGTGGATGGGTCCCCAGAGCGAGGACGCTGGCCGAGGCGGGCTTCTACTATGCGCCCTCCGCCTCCTCCGAAGACATGGTCCATTGTGCTTTTTGCGACCTGGGGCTGGATGGCTGGGAGCAGAAGGACGAGCCGATGGAGGAGCATCGTCGGCGCCAGGCGGACTGTATGCTATTTGATGGGGAACCTACTGTCCTTCCGGTAGGGAAGAAGCGCATGAAGCGCGTGCGAGGCGGGAGGATTCAGGAGTTGGTGGAGGGGACTGTGAAGAGCGACAAAAGCGAGGAGAAGAAAAGGCGAGCGTCGGGGATCATGGGGCCGCCGACCAAGCGGCGCATAACACGCAGTTCCATGTCTCGGCAGTCGGTCGTCAGTGAGGATGGCCTGGAGCTGCCCAAGCCCAAGTCGAAACGCAAGTCCAGTCAAAAGGCACGCACATTTTCGTTGCAATCGCCACAGCCGCCCCTCGCTACTCCGGCGGGTCTAGTGCAGACTATCACGGAGGAAGAGGAGCGCTCGCCGAGTCCTAAAAGGAAGGTCCCCGAGGAGGTCCTAGCCCAGCCGGATCACCAGCGCCGGCCAAGCAAGGCAGGTATGCGGCCAGCAACACCTCACAAGACCCCCTCTTTGCCCCGCAGAGGTTCTCTGCCGCGGGCTCTGCCGCTAGTCCAGCCGCAATCGATGCCTCGCGCGCACGCCATGCGTAATCTTCAGAACCTCGCCTCACCGCAGGAGGAGGAGTCCCTCTTTGAGCAGCAGATCCGAGAGTCGACCGTGCAGCTGGTGGGTACGCAAACGCCGTTGCCGACAATCAAGACGCCAGCTCCCACAACCTTCAAGTTCTCCAGCCCGCATAAGCCGAAGCTGCCGCTGCACACGCTGACGGAGGCGGAGAGGGCAATGACGGTGGAGACATGGATGCGGTGGAACACGCGGGGGGAGGCAGAGCGGCTGCAGGCGGAGGGCGAGCGCATTGTTGGCTTGCTGGAGCTGGAGGGCAGGAAGGCACGTGACCTCGTGGAGCGGTTGCTGGTTGCAGGGTAGCGAGCGAGCGAACATTAGGAGAGTTAGAGAACCATCGTCATCGATCATGTCCTTCTCCAACACCAAAACCCCCAGCGACAAGCCCGCAGACCCCTACCGCGAGAAGGTGAGAGCAATATGCAGAGCGAAAGGCTAAGAAAGAACCTCGACACCGAGACTCCATTGGCCAATCGAATCGAGGATGCCATGGCCTTTATGAATTCGGTCAAGGTAGGCATGATGTGTACGCGGAATGGGCGCAGCCAGCTTGTCAGCCGGGCAATGGCTCTCGCCGCCACCAGCCAAGGCGTGGACCTGCTCTTCCACACCAACACCGAGACCGGTAAGACAGACGAGCTGGCCCAGGAGCCACATGTCAATATCGCCTTCTACCAGCCCTCTAGCGGCGAGTGGGCCAGTGTGAGCGGGACAGCCAGGATCTCAACCGACCGCGAGCTCGTGCACAAGCATTATAATGTGGCCTTGAGGACCTGGATGGGCGATTTGGGCGATGGCAAGCACGATGGCGGCAAAGATGACCCGGTATGTTGTGTCTTTATGAGAGAGCTAACGCAAGCGAATTGGCGTGATTGTGGTGCACACAGAGACCATTTCGCATGCAGCCAGCGTGCATACGCAGGTGAGTAAGGCGTACGAAATCGCCAAGGGCATCGTGGTGGGCAATGCGCCCAGCGTGAACAAGCTGCGTGAGGTTTCACAGGAGGAGATCCAGCAATACCGGGCCATGCATTAGCATTCTTTATCTTATCCTCTTCTTTTCTGACGATTCTCTCGTTCTCCTCCTCTTCTTGCTCCTGCATCCCATCTCTTGGTGTGGTCCTCCCTCTCGTGGTACGTACGTCACTCTGGCGTACAGTCTGGTCGGAAGATAGTTAGGCACACGACACCATGACACAAGCAACAGCGTCCGGCCGATACGAGGGCATCCTCCACCAAGACATCCTGAGCGAGGGTGACGAGAGACTCCCCTCATCGTATGGCACCGCAGACGCCCCCAGCGGCCTCAATGCCGGCCGCACAAATCCCTTTGTTGAACTGACCTCCCCGGCTGCTGCTCCGAGTGGGTTGAGTGGCATTGGGACTAGCAACGCTGGCTCCAATGCCTCGAGAGGTTTTGGCACTGGCTCTGGGGCTAGCAACTCTGGCTCCAATGCCTCGAAAGGTTCTGGCACGGGCACTGGCGTCCCCTCTGCACGCTACCACACGCTGCTCTACGACCTCCTCACCTGGCAGAACCCTCGAGCGAGCGCCGTCAGCCTGGCTGTGCTTGTCCTCCCGATCCTGGTGGGCCGCTTTGTCAATGTCTTGCGCTTCGTGCTGCTTGGAACATGGACCCTGCTCTCCATCTCGATGAGCATCGAATTCGGCGGGCGCAAGATCCTGGGGCAAGGTGATGGCACGGCCAAAGGGCTACGACCACGAAAGTACTACACCGTCACGAAGGACATGATTGATCCATATTTTGAAGAGTTCCACAACCTGCTCAACTTTGGCCTTGTCGAGTTCCAGCGGATCCTCTTTGTCGAGAGTCCAAAGGTCACCTTTGGCGCTGTCTGCTGCTCTCTGCTGGCCTATGAAATGGTCAAGGTCCTGCCCGCATGGGCGCTCGCCGCTCTGTCCATTTCAATGGCCTATGCTCTCCCTCCCCTCTACCTGCAGTACCAGGAGCCAATCGATGCCCAGTTGACACGCGCACAGACGATGGCGGATGAGAACTTGGGGTATGCCAAGGAGCTGGCCAGCAAGCATGCGGGCGACGTGGTGGACAGGGCAACGCAGTACTTTCAAAAGTCAAAAGAGAGCACTCGCACCGGCCTTGGCTTGTCGCCTGCCGGTGAGAATGTCGGTGAGGGGGGAGCTGCCACGAGCACAGACCCCATGCTTGAGCCCGCTGCTGCCGTGGAGCCCATGGCCCAGCGCGGAAGCATGCCGCCGGTCTACTCCACCACACGCGTGGACCTTACCTCCCTCCCGGAGGTCCCCAAGGCCCAGCCAGAGATCGGAAGCCGTCCGATGGATATTCGCGACTTGGACGCCGAGCTTGATGCCGCGCGCACAAAGGCAAGCATCCTGGAGTGAGCGGGGAAAGCGAAGCATGATTACCCATTACTACTATTGAATCAAGTATGGCTATATTCCAATTATGTTTGCCCTAGGTCCTACGTATGCAACTCTCGCGCGCCAGTTGCATCTCCATAAGCCCCTCCGGCCCAAGATGATTCTTTTGCCATCCAATCTCATGCAATGCCGTCTTCCCATCCCACTGTCATTAGCACTCGCTCGCGCAGCATGGAAGACTCACCATCCATCGTCGGCCGTTGCAGGCAAAGTGTCCGCCCATGGAGATCCCAGGCACCCAGCCGCGCGACTGGCCGGTACTGAGCAGCTGCAGGGAGCGTGTGGCCTGTAGCAGCCGCAGCAAATCCGAGCGCTCGCATTCCGAGATGAGGATCTCAGAGGGAAGCGGCGGCGGGGCCAGGTCGGGTGGGTGATGCTGCTCCTCCTCCTCCTTCTCCTCGCCCTCCTGCACCACACGCACACTGCGTCGTTGGTGCTTGTGTAGACGCACCTCCAAGGTCCCATACCCAGGACTCCCTGGTCGCAAACACTCCGTGGGAAACGAGGCGCCAAAAAGCGGTGTCAGCGCCTCGCGGATAGGGAAGCACACGCGACGAGCCAGCACCAGTGCGATCTCATGCGCCACCCACGTCCCTATCATCAGCCCGTCTCCCCCTGAATTTCGCCACTCACCTTGGATCTTGAGCACGCCGCCTTTGATGCGTCGCACAGCGGCATGCAGACCCGGATTGCTGTCGAGGAAGCGCACCACGTTGGCTTTCTGCAGACCAACCGCTTTGCAGAGACCGGTAAGGTGCACCATGCCGGTGCGGTAATCCCACAAGATCGTCTGTCCGCACACGTTCATCTCATTCACGGAGAGGTATCCGCGCGCATCGTTGCTGGTGGCATAGCGTCGACGCCAGACCCGCATGCGGCGCACGCGGCTGTTCTCATTGTCGGTCGGCTGCAACACGTTCCTGCTGCCCTCGTCGTCCATCCCTGAGGCTACGTGGCGTGTGGCGGGAGGGGTTGGCGGGCGGGCCAGAGACCGGTGTCAAAAGCTCGTCAAACGTCATCTTGCCTCTCATTCGCTCCTTTTGCATGGCAAGGAAACAAGACGAAACAAAGAGAGGAGGAAAATTAAAGCGGCAGATAATGACACAAAGGAAGCGCGCAAGTAGAATTTCATGGTTTCATTCGTGTGGCGTTCATGTTTCGTCTTTCGCTCGATGTTGCCACGACATTTTCCCGGGGGCCAAACTCTACTTTCAGCAACAGATTAATACGTGCAGTACACCTACACCTAATCACTAAACCCCTCAGACTCCAGCTCAGCCTCGGACGCAGACTCATACTCGTCCTCCTCAGAATCGTCCTCCTCAAGATCTGCGTATTTTTTCGTAGGAGCCCGAGATCTCGCTGGGCGCTCTTTTAGTGCAACGCCATTGTCAATACATGGCTTGAGCCCCTTTGCTGCAGATCCGACTGCCTTCTTCGCTTTTGGCGCCGGCTTGGCTGGCGAGGATTCTGTCGACGATATGACTGAAAACATTGTTGTGCTCTTCGGCTTTGTCTGAAATAATGGCTTGTCGTTGGACTCTCCGATGCCCTTGGCAAGCTGTGCCCAGTCACCCATATCCAAGGCAGGATCTGTAGTCTTCACAGGCTTTTGTGGCACGGTTTCTCGCACTTGGGGATCACCATATGCTGTCACTTGAGACTCTGGATCCTTCTTGATCGCCTTGGCCCGTGGCTTGGACTCAACCTTTGCCTTTGCCTTTGCCGGCTCGGCGGTTGCAAGACTCAACGTGGTCTGCTTAGTGTTGGAAGTCTTCTTTGGCTTCTTGGGCGAGTATTCATCGTCCACAGATTGATCCTCGTCATCAGAGTTCTTGACTCTCCGCTTTGTGACCGCCTTTCCGCCTCGTTTTCCACCAAGCACGTTTGACTTCTTCTTTCCCGGGACTGCAGCAGCTCCTTCCAACCTCTTCTTTTCAGATGAGTGCCACTCCTCAACAAAAGCATCAAGATCAATGCTCCACATATCTTTGGGTGAAAGTTTCAACAATTCATTGAGTTCGTCTTCTTTCGCGGCTTTCTGCTGAAGTAGTTTGTCTACTTTCTCCTTTGTCAGTGACCAGATGGCCATCTATAATTAAGCATGAGACAGCCACGAACACTTACGCCTAGAAGGTAGTCATAATCTGAGGTTGCTGCAGACTCTATGCCTGCCGCTTCTTCGTCTTCCTCAGTGGGGTCGAACGAATCTCTCGCTATCTTTACCTTTGACACCGGTTTGAACTTCTTTTCCTTCAGCTCTTTTACCAACTCAACGCGCTTGCGATTCGAAACAACAAGCTCTCGATCAATAATCATTTTGACGAATCTGGCTTGGTTGGAAAGCTTTTCAAGTTGTTGCGTCAAGTCATTCGCCATGTAAGTCTTGCGGCGGTGATAGTAGTCCAAACGCACGTGGAAAAAGTCCTGAAGAATGTCCTGTGGATTACTGTACCTCTTGATACGTCCTTCAGGGTCAAATGCGACCATATTCGTTGTACTCAGAGATGAGACCAATCTGAATCGATTTTCCAAGCCTTCCGAGAGTATTGCCGGCATTACCTTAGGATTCACCGTGATCACGAAATGAACATTATTCGTCTCATGAAACTCTTCGAAATTCGTTATCCAGGGTTGCATCTTTTCGGAGGGAGTGGAAGCAGCATCTAGGTATTCTTTTGTGTCGAGAATCCATTTCCGTACCGGGAGTTCGGTAATCTCAACCTGGTCATCATCAATTTGCGTGATTTTCCCCGAAATCTTATACTTACCATCACCTTGATGAGCGGTCTCGCCGGTAAAGCCACGAAACCAGGGATGCATAACTTCAGGTTCTTCACCTCGCATTAGCCGACGGAGATTCTCGACAATTTCTAGAGGATGGTAACATGGAATGGAAGTACTCCAACCTGTACCTATTCCATCGGCACCATTCACAAGAACCATGGGCAAAATGGGAGTAAACCATTCTGGTTCAATAGCTTTGCCATCATCATCTAAATACTTGAGCAGTGCATCGTCGGCAGCCGGAAATACTCTTCGAGCCAGTGGTGACAGTTCTGTATAAATGTAACGAGCAGAAGCAGCATCTTTCCCTCCTTTATCACGGGTGCCAAACTGCCCGTTGGGCATCAGCAGATTGATGTTATTGCTCCCCACATAATTCTGTGCCATCCCAACAATCGTTGAAGCCAAACTTTGCTCTCCGTGATGATATGCAGTTTGTTCTGAAACGTAGCCACTCAATGACTGCACTTTAATTTCTGCCCGAAGATTTCTCTTGAAGCATGCATAGAGGACTTTCCGCTGCCCAGGTTTGAAACCATCGACCACCGAAGGAATTGACCGGATATTATCCGCCATGCTGAACAGAATTAGCTCCTGGTTTATAAAGTCGGAGATTTTGATTTTGTCAACAGAATGATCCATAAATGTGCCAGGCCGGAACAACCGTAGCCATTCCTTCCGATCATCTGCCTTCTTCTTTGAGAATGCCATGTCGATTAGCGCTGGATCACCTTCTTGAATAGAATGGAATTTCTTCAAATGCTTATCGAGGTCGCTAAAATATTTCTTTGCATCCGCGTCCGAACTGGTACCCAGACCCTTGAAATTAGCAAACACTCTCGAGCTTAAATACCTTGTAATACTTCACACTCCATCCTGCAATATTTGGACATTCACGGACCCACTGTTCGTACTCAGGGAGAGTGAAGAAGGAAACGTCTTCTGATTTGTTGCTTCTTTTCGTGCACTTTACAATAGGTGTAATAAATTCAATCAGAAAGCCGGGAATGTGCAATAAACTCGGGAAATGTGCTTCCAAGAAGTTTATAATTAATCCCTTGATGTGAGATCCGTCGTAGTCTTGATCTGTCATGATCATCAAATGTCCGTAACGTAACTCTTTCGCGTCGCTGTAAGTCTTTTTGTGTTGCAGTCCAAGTATCTTTTTGATCGAACTAATCTCAGTATTTTTCAAGACCGCTTCATGGGTTGCATCTCGAACATTCAACAACTTTCCACGAAGAGGAAATACCCCAAAATGCTCACGGCCGACAACACTCATACCTGCCACAGCAAGAGACTTTGCAGAATCACCTTCTGTAAGAATAAGTGTGCACATGTGGCCATCTCTTGTACCGGCCTTGCTGGCGTCCTCCAGCTTCACCATACCAGTAATCCGGGATCGTTTACCACCTGCATCAGCGCGTTTCATCGCTTGATCAGCTTTGACACGAGCAAAATCAAGAATGCTTTCCAACACCCCACTGTTCATTACTTTTTTGGTAAAGGAATCTGGAATTGGGCATTTGCTCCCAAATTGACTCGGTTTGGTTGTCAGGGTCTCTTTTGTCTGAGAACTAAACGCTGGATTCTCAATGAGACAGTTGACAAATAGAAAGAATTGATTTTTGATTTGGTTAGGTTTGACAGGAGCTGCTTTGTTTTTCTTTTTGACTTGCTCGCCTAATTTGACAACAAGCTGATCTGCAACACTATTCACATGAGTACCTCCACTTGTCGTAGCAATAGAATTCACAAACGATACTTGATTGAATCCTCCATCAGACAAAGAAAAGGCGATCTCCCAGCGATCATTAATCTTTTCATAGATGATGGTGGGTTTGGATTCGGATTCAACGGTCCCACTCTCACGTGCAATCGCGTTCGCATACATTTCGACATAGTGCTTGAAATTCCTGATTTTAATGCGTTCTCCGTTCAAGTAAACTTTAACATCGTGTGAACAGCCAGCCATATCATATACTCGCCGTTTCAATATGGATTCAAAATCATCATCCATTTTATCCATGCCAAATTTACTGAGATCAGGAGTGAAAGATATTCGAGTGTATTCCTCATTCCTCGGGTTTTCGGTGATCTTTGGTGGCTTCATCTTACTCATATTATTCGTCCACACTTGCTTATATTTCTTCTGTCTATCCTTATCAGCCGTTTCAAGGACAAATTCAGTTGAGAATATATTGCAAAGTTTAGATCCGTACCCATTTCTTCCACCAGTTACCTTTTTCTGATCGTCATCGTAATTACTAGAGGTCAAAAGATGCCCAAAAATAAGCTCTGGGATGTAGATCTTCTCCTTGTCGTGATGCTCGATTGGGATTCCTCTACCGTTGTTATATACGGTAATCAGGTTATTTTCACGATCGATAGTGACCTTTAGCGTGTCCATATTTGGATCTCGTTGTTTGTTGTCTGCAGCATTCACGAGAATCTCGTCAAAAATCTTATAAAGCCCAGGGACGTAGGTGACTGGCTTATACTGCATTTGGCTTGTTTCACTGTCAAATACCCACATAGAAACTTTGGTGGGTTCAATGCTGCCCACATATGTATCAGGTCGTTTTAAGATATGTTCAAGTTGGGTGAGTTTTTGGTACGTATCAGTCGCTGATTTCCCACCTTGAGTTTTTTTGCCGCTGTCCGCAAGTTCCTCAAGCATCTCATTCTCAACCGTTGCCAAAGGCTTTGATGTCAGTTTCGATGTTTTCTTTTTGGGAGGAGGCGAATTTACATCGAAGGAGGTGTCAGCTCCCATTGATTGGTCTGGACTCGCAATCGTATCTGAGAAGTCGTCGATCTCGATTGCTGTAGCCTTCCTCTTGGCAGTTACCTTTTTAGCAGCGGCTTTTTTGGTGGTTGCGTTTTTCTGCCCGTTCCCACTGCTGGGAGGCGTATAATTTTCCGCATCAGAGTCGAAGAGGGAAGAACCCGCCATGGGGGCTTTTACTGCGCGTGCACTGGCGGTATTTGATGAGAATTCTCGCCGGATGGTTGATGAGCTACGTGGTGTCGAGGAAGGAAACAAACAAGGGTCTGGCGCCCGATATTCAGCAACCGCGGCAACCAACACCAAAATTCGCGTTCGCCAAAAGATTGCGCTGCGGATTCTGGGGGTGTAGCATGTCAGCATGTCGGGAGTGCTTGGATCATCTGCAGCATCCCAGCGACATCAGTATCGTGTCGAAATCCAACAAATGTGTTTTGTTAGCGGCGAAACAGCAGAACCGTTGCAAGAGACCACGGAACTTATCGAAGATATAGTAAGAGGGCAGGTGATCGAGATGCTGGTGGCGGCAAATGCATTGGCTAGCAAGCGAGCTTCAAAGACCATTTCTGCAGAAGACTTGATGTTTCTTATAAGGCACGATCGAGCCAAAGTCAGCCGATTACGTCTGTATCTCGGTTGGAAAGATGTCCGAAAGAACGCTAAAGACCAAGGGGAGGGGGCAGCAGATGGCACAGAGCTCTTGGATGACGCAGTGGCAGGAGAGGCGGCCAAGGTGAAGCATAAAAGAGCAAAGTTAGGTCTTCCATGGGAGGTCAGCCAGATGTTCTCAGAAAAGGTTCCCGAGAAGGAAGACGATGAGGACGAAGAAGAGATGGAAGCTAATCAAGCCACATTACAAAGACTCAAAAATGCGGATGAAAGGACGAGGGCCATGACGAAAGAGGAGTACGTCCATTGGAGCGAATGTCGGCAAGCATCATTCACTTATAAGAAGGCGAAGCGGTTTAGAGAGTGGGCAAATGTCGCTTCGTTGACGGATTCTCGCCCTAACGATGAAATCATTGACATCCTTGGATTTTTAACATTTGAAATTGTCGCTACGATTACTGAAGAAAGCCTGAAGGTGAAAGCAAACGAGCGCGGCCCTCAGATTATTCCGGGCAGTATTGGTGCTAAAAAGAGAAAGAACGGATGCGACCTGTTCCAGACTTCTGAGACAAGTGTAACCCCTCTTAAAGCGCGTCATATTGCAGAAGCCTTTCGACGCATGCAAGTTCCCAAAGACCGTTGCCGTGTAATGCGCAATTTTCGAGGTGGTCTTCTGCGTACCCGACTGCAGTTGATCTAACCATAGCTGCCTATTGCAGCCATGCTTGTATCATATAATCAGTATCGAAAATGCCTCTATGTTTTGGTAGTTCCAAAGCCAGAGAAACCCATTGCCAGTGTCATGTGAGTGGTTTCGTCATCACCTTCAGGTTGACATGCTCCTCCGCCGGCTCTTTTTGCACGTTTGCGATCTTTCTTGTTTTTCCGCTCTTCGTCGATGATCCTTCGACGTTCCTGCAACCGCTGCTCTATATCGTACTCCTCCTCTTGTTTGCTTTGTCGCTTTTTTTCTTTCAACCAAGCCAATCTCGCTCTTACTTGCTCCAAGGTTGCTTTCTCAACGTGAACTGATAAACCTACAGCTCTGGTATGCTGCTTGCTGTTAAGATGGTCCACATAGCTGAGATTGTCTTTATAAGTAAGGTCACAATACTCGCAGTAGAAGCCAACACCCTTTCCCTGCTTTCCAATGGCTGCGGCGGCCGGGACAACAACAAGTTTATTGAGATTCTCTTCAAAATTCAACTTATCCCGACGAGCTTCCTTCATCTTTACGTCCGGGGGTGTAGTCTCACGCTTCACAAAGCCCATCTTCTTGTCATATCGCTCCTTTGCTTCCACTTTTTCATGAAGAGCCCTTTCGGCTGCCTTAGCGGAGTACTCATCCTTGTCCCAAGTGCGCCGAAAACTTGATTCACCTTTTGTCCCGTATACTCCTCGACTCATTGTGGTGCATAATTTGTAGCTTCAATTCACGACATCGTTAGATCGCCAACACGTTGAAGTATTTCATTTGGACCGAGTAGTAACTCATCGGTCAGATCAACGGGTGTGACGAATGAAGGCTTATGAACTCTTCTTCGTACTACACGGATGAAGTCTGTCTTCACTTACAGGCAACTCCATGCCCTAAAGAAATACGGTAGGAAACATAGCGTGACCCCGTTAATCAAAGGTGAAACACCGCTCTCTGTAACCGCACATTTAGACTTGGATGCTTTCTATAGTCAAGTCGAACAGGTCAGACTGGAACTGCCGGATGACGCACCATTGGCAGTACAACAGTGGCAAGGGCTAATAGCAATAAATTACCCGGCCCGAGCTTTTGGCATAACCAGGCATGAGAACGTCGATGAAGCAAAGAAAAAATGTCCCCATCTGAATCTTCAGCATGTTCCCACGTGGAAGGAGGGCGACACTGAATGGCATTATCACGAAACCCCGTCGGTGGCAACCCACAAAGTCTCATTGGATCCTTACAGGCGTCAATCTAGGAAAATCATCGAAATTCTTCGCTCCAAGTTCGACAAGGTAGAAAAGGCTAGCGTTGACGAGAGTTTTATTGACTTGTCGAAAAGTATATACGAAATAGTGATGCAACGCTATCCAGAGCTTCAAATGCCCCCACCCTATGACGACCCATTGGAAAAGCTACCTATGCCAAGTGGGGCTGCCACTTGGCTCGGCACTCTCATTCCTTTGGGAGAAGGAGAAAACGAGGAGGACGTTGCTGATTGGGATGACATAGCTCTCAGTATTGGTGCTGAGCTTCTCAATGAAATGCGACAGAAATTAAGGCAAGAGCTGGGTTTCACTTGTTCCGCAGGCATTGCACACAACAAAATGCTTTCCAAGCTTGGATCGGCCTATAAAAAGCCCAACAATCAAACTATTCTTCGCAATAGAGCGGTATTGGATTTTATGAAAACGTACAAATTCACCAAAATAAGGAACCTCGGAGGTAAACTGGGGGATCAAGTATGCGCAGTGTATGATACTGACCAAGTATCAGACTTGTTGACTCACTCGTTGGACGATTTAAAATGGAAATTAGGTGACGAGACAGGTATTTGGGTATACAACATCATCCGTGGGCGTGATAATTCTGAAGTGAATGCTCGCACGACTATCAAAAGCATGCTGTCTGCGAAAAGTTTCCGACCGAGTATCAACTCTTTCGAGGTTGCTGAAAGATGGTTGAAAGTGTTCGCGGCTGACATAGTCTCTCGCATGTCGGAACTGCCTGACGTGAACCGACCGAAAGCTGTGACATTGCACCACAGACATGGATCAAGCGCTAAATCAAAACAGGCTCCTATTCCAGCAGTCAAGACTTTAGATATAACAGTTATCTCTAATATTGCGAAAACGCTGCTCAGAAGTATAGAAGGTGAGGGCGAGGCGTGGCCATGCCATAATCTTTCGCTTGCGGTGGGTGGCTTTGAGGAGAAAGAGAGTGGGGTACAAGGTATTAAAGCTTTTTTCCAGCAACCTATGACCGTTCCTTTACAAGGAGAATCTTCAGTCATGGAGCCTGACGAGGATCTATCTGGAGATGTCTTGGAGGAGATTCATGACGACTTATTGCCGAATTTCAAGAAACCGAGGTTGTCGATGAAAAGCATTGAGAATGGCATCGAGGATAAAATCATTGACAAAGCTTCTACGTCCACTACATGTGAAAAATGCGGGAGAAGCATTGAAGCTGGCGAGGAAGAAGAACATGATGATTTTCACATGGCCATGAGCCTGAGTGATTCTATCAATAAATCCTCCACCCCATCGAGACCAACGCAATCGACCGGCTTCCACAAAACCAGCAACGAAAAACACCAGAAGGCCAATGGGAGGCTAGAGAAGGGCCAGAAGAGATTGAACATGTAAATAAATTGTAAGAGTACCATCATGAGGTTGTTTCGTAAAGATCGTTGTGTCACAAGCTAAACTCATTTCCAAGGTAGATGAATGAAATTTTGAGATATCACCAATATGAGTGCCAAAAAGCAATACTCGACTGCCAGTAGCAGGTAACTTGGAAGAGAAGGAATACCTAACACTAGTCGAGCAGCTTCGAGAGCTTCACCTGGAAATCGAGCAGAGCTAAGTTTTGTGAATCCCTTTGCTTCCAGTACTACTTCCTCTCCTGATTCGAAATCGCAGACTGAGACAGACAATGACGAGTTCTCAGACCCCTCAGTTATCATCATCTTCAAAAACTTCAATAAGAGGGATGCTACCACTAGAGTCAAAGCATTGAATGATTTTATACCCATACTCGAGACACAGAAACAAGTCGAAGATGCGGTCCTTCATGCTTGGGTCATTGCTTATGGGAGACTGAGCTCTGATGTTTCGAGACGAATACGTATTCTCGCACAGGACATACAAGGACGACTCTGCAAAAGTGCAGGAAAGCGGGTCGCAATCTACATGAAACAGATGATTGGACCCTTTCTGATATCTCTTTATGACGTCGATCGGGCTGTACGAACTCATGCCCAGCAAGCTTTTGATGCGATTTTTACCACACAGGAAAAGCGCTCGCAAGCTTGGCAGGTATACCATGAACAGGTTCTGGAATACTTATTAGACATAATTTTCCGCAAAACACCAGAAACTTTCAGTGAGTTAGGTGATTAGTGACACTAATTCAGGCGACTTACGTTTCACAAGTAAGGACGATGCTCTTGCAAAATACGAGCGCACTATCACAGCAAGCCTATATGTCATTGATCACCTAGTGCAAGAAGAAATTGTCGACAAAGACACCGAAATATTGAATGACTTACTTTCCACTGATCGTGGCAAATCGCTCGGCAACTCCAACGATCTTGCACTGCAGCGCGCGTACTTGCAGTATTTGAATTCTGTCGTCACTAAAAGGCTACTTGGAAATCACCTTTCATGGATTTGGTCGAACATAATAATAGCGCGCGTTGAATCAAAAACCTTACCGGTCAACATGCCGCTGCTGAAAATATGGAACGACATATCCACCGGTATGCGATTTTTATTCCTGGCTTATATCTAAGAATATCCTGAAATATGGAACGAGGGATCTATAGAGCAGAACGTGGAGGTCTTGACTACAATGGCTAAAAGAGTGGTAATCTCTACGCCAGACGATATCAGTCTGACGCTCAATTTATTCCAGAGTATGCCAATCGAATCACTGCATTCTGTCTCCAAGTCTGCCGGTAAAGTTTGCTCAGCTTTGGCCAAGAATACTAGTCTCAAATTCAAGCCAAACATACACGCACAAATGCTCTTTGCACTCTGCAACCTTTTCGCCGCAAACGGGGCAGAAGCAATCAATATTTCCGAGATCCTAGATTCTTTATTCACGTCCTACATCTCCAATAGCTCAGAGTCGAATAGGCTCGTGAGTAGGGAAACTCTAGTTGTAAAACTTTCCGCGTTCGCCCTTACGAATGAAGACATCATACGATTCGTGGTTCAGAAAGCAGATGGTTTGGTGCAGAATCGGGATGAAACACCGTCACTAGTCCGATTCTTAAAGATCGTTGGTGACTTAAATGAAGCTGTCCCAGAGGACTCTCCAATCGCAAGTTTCTTACGAAGTGTGATATCCGGAAGATTGCAAAAGCTGCTATCCCAACTCAATCCATCCAAAGAGCCGATTGATGTGCCGTCAGCTGCTAAGTTCTCGACAGCCATCGAGAGCTACCCTAAAGCTCTCATGTTTCCTGAGATAACGGCGCATGCGTCAGGAGTGATTCAATTACTGATAAATGATATTCCAACAGGTTCTTTCGAGCTTCTTCAACCCTTGGTGGCGGCATCTTGCCAATATTTTGAAGATGCAGATTTACGTAATTCAATTTGGCATCAATTTATCAGTCGCGCCTTGGATGACAAGGAGACTAATTTGCTAGATCTTTGTCAAGTCGGATCAATTTTGGCTCCAGGAAGAGTAGATATTGATGAAAATCTGGAATCATTCTTGCAAAAGGGTCTCTTGGATTCTTCAAATCCTTTGAGGGATGACGTTTTATCCCATGTGTTCAATATCCCAATTGGAATTGTCCTCTCAAAGCAATCTTTTATATACCTGTTGCTGAAGACTCTGCAGCGTCGCTATATGAACGAGTATCTTGTGGCCAACATTCTTCGGAATCATGCAGATTTACAATCCTCTTTTTTCCACTCACCTTTATTTGTACAACACTCCTTACTGCTTTTCGAAAACAATGATACTTTAATATTGCCGTTACTCCATCAACATATTGTTGGACTCTCCGATACAGTATTTGTGAAATTGATCATAGCCCGACTTTACCAAAGTCTACTTGATGATGACCAAACTTATAACCACATAAATATGCTGGCTGCGGCAATAATAGATCTTGCAAAGGACTGTCAGCCTTCAATATGCTCGAAACTTCTTTCGGAAATTCTTCCGGACGAGGAATTGTGGTCTCGACACCAAACGGCTTTCCTGAGTGGTAGAATCAACCCTGACATCTCACTCGTTAATAGCATTGGACTAGGCTGCTTACTACTTGAACCATCTAATACAATCGAAAATGATGAGACTACAGAACAGACGTCTTTGTCAGTCTACTTTGTGTTAAATATATTCAGCCTGCGAATTCTCGAAAGCGGTATAGAGTTAGACCTATTTGGAACTGCCACAGCTCTCCGTCATCTTTTGTTGTGCCTAGAGATATCCAAAGATCGACTTGTGATCAAGGCATCGTCTAATTTATGGCAAGGAGACGAATTTGATGCCCGTGCCAGTGAATTTGATGATCGTTTGAGGTTGTTGTTATCAGCAAGGGCTGCTAAGACGGAAAAAATTAATATTATTGAACTACTCAAACTCCCACTGAATCACGTTGATACTGTTTTTGGAATTCTTCTACGAATGTTTTGGGCTTCGTCAAATAAGATTGACAAGGGGAGCTTCTACACAGCAAGGGGCATGTTGTTGCTTCTGAACATTATCATTAGTGTTGACGAGAGCAAACTGACGAGAGATCAGTTGACTACTGTATTTAAGGAGAGTCAACAATCTGAATGTTCGAGGAGTTATAAAAGCAAGGCTAAATTCAGACTACTTTCTCGAAATAAGCATATTCCACGCATTGCTCCAGTATCCTCCGGACGAGAAATTTTTATTGAGACTTGAAAATGAGCTGTCCAGCGAATTTATTGGTGTCACATTACTTGGGAGCCAGAAAGGTTGGTTTTTTGAAGTCATTGCTGATTGTAGAATTTGCGAATATGATTTTACTGCAGGATGTGTTGCAAGGTGATCCTTCGAATGGCAAATCCCTTCCACACTCCAGAATTGCGTTTCTTTTTCGCAGTATTTGGAAGTGGTTTGATGGCGAGCTACAGTCTTCCGAAAATTTTAGGAGCATTGTGACCTGTGTGAT
>JAABUO010001065.1_pt1 | contig 38854 bp, 32 predicted proteins | sample 5559291 | NCBI WGS metagenome assembly JAABUO01 (sample SAMN10711878, study PRJNA513372) | rock metagenome | isolation source: Antarctica rocks | place: Antarctica: Victoria Land, Finger Mt sud
GGCTGCATCCGGTCTTTGTCACCTTTACAGGAGGCAGCCGCATCGTCGCGTCTGCCCTTGCCGCAACAGCGGACGCAGTCTTCGTCACCGGGATCACCTACTCGTCTGACCTGCCCGTCACCTCAAATGGGGTGCAGCAGACACCCGCACCAAGAAGCGCGCAGAGCGGCTTTGTGGAGCGCTTCTCAACGGACGGTATGACGCTCGAATACGCGACCTATCTGACCGGAGCGCTGGGCAGCACCACGCCCACAGCAATAGCCGCAGATGTCGCCGACAATGCCTACGTAGCGGGATCGACTACGGCCTCGGGCTTTCCGACCGTTGCCGCGCTGGTCCCGAACATCCTAGGCAATCCTTCAGGTTTCCTGACCAAACTGACTCCATTGGGAGACGGATACAGCTTTTCTACCTTTGTTCCCGGTGCAGGTCTCACCTCCGTCGCACTGGATGCAAGCGGAAAGACACTGCTGGCCAGCGGTTCGGTCTCGCTGGGCCAGTTCCCGGTCGACACGAACACGATGCCGCTCGGTCCCGGCACATACCAGGTCTTGCTGAAGTTGCCGCTCGACGGCAGCACTGTGCTGAGTGGAACCCTAATTGCGCCGGGAACACAATCCTACTTGGCCGCCGCAGGCAATGGAGCAGTGTGGGTGGATGGTACGTTGTCTGCGCCTTTGCTGCCCATTCCGGCCTTGTCCGGCGTTGGAACTGGTTTCGCGGTCAGAGTCAACGCGTCTGGCACGATCGATCAGACCGCCCGCTTTGGCGGCGTGGCCAACGGCAATCCCTCCTTCGCCAGTCTGCCGCTCAACCTGTCCGCGCTTGCGGTGGACTCAATGGGGCAAGCAATCGTGGGCGGATCGGCCCAGCCGACTGCCAGTTCCGCGCTGCTGGCGACCGAAACGTATGACCTGGCACTGCGCAACGCGGCCACTGCGGCTCTGCCGTCCGCTCTCAGCGACGCCAAATTGCAGTCGAACACCTGCAATGGCAGCCTGTGCGCGGGTTCGGCTGCTTATCTGGCCAAGCTCAACCCCGCCGTTTCAGCACCGGCGTTGAGTTTTTCAGTCGACGCAGCGCCCCGCATCGTGCTGCGGAACCTGGGTTCGGCTGCGGCCTCCGGGCTGGTTCTGGCCGCGAGCTCTGCGTCCCTGACAAGTGATTGCAGATCAACCCTGGCCCCCGGCGCAGGCTGCAACCTGCTCCTCAACGGCGTCAGCGGTGCGGCAGGAAGCGTGAGCGCTTCAGCCTCGAACAGTTTAACCGAGACGGCCCCGTATGCCGCATTCACAGCTCCGGCAGACACGCTCGTCGTCACACCCAAAGAGATGGACTTCGGCATTCAAAGCGCCGCCAGCCCAGCCGTCAGCCAACCCCTTACCCTTACCGTCACCAACCTGGGTCCGGCGAGCAAGACGTTTACCTCCGCGGTGGATAGCTCAACTCCTGCCACGTCGCCCTTCACAGAGTCCTCCAGCGACTGCGCATCGGCTGGGAGCGCGGGCACAAAGATTCTGGGTGCCAACGGCACCTTTCACATCATCATCAACTTCGACGCGAGCGCCGTAACGACCCGCGATGGATCGCTGCAATCGGCGTGGTTGATCGGCACGCAGGATATTTTGTTGACGGTGACCAGCCAGGCCGCGGCACTCAGCGTCTCCTCTACCAAGGTCGACTTCGGCACGCAGATCGCCCATGGTCTACGTCTGCCACGTTACCTGTACCTGTCAAACAACTCTTCCTCTGCCGTCGCGCATGCCCAGCTTGCAATGGCTCCCGGATCGCCTTTCACCGTGCAGGATGAATGTCCCTCCACGCTTCAACCGCACAGCGTCTGCCGCATCCGGCTCGACTATCTGGCGGCCCAGCAGACCTCGACCGACTCAACAACCCTGACGCTCGACGATGGCATCAGCGTGCTGGTGACCGGCGAGACGGTGCCTGCGCAGTCTGTGACCGGAACCGCCGCGAATCCAAACCTCAGCGTCACTCCATCCAGTGTCACCTTCGCGGGATCGACCGTAGTCACGGCGGTGTCTACGTCGTACCAGACGGTCACGCTCAGCAATACCGGCCCGGCGGCATTTTCGTTATCCGTTGCGCTTAGCGGAGACTTCATTCCAACCAGCAACTGCGGTCAAACGCTGGCTGGACATCAAAACTGCCTGGTGCAGTTGTCTTTTGCACCATCCCAGCCGGGCACACGCCAGGGCCTACTCTCCGTGTCGGCAGGCGCAGGCACAAGCGCCATTAACGTCGCGCTGTCCGGCCTCGCAACCCCGCTGTTTCCGGTGGCAAACGGTTCGATCGACTTCGGCAGCTCCGTCGTCGGAACACCCGTTGAACGTTTCTTCAAAGTTTCGCAACCGTTCACCAATCTGACGGCGTCTGCGTCCGGACCTTACAGCCTTGCCCTGATCGAAGATCAAGGCTTCGGTCCAGGTCAGCCGCCCGCTTCATCCTTTTCACCAAGCGTCAGCGGAACCTGTAGCAACTGCTACCTGGCGGTGCTGTTCCAGCCCACCGCAGTCGGGCAACAGCCGGGCTCGGTCATGTTGTCCTCGAGCGGCGGAGGCTCAACCTACACGGTCGCGCTGACCGGCGTCGGCAGCGCCGCCACCGGCCTCGTGCTTACCCCGGCGGTAGCTGATTTCGGCAGCGTTCCTGTGCACAGCGTCAGCGGACCGACCTTATTTACCCTGACCAACCTGTCCACTGACGGAACCGATGTCGTGGTGAACGCGCCTGCCCTCAGCGGCGACTTTGCATTCGCCACCACCTCAACAGGCGGCGCTGCTTGCGGAGGAACGCTTGCGTACACTGCGTCGTGCTTTGTCGCGGTCGACTTCGCGCCCACCCAGACCGCCAGCCGCAGCGGAACCCTAACCCTCTCCTACATTAGCGGCAACGGAAGCCAGACCGTGCAAGCCGCGTTGTCTGGCACAGGCAGCGCCGATCCTGGAATCGCTCTGAACCCCATCTCTCTCACTTTCTGCAACGTGCCGGGACCTTCCGCAACCCGGCAGACAGTAACCGTGACCAACACCAGCTTGGCTGCGGAGCTGGTGGGTGTGCCGGTCACTGCATCCTCGGCGTTCTCCGCTACCTCAGGTTGCGCCTCTCTTCTACCCGGAGCAAGTTGCACCGTAATCGTCAATTTTGTACCGGGCCAGGCAGAAATCCTGAGCACCATGTCCATTCCTGTAACCTCTTCGAGCGGCGGAAACGCTCAAACCGCAACCTACACCGTAGCGCTCGACGGTGCGTACACGCTCGCGTCCGCAGGCCTTCAGGTAGTGCCTGGCCAGGCACAGTACGGGGCGGTCGCCACCTCGACTGAAGGTACGGTCCACCAGTTCACGATCAACAACCTCACGGGGAAAACGTTCGCGCTGGCAATCACGATTCCGCGCAATTTCGTCCTCGTGGGTGAGCCATGTTCGGCACTTGCGCCAAACGGCTCCTGCAACTTCCAGGTGGAGTTTCTTCCACTCACGGGAGGTCCTCTTACCGGCTCGCTTTTTGCCCGTGCGATCCCGTCCGACGGCTCTGCGGCTGTCTCCGCAATCGGCTACCTCCAGGGCTTTGGTGTGGGTCACGGAAGCCTGGCGATCAGCGGCGGCCTGGTCGTCAACAGCGTCTTCGATTTCAACCAGGTCGCCTCCGGTCAGAAGGTGACGCATGCCCTCAGCGTAACCAACACCACTACCGATCCGGCCGCGCCGCCGATCACCATTCGACGCGTCTCGAGTGAGCCTCCGTTCCTCTCCGTCGCAGATTGCGCCTCGCCTCTGACTACGGGCACAAGCTGCACGGTCAGCGTCACCTACTCGCCCATCAACCAGGTGGGCAGCGGGACATCCTCGCCCAGCACGATACCGGACATGGGCCAACTGGTGATCGAGAGTGATGCCGCAACCAGCCCCAATGTGCTCGACCTGCTTGGGCAGGCAGGCCCCCTAGTCACAGCCTCTCCCACCAACACGGGGCCGCTTGCAACGTCCTCGCTCTCGCAAGGTTCGCTCGCCTTTGCCTCCACAGTTGTCGGCGATGTTTCCGCCGCCCAATCCGTCACCCTCGCCAACACCGGGACGGTCGCGCTGCACCTCGGTTCCCTGCTGCTGCCACCGGACTTTACCCTGCTGAGCACCTGCACAGATGTGCTTCCGGGGCAAAACTGCACGTTGACGGTCACGAGCACGCCGGTCACCGCTGGAACGCATATCGGCTCACTTCAAATTACTTCCGACGCGGCCACTGCGCTCGAGTTCGTGAGCTTGTACTCGACCAGCACGCCTTCCACCCTGATTACCACGCCGCAGACGCTCGACTTCGGGCTCGCCGTGGTAGAAAGCTCGAGCACGCTGCCCGTTCAGGTGACCAACTCAAGCTCCACAAACGTTCAGTTCACAAGCGTTTCAGCTTCGGGCGATTACGTCGCCGGCGGTAGCTGCCCGGCTGCCGGATTACTCACAGCCAACTCAAGCTGCACAGTGGAGGTGGTCTTTACGCCGAAGATGAGCGGAACCCGAACGGGTATGCTCTCCATTGCAACCTCGGCGTCCACGCTGCCGCTGCAGGTTGCGCTGACTGGAATCGCCATCCAGTCGCATCTCGTAGTCACGCCCAGCGCGCTCGCCTTTGGCAACGTCGTCGAGGGTGTAGCCTCGAACCAGACATTGACGCTCGCCAACACTGGCAACGCGCAGATCACCAACCTCGCGCTCGTCACGAGGGGCGATTATGCGGTCTCAATTCCCTGCGCAACGCAGGTGCTGGCCCCCGGACAAAGCTGTTCCGTGCAAATCACGTTTCTGCCAACGGAACTGGGCGAACGGCATGGCACCCTCACGGTCACCAGTTCGGGCCTCAGCTCGCCGCTGCTCGTTCCGCTGACCGGCGCGGGCATACGCACTGGCGGCTTCACCTTATCGGTTGATGGCGGGCTCTCATCCACGGTCTCCGTTCCAAGCGGTCAGCCCGCCGCCTACCACCTGGTCGTGACGCCAACGCTTGGGTTCAGCGGCGCGGTCGCGCTCACCTGCACACCCGTACATCCGGCCACGTATGCAAGCTGCTCGATCAGCCCGTCACAGATAACCCTGGTCAGCAGCCCGCTGAACTCAGCCGCTACCATCATGACGCTCGCGTCGTTGGGCGGCAACGCGCGCCTGAATGCGCTTCAGACGGGCGCTGATCCGCGGTCGCTTGGCGTGTTCGTCTGCTTGCTGCTGCCGGGAGCGTATGGAGTCTTTAAGCTACGCAAGCCTTTGCGCGGCCGGTTGCCGGTGCTGCTCGCTTTGATCATTACGGCGTGCACCCTGGTGGCAATCGGCTGTGGAAGCGGTGGCGACCCAAGGATCCGCTATGCACCGGCAGGAAAATATCAGTACCTGGTGACCGCGAGTTCGATCAGCGGCGTTCAAGATTCTCAGACAATCACCCTGAACCTGGTCATCACAAAACGTTGAGCAGCCCTGACCACACCAGTGGATGTAGCAAGGTCCTTCCGTCTTCTGGTTGTCATTCCTGAAGGGAATCTGCGTTGTTCTTCTTGTTGCCGGTTCTCCCACCAGCTGCAATCCCTTAAACGTGCAAACCCGCTGGCGCAGTTGCAATTGCGACCTGCTCGACGATCTCGATGCCAAAGCCCTGTAGCGCAGGTACGTGCGTGCGCGTATTGGTGAGCAGCCGGATTTTGTGAATGCCCAGGTCAGAGAGTATCTGGCCGCCCAGCCCAACCTGCCGCAGAGTGCGCGGGCTCTTGTCGCCCCACCGTTCCGAGCCATGTTCTTCTGACCGGCTGCGACGATGATCCGACTGAAAGAGAATGCGATGCGGCTCGACGGTACGGTCGATAGAAAATCCGCGCGTGCTGTTGTGCAGATAAACAATCGCGCCTCGTCCCGCTTCGACGATCATCCGCATTGAGCCTTCAATCAACGCGTGTCCGTCTGATCCGCTGAGCCCGAACACATCTTCAGCGAGCGCGAAGGTGTGAACACGAACCGGAACCGGGTCACCGCCGGTGACATCGCCGAACACCAGCGCCACGTGCGATTCGCCTCCATCAACGTCATTCTCGTAGGCGATCATGCGGAAGTCGCCGTACGCGGTCGGAAGCACGCCTTCGGCGACCCGGTGGATGTAGCGTTCGTTCTGCAAACGATAGCGGATCAGATCTGCGACCGTCACCATCAGCAGTTGGTGTTCGCGGCAGAACGCGACGAGGTCAGGCACGCGTGCCATCGTCCCGTCGTCGTTCATGATCTCGCAGATTACGCCCGCAGGAACCAGCCCCGCCATGCGCGCCAAATCAACCGAAGCCTCCGTTTGCCCCGCACGGACCAGGACGCCGCCCTTGCGTGCGCGCAGCGGAAACACGTGCCCAGGCCGCGCAAGGTCGTGCGCCGTCGAGTTCGAATCGATTGCAACCCGAATGGTATGGGCGCGATCGGCCGCCGAGATTCCCGTCGTCACACCCTCGCGGGCTTCAATGCTTTCCGTAAACGCCGTGCCAAAGCGCGACGTGTTGTCCTGAGTCATGGGATCGAGCCGAAGATAATCCGCACGCTCTTCCGTTAGTGTCAGGCAGATCAGGCCGCGGCCAAACTTGGCCATGAAGTTGATGGCCTCCGGGGTGACAAACTCGGCTGCGAGCGTCAGGTCGCCTTCGTTCTCACGGTCTTCATCGTCCACCACCACGACCATGCGGCCGGCGCGGAACGCTTCTACCGCTTGTTCCACTGAAGCGAAATGGCTTGCATCGTGTGCCATAAATCCTCTACCCTGGTCGCGTGTTTTTCCGGCGGACAGGACAACGCCGCCCCGGTAGAGGCGGCGTGTACAAGTCTAGATGCGACAGGCTAAAGCGTCGATTCGATTTCGAAGCCCCACGCCTCAAGCAACGCTTCAGGGATGTACTTTGAGTTCTTATTGCGACGAGCCCACTCCCGCAGGCGGGTCGAGCGGATGTATTGATCCGGAGTCAGCTTGTACTCTTTGACCACCAGTTCGAAGCTGGTGACGGTTGGGACCACCGGGCCGATCGGCTCAGGCTTGCCCCAGTTCGGATTGCCACGACGTTTTGCCATTACTGTTCGGACCTCGCTGCGCGGTTAGAACGTCAGACGTGCATGAAGCCCAGAGATGGGCTGAACGCGATCTGCCGCAACGTCTAAGTTTACGTGGTTTGACGGCGCAGAATCAAGCCTACGCGGCCGAATCGTTTTCCCGGAAGCTCACTCCTCCAGTCCACTGCCTTGAGTAGACCAGCTTCGCCCAGGACCTCAGCCCGCGCTCCGGGGTTCCGGGAAGCGATTCACTTAGCCATGTACGTACCGGAACCGCAAACCCGGTTTTCTTTCTGTGCAGAATTTTTTCAAGCGGTGTCTTCATCACCGAACGCGCCATATCAAGCTTGGTCGGAGGTTGGCTGGAGCGCAGGAGCCCTGCCATCTGTGTCAACAAAAACCAATCCACAAGGGGAGTCCTGATCTCGAGCGAATGCGCCATCCCCGCCCAGTCCGCATCCCGCAGCAGTTGATTGCGCATATACCGTGTACTTTCCAGGAAACATACCTGGAGATGTTGCGGGTATTGTTTCAAACTCTTGAACTCTTCGTCCGACTGTTCCGCCTGCTCAAGTTGCTCCAGACCCTCAGCCGCGAGCTCTGCGCCCAGAATTTCCGGCAGCTCCCACGGCATAAACAGACCGCGGCGCAGAAGATACGCGCCCTCCATGCTGCCGCCGTACTCCAGAACGCCTGCAAGCTTTGGCGAAGTAAAGCGGCGAGACAGCGCTTCCGTAGCGCGCCGGACGCTCCCGCCAAATCTGCGCGAAATCCTCAGCCCTGAAACGAGATTGACTGTAGTCGGAATCTGGCGAAAGCTGTCATATCCGCCGAATAACTCATCCCCTCCAACACCCGACAGGGCTACCTTGTATCCCGCATCATGCGCCATCTTCGCCACAAAATACGTGTTGATTCCATCGATCGTGGGCTGATCCATCGCGGTGAGAAAACGCTCCGCGTCGTCTTGGAAGTTCTTTTTGCCAACGATGTCGATCCGGTGAGAGACACCGTAGTGATTCGCTATTTCAGAAGCGAGAATGGTTTCATCGTTTACTGTTCCACGGTAAGCATCGAAGCCAAGAGTCAGCGCATGAAGCGTCTGCGGATCGAACTGCGCGGCTGCCGCGGCGAGAATCGTCGTCGAATCCAGCCCGGCAGAAAGAAATACGCCGACCGGAACGTCCGCAAGGAAATGCGCACGGACGGCATCGGTCAGAACATCCCCTATGTGATCCGAAGGGCTTTCGTCAGGACTGCAATCTGGTCCTCGCGAAAGGGACGAGGCAATCGAAGCGAAGCGCGTCTCAACCGGTTTGCACCCTCGCTGGAGCAAAAGCGAATGTCCGCTTCGTAACGAACGGATGCCTTTGTAAAGGGTATACGGCTCAGGAACGCTTCCCCACAGAAAAAAGCCGGCGTGTCCGGCGGGTTCCGGTGAGCGGTCCACACCTTCCAGTTCCAGCAAGGCTTTCACTTGCGAAGAGAACCACACGCCTGTTGCTGTCTCCGCCAGATACAGTGGCTTGATCCCATAGGGATCACGTGCCAGGAAGAGACTTTCCTTTTTTTGGTCCCAGATTGCAAACGCAAACATGCCGCGCAAAAACTGCAGGCAATCCGGTCCGTGCTTGATGTACATCGCAAGCAGGACTTCTGTGTCCGAGGTCCCCCGGAAAGGGTAGTCCGGCAGCCAGGTCCGAAGCTCCTGTGCGTTGTAGAGTTTGCCGTTGAACACAATGACTGCATCGCCCTCAGCAGACTGCATCGGCTGAACGCCTGTGGGGCTCAAGTCCTGGATCGCAAGACGGGTGTGCAGCAACACTACGTTTCTGCCCGAATCCTGCCAGGTACCCGAGCCGTCAGGTCCTCTCCGGTCGAGATGTCCAAGCATGGTTCGCTGGACAGCTTCCGATGGAAGACAGCCGCCTCCGTTGCTAAAGAAACCACCCACACCGCACATAAGTCACCATCTAGAGAATAGCTAAGTTCAGGCAGCTTCAGTGCACTGCAAGGACGACTGGTGCGCCTCAACGAGCGAGTCTAACTGCAGAGCATCTGTATCCCTACTGCCGGGTGGACTCATCGTAGAACCGGTCCATGTCGGCATGCATCTGCTTCAGCGCATCGACATTGAGATACACCATGTGCCCCGCCGGGTAGTAGCCGAACTCGACGTTCTTGAGAAGAGGCTCGGGTAGCATCATGTGCGAGAGGTCGTACTCGGTGCCGAAGAAAGGCGTCGCGAGATCGAACCAGCCATTCGCAGAGAACACGTGCAGCTTCGAGTTCTGCCGCATCGCGGCGGCAAGGTCGATGGCGACATCTGGCTCAGTCTGATCGCCTCCAAAGCGCTGGCCAGCCACCTTATGCTTGTGATTCCAGTGCTTGTTCACGCCGGGTCCAGAGAGCAAATACAGCTCCGAGCCGGTGTACTTCAGCTCGTTGCCCAGATAGGTGTGAAAGGCGCTCACATAGGCGCCCGTTATGCCTGCGCTCGATGGATCGGAGCTTGGGTACTCGCCGGCTGAATCGACGTCATAGCCTTCAAAGCGTGCGTCGAAACGGCCCAACGTGCGTCCCTGGTCGCGCAGAAGCTGCTTGCGGAAGTGGGTGGAATCGATGCGCAGCTTGGTCTGTTTCACGTACTCGACGCTGAGGCCAGTCATGGCTGCGAGCTTCGTTGCAATCTCGTCGAACTCGGCCTGCGGAAGTTGATCGCCTTGTTGCAGTGCAGCCGCATACGGTCCACGCGCAAATTCCCGCGCAGCCTGCACTGTATCTTTCAAGCTCGTAGTCTGCGGAACCTTTTTGTAATACCAGGCGATCGCCGCATAGCTGGGCAGATACGTCTCAAACACGGTGTCGTAACCCGGGCTGCGAACGTTGTAATTCAGAATGGACGACAGCAACGTAACGCCATTGCATTCCACACCATCGTTCGCCAGGGCGTTGACCAGCCCGGCCGAACGCGTCGTCCCGTAGGATTCTCCAAACAGGAACTTCGGTGAGTTCCAACGCTTGTTAACAGTGATGTAGCGCACGATGAAGTGATCGAAGGCGCGAATATCTTCATCGGTTCCGGCGAAATCCTTCAGAGTGCCTTTGCCCACCGCGCGAGAGAATCCAGTCATGGGCGCATCGATAAAGACCAGGTCCGTCTTGTCGAGCAGGCTATACTCGTTCGGCACATATTTGTTCGGCGCGGGGCCCGTGGGGTCAGGACTATCCGTCAGGACGCGCACTGGGCCAAAAGATCCCATATGCAGCCAGATAGTTGCAGAGCCAGGGCCGCCGTTATAGAAAAAAGTGACCGGGCGTGTAGCCGGATCGGCACCATCGGCGGTGTAGGCAGTGTAGAAAATGCTGCCGATCGGTTCATCCTTCTCATTGCGCAGCAGCAGGTTGCCCGCGGTGGCGGTGTAATGAATCGTGCGTCCGTTCGCAGTCCAGTCGTGCCTGGTCACCGAAGTGGTTTCAGGCGGGACCGGTGCAGTTTGCTCCGCCTTCTTACCTTCAGCCGATGTTTGCGCTTTAGCGTTTTGTTCGTTTGGAGTCTGGGCAACAGCGGGTACGAAACAAAGCGCGGAGGCAAGACAGAGGCAGAGTACAGAACGAACCAAAGGGACTCTCCTAAAAGGGTGTGGAATGGGTTTATGATAGCGCGGAAGCGAGGTGGGAACGCAGAATCCCCGTGGCGCGTCTTTTGCGCAAGCTGCGCCGTCCATAGCTCTACGCGTTTTTCCGCCAGCAGCATACTTCTCTTGCGGCATCATCTACACGCTGCGCCAAATCTCATCCAGCCAACCCATCCAAAAGGATCGACCATGAGTTCTCCCTGTTCTGAAACCGAGCTTGAGCTTGCAGGCGCACAGGCTGATGCGGTGCCCGCCGATTCCGCAGCCCCGGCACAGGTTCAAGAAGCTGCGGGCTTCGCGCCAACCCGGCGCACCTTCCTGAAAGCTGCAGGAACCATCTCCGCGGCGACGGCTGTGGGCCTGCCGGGCGTTGCGTTCGCAGGCAAAACCCATGCCGCACCCGCGCTTGCGCCAAAGCTGAAGTCCATCACCCTGAAGGTGAACGGCGCAGAGAAGACGTTGAACCTGGATACGCGCACCACGCTCCTCGACGCCCTGCGCGAACACATGGACCTGACCGGCAGCAAGAAGGGCTGCGACCACGGCCAGTGCGGCGCGTGCACGGTGCTCAAGGATGGGATGCGGGTCAACTCCTGCCTCACGCTCGCAGCAGCGGCGGAAGGCTCTGAGATTACGACGATTGAAGGACTCACGCAGACTCCGGGCGGCTCGAACAACGTAGCGGGACCACTGCATCCGATGCAGACGGCCTTCCTCGATCAGGACGCGTACCAGTGCGGATACTGCACACCGGGGCAGATCTGCTCTGCGGTTGCGGCAGTCGCGGAGTCTAAGCGTGGCGACCTGAGCCAGGTGAGCTACCAGACCGGAAACACGGATCATCCCGACATGAACGACGAGGAGATTCGCGAACGCATGAGTGGCAACATCTGTCGCTGCGGAGCCTATGTCGGCATCGTTGCGGCAGTCAGGGCAGTTGCGATGCAAGCAGGATTGAAAACAGGCAGCACCGGGAGAACGGCATGATTCCTTTTGACTACCAGCGGGCATCCTCGCCCGAAGATGCAATCCACGCCGGCAGCGCGCGCGGGGCCAAGTTCCTCGGTGGCGGAACCAACCTCATCGATCTGATGAAGGATCGTGTCGAGAATCCTACGACGCTGGTGGACATCAATCATCTGCAACTCGCGCAGGTGACACCCGTCGATGGTGGAGGCGTCATGATTGGGGCGCTCGTCCGAAACAGCGACCTAGCCAATAATGCCACCATCCGCAAGGACTACCCGCTGCTTTCGGAAGCTCTGCTCAGCGGAGCGTCGCCGCAGTTGCGCAACATGGCGACGACCGGCGGCAATCTGCTGCAACGCACCCGCTGCTACTACTTCATGGACACAGGCTTCCCTGCCTGCAACAAACGTAAGCCGGGCAGCGGCTGCGCTGCCATCGAAGGCTACAACCGCATCCATGCCATCCTGGGCCAAAGCAAAGAGTGCATCGCGACCAACCCGTCCGATATGAACGTAGCCATGGCTGCACTCGGCGCAACGGTCCACGTGCAGGGGCCTAAGAGCAAACGCACGATCGCGTTCTCCGACTTCCACCGTTTGCCAGGCACCACGCCTCAGATCGAAACCAATCTGAAGGCAGACGAACTGATCACAGCGGTAGAGTTGCCACCAGCGAAGTTCGCCCCCAATTCCAGCTACCTGAAGGTCCGCGACCGGCAAAGCTACGCTTTCGCACTGGTGTCGATCGCAGCGGGGCTGGAGATGAGCAGCGGCACAATCAAATCATCCGGTCTTGCGCTGGGCGGCGTTGCGCTCAAGCCGTGGCGTTCGCCTCAAGCCGAACAGATGATGGTAGGCGCAAGCCCCAGCCCTGAGCTCTTCAAGAAAGTAGCAGAGCAGATGCTCACCGGCGCACACGGCTACGAATACAACAATTTCAAGATCGCGTTGGCCAAACAGAACATCGTGCGTGCATTGAACACCGCCGCACAGGGGAGACGCGCATGAATGGTTTTCCGCAATCCACAAGCACTGAAGCAGACCAGATCGAATCGCCCCACAGCAAAAAGCCGCAGCAGCTTGCCGTCCGCTACGACGGCCCGGCCAAGGTCACCGGGCAAGCAAAATATTCTTACGAATTCTCAAAGCCAGGCGTGGTTTATGGCTACATGATGACCAGCACGATCCCGAGCGGATCCATTTCCGCGATGGACACTTCCGCCGCCACGAAACTACCAGGAGTGCTGACAATTTTAACGCCGTTCAACGCGCCCAAGCTGCCTGTGCCCAAGCCGAATCCGCCCGCCAGCCGCCACGCCAATGTGCTACAGGATGCAGACGTTTACTACAGCAACCAACCCATCGGCGTGGTGGTTGCGGAGACGCTCGAACAGGCCCGCTACGCCGCCAGCCTGGTCAAGGTGAGTTACGCTCCGACACCGGCCAAGATGAACTTCGAAAAGCGTCTGAGCGATGCGCGTCCGCCCAAGAAAGGTAAGGATTACTACGACAAAACGCGTGGAGATATCAATAAGGCCGTTGCGGATGCAGCCGTGAAGGTCGACGTGACCTATACGACCCCGATCCAGCACCACAACCCAATGGAGCCTCACGCGACGTTGGCCTGGTGGGAAGGCGATAAGCTGAACGTCTACGATTCCACCCAATACATCTCGGGCGATCGTCAGACGCTCGCGAAAACGCTGGGCATTCCGGTAGACGACGTGCATGTGGAGTGCCCGTACACGGGCGGCGGTTTCGGATCGAAAGGATCCACCTGGTCGCATGTCATCCTGACCGCGATGGCCGCGAAGGTAGTCGGCAAAACGGTTAAGCTCGCGCTCGAACGGCGGCAGATGTTCGGCCCGGTGGGCGCGCGTCCGCGCACGGTGCAGCACCTGCAACTCGCTGCCACCAAAGAAGGCAAGCTGCTGGGCATCCGGCACAACAACATCTGCCACGTTTCGGTGATGGAAGACTTCGTCGAGTTCTCGGGAAATGCGACGCGCATGTTGTACTCAAGCGACGCAAACGAGACCAGCCACAACGTGGTCGAGATGAACCTCGGCAACGGCACCTACATGCGCGCACCGGGCGAGGCCTCCGGAACAGTCGGCCTCGAGTGTGCCCTCGATGAGCTGGCACACCAGCTCAAGATCGATCCCGTACAGTTACGTCTTGCCAATTACGCCGAGAAGGATCCCGAGAGCGACCTGCCCTTCTCGAGCAAGCACCTGAAGGAGTGCTACCGGCAAGCGGGGGACCGCTTCGGCTGGTCGAAGCGCAACCCAACTCCCGGACAGCAGCGCGAAGGCAAGCAACTGATCGGCTTCGGCATGGCTACCGCCACCTATCCTGCCAACCGTTCGTCCGCCGAAGCCACCGTGCGGCTGATGCCCAATGGGCGCGTCTTCGTGGGCTCCGGCACACAGGAACTGGGCACGGGCATGTACACCATCATGGCCCAGACCGCCGCCGATGGCTTCCGCATGGACCCCAAGCTGGTAGACGTGAAGCTGGGTGATTCCACCCTGCCCAAGGCTCCCGTCTCGGGCGGATCGCAATCCGCCGCCAGCGTCTGCCCTGCAATCACCGACGCTTGCGGACAGGTGATGGTGAAGCTGATGGACATGGCGGCCGCAGATGCACACTCTCCGCTGCACGGCATGAAGCCCGCAGAGATGGAGTTCCGCGACGGGCGTCTCCAGGCCCGCAGCGGAGGCCAAGGCGAAACCCTTCAGGCCCTGCTGGCGCGTAATGGCGGACAGCCCGTCGAGGCCAAAGGCATGGCTGAAAAAGGCCAGGACGCAAAGCAGATGGCCGCGCACTCCTTTGGCGCCGTCTTCGCCGAGGTTGCTGTCGACGTGGACACCCACATGGTGCAGGTGCGCCGTGTCGTTGCGACCTACGACATCGGCACCCTGATGAACAAGAAAACCGGCACCAACCAGCTGATGGGCGGCGTGGTCTGGGGCATCAGCACGGCGCTTGAGGAGGACACGCATCTGGACAACAACTTCGGACGCTTCGTCAACATGAACCTGGCCGAGTACCACGTGCCGGTGAACCGCGACATCGGTTCTATCGACATCACCGCACTTAATATCCCAGATACAAAGTTCAATCCCCTGGGCGCGCGCGGTATCGGAGAAATCGGCATCACCGGCGTTGCCGCAGCAATCGGCAATGCAATCTTCAACGCCACCGGCAAGCGCATCCGCGAGTACCCCATCACGGTCGACAAACTCCTGCTCTCGTAGGTTCTGCAAACGCAGATATTGCTTTCGCTCTCTGGTTGTCATTCCCGAAGGGAATCTGCGTGGGGCTTTCCCCTTGCAGGTGCTCGCCCATAACCCCGGCAGCGCCCAGCCAGCCCAGGCGAAAATTGTGCGAAGATAAAAGCGCGATGCAGTTGTCCGAACTCCTCCACAGCACCTTCGGCTTCTCAGCGTTCCGGGCCAACCAGGAAGCGGTCTGCCGCGCCACCACGGATGGCCGTGACGTGCTGCTGGTCATGCCCACGGGCGCAGGCAAAAGCCTCTGCTACCAGCTGCCTGCGATCGCACGCGGAGGCACCGCGCTGGTGGTCAGCCCGCTGATCGCCTTGATGGACGACCAGGCCAATAAACTACAGGCAGCCGGACTCCGCGTTGCGCGCATCCATTCCGGGCTCGCGCGCGAAGATTCGCGTCAGGCATGCCGCGATTACCTCGACGGCAAGCTGCAGTTCCTGTTCATCGCGCCCGAACGGATGCGCGTTCCGGGCTTTCCGGAGATGCTTGCGCGGCGCAAGCCTTCTCTGGTGGCGATCGACGAGGCGCACTGCATCTCCGCGTGGGGCCACGACTTTCGCCCCGACTACCGCACGCTGGGCGACTTTCTACCCGCCCTGCGGCCCGCTCCAGTGATTGCGCTGACCGCTACAGCAACTCCAACAGTCCAGCAGGATATTGCCACGCAACTGCACCTGGAGCAGCCCGCGTTGTTCATTCACGGTTTCCGCCGCGACAACCTCGCCATCGAGGTCGTGGAACTTTCGAAGCCACGCCGGTCGGAGTTCACGCGAGACTTCCTCGCCGACAGCACGCGCCGACCTGCAATTGTCTACGCGCCTTCGCGCAAGGCGGCCGAGGAACTCGCAGGCGAGCTGGGCCGCCGCTTCCCTGCCGCGGCTTACCATGCCGGGCTCGAGCCTTCAGTCCGCGAGCGCGTGCAGCGGCATTTCCTCAGCGGCAAACTCGAAGTCGTCGTTGCGACGATTGCGTTCGGCATGGGCATTGACAAAGCCGACGTACGCACGGTCATTCACTTTGCGCTACCCGCTTCCGTCGAAGCCTATTACCAGGAGATCGGCCGTGCGGGACGTGACGGCAAGCCCTCGCGCACCGTGCTGCTGCACAGCTACGCCGACCGCAAGATGCACGACTTCTTCATGGAACGCGATTACCCCATCACCTCCGAACTGACGCGCATTGCGAAGCTGCTGACGGACGAGTTCCAGATGCCCGACCTCCTCCGGCAGCGGCTCAAAATGGACGCGGAGACGTTCGACAAGTCCGTTGAAAAGCTGGCAGCGCAGGGCGCAGCGGTCACCGATCTAGCAGGCAATGTGCGGCGGGCAGGCAATGCAACGTGGCAGAGCGGGTACGAGCGCCAAGTCGAGTTTCGCCGCACGCAAATCGACCGCATGGTGGCCTTCGCTGAGACGCAGCAGTGCCGGATGACTGCGCTGATCCGCCACTTCGGCGATCTCGCCGATGCACATAAACCCTGCGGGCATTGCGATTTCTGCGCACCCGGCAAAACCACCGCGCAAAGCTTTGCCGAGCCCACGGCGAGTGAGTCCAAAGATCTACGCGCCATTCTGCGGGAACTGGACGGCGGGTCACGTTCCACGGGCAAGCTGTTCACGGAACTGGCGTTGACCAAAGATCGCAAGCTCTTTGACACGCTGCTGGATGGCCTTGCACGTGCAGGACTGATTTCGTTTACCACGGATTCCTTCACCAACTCTGAAGGTAAGGTGATCTCTTATAAAAAGGCATCGTTGACTCACGAGGGCAAAACGTTGGGCGAGAGCGAACCGCTCAGCGTTGTGCTGCAAAGTGCCTCACCCTATGCCGCTCCCGCTAAACGCAGCACTGACAGGCGCGGCAGCAAGGTTGCGTCGACGGACAAAGCCGTATCCCTCTCCGCAGACCAGCAGGAGCTGGAGACAAAGCTGCGCGCGTGGCGCAAGAAAGAAGCCGCGAAGACAGGCAAGCCCGCATTTATCGTGTTCGGTGATCGCACCCTCACGGCGCTTTCTCTGGTGGCACCGGAGACAATCGCACAGCTGCGCCAGGTGAGTGGGTTCGGCCCCGACAAATGCGATCGCTACGGTGCAGAAATCTGCGCAATCTGCCGTGGAGAATTTGCCGGGAACGCCCCTGAAGTCCTGCCCGAACGCTCGACGCAAAAACCCAAACGTAAGCAGGCCGCCCCGACTGAAGTCACTTTCCAAGCGTCTGTGGGTAGCGCCGACATGGAGGACGACACAACCCCTGCCGAGCAGCCAGAGGTAAGCAGCGCGCGTCCTCAGACGGTAGTCCCGGCGACCGAGCTGACCGAACACCAGACCGCTCTTGAGCAGCGCCTGCGCGAGTGGCGCAAAGCGGAATCCACACGTATGGGTCTGCCCCAGTTTTTCGTCCTCGGCACCACAACGCTGCGCAGCATCGTCGTAGCGCAGCCCGGCACCTTGTCGGAGTTGCGCCAGATCGACGGCATCGGACCCGATAAACTGGAGCGCTTCGGTTCAGCGATTCTTGAGGCAATGCGCGGCTGACATCGACAGGAGAAACCCCGTGGCAGAAGACCAGGCGAAAGCGGAACAAAGTAAAGTCGATCCGCGCACATATTTCGCCGCTGAGCGCACCTTCCTTGCCTGGATTCGATCGGGCCTGGCACTGATGGGTTTCGGCTTCGTGCTGGCACGCTTCGGGCTTTTTCTGCGCGAGGCGCAATCGCTGATCCACATCAGCGCGGGACATAACTCGAAATTTTCAGTCTGGTCGGGTACGGGCCTGGTACTCGCCGGCGTCCTGGTCAATTTCTTTTCCATCATCAACTATCGATCCACCCTTGCGCGGCTGAACCGGGGCGAGATGCCGTCGACCAAGCCCTCCGCGCTCGGGATTTCCATGGCTACAGGATTAGGCATTCTGGGTCTGCTGATCGCGGGTTCTTTGCTCTACTTCCGCTAAACGGGCCCGTTGGAAGCAGCATCAAGCATGCACCCTGCGCAGAGAACAGCACCCGCCCCGGACTGCTAGACTGAACTCTCTGGGCAGACGCCGCAACGCTCCCTCGCGCTGCCCCCGTAAGGAGTTTCCGCACATGAAAGACCATCAGAATAACGGCAATCTGAGCTTCCCGACCGACGGTCTGCGCCTCAAGACCGGACAGGCCGAGATGCTCAAAGGTGGCGTCATCATGGACGTGATGGACGTCGAGCAGGCAATTATCGCCGAACAGGCCGGTGCAGTGGCCGTGATGGCGCTCGAACGTGTGCCCGCCATGATCCGCGCCGAGGGTGGCGTGGCGCGCATGTCTCACCCGGGCATGATCAAGCAGATCATGAAGGCGGTAAGCATTCCCGTCATGGCCAAGGTACGCATCGGGCATTTTGTAGAAGCGCAGATCCTTGAACATCTGGCCGTCGATTTCATCGATGAATCAGAGGTCCTGACTCCTGCCGATGAGCTGCATCACATCGACAAACATGCCTTCAAGGTTCCCTTCGTCTGCGGCGCCAAGGATCTGGGCGAGGCCCTGCGGCGTATCTCCGAAGGCGCGGCCATGATTCGCACCAAAGGCGAGCCCGGCACGGGGGACGTCATCCACGCCGTCAAACACATGCGCAAAATCATGTCGGAGATTCGCGCCCTGACCGTGCTCGACGACGCAGAACTTTACGCTGCCGCGAAGGAGCTCCGTGCTCCTCTGTCGCTGGTCCAGATGGTGGCGAAATCGGGCGAGCTGCCGGTCCCTAATTTCTCCGCCGGAGGAATCGCCACTCCCGCCGACGCCGCGCTGATGATGCAGCTTGGAGCGCAGACCGTCTTTGTCGGCTCAGGCATTTTCATGAAAGAGGGCAATATCCGCCTGGAAGTGGGACGCAATCGTGACGGCAGCCCCATCAATCCCGAGGAGCGCGCGGAAGCCGAGTCCCGCGCGCGTGCCATCGTCCGCGCAGCCACGCACTTCAACAATCCGGCAATCCTGGCCGAGTGCGCGGAAGAATGCATTGGAGCCATGAAGGGCCTCGCCGTCGGCATGATTGAGGAAGCGGACATGATGCAACACCGGGGCTGGTAGTCGAACCGTGGACCAGACCGCGAAGATGCCCATCATCGGCGTCCTTGCGCTTCAGGGCGCGTATGAGGCGCATGCGCGCGCGTTGTCTGCCTGCGCCGCAGAACCTCGCCTGGTGCGGCGGCCCGAAGAGCTCGACGGCCTGGACGGACTGATCATCCCTGGCGGCGAATCCAGCACTTTCCTCAAGCATCTGGAGCGCGACGGCTTCTTCGACGTGCTCAACGCGTTCGTTAAAACGACCCCGACGTTTGGCACCTGTGCGGGTGCTATTCTGCTCGCCACAGACGTCGCCAATCCGCCCCAACGTTCGCTGGCAGCGCTCGACATTGCCGTAGAACGCAATGCCTACGGACGCCAGATTGACTCCTCCATCCTGACAGCTGCAACGGAACTGCCAGGCGGCCCGCTCGAGATGGTCTTCATCCGCGCACCACGCATCACCCGCACGGGTCACGAGGTCCAGGTGCTGGCGCAGCGCGAGGGTGCGCCCGTCCTAGTCCGGCAGGGCCGGTTGCTAGCCGCCACCTTCCATCCGGAATTGAGTTTGGACCTGCGCGTACACCAGCTGTTCGTTGAAATGGTCGCGCAGAATTTTGCTTCTTAGCTGTCATTCCCGAAGGGAATCTGCGTTTGAGTCCTGGCACGATGAGGCTGCCGCATAGCCCGCGGCAGCCCACCCCCTAAAACTATTTCGTCGCAGGCTGAGCTGGTGCAGCCCCAGCCGCAGCAGCCGATGTACGTGGAAAGTATCCGCTGCGGGTGCGCACAACCAAGTGGTTGAAGCCCTTGGCCTTTGCCTCCACATGCACCTGACGGTAGCCGCCATTGGACGGCGGATTGGTTGAGCTATACGCGATGGTGTACTGGCTCCGGATATCCGCCGCAACCGTAGCCGCAATGCCGTCCACTTCCTTCAGCGACCGCGGAAAGTAAGCCGCGCCGCCAGTTTGCTCCGAAATCGTGGTTAGCACTTCGCGCGCGTGCCGCGCCTCGCGCTTATCGGTATCTTCGCCAAACAGCAGGCCAATCGAGTACACGACCGGCCCGTCAAGATCCTGAATGCGCCGGATCGTCTGTTCGAGCGTCGCCGAAGACGCATTATCTTCGCCGTCCGTCACGATGATCAGCACCTGTTTCGGATTTTTCGCGTTCTTGGTCAGGTAGTCGGCTGAGGCCACCACAGCGTCATACGCCGCCGTGCCGCCGCTCGACTTCAGGTAGCCGAGACCCTGCTGCAGCTTGTCCAGGTTAGAGGTAAAGTCCTGGTCGATGAACGCCTCTGAACTGAAGTCCACCAGGAACTCCTCATCCTTCGGATTGGAGAGTCTCACAAGGTCGATTGCGGCCTGGTCCACGGCGGCGCGCTTGTCGTACATCGAGCCCGAGCTGTCAATCAGCAGCCCAATGGACACGGGAAGATCTTCGTGCCGGAAGCTGGTGATGGTTTGGGGCACACCATCTTCGTAGACACGAAAAGCGTCTTTTTGAAGCGTCTGCACGCTCTGGCCGCGGCCGTCGAACACCGAGGCGTCCAGACGTACCTCATAGGCATCGCTCTTGAGCGTGTACCGGCCATTCGAGCCGCGCTGCACCGCGCCCGCTGGTCCCTGTGGCCCCGTAGTCGGAGGCAGGGCAACGTCGGGGTCGGGCGAAGGCACAGGATCGCGATCCACCGTCAGCGGCGGGGCGGCCGAAGCGGCCGGTTGGCCCACAGTCTGGACGGGAGCCGGGCCGGGGTTCTGGCTGGCAGCGCTCCCAATAAAACAGCACGTCAAGCCCGCGAAAAGGACAGCCGATACGCTACTGCGAAGGTGCATAGTACCCCTGGCGAAAGTGTACCGTCAGGGGCGGAAGCCCAGGCGGCGGCACCAATCTAACCTTCAATTTACGCCACTTGCCGTCTTTCTTCATCTCCGAAGGCCGATACCCCACCACATACTGGTTGCGCAGCTCGGCACTGATGCGTTCGGCGATGTCGCTCATCTCGCTCACATCGTCCACGCGGAACAACCGCCCACCCGACATTTCAGAGATGTCGCTCAGCAGCATCGGCCCCTGCACCTCTTCGGGCGTCGGCGCGTAGGTGTCAAAGATGCCGATTGAATAAATCTCGACGTCACTCTCACGCACAATGCGGCGCAGCTCGCCTTGCGTATACCGGCTGCGATTGTCGCCTCCATCGGAGATAACAAGCAGCGCCTTACGTTCATATTTCGCCTGTTTCAGCTTGTTCACGCCCAGGTACACGGCATCGATCAGCGCGGTTCGATTTTCCGGCCGCAGCATCACCATGCGCGCGTCAACGTCGTCGGGGTCGGAGGTGTAGTCCACGATGACCGCTGGACGGTCGTTAAATCCGACCACAAAGAATTCGTCGGCCGGGTTGGAGGTTCGCAGGAATTCGCTCAGCGCCTTGCGTGCGCGCACAAACTTTGTACCCATGCTGCCACTCAGGTCGAACACGATGCCGATCGATACCGGCGCGTCTTCAGTAGAAAACGTCTTGATCACCTGGCCCATATTGTTATCGAAGACCTGAAAGTTCGCTGCCTCGAGTCCGGTCACAAGCCGGTTTATGGGATCGGTGACGGTCATCGGAACCAGCACCAGGTCGGCTTCTGCACGCAGGCGCGGCAGCTTTGTCAGCCGGTCGTCTTCCGGAGAGCGGCTGCCCGGAGCCTGCGCCGCAGGTTTCACCGGTTTGACCGGCGCAGGCGTTTGCACCTGGTCCAGCGGGTTCTCCTGGGAGCAAGCTTGTCCCACGCCACCCACCCAGCAGAAGGCAGCCAGCAGCGCAAACCTTAGCCAGCGCCTCGTTGTACCCGTTTCGCCTGTGTTGCCCATGGGTGGCCTGCCCTGCTGCTGCAAATCCTTAGGCCGCAGACTACCACTGTTCTACTTGCACCGTCGCGGTTCAGCTAAGGCACGGGCGGGTGTTGCCGTGCCATCAACATGCCCGGACCTGCTGCACCCCCCGTACAATTAATCCATGGCCCGTATTTTTCCGTTTCACGCTTTGCGCTATAACACCGACAAGGTTCGCATGGAAGACGTTGTCACCCAGCCATACGACAAGATTTCGCCTGCAATGCAGCAGGCCTACTACGACCGGTCACCTTACAACCTGATCCGTATCATCCTGGGCAAACGCGAACCTGGCGACACCGACGCCTTCGCCCCCGGTGCGGAACGCACGCCACAGCACAATGTTTACACCCGTGCGGCGGAGTCGCTGAAGGCCTGGCGCGAGGAGCAGATCCTGCGCGAAGAAACGGAACCCGCGCTCTATGGCTACAGCCAGACCTATACGGTTCCCGGCACACAGGAGACGCGCGAACGACGCGGGTTCATCGCACTCGGCCAACTCTACGATTACGCCGAGCAGGTGGTTTACCGGCACGAGCAGACCTTCCCTAAACATAAGTCCGACCGGCTCGCGCTCTTCAAAGCCACGCGCGCCTACTGCGAGCAGATTTACATGCTCTACTCGGACCCAGCCTTCACTGCGGAGCAACTGATCTTCGGAAACAACACGTCCGCCGACCTGACCATCACCGACGAATACAACGTGGAACACCGCGTCTGGCGCCTGTCCGATCCGCACTTGATCAACCTTATCGTCGGTGCGATGGCAGATAAGAAGTTGATCATCGCCGACGGCCACCATCGCTACGAAACCTCGGTAGCGTACATGCACGAGCGAGCCGCGCAGATCGCCGCAGCGCGCACCGCCAAGCCGCAGGACGAAGACGAGTCGCCTTCGAACCTTGCCGATGAACCGCACGCTCTGATTGCACGTCCGGCTTTTCCCGAAGCTGCCATGATGATGACGTTCGTCAACATGGACGCGCCCGGCATCACCATCCTGCCGACCCATCGGGTTGTCTTCGGCCTGAAGGATTTCGCAAGCGAGCGTTTCCTCGAATCCGCCGCACAATATTTTGACATTACAGCAGCTGAAAGAGCTGACGCGGCAACACTTGCGCAGGTGGATGGCGTTGCTTTTCTTGCGGTGACTGCCCAGGGCTCACACCGGCTTACAGCAAAGTCCGATGCCGTCGCCCAGTCCCTGAAACAGATGCATCCCGAAATTTCCGCGCGGCAGGCGCAACTCGATGTCGTGCAACTGCATACCCTTGTGCTCGAACATCTACTCGGTCTGACACACGATTCAATCGCGCGGCTCGAAAATATTCGCTACGTTCGCGAAGCGGATGAGGCCGTGGCGCAGGTCGCTCGAGGCGAGGCAGACATTGCCTTTCTGATCAAGCCAGTGACGCTCCAGCAGTTGCAGGACATCTCGCTGTCCGGCGACGTTATGCCGCAGAAGTCGACCGATTTTTATCCCAAGCTGCTGAGCGGGCTGGCCGTCTACGCACTCGATTAGAGCAGAGTGCGCGAACGCTACAATCAATGGGAACGCTCGCGCTCTTGTGCTCCATGCCGCCCCGACAAATCGTCTCCTGCTCGTGCTGCTGCTCGGCGCAACGCTGCATGCGCAGGTTCCTCGCCGTAACTCCGCAGGATCAAATGCACACGCTGCCCCGTCTACAGTGTCCGCATTCACACAGACCGTAGTCGGCGCAGAGCCTGCCGCCGATCCCTCGGTCGTCTTCCTCGATCCTGCGCACGGCGGTGACGATGCGGGAGCGCACCTCAGCGGAGGCGCGTTAGAAAAAGACACGACCCTGGCCTTGGCCAACAAGCTGCGCAGCCTGCTGACCGCGCGCGGTTTCAAGGTGGTGATGACGCGAACGAACGCTGCGGACAATGCTTCAACAAACGAGCGCATTGACCTCGAAGAACGCACCCACCCTTCAGCCTGCCTGTTGCTGCACGCTTCTGACGGAGGCCACGGTGTTCACCTCTACACCTCTACGTTGAACCGTGACGCCTCGTCACCGCAGACGCGTACCGACCGCAGTCGAGCCATCCTGCCCTGGGATACGGTGCAGACAGCAGCGCTTTCGGCTTCTATGGATCTCGCCGGCAACCTGATCACCGCGCTGAATGGCATCGAGATACCCCTGGTCACTGGACGCGCTTCGGTCAGCCCCATCGATTCGCTCTCCTGCCCGGCAGTTGCGATTGAACTCGCCCCATACACGCCGAATAAGGGGACCCTCCTGCAGCCTTCAAACTACGGCTATCAAGACAAAGTAGCCAAAGCCATCGTCACAGCTTTGACGATTCGGCGCGAACATCTCGCCCGGAGCCGCGGCTCGGCCACCAACGCTGCACGCCAGCGAAACACCAAGGGCAAACCCGGTAGCCAGCCACTCCCGAAACCAAAGGGAGTGCAGAAGTCACCCCGCACGGCCGCTCCCCCAGGGCAGCAGCCATGATCGCCCGCTATCAGCGCGTTCTTTACTGGATCACGGTTGCGGGCATTCTGCTGGTCAGCCTGCTGCTGGTGCGGGGCTGTCAGCGGACACATCAGCGCATCGCAGTTGCGCGCGACCAGAGCCCAATCCCTGCGCCGACGGACACTCCGCCTGAGTCCGCATCCATTGCCTCAGCCAACGATGAAGACGGCACCGTTACGCTGGAACCCGTGACGCTCGCACTACCGCACGATCCATCCCTGCGCGCGCGTGCTCTGCTCCAGCGGATGTTCGTTCGATTTGCTTCGCCCGCCTCGCTGCATCCGGTGCCCGCAGTTCCCGCAGTCAGTGACGTCTTCCTGGTTCCCCTGCCGCTCAAACTTCCTGCGTCCAACGGAGAGCCCTTGCCGCCCGACCATCTCCCGAGCACTTCTCCCGCGAGCAGCGACACACTCTCGCCCTATGGCCGGTCTCACCCCGCCGGATCACAACTGGCGGTGGTCAACTTAACGAAAGCGTTTGCCGATCAGCATCCCTCTGGCATCGAGTCGGAAGAACTCACCTTGCAGGCGGTCATCGCGACGCTCAACGCCAACCTTGCGCAAGTCGACGAGGTCCTCTTCCTCGTGGACGGACAGCCACGCGCTACCCTGAACGGCCACGCTGATCTGAGCCGGCCCTACGCGGTCGTTGCGCCGACCCGGTCAATTCACGTTCTTTCGCCCGACGGCGAACCCCAATGAATGCGTCCACCTCAGCGCCCACCATCGCGGTCTTCGACTCGGGCTTTGGCGGCCTGACAGTTCTGCGCGCTCTGCTGCCGCTCTATCCTGGCGGTCGCTTCATCTACCTGGGCGACACGGCACGTCTCCCGTACGGCGCAAAATCGCAACCCACCATCGCGCGTTATGCCGTCTCATCAGCGCAGTTCCTGCTTGCCCAGGGAGCAGACATGCTGGTCGTCGCATGCAATACGGCATCTGCGCTGGCGCTCGACGAGATAAAATCCGCGCTGCCCATCCCAGTCGTGGGTGTGATCGAACCCGGAGCCGACGCAGCCAGAGCAGCGTTGAACGCAAACACAGTGCCTAGCACTACCGAATCGCCTAGCCCAGACGCACAGGTCCTCGTCCTGGCCACCGCAGCCACCGTGCAGTCCGGCGCCTACACCCGCGCCTGTGCCGCGCTCAGCTTAACTGCCTACGAGAAGGCCTGCCCGTTGCTGGTTCCTCTGGTAGAGGAGGGTTGGATTGACCATCCTGTCACGGCAGATGTACTTCGTATTTACCTCAGCGAAGCCCTGGCCGAAGCGCCCCGCGTCTCGACGATGGTGCTTGGCTGCACTCATTACCCGCTGATCCGTCCGCTGATTGAGCAGGTTCTACGCGACCTGGGCCGCACGCTCATGATCGTCGATTCGGCCTCCGCAGCAGCGCACGCGGCCGCTCTCACCCTGCCCTTCTCCGGCGCGAACCTCCCACCCCAGTGCAGCTTTTACGCAACCGATTCCATTGAAAAGTTCCAGCGCCTCGGCTCCGCTTTTCTAGGCCAGCCGTTGCCCCAGGTGCAATGGATCGACCTCGGCGGCTAAGCGCATGACTTTTCACTTCCGTTCAGCTTGCACGCAAGACTGGTTATAAAAATAATAAGTGGATGTAAAAGGTTTTCCCGTCTTCTTGGAACAACAAGGTAGCAGGGGGATACAGAAGCTCTTACGTCGTTTGGTTGTCATTCCCGAAGGAACTCTGCGTTTGTTCTTGATGTTTGCAGTTCTCTACACCCTTTTGTATTCCGCTTGATAGTTCACGCGTTCTTGTACTCTGGGTCCATGCCTTACCTGCTCAAGACAGAACCCAACAAATACTCATTTGACGACCTGCTGCGCGACGGCGAAACCGTGTGGGACGGAATCGCCAACAATCAGGCCCTGATGTATCTACGCGCCATGGAGAGGGGCGACAAGCTCGTTATCTACCACTCCAACATTGGCAAGTCTGCGGTGGGTACGGCCCGCGTGCTGTCAGTCGATGCCACCGACGCGAAGAATCCCCAGGTCCGCATCGCGCCAGACAAGCGCCTCAAGCAGGCAAAGACCCTCGAGGCAATCCGCGAGTCAGCGGTTTTTCAGGATTCCATTCTGTTCCGCCAGTTCCGGCTCTCCGTCGTCCCGCTCACCCCGGAGCAGTACGATTTCCTCGTAAGCTAGCCAAGATTTCTCTGCCGAAACCCAGCCAGCAACCGTCCACAGGCCTCATTCTGGCTCAGCCAGAATCTGCGTGGGGCTTAGGCAGCCGCGAGCGCGGGAAGTACAAAGTGCTTCTTCATCGGAACGATTCCTCTTCCTGGTTGCCTAAACCTTGATGTAGCTGTAGTGGCCTTCGCTCTGCAGCAAAGCAATGGCGGACACCATGGCGGCGACGACGAGTACGCCGGGAACGGTGTGGGCCAGCATCTCCTGCACCAGCGCCTCGGGCGTGACGGAGAGCTTGCTGTGCGCGACGAGTGCGCGTGCCTGTTCTTCGTCCGCCGTGGGTGACAGCTCATGAACTGCACGCCGATGGGTGCAGATCGCCCGCTGTCTCATGGATGGCAGTCATGGCATCATCATCCCAATGGTGTTGCGAACTCTCCAACCTCACAGATTGCGAGACTTCTGCAATAGAGAACGTGCGTGCGCAAGACCGGGTGAGCAACGACAACCTGCCCTTAAGGCCCGATGGCTAGTTTGACCGCCAGAATCACAAGAAGCACCGCGAAACCCCTGCGCAGCAACACATCGGACAGATGCTGCGCCCACAGTCCTCCGAACCAGCCGCCTGCGGCGAAGCCTACCGCGATCAGCAAAGCCAGCTTCAGATCCACGTGTCCGGCTTTGTAGTAGGTCCAGAAAGCAAAGATGCCGATGGGCAGGAGCAGAGTGGCAATCGACGTTCCTTGCGCCGTCTTTTGCGACATCCCATAGAAGAAAATCAGAGCGGGAATCAGGAATGCACCGCCCCCGATCCCGATCATGCCGGAGATCACGCCCACAACCAGACCTATGCCGAAGCCACCGGCGATTGCCAGCGAACTCATGCGGCTGCTTTCTCGGGATCATTCCACGGCATCCGGCCAAGAACCGAAGCCATCATGCAGGTATCGCTGACACCCGCATAGACCAGACCCGCGCCGACAAACCCTGCGCCGATGAAGAACTTCTTCGAGGTCAGAAGACCCAGACCGAAAAAGGCAAGCACAAGCGAACCCGCTGTAACGCGCACCTGACGCTCCATCGACCACGGCTTGTTCGCGGAGGCAGTGAGCGGCTTGCCGTCATTCGTCCATGCCTGGACGCCGCCCTGGAGCACGTTGAGTGACTGAAAGCCCTTCGCGGCTAGAGTGTGTCGAGCCTCTTCCGCCCGCCGTCCGCTACGGCAGATAAGAGCAAGCGGTTCCGCGCGATCCCATCCTTCGCTGGCCATGTCCAGCGTTCCAAGTGGAACGAGTTCCGAACCCTCGATATGTCCTTCCGCAAACTCCGGGTATTCCCGCACATCAATCAGACGAGCTTCCATATGCACCTCCGCACTTCGTCTTTTACTATATGCTCACATAGTGATATAGTCAAGCCATGGCAAAGCAAGCTATGAGTGACAAGATGCTCGATCTGGTGGCGCGGCGATTCCGCACCCTGGGAGAGCCCTATCGTCTGCGCATCCTGCAAGAGCTGGAGGCCGGGGAGAAGTCAGTGGGCGAGCTGGTGACTGCTTTGGATGGAAATCAGCCCAACGTGTCCAAGCATTTGCAGATTCTCTCCGATGCCGGGCTCATTGGGCGCAGACGTGAAGGTACGTCCATCTTGTATGCGATCAGCGATCCGATGGTCTTCAAGCTTTGCGCTCTGGTGTGCAGCAATGTGGCGGAAAAAAGCCGGCGCGAGTTCGAGGCAATAGCAGGAAATCAAGGAAGAGCGAAGCGATGAAGATCAAGCAATTCGAAGTAGCAGGTCTGGCCCAGTATTCGTATGTTCTCTCCTCTGAAGGCGAGGCCATCGTGATCGACCCTATGCGCGACTTCGACCGGTATACGGAGTACGCGCAAGAGCAGGGTCTCACGATCAAGTTCGTCACAGAAACCCACATCCATGCCGACTTCGCCTCCGGTGCGCTAGCGTTAGCTGAAGCCAGCGGAGCCGAACTTGCGCTCAGTTCATACGATCAGGAGCCGTATCGCTACAGCATGGAGCACCAAGCACTTCGCGATGGCGACGTCCTGCGAATTGGCAAGCTGCGCCTTGCTGCCCTCCACACGCCTGGACATACTCCCGAGCACCTGAGCTTTGTGCTATTCGATGAAGAGAGGGATGCATCAGAACCAGTTGCGCTCTTTAGCGGCGACTTCCTGTTTGTGGGATCGCTCGGACGTCCGGACCTTCTGGGCGAAGAGGCAAAACAACAGCTCGCACACGAGCTCTATTGCAGTCTTCACCAGCGAATCGCTTCCCTGCCCGATGGTGTGCAGGTCTACCCGGGACATGGTGCAGGTTCCCTATGCGGTTCCGGCATGAGCGAGCGGGCCGAATCGACGCTTGGCTATGAGAGACGGAGCCAGCCGCTGTTCAAGCTGGCGGAGGAAGCATTCGTTCGAGAGATTCTGGAGAGCGTTCCTCCTATGCCGTCGTACTACCCACGAATGAAGGCATTGAACTCCAAAGGTGCCTCCAGCGTTGCAGACCTCCCAGGCGCAAACGGCTTCTCCCCCGCTCAACTCGCTGCGCTTCTTCGCGATCAATTTGTCACGGTGCTCGATCTACGCCGTCCTGAAGCTTTCGGCGGAGCTCACATCCCCGGAGCCGTGAACATCGGGGCGGGCCAGAATCTTTCTCTTTGGGCTGGATGGGTCATCCCCTCGGAACAGCGGCTACTCTTCGTCAGCGACAAAGGGGACGATCAGGAGGCGCGTCGGTCGCTGACCCGAGTGGGCCTGGAGCACATTGAGGGTTTTCTGCAGAAGGGTATGCCTGGCTGGATCGATGCGGGATTGGAATTCACGCGCACGGCGCAGCTCTCAACGAAAGAGATCGCCGAGCGAAATCCCGAGACTCAGATTGTCGACGTGCGCAGCGATACGGAATGGGCAAGCGGTCACATTCAAGATGCGATCCACATTCCACTCGGTGAGTTGAAGGCCCGAAGCGAAGAGTTATCGAAAAATGCTGACATCGTTGCGGTCTGCGGAAGTGGGTACCGTTCCAGCATCGCTGCAAGCCTGCTTCAGGCAAATGGTTTCGTAAAGATCAGTTCCATGGATGGCGGCATGAGGGCCTGGAACGAACGGCACTTGCCGATAACAACGGACTAAGTCCATCAAATAAGTAGCAGACATGCCTTGGAATGCCTTCATAGACGTGTGAGCGGTCAAATTCTCAAAGTTCGCTTCGCCGCCATCCCGGAACAATCGAGCCGGCGGCGCCGTAGACCTTCTCAATTAGTGTCGAGCTGAACCTGTTCATGTATCTTCCCGTGCCATTCGACAGACACGGCACAGCTTTTCCCAACGAATACAATAGTTTCCTCGCGTCTGTGCTGTATGCGTGCAGCGCATTAGATCAAGAGCCGTAAACAGTTTGTCTCATCACAAATTTTTGTTTTGAACGATCCGCAAAAGGGGATGGCGGAGAGTGGGGGATTCGAACCCCCGGTACAGGTTTCCCTGTACAACGGTTTAGCAAACCGCCGCCTTCAGCCACTCGGCCAACTCTCCTGCACTGGTGTTGCCAGGGTTCTACGCCCGAACGCGGAACCGCCCGGTGGCTTGCCGGGACTTCCCCGATTATAGCCTGAGCCTGCGACCCATAGCTTTGCTTTGTGTGCGGGATGAGCGGAGCCTTCAGGAGCCGCCTAATAACCAGTACTTGTGCTCGCCGCGGCCAGCTAATGCGCACTGGACTTGTCTACACTGGTGCGAACCGGATTCAGGCAACGACCAAAATGCGCACATAGGAGAGCACACGAATTGATTCGCAAGATGCGCCTGCTGCCGCTCGTCGGAGCGACCTACTTCATGGTCGCGGGCGGCCCTTACGGTTTGGAAGACATCATCGGCAAGGCCGGCTATTTGCGCGCGCTGCTGCTGCTGCTCGTCATCCCTATTGTGTGGAGTCTGCCCACCAGCCTGATGGTCGGCGAACTGGCCAGCGCCATGCCCATTGAAGGTGGCTACTACATTTGGGTGCGGCGTGCGCTGGGCAGCTTCTGGGGTTTTCAGGAGGCGTGGCTGTCACTGGCGGCAAGCATCTTCGACATGGCGATTTATCCAGTCACGTTTGTGCTTTACCTTGGCCGCATTGCGCCCGCCTGGACTGCCGGATCACGCGGCACTCTGTGGGCGCTGGCGGTGGTCTTCGCCTGCGCGGCATGGAACCTGCGTGGCGCGCGCGCGGTTGGCGAGGGCTCGGTCTGGCTCTTCGCCGTGATGCTTGCGCCATTTGTCGCACTCATCGCGCTGGGCGTCTGGCGTGGCTTTGCACTGCACGCGAGCGCACCCGCGCTCACGCATCCTGCTGCCGTGTCCGATCTTGCCGGCGCGATCTCGGTCTGCCTGTGGAACTACATGGGTTGGGACAACGCCTCTACCTTTGCCCAGGAGGTCGAAGATCCGCAGCGCACCTACCCGCGTGCGATGCTGCTTTCCGCCGCGCTGGTGGCGGCTACCTATGTCCTGCCGCTCGCCGCTGTCGCATGGGCAGGCATTCCCGCCGCGCAGTTCTCCACCGGTGCCTGGGCGGACGCCGCCCGCACACTGGGAGGCCGTGGGGTTGCAGGCGCGGTGCTTGCAGTGGCGGTGGTTGCGGGCGGAACCATCTCCGGCATCGGCATGTTCAATGCGCTCATGATGAGTTATACCCGGCTGCCGTTGGCGCTCGCTGAAGAAGGTCTGCTGCCACGCGTTTTCGCGCAACGCACACGCGCCGGAGTTCCCTGGGTGAGCGTGCTGGTGTGTGCGGTAGCCTGGGGGCTCGCCGTGCAGATCACCTTCGAGCGCCTGATCTCGATCGACCTGGTTCTTTACGGCGCGTCTCTGCTGCTTGAGTTCGTGGCGCTAGTGGTGCTGCGCGTGCGCGAACCTCATCTGCCGCGTCCATTCCGCGTGCCCGGCGGAATTGTGGGAGCTGTCGGAGCCGGAATCTTCCCCGCGCTGCTGATCGTCTTCGCGCTCTGGGCGGCGCGCGATGAGCGTATGGCCGGGATGCCGTCGCTGCTGTTCGCCGCACTGCTCGCCGCCGCCGGACCTCTGCTCTACGGGCTGGCTCGGTCAGCCCAGCGTCTACGCTTCAGGTCGGTGGAGGGTTGAATCTCCACACAAATGCGCCTAATCTCTCCTCCAGACACTTCGCCGTGAGGACGGTCCTATGCCATTCGTCAGCCTGACCCGCCTGCGCCTCCGTTCGGTTCGCTTCCTGCCCCGCTTCGCTCTGCACACGATGCAAGCACTGCGACAGGTGAAGCGGTCGGGCGGCTATCTCGGCGGCGGTCTTCTCCCAGACCGTAGTTTTACCTTCTGGACTATGACAGCGTGGGATTCTGAAGCGAGCATGCGCGCGTACATGATTAATGGCGCGCACAAACGGGCCATGCCGCACCTCCTGAACTGGTGCAATGAAGCCTCCGTCGCCCACTGGACACAGCCGGAAGAGGCACTTCCTTCCTGGGATGAGGCTGACCGCCGAATGCGCGCCAGTGGCCGTACTTCCAAGGTGCACCATCCCAGCGCCAATCACGCGGACCTAAACTACCGCGCACCGCGAACGAGTGGCGGCGTGGCACTTTAGCTGCGCAGCCCCAGTCTCAAAATCGAGACCGGGGCCACCGGTTTGACATAGGATTGGACTCTCTCAGACGACAAAACCGCTATTTCTGCGGCACCGGCTTGGGCTCAGGATGCTTCTTGTCCTCGATGAACCGCGCCCGCGCCTCTTCTACCTTGCTTCGCGCGAACGCTGCATCGCGCCAGCCCTTTACTTCGACCCGCTTGCCTTCCAGATCTTTGTAGATCGCAAAGAAGTGGGTGATCTCGCGCAGCATATGCGGGTAAATTTCGGAGTAGTTCCACACATCCTTGTAGCGCGGATTGCCCATGCCGACGCACAGTACCTTCTCATCGCCCAGACCCTGGTCCATCATCTCGAGCAGACCAATGGGCCGCACTTCCATCACGCAGCCAGGGAAGCTGGGGTTGTCGACCAGCACCAGCACGTCCAGTGGGTCGCCATCATCGCCAAGCGTTGAAGGGATGAATCCATAATCGCCTGGATAGTGCACTGGAGACCACAGGTTGCGATCCAGCCGGAAGACATGCAAATCCTTGTCATACTCGTACTTGTTCACGCCCTCCTGAGGAATCTCAATGACGACGTTGATCACCTCCGGGCTCTTGGGCCCGACGGGTAGTTCCAAATAATTTGGCATAGAATCCGGCATCTCTTCTCGCGTGCGGTGGAATAGTTTGTACGTCCGGTCCAGAGGATCGGCCAGGCAGCGCCACGACTGAAACGCTCCGCGATGCAGACCGGCCTCAGGAAACCACGTGACGGGCTCACATCAAAGTCTATAATCGAAACCAATGAAAGCCCACGTCTATGTTACGTTGAAGCGCACGGTGCTGGATGCGCAAGGACAAACCGTTGCGGACGCGCTGCGGCGAATGCACTACCGCGGAGTCTCCGATGTGCGTCAGGGCAAATATTTTCTACTCACGCTCGACTCTGCACAGCTTGCGTCCGCTGCGACGCGCGAGGCAGCCGAGCAGGCGGCTTATGAGGAGGTAGACCGGATTGCGCGCGAGGTGCTCGTCAACCCGGTGATCGAGGAGTACAACTTCCGTCTAGAGAGTTAGTCCGGCCGCCCAGGGTCCAGTTCTCACTACAATCAGCACCATGCGTTGCTTCTACAAGAGAACACAGGGCACCAAGCCTTCACTATTTCGAGGAGTTTCGCTTTCTGCGCAACCACACACCCTGGGGAGATTCGCTCGCGTGGCTGAAGCAACTGAAGACGTTTCGCTCGCCAGCGCGGGATCTGGATCTGCCAGCGCCGTTCCTCATGCCTTGCGTGTTGTCGCGATTGGCGGAGGAACTGGCTTGTCCACACTCCTCCGCGGACTTAAGCGGTACGTCGCGCCTCCGCCGGGTGCGAGCGGAGACGCGAACTGCAAAGATACGCCTTGCCTGATCCGCGATTTGGCTGCCGTGGTTACGGTGACCGATGATGGAGGGTCTTCTGGCCGTCTGCGCCAGGACTTCAACATGCTTCCGCCAGGGGACGTGCGCAACTGCATGGTTGCGCTCAGCGAAGATGAGCATCTGCTCTCGAAGCTCTTTCAATTCCGCTTCGGCCAGGGTGAGCTCCAAGGCCACAGCTTTGGCAATCTGTTTGTGGCCGCGCTCTCGCATATCACCAAAGACTTCGCGCAGGCGGTGCAGATGTCATCGCAGATTCTCGCAACACGCGGACGCATTTACCCTGCGACCAATGTGGACGTGAACCTGGCTGCGCAGATGGACGACGGTTCGCTGGTGCGCGGGGAAACGAATATAACGGCCAGCAAGCGGCGAATCGTCGAACTTCTACTCGAACCCGCTGATGCGCACCCACTTCCCGAGACGCTGGAAGCCATTGCTAACGCGGACCTGATCACGCTGGGCCCAGGTTCCCTCTATACCTCGTTGATCACCAACCTGCTGGTGCGCGGAATTCCCGAAGCGCTGGCAGCATCGCGCGCAACCCGCGTCTACGTGGGGAACCTGATGACTCAGGCGAATGAGTCACTGGGCTTGTCGCACGCGCAGCACATTGAGAAAATCCTGGAGCATTGCGGTCCGCAGGGTGGACGCATCTTCGATTACGCGCTGATCAATACTGCGCCTATCTCGCCGACGCTGCTCGAGCGCTACGCCGCTGAAGGGCAGCTGCCGATTGAGGCCGATCTCGACTGCATCCGCTCTCTAGGCGTCGAGCCCATCGCAGGCAACTTCGTTCACGAAGGCAACCTGCTGCGCCATGACCCCGACAAAGTGACCGACTGTCTGCTCAAGTTGGGGTTGAAGCGGCACTCCTCTTGAGACATGTAGATTCAAGCTGCTTGCGATTTACGGCTACAAAACCAAGCGAAAGTTGGAACTATAGCTGATTCTGTAAAGTTGTACAGCGTTTCGGCGTTCGGCCAATACAGGGGATCCTTAACTGCGTTTAGGAACGACTCTACAGGAAATGGGAAATCGGCTTGAAACAAGGTAGTAAGTGGAGGTAGAGACGCTCCTACGTCTTCGGGTTGTCATTCCCGAAGGGGATCTGCGTTTGTTCTTGCTGTCCTGTTCTCTACACCATCTGCAAATCCGCTTTACGATTTCCGATAAACCTCACGACGGTTCCCGATGCGCACGACGTAGATAATCAGCTTCTTGTCCTCGATACTGCTGATGATGCGGTAGTCTCCCACGCGATACTCCAGAACTGGCCGAGTTCGGAACCTTTCAACGCCTCTCCTAAAGTACGCGGGTTGTCTAGCAGCGCGAGCCTGCCATGCAGGAAGCTTAGGATGCGCCGCGCAAATTGCCGATCAAGTTGATCAAGATTTTTACCGCTGAAGGCGTGAGCTCAATCTTCCAGGCCATAACGCTTCATGATTTGTTCGAGTGGACTAGACTTCAATCGTCCCGCGCGGATTCCCGTCATCTCCTGCTCGGCCAGATACAAGCCTTCCAGATCATCCAGGTGTTCGAGAATCGCTTCGCGAGCATAGAACGTTTTGCTCCGCTCCGTCTTTCGGGCGAGGTTCTCAAGTCTCTGCTCCACATCCTGCGACAAGCGAATTGCAAGCATCACATCCTCCGCTGTACAAGTATAGACGCTTCAAGATTCGAGCTACCTCGCGATGCTCACCAACTCACTAGCCTTTGGTTCCTCCACGGTGCGCTTCAACTGACCGCACGCCGCGTAGATGTCGCGCCCACGCGGTTTGCGGGTGAAGGTCGGGATGCCGCCCGCAACCAGAATTTCATGGAAGACCGCCACATCTTCCGGCGTGGGCTGATGAAATTCAATGCCGGGACCTGGGTTCCAGACGATCAGGTTGACCTTAGCCTGCACACCCCTCAGCAATGCGAGCACCTCACGTGCGTGCTCGGGCTGATCGTTGACCCCGCCCAGCAGAACGTATTCGAAGGTCACGTATTCGCGCTTGCCGAATGGAATGGTCTTAAGCGCCGCCAGCAGCGCGGCAATGTTCCACTTGCGCGTGATCGGCATGATTTCGCCGCGCACACTGTCGTTCGAAGCATTCAGGCTCAAGGCCAGGTTCGGCCGCACGGGTTCCAGCGCGAAACGTCGGATTGCCGGCTCAATCCCGGAGGTGGAAACCGTCATGCGCGCCGGAGAAATCCCCATCTGCTCGCTCAGAATGCGAAAGGCAGCCATGAAAGCGTCGTAGTTGAGAAATGGCTCTCCCATGCCCATGAAGACCAGGTTGATGCGCTCGGGGCTTCCCTGCCCTTTCGCTGAACCGACCTGAACTGCATGACGGTTGAGCACGGCGGCGACCTGCCCCGCAATCTCTCCTGCGGTCAGGTTGCGGCGAATCCCAAGCTTCGCCGTCAAGCAAAACTGGCAATTGACCGCGCAGCCCACCTGGCTCGAAACGCAGATCGTTGCCCGCCGGAAACGCGCCGACATAGAATCGTCCGATTCTGCCGCGGCACCATCGCCCTCGGGCATCCAGACCGTCTCTACGGTTTCGTCGTCGACCAGCGCTACCAGATACCGTTCTGTGCCGTCCACAGATTTTGCTGTCTGCGCCAGCCGCGGCAGACCGACGCGGTAGCCTGCCCGCTGCATGGCCTCGCGTATTGTCGCGGGCAGCGTGGTGATCTCGTCCAGCGACTCCACCCGCTGGCGGTAAAGGGCCTGTGCCACCTGCGTACCACGAAAGCGTGTTTGCCCGAACTCCAGCATCAAATCCCGCAACTGCTCGAGCGAGAGCCCGAAGAGGGTTTTCTCTGCAAGCTCAGTCCGTGGCGTGGAGAGTTCGATCGGCACACCCCAGTTTACCGCGCCCGCAGGCTTCAATATGAAACAATTGGCTTCGAAGGAGTCCGATGTCCGCAACCCTCGTTTCCCCTCCGCCGTTCAGAATCACACCGGAGCGCAATATTCGCCGCACTGAGTTGTCTAACGGCCTGCTGGTCATTACGGAGTCGATGCCGCACGTGCGCAGCGTCTCCATGGGCGTCTGGATCAATTCCGGAGCGCGGGACGAGTCTGCTGAAGAAAACGGCATCGCCCACTTTGTGGAGCACATGGTCTTCAAAGGAACGACATCGCGTTCCGCCCAGCAGATCGCCCGCGAGGTGGATTCTATTGGCGGAAATCTAGACGCATTTACAGGCAAGGAATCGGTCTGCTTCAACATCAAGGTGCTGGATGAAAATACCGGGGCCGCCCTCGATGTGCTCAGCGACCTGGTGTTGAACCCGAAGTTTTCGCAACCTGATCTGGAGCGCGAGCAGGGTGTCATCCTCGAAGAGATCAAAATGGACGAGGACAATCCCGACTACCTCGTTCACGAAACATTTACCCAGAACTTCTGGCCGAATCACGCTTTGGGACGGCCTATTCTGGGCACTGTGAAGACGGTTTCGCAGTTCACCACAGAAACCGTCCATCGGCATCACAGCCGGCGGTTCACGCCCGGTGGAATGCTTTTTACGGCGGCCGGCAACCTGGAGCATGACGGCTTTGTGGCTATGGTCGAGGGCAAGTTCGGCCAGATCTCCGCAGGGAGCGTGGGTGCTGGCGCAGCATCGAATCCGCCACACGCGACGCCTCATATCACCATAAAGAATAAAAAGTCGCTCGAGCAGGTGCAGATGTGCCTTGGTGTGCCTGCACCCGCAGTGGACGATCCACGCCGCTTCGCCCTCTACATCCTGAACTCCATCCTTGGCGGTGGCATGAGTTCGCGCCTGTTCCAGAGCATTCGCGAGGACCAGGGACTTGCCTACTCCATCTATTCGGAGATGAGCCCGTTCCGCGACACAGGCACGCTTGCAGTCTATGCAGGGATGTCGCCGGACAAAGCAGAACGCGTGCTTGAGCTTACGCTGGCCGAGTTGCGCCGTCTGAAACAACAGGCAGTCACGTCCGCCGAGTTGAAGCAGGCGCAGGACCAGATGAAGTCGAACATTGTGCTGGGCATGGAAGGTGCGGGGAGCCGCATGTCCAACCTCGCACGGCAACAAATGTACTTTGGGCGCCATATTCCGCTGGACGAGATTACCGCAGCCATCAACAGCGTCACGACAGCCGAAATCCAGAACATCGCGAATGAATTGTTTAACTCCGACGCAATTGCTTTGAGCCTGCTTGGTAACCTGGGTAAGCTCAAGATTGAACGCGCACAGTTGATGTGCTGACCCCCGGCCCCTGCTGATACATTTTGTAGGCATCTAGTTATGAGAGCGCGAAGATTACCGGAGCGCTGACGCGGAGAACAATGACAAGACTGAATGACGTTCCATCCTTCGAGCTGAACGTGCAGCGCAACCGGCAGGTCGACGGCTTTACCCTGATCGAGTTGCTGATCGTCATGTCGGTCATGCTCATCATCATGACGCTCGCAATTCCCCAGCTGCTCAAGGTCAGCAAGACCGCCAACGAGACCTCCGCAGTCGCCTCAGTCCATGCGATCGGGCAGGCGGAGCTCGAGTACAACTCGTCCTACCCGTCGACTGGCTTCGCGTGCGGGCTGGCGCCGCTGGGCGGCACGCCGGGAACGCCACCCTCTCCGCAGGCCGGTCAGATGCTCGATCCTACACTCGCCGCTGGAGTGAAGGCTGGCTACAAATTTGCCATCACCAACTGCAGCAAAGTGACCGTGAATAATCACGACATGATCACCGGCTATGAAATTACGGGCGTCCCTGTCTCGATTGGCCGCTCCGGCGACCGCGGCTATTGCATGGACGAGAACAACATCATGAAGTTCGATCCTGCGGGCGGCACCAATTGCACCCAGTCGCTCCAGTAGTTCGGGGGCTGCAGACAGGGCTGAAGGTCGTACTCTGCTGCCTCGCTCTGACTGCGCCTAGCGTCGGCCAGGGCAGCCCAGCGGTTCCGCTGCCTCAAGCGGGCCAGACTGCCCTGCTGTATCGAGTCGACCAGCATTACAACCACCTGCGATCCCTCAAGACCCACTACGTCGAACGCTATAACGGCATGGGTCTGTCGCGGGAGGAGAGCGGGACGCTGCTGCTGAAAAAGCCGGGTCGAATGCTGTGGCGTTACGACACCCCTCAGGGCAAGGTTTTTGTGCTCGACGGAAGATATGCATGGTTCTACACGCCGGGAGATCACCAGGCTCAACGCCTCGCTGCCAGCAAGCTCGACGATCTACGCACTCCCCTGCGCTTCCTGCTGGGCCACACGCAGTTGAGCAAAGAACTGCAGCACGTT
>JAABUO010001066.1_pt1 | contig 38821 bp, 26 predicted proteins | sample 5559291 | NCBI WGS metagenome assembly JAABUO01 (sample SAMN10711878, study PRJNA513372) | rock metagenome | isolation source: Antarctica rocks | place: Antarctica: Victoria Land, Finger Mt sud
TAGTGTAAGTAGAATAAGGATCCACAAAGAGGGTAACAATCCCGTAGCTCAAGCATGAGATTTATCGCAAACCTTCTGATTAAACCTGGAGACAAGCAAAGGGGTACCGTCCCCTAGGCTAAGTATGGCTGCTGAGCGATAGTGAAAAGTACCGCGAGGGAAAGGTGAAAAGAGCGCCGTTGGCGAGTGTAAATAGACCCCGAACCGGCAATCCTATGAGCAGTCAAAGCTAGTCTGGATAAATTCGTAACAGTACCAGACGGTGATGGCGTACCTCTTGCATAATGGGTATAAACAACGCCCCATAACACTAGAGGATTTGTGTTTAACTGACTCAAGGCTGTAATGCCGGTGGAGATAACTCTGCTAACGGTGAAGCTCAATCTTTACAATTGACGACACCGTGGGAAGCTAAGCTTAGTGCTAGCACCTGTAACGACTGGCGGCTGATTTGCCGCCATCCGCTGCTTTCCGCAGCGGGAATAAGGTCAGGCCGTTTCCAATGACAATGTTCCACCCCACCACTTAACCTCCACAATATCTCTATCCTTACACTATACTAGCGTATTGAGTCTTTATTGTTTCATGCTCTAACCCCTAGTATCCTTGTCTAGTTGTCACCTATCAAACACAATTAATTACTCACAACAGCGTAAAGCTGGGTCCTTACATTTGGCTTCTTTATTTAACACTCTTCCGGTGATTCGATAACTGTCAAACGTGTTTTTAAAGGAGTTTTTATATTGGTCTTGCCGTAGCCTTTCAATATCTTTTTTTATTCTCTCACTGCCTTCACTATCTTTTTTTATTCTATCACTGCCGTAGCCTTTCAATATCTTTTTTAGGTAGGACGTATAAAGATCGTACCTGTTATCTATAATCTAGTACTCTCATACTGGTTTATGGACAATAATCACTCCGTGTACTTTGGTTTCGCTATTGAATGCTTTTGAAGTCTAATAGCTGCTAGTCTAGCAAATTTAGGTCTTTAGACGGTTATCAATTATGGGTCTAGTCTAGATCTACTCACTTACTATTCAGTTTTCTATACATAAAGCCTATTCCTTAGTTTCCTTAAAGGCCCTCTACCATTGAGAATCACCCCTTTTTAATAAGGTATTTTTCTATTCTACCCAATAAACAGTGGATAAGGCAAAACTATTGCCGTGAGGGAGGAAAAAAAGTATTCTATCCAACAAACAGTATTGCCGTGAGGGAGGAAAAAAACAGGTAGAATAGTGAACTGAGATAGAGCTGGAGATCTAAATAAGTATACACAACACATTAATGAATTACTGTATTTTTATCCAACAAACAGACTGTACAAACAGACTGTACAACAAACAGACTGTACAACAAACAGACTGTATTTGGGTAGGGGGACAAGTGAATAAGGAATTGAGGTATTTGAGTTGTGTGTTAGAATTTTAGTTTTTGACATCCGTAAGGTATAGTCTGATCCAACACGTGAGTGTCGGATAACATAATTGGATCAAGTTAGCCATGTCGGCAAGGTTAAAAGCCCCAGCAAAAGCGATAAGTAGTATTAAATAGTAGTATATAATAAACCTTTAAATATCCTGTTAATCTATGAGAACCATTGTAAAAACGTGGTTATTATGAGGTTACAACGAGTAAATAAGTCGACGTGGCCACACCCGAGACGTGGTGAGCTACCCTTGGCCAGGCTCAAATAGGCCGAACGGGTCGGCGTTGCAGTGCCGTCCGATGAGCTGAGGGTAGGGGTGAAAGGCCTCTCTAACCACGAGCTAGCTGGCTCTCCTCGAAACACGTTTTGGCGTGACCCTTAGCGTTAAGTGTATGGTTGTACAGCACTGGTTGTCGTAGTAGCTTATTAAAATGTTAAACTGATTAGAAGATTAACTGATTAATTTGTTTACACTTATGGGGGGCTTTAGCGCTCTACCTCCGGCCGCTAACCTCGGAAACCTATACACTGTTACCAAGGAGTCAGACCGTGGGCGATAAGGTCAACGGTCGAGACGGAAACAGCCGTCAGCGTAGTTTTAGGTCCCTAAGAAATTGCTCAGTGAATTAAAGGTGGTTATGACCCTTAAACAGCCGTGCTGTGCGCTTGGAAGTAGCGATCAGCTAGTGATGGTGTAACAACCTAGCGGCCTATGGGATCACGGCGCCGACAATACACGGGTCTTAGGCAGTTCACCGTAGCTACGCCTTTTGCAGTAAGACAATAATCTAAATATATCACTCACTAATATTAATAATCTAAACATATCACTTACTAATATCAATAATATAAACATATCTTATATCACTCACTAATATCAATATCAATAATATAAACATATCACTTAAGGTGAGTGGTGATAAACTATGTATTATCTAGTCAAAAAGGTTAGTTATCTTATGTGAGATGTCTTGCTTCGAAATGGGTAGAGGAGCACTCAGCGTGGTTTGAAGGATTGTCTGTGATAGTCTGGACATAGCTGAGGAGTGCATGGTCACATGAGTAGCGTAAGCAGGTTATAATACTTGCCGCCTGATGAGGAAGGGTCCCTCAGTAACGTTAAACGACTGAGTTATCAAAACGGTATCTAAGAATATAAGAATTCGATGAGAAAAACTCTAAAGTTCTAACATCTTGTTAGGACCAGGAAAAAAGATATTCTTTTATTCGTAGATTTGTCTAAATATAAAAATCTTATAATCGGTCCCAGAACTAATTATATCTATTTTTGGCATCTAAGAAGAAAATGAGTTTCATTAAGATCTAAATCAGTTTTAATAAGACATATTTTTGTCTTAATGTGTTGATTTACCGTGCCCTAAACCGACACAGGTCCTTAAGTGGAGCACACTATGGCGAAGGGGTAAGGCAGCATAAGGAATTCGGCAAACTGCGTCCGTAAGCTTGACAAGAAGGACGACCATTTAAATAGCTCTACAAGTAAACTGGTACAATGGGTTATTTAAGCGGTGTCACATAACCAGGAGGTGCGACTGTTTACCAAAAACACAGGCCCCCGCCACCCTACATATTTGGTTTGCATGGGGGCTGAGTCTTGTCCAGTGCCGAGGGTTCAACGAGAATAGCCATACGTGGTTATTCCGAACACCCCGGTAAACGACCGCCCTAACCATAAGGGTGCTAAGGTAGATGCTGCCCTCCGACAAGTTCGCTGCATCTCATCATATGCGGGGACATTTATTGTCAGTTAGGTACGATAGTCTAAAACAGAACAACCCGCAGGATGTTTTTTACATCCTCAGAGACTACGCCTGAGACGTGGTTTACGTTCTGGAACTTTCAACTAAGGTGTCATTTAACTAAAATTTATTTACTATGAACACAGCTCTTTTCACATCTGTTTTTTTTCATCCTTTTTGGTTTGTTGCTTTTTTCATTCATCCTGCCTGGATTTCAGGATTCATTGACGGAGAAGGAACCTTCCATGTAGCCATTCAAAATAACTCTTTTATAGCACTAGGATATCAAGTTCAACTTCAGTTTGCAATTACACAGCATATTCGCGATGCTTCTCTAATGTCACTGTATACTTTGGTGTTGGCACTATTACATCAGACGGTCCTCTGAAGATTCAGTATCGTGTACGCTCGCTCACTGAACTTGAAACAATTTTGCTAGATAACTACCCACTGATGACACAAAAGCGACTAGATGCTGAAGCGTTCCTCATGCTATGATGAAAAAGGGAAACCATCTAACTCCAGAAGGTCTCAATGCTATTCGCAATATTCAAAACTCGATGAACCGAGGTGGGGTTAAGAAAGAACAAACGTATTCCATGATGATATAGTCCTTAAGTTTTCTATGATAAAACTTAATATGAGCGAAATTCCTTGGCCGCTAATTACGGTCCCGCATGAATAGAGTCACGATGCCTCTGCTGTCTCATGCTGTCCCCCTGCGAAATTGAATTAACCGTGAAGATGCGGTTTACGTGCGGTTGGACGGGAAGACCCCAGCAGCTTTACTGGAGCCTGCCATTGAGCTAGATTTGAGAGCCACGGTAGTTAAGTAACAATGACCGTTTAACGGCTACAGCTAGTTCTAATACTCTTTAGGTAGAGAACAATGACAGGTGGCTAGTTTGACTGGGACGGTCGCCTCCCCAAATGTACCGGAGGCCTTCTATGCCACACCTGACAGGGATGGAAACCCTGGAGGTTATGAAGAACCTCAATTATGTGCAAGGGCAGTAAGTGTGGCTGACTGCTAGGTTGATAGACCGAACAGGCGCGCAAGCGGGGCCTAGTGATCCGGCGCACCCGTACGGCAGGGACGCCGCAAATGAGATGAAATGCTACGCTGGGGATGCCACTGATGTCCTGTTGCAAGCAATAAAAAGTAACCTATGGAAGATAAAACAACCTTTAACATGTTTTATTATTGAGCTAGTTTACTGGGCCCACACAACACCCCACAACACGACACAGCCCAAAAGGCCGCGGCTAATGCAGGTAAGAAGATTAGTCCCAGGTCGTAAAGAATTATAAGCTTTTATTGTGCTACCAGTGTCTATGTTTGCGTGGTGAGGTGAAGCTAGTATTAAGTACTACAGTGTAAAATTAACCCTTAATATATTAAAGCCTGTCTAATAATGTGCTATCGCCCCTAAAACACGTATTAACGCACTAAATAATGCAGTGTAGGATCCAAACGGTTACGCTACCTAGTCAGGCTATCATTAACCACCTAGGAAAGACCATTCCAGCTGTACTAATGCTTTATCTGCTAATGTCTCAACCACTAAAAACATAAATGACAGTTCACAAACCGACTATTGCCTAGGGTATGGACATAATATTCATCTTCACACACAACACAAAGCAGCAAGTAGCACAGGAGCTGAAGGCTAAGTATGATCAAGAGTGCTAAGTTCGACAGATTAGGAAGCCAATCAATATCAAATTTATCAGTATTAAGCCTTAATAAGGCTTAAATTTACGTATCTATACTTGACAAGCTTTCTAGTTTAAAGTATTAGTATAATTTTCCTTTCCTAAATATCGGTTACTTTCTATTGCTACCATCTTTCAATGAGTTAACTGCTTGTAGGCTTTATGCCAATTAGCAACGTGCTTTAAAGTACGTTCAACGACTAGTAGAGACACCTAAGAACGCCCATCTGTGACAACAGATGATATAGTCTTAACCATCCCGATAGGGATGGCAGCATTGTTAGCCCTAAACTATCTTGAACAGAGTTATAGCGCACGAGAGTTCACATTGCCTGCGCTGATTGCTACCTCGATGTCATGTTGAGGTTAAATAGGATAAATTGCTAAGACGTTTTTTAAGGTAATGATTAGCAGCTCATTTTCATTTTAATACTGAGTTCAACGACTGTTCTTCCTGGATGTTACACATTATGATACAGTCTAGTCCTACCCGAAAATGTTGGTATGCCTATTTCGTAGGCTAACTATAAATATCGGTCGACCCACCTTATCCTCCCGGTGTACAAGCTGGGAAGGGTCCTGCTGTTCGCAGGTTAAAAAGGTACGCGAGTTGGGTTCGTTTTCCATACGATCAGTCAACGGACTCTACGATCTAATATAAAACATGGTAGCCAAAGATAACAATACCACCTAAACAATTAACTTAATAACCTAAATAATTAACTTAAACAATTAACTTAATATGAGTTTGTGTTCTAATGAAATGCTAATGACTGGTTACTTTAAGACAACACTAAACAATTAAGTTAATAACCTAAACAATTAACTTAATATGAGTTTGTGTTCTAACGAAATGCTAATGACTGGTTACTTTATTGGTGATTCGAAATGCTACTCTGCTTTCTTCAGTACTATCACAGGTTCTCATTTGACAGTTACTCAATGATACTACCTATATATTCCTACTACGAACACTCTATAGTACCTTATAATAGCTATGTTTATTGGCTTAATTACACATAAATACTCATACTAGCATCATTTAATTACCGTCTGTTATTCTATCGCTGTTTAACTATATCTATGATTTTATCTCTCTATTCAATTCTGTTACCAAAAAACCATTAATTCTTGTCAATCTTATGACACCAACCGATAATTCATTAAACCGGTTTCTTGTGCGGTTATACTAAGCTATAACACATAAGACGAAAAATGGTAAGGATAGCAATACATATTAGTTATAGAATCTCGTTTGACATACTAGTTATAGAATCTCGTTTGACATACTAGTTATAGTATCTTGTTTGACATACTAGTTATAGTATCTTGTTAGACATACTAGTTATAGTATTTCGTTAGACATACAAATTATATAATCTCGTTAGACATACAAATTATATAATCTCGTTAGACATACAAGTTATAAAATATCGTTGACAGTTTAATCAATAAGCTAAAGTATTATCTCATAAATATGAAGGTTTTTAATCAAGCGTAAATAAGTAATATTATGAATAAAATTATAGTATCTTCCGTAGATAAAGAGCCCAACTCAGGCGCAATTAAGCGTCTAAATCAATCAATACAATTTCAGGAATTAACAAGTAAATTTAACCTGAAGCATACAATCTATGCTCAACGACTACATAAACTGACACAATACGAAAAGTGGTAACATAGTCTTATCTGTGATGAATGTCACAGCAAATATTCAAAGGATAATTACAAAAAACTATGTCAATACGTCGTGACTCATAACACAAACCTCAAATTTATATCAATTCAAGTACCATGTTTTCTTGCGACGTTTAAGTAGAAAAATGCTAGTATGCCTTATTTTCTCATCACTTATATTATTGGTTTGAGGTAACGAGGTTATCAGCAGGTTAGATTTTTAACCTCAGAGACTGTAAACTACGTTTTAGGTAGGTGTAAATATAGTACAGTCCCAACTGACTTGATAAGGTCAGTTATGCAAGTAGCATGATAAGATATTTGAAGACAGTATGGCTCCTCTCCTCCGCACGAAGAGATTGTCAATTCTGGGCACACCCCTAGTACGAAAGGACCGGCGGTGTACGCTCCTCTGGTGGACCTATCGTTGGCCTAACGGCTGGCGTAGTAGGGTAGCTAAGAACGTTAAGGATAAGGACTGAACGCCTCAATGTCACGAAGCCAGCCAGCTGAGATAATAAGGCACGAAGTAGACTACTTCGAAATAGGCTGCCAGTGTAAACGCCGTAAGGCGTTAAGCGTAGCAGTCCTAAAAAGCCAAAAGGTCTGTATTCACCGTATTAATCTAATATCATATTCACATCAAACTCATTAAAGATAAACATAGTAACTAAGATTTCATTACTACCATTTATCTAGTTAAGAAAATCAAACTTAACGAAATGAAAGACTAAGCTAAATTTGAATTAGATATTATTCAACTTAGCAATGGAGCTCGCTAGGGGTCTAGCACCCGGACTGCAAATCTGCGGTAGTGGAGTTCAACTCTCCTCGTGCTCTCCTCAATATTTGGTTTCGTTAGGGGCATCGTACAGTGGTAGTATGTGGGTCTCCAAAACCCTCGACCGTGGTTCGAGTCCACGTGTTCCTGTGGGGATGGGGACATAAAAAAACCAATATTTTTGCCAGGGGGTTCGACTAGTGGTTAGGTCAGCGTCCTTACGCGATGCTAGCGGCAGTTCAACTCTGCCACCCCTTATTGCACTCAGCCTGTTTAGGTAATAGATAAAATTAATGAATCTAGCCAAAGTAGACTATTCAAATAAAGCTATTATCTCTAATGATATGGTTCCAGTTTACCATAGAATTGCTTATTGATTTTACTTATAATCATTCATTGGCTATAAACGTAAAGGATATCTATACATTATACCTGATTTATGCAGTTTTAACTAATATTATAGGTACCTTATATAACAATAAGACACGAGTTTATATGATAGTAATGTTTTCATCAATTAAGAGTATTCTGTAATCTAAAGGTAATTTTATTACTTAACTGTAAAAGCAATGATTCTATTTGGTATTTTTATTATTATGACAGCGGCTGCGCTCCCTTCCTTTTACGTCGCCCCGCTGCAACTAGCACGGTGTGCGACCCTTATTTTCCTATCCGCCGGAGTGCTGGCCGCCAACGCTCTTAATGTTTCAGCCATGGGACCAGGTGTCAGTATGTTTGATGGTCTTATACAAGCAACGCCAATGACACAAGGCATAGACGCGTTTATTAGTGTTATAGCTGCAGTTATTGTAGGATTTGTATGGGCTCCAGTAGGCTCAATTAATATAGATAATATAAAGGAAAACCTCTCGCTAACCACTGTAAACACAAGTGCCCCAGCCCAAGCAGAATATTCTGTCATTCTTCTCTTTACCACACTAGGCGCGATGACTCTTGTGTCTAGTACGAGTCTAGTAACTCTGTATCTAGGTGTAGAACTTCAATCATTCGCGGTTTATATTCTAGCATCTCTGTATTGAGCATCAGAAACAGCCTCAGCAGCGGCTCTTAAGTACTTTTTTATTGGTGGTCTGTCATCAGCTTTTATTCTCATAGGTGGTGCGGTGGTATACTGGCAAACAGGTACTACAAATTTCTGGCATGTATTTAGTCTGCTTAATCAGCTAACATCAATACACGAAGGAACCACAGAAAATATCTTTATCATTTCTAATCAAATTCATATTCACTCTGGTATTTTTCTAGGTATGGATGCTATTCTTCTAGGTATTCTCATGAAGACTGCTGCCGCACCATTCTATAACTGGTCTCCCGATGTTTATGACGGAGTGCCTACTGTCGTGACGACATGGCTAACTCTTATGCCTAAAATCTCTCTACTCACTTTTGTCCTACATCTATCCAATAATCTTTACAATACTGGAGTCCTTGATATTAATGAAACATGGTACACTCCTGCTACATGGTCTACACTTCTTGCCACTGCAGCTATGCTGTCTCTCATTATCGGTACGGTTGTAGGCCTAGCACAAATTCGTATTAAGCGTCTTCTCGCCTACAGTACGGTCTCGCATGTAGGTTTTCTTCTTCTAGCTCTAGCAGTTAACACGGAAATCGGTGTTGATGCGTTTATCTTCTACCTTGTTCAGTACACTATTACAACACTCAATGTTTTTCTTATTCTCCTAGCTATAGGTTACTGTCTACGTGCACAATCTAATGATCAACGAGCCCATGTTACGGATATTGAACTTATTACTGAACTATCAGGACAGTTCCATGTAAACACCGTTATAGGACTAGCCTTTTCAGCATGTCTCTTTTCCATGGCAGGTGTACCACCCCTTGTAGGTTTCTTTGGAAAGCAGACTGTTCTATACGCTGCTATGCAATCAGGTTACGAGTTTCTAGCCCTAGTGGGTATCGTAACCTCAGTTGTAAGTGGTTCCTACTATCTGGGTCTAGTGCGAATTATTCACTTTGAATCTCCAAAGTATACGTTCAATGTTCTACCTCTAGCTCTAACACCCGTACACAGTTATATTATTGCCATTCTTACTCTAGTCATGGTTCTCTTCATACTAGCACCTTACCTTGTTCTCGATAGCACCAATCTTGTAGCTCTTGCTTTCCATTCAGCTTAATGACCCTTGTAACTCTTCTTATCTTCGTACCAGTGATTGTAGGAATTCTGCTCGCACTAAATCTTCTATTTGCACCGCATCATCCAGATGCTGAAAAGACAACAGCTTACGAAAGTGGTTTCATGGCGATTACAGGACAAACACGTGCACCATTCAGTATTGCTTACTATCTAATTGCTATTCTGTTTCTCGTATTTGATCTTGAAATTTTTCTACTCTTTCCCTTTGCTGTAACTATTTATACAGTAGGAATCTATGGTTTTTGGATTGTGGTTATATTCTTTCTAGTTCTAACATTCGGTTTTATCATTGAAATTGCAAAGGGTGTTCTTAACTTCACAAATCAACGATCCGCTATTGCACAGCCAATAATCAATAATTCTACACGACGAGCCTCGTAATAACATTCCCCAAAAGCTTATTTATAATATTTTCCCGGTTTTAGACTTATGACTATGCCTGTCCTTTAAACATCTTTCCATTGTTTTCTAACCATCAAAGGAAAAAGAGGCACAAAGTACGATATTATACAATTAAGGAACCAGGAGTAATCTGAGCAAATATTAGATATCAACCGTTTAGCTAAGTGAACCAACTAAACAATATTAAAATACATAATTCATATTTACTGGTAGTTTGAAATATGGTTTAATGCAATTGACTAGCCTCAGCTCCTGCTAGTTCATTGTTTTTTGACTGATTCAAGCAAGCTATCACTATTTTAAGCAGTAGCATGGTTTATGATATAGCTTGCTTTTGCGATCTATTGAATCCTAACATAACAGTAAACAGATAACAAAATATTCATAATAATCTACGTGTAATACTTACTTAATTCTACACTTATCTTATTAATACTTCGTCAAAACCCAATATTTATCTGGAAGGGCAAAACTATTGCCCGTGTTGTGTCATTTTCTATCAGGACAGACAAATTGAGATAGGTCTTAGAACAAAGAGCCTAAATTCAAAGTAAGGAGCTTATTAGCTATATTCTTTTTTTACACTGTAGAAATATATGAATTCTGGTATCTACTTATATTCAACCTAGTCAACAGTTTCGTAATAGATATAAATAAACTTCACTGATCACTATAACATAACCTACAATTATATATTCTTCTTTTATTGCTGTTAACTGATTAACTGATTTGATTTAGACTTTAGCTCCTGTACTCTATTTAGATTAGACTTTCTGGCTCCCGACGATTCGAACGCCGACAAGCCCCGACCAAAACGGGGTGGGCTACCATTACCCTAGGAGCCATTGACGCTTAATAACTTAAACACTACACTATTCATCTTCTTGTTATTCTTTTTATTCTTTTTTGACTTATGCCTATGCACGGAATCGAACCGCAGTCTTAGGTTTACAAGACCCATGCTGAACCACTCAGCTACACAGGCTTAGTTTTATCGTTCTCGTGCAAAAGGTTATAGCTTAGTACAGTTTTACACTAGACATTATTCTCGTCTACTCCACAGAAAGAAATAGTGTGATCGGCAAAAGCGCTTTCGTTACGGTTATTTAATAAATTTATATATTATTAACGCTGAAGGAAATCGAATCCTTTCTGCTTGCGTGAAGGGCAAGTGTGCTACCACATACACCACAGCGTCTCAAAAATAAATGGGTTAGATGTGTATTTTTAAAGTTTTATATTATTAGGTTAAACTTCTTTATATGTTATATGACACTGATACTTTATAGATGTATTCACTCATTTTCTTTCACTTTCATACTTTATCTTTACACTAGAATGCTGTTATGGAATAAAGGAAAAAGAATGATACCAGGAATAAGTTAATCTGTCATTTCTGTTTTAATCAAATCAATAGGTCACTGCTATTTCAATATTTACAATCAATCCAAGATTATAGAAAGGCTTACAGTGTATAGATTATCTTTAACAATAGTGAATATCTTCTTATATCTGCAATGATATAAACCATACACAATTTCACTCTATTTGATGTTAAGATTATTAGTTCATATTGTAACCTACCTTACATTATGTACGCCTATCCTGTTATGCCGGGTCAGTAGTTTTTTATATTCCTTCAGCTGAGTAGCTAGTTCATAAGTATCCTTTTTAGCTCTATAATTTCACTTACCTTACTTCTAATTGAATAATTGGATATTTAAGGTTCCCGTAGATAATCGGAAATAAGGGAAAGCTAGGAGATCACATGTTACAATAATTCTCAAATAAACATTCCAGTTTAAAGAATATAGGTTAGTTACATCTAAGCATTTATCTTTCAAATATCAGTAATTAATTATTATTACACGTGATAAGGTAAATACTAATGTAGAATAAAGCGAAGGTAAGGACTCGAACCTACGATAACAGCTCATGAGGCTGTAGTGTTACCAGCTACACCACTTCGCGAGAAAACAAAGACATATAACCTTTAGGTAAAATGAGATAAAAAGAGTAATTCAACCAAAAAGCTAATAGTATACTTAACTTAAGTCAAAAATATTCACTAATTATCTTTAATAACCTTATTAGCCTTGTTTACCTCTAAGATTTATGTATTTAGGGCTACCTTTTAAATTTATCTAATATTGGGTAGTGATTCGATTATTGGGCTATTAAGAATATTGTGGTTTAGAGGAATATATAAATATAATTGACTGGAGGTGATTAAACGGGTTATAATCTTAGTTTTGTCGAGTTGTGTAAGGCCCTTATTTAATCATATCAAATATATCATGCTAACTGTTCTTCTTATTACGCCTCTTATAGGCTCTCTAATTCTTATATCTATAAACGATGAAACCCCGGCGGAACGTATTCATGTAAAACATGTTGCCCTAACTGTATCAATAGTGGCCTTTATTATATCTATATTTCTATGGGCTATATACGATGCTAGCTCCCCGAATTATCAATTTGTTCAATCTTACACCTCACTAGGTTTTTGTCATTTTCATGTAGGTATTGATGCTCTGAATCTCTATTACGTCGTTCTAACTGCTCTACTAATACCAATTTGCCTTCTAGCTAGCTGGGAAAATGTACAAATACGTCTAAAGGCTTACTTTGCTGCTCTACTGATTGTAGAAACCTTACTACTTACTCTGTTTACAGTACTCGACCTACTCCTATTCTACGTTTTCTTTGAGGCTGCTCTTGTACCCTTTTTCCTCATTGTTGGTATTTGGGGTAGTTCTAATACACGTATACGAGCTGCTCTACTCCTATTTCTTTATACCCTTGCTGGCTCACTATTCATACTACTTGCTATTGTTGTTATTGCCGGTCACATTGGTACAACAGATTTCACTCTTGTCACGCTTAATGATTTCACATCTCAGGGACAACGTCTTCTATGGCTTGGGTTTTTCGTAGCTTTTGCTGTAAAGACTCCACTTGTGCCTTTCCATATATGGCTTCCTTGAGCTCATGCTGAAGCTCCTGTAGCTGGATCAATACTACTGGCAGGTGTTATACTAAAGGCCTCTAGTTACGGTATTCTTTGAATTCTCCTATCAATATTTCCTGATGCTACTCATTATTTCACACCACTAGTGCAAACAATAGCTATTATTACTCTAGTATACTCTTCTCTAGCTACCATTCGGCAAATTGATTTTAAAGCGCTTGTAGCCTACTCATCTATTGCCCATATGGCCGTAATTATTCTCGGGCTATTTAGTAACACAATTATCGGTATCGAGGGTGGTTACCTCCTATCTCTAGCCCATGGTCTTGTATCACCGGCTCTATTTATGCTGATAGGTGGTGTACTCTATGATCGTTTTTCTTCGCGTATTGTGGTGTATTACCGTGGTCTTGTTGTATACATACCCGTCTTTGCCTGTCTATTTTTTCTAGCTGCCTGCGCTAATATAGCCGTACCTCTATCGCTTAACTGGATCAGTGAATTCATAGCACTTGCTGGTGCCTTCCAACGCTCGCCTGTCGTAGGTGTTCTCGGATCTTCAGGTATTGTACTTTCTGCTTGCTACACCATTTGGCTTTGGAGTCGTATGGTCAATGGTACCTGGTCACCATATCTGAATTACACAGTGGATGTAACACGTTGAGAATTTATGGTTCTAGCTCCACTTCTTGTACTAAGTTTTGTTCTAGGTATCGTACCAACAGTTATACTTAGCGATATTCACATAGTAGTAACACTTCTACTTTATTCTATAGCTTAATTTTTATAATAACAACTGAACAAGGCTATAGAGTGATGTAGGATGAATCGAGATCTTCTGTTTATAGCTACACTATATAATATCACCTCAAGCATAATTTGAATAGCCAAGATAGTAACCAGTCATTTGCATTATATTAAATTGTAACACTGCAACTTAACATCTACTGAATAGTCTGATACTCACTTATTCACACTTAATTTGATTATCTCTGTCTTTAATGTTGAATGGTCAATGATGCTAGATTAACAATTAATTTAGGTTTCTGAGGAAAGTTGATTGTTATTCCTCTCATTTACGCTATAAGTATCTATTCTATTGTTTCAACGATAAATATCGTGTCTCTACAATCTAAAAATATCATACCTAACCCTGTCACTCTAGTTAGAATATTATAAAATATAGTTAGAATATAATAAAATCAATCTAGTTAGAATATTATAAAATATAGTTAGAATATAATAAAATCTTGTTAGAATTTTATAATATATTGTTTAAGGATAATAAGGATGGTGTGCTGGGGAAGTAGCATAATTTCTGGCAGTGCATCACCTTGTCGAGGTGGTCGGTGGCGGTTCGAATCCGCTCTTTCTCGAGCCCTGTAAAGGTTAAATAGCAAAAGCAAACTGCAGAGTCGAGGCGTGCCTCAGGTGGTCTCAGCTGATCCTGCGCTGCTGTATCACGACCTTATTCGGTTCACGTCTTTTCAGGCGCATAACTTTCTAGGCACCCCACCACACCACATCTACAAACATAGCCTATTCCATACCATACTCTAACCATTATAGAAATAGCACACATAGCCTAGAGATATATTATTTTACCAGTATTGCCACACCAGTTTCGCTAGCGCTTTATATGACTACAACATGGCTCTACCCCTCGTCCTTTTCCTTATTGGTGTTCTAGGATTTGTTCTTAACCGGCGTAACCTTATTCTACTGCTAATTAGTATTGAAATAATGCTACTCGCCGTAACACTACTGGTCCTTATTGCTGCCGATCAATACAATGACGCCACGGGTCAGACATTTGGTGTCTACATCATTGTTGTTGCTGGTGCCGAGTCCGCCATTGGCCTGGGTATTCTTGTTGCCTACTACCGTCTACGAGGTACCATTACCCTACCATCTGTCTAGCGTGTACCTAGCTATCCTCCTGCTACCATTCCTAGGTGCCGCCTTTGCAGGCCTATGAGGTCGAGTTATCGGCACAACAGGAGCACAAATCGTGACGACAGGGTGTATTTCTATTACAGGAGTTCTAGCTATGGTCGCCTTCTACGAAGTAGGCCTAAGTGGTTCACCAGTGTCGGTAGAACTAGGTACATGGCTCGACGCGGAGCCTCTTTATGTGTCTTGGACATTCCTATTTGATGACCTCACAGTGGCTATGTTTAATCAAGATTTCTAATTATGTTTCTTTCCTCTTGTAGAGGATTGGATAAGCGTAAGAATAATATATATAAGCCTAATTACGTTATACTAAAAAACATAAGCTATCTAAACACTAATAAGTTATCAACTAATAAGTTTCATTCGTCAACTAAAATAATTAAAGTATACTTACAGCTAAATGAAGCATATAAAATGAGAAACAACAACAATCAATAATTAATAAACCATCAGTCTTCAATCATCAGAGTACAATATAAGTTAAGTATTCAACAAAGAAAAGAGGTAACAGTCAAAGTATACAATAATATGTTAAGACGTAGTATAAAAACAATATCAATAATATGTTAAGACGTAGTCAATCATAATATTTTTGACCTTCTAGATGATAAGAAAGGTAAGGATCTGTAATAGTTTTTAGTTAAAACAGTTTTGTTTTAGATATAGTTTATCTTATTAAGTACAATATTAGAATTAGTATACTATTTAATAATAGAATATATACTTTCTGGCATAAAAATAAGCTAAATTATGGTAGTTGACAAACGTAATCTAAGCTAGAAATTTTAGATGTAGCACTTTAAACAAAGGGTTAATTACAAAAAATGCTTAAATTAAAGCCCATTTGCATCAGTTTCAATATCTGATAAACGACTAATAATAATAACCTTATATTTAATGACATAGTCTAATCTTGTATGTAAATGTAAGAAGAATATTAGTATTCAATAATAAATATGGCTTATTCCTGTACTTATTGTTTCATCTCTTGTGCATCTTTATAGCATCTCATACATAGCTGAAGATCCTCACAAACAACGTTTCTTCGCCTATCTTAGTTTCTTTACTGCTTCTATAATCGTACTTGTCACAGGTGATAATTACGTTGTACTATTCCTAGGTTGGGAAGGCATCGGTATCGCTTCGTTTCTACTTATTGGTTTCTGGCTAACTTGAGTACAAGCCAATAAGGCTGCCGTAAAGGCTCTCACAGTTAATCGAGTAGGAGACATATTTCTTTCCATCGGGCTTTTTGCCCTACTTTGGACTTGTGGTTCTCTAGAATATGCATCAATCTATAGTGTAACGCCTCTTATTAATGAAACGGCTATCACAATCATTGCTCTGCTTCTTTTTGCTGGAGCAATATCCAAGTCTGCTCAGGTACCATTTCATACATGGCTGCCGGATAAAGTCAAAAACATCGGGTTATTAATATACAAATTAAGCTTTCTAAAATCAACTAATGATATGAATAATTAAGAAGATAATGACGAAATGACATGACTAACTCTTTCATCTCAAAATACTGATAATAATAGCAAATTTATAGTAATGTCATACATCAAACAACATGAGGCCTTATTAAGCTTAGTGATACAATGATGGATGAAGAAACAATATGATGGCTTATTAGCATACTTATTTTTCAACCAACAGAATCTAATAAAATAAACAAACTTAAGACACATTCGATTTTCTATATTTTTAGACTACCTATCAACACCTAAATTATCTTACTTTAATAGTTCACTTTCATCTATCGCCCTTAAAACACATTTTCTTGATGATTTTTTGTGTTATCACATGAATTAAGTTGCTAAGTTCAATATATTATTACAACTGCAATAGTCTTTTTTTATATAGGTTTAAGATAATTATAACTATTCAAATGACAGATCTGTTGTATTGGTAGGTTATATTATCTATATTTAAAGGTAAGTGTAAATCTAAATTGCATTAAAATATAGCTACCTGTTTTGTCCGGTTTAAATGACATTAACTGCTAATATGTGTTGATTAAACGTCATTAGCAACGTTTTAAATAACGTTCAACGACTATCAAATAACATATAACCTGTCATTTACCTTGAAAATAACATAGTCTGAACCTTAATGAAAATTAGGGTTATCTTATGGTTTTAACAAACGTGGCGATGGAAGGTCCTACTCCTGTATCAGCACTTATCCACGCAGCTACCCTAGTTACAGCTGGTGTTTATCTTATGCTTCGTTCATCTTTTCTACTTGAATACGGTCCTACTGCACTTGTTGTTATCACATGGATTGGTGCTCTTACCGCATTCTTTGCTGCTACAACAGGTATAGTACAAAGTGACCTTAAGCGAGTTATTGCTTACAGTACTTGTTCTCAACTAGGGTACATATTCATAGCAGTAGGTCTAAGTCAGTACAATGTGGCTCTACTTCATCTAGTAGGTCATGCATATTTTTAAGCGCATGTAAAATCAGGTTAATTGCAGGAATATCGTAGTTTCAGGAAATCATATAAATTACATTATGAAACAATATTTAACGATAATCTGCAGGCTATATCATTTAACCCTATTTACTTTAAACTAATCTATTAATCCGGCAAAATATACCACAGTAGGATAAAATACGATAAAATCTTGTTTAAGGAAGGGTAAAAATAGCTTCAACGATCAAAACCATAACATTCATAAGCAATGTATTATATGATCTATATTTAAAATGTTTTTGTTCTGTCAAGTGTATTCATAGTGGTTATAATAGTTTATATAGTAGGCTAGGGAAAAATAAATAATATATTAGCCTAGAGTAGTTACTATTTGTTCGTATTGCTTTAGTCTTGTTATAAGCTCAGAATCGTATAATATTCAATCAATCCATAGTATTGAAATCAGTGATAATCATGTGATATTATTGTGTAATAGATAACCATATCATTCATATAATATTATTCAGGTCTAAGCATATATTAAACAACCTATAATAGATCTAACTAGTCTAAGTTCTAGTTATCAAAGTGTACATAATGAAACAAGATTAAGCGGAGAATTTAATATAATTCAATAATAATTAACTAATAACACAAAAGACAAATCTATTAATCTAACAACAACTAATAATAATATAGGATCTAAGCATTCAGAAAAACTAAATAATCTATCAACTACTATAAAAATATGCGGTTAATAAGTAAACTATTTGAGTCAAGAGTAAATATCAATCTAGTCTATAGTATAAATATAACACTTTCAATTAAGGCAGAAATTCAAGCTTAAGGTAACAGGGTCAACATATTTTTGACAGAAAACTAGGTCTAAGATCCACTCTATCATGTTAAGAATGTCTACAAGAATAGTATTGTTATATAAATTACATGTTAAACTATGTTTAATAGTATGATCTTATACTAATCACTAGTCCTAATCTAATTTCCCAGCCCCCTACAAGGTGAATATGGGTATAAAAAGAAATACATAATAAAAAGGTTAACCATTTAATACAACAAGAATATGTTCAGTTTAGGAACAATCAATGATAAATAAGTATTCATTATCACTAAATAAGTATTCACCATCACTAAATACACTTTAAGGTAATGTGGTTTACTATAATATTAGTATTTCACCTGAAGAATAGTCTATAGAATTTACTAAAACAAGACAAGCAAAGTAATCTAGTATATTAATTAAGTGTCACTACTGATAAGAAGATAAATCTTAACCCAAATCTGACAATCAAAAAAGATAAGGCTAAGATTATGAATAAGTACAATCATATCGTACATAATATTTTGTTAGTCAATTAAGTTATAAGCCAAAGTATACTTAAGTAGAACTAATAGGTCTATCATTCTAAGAACTCAAAAGAGGAAAATCTAATTAAGCTATTACACATCTCAATATAGAAATTTATGATAGTTAACCTCATTTAAGGAAATTTCATAATTCTTCAGTTTTAAAATTGAAACAGTAGCTGTACTATCAATTCAATCAATACAAGAATATAGCATGTTTAAACAGTAATAGCTCATAATGTTTTTGACTTCCAGATTTCCTAGCTAATCTTGCAAAAATAGCCTAACTGATTTTCATTGTAATTATATCAATTTATTCAGTCAAATACTGATTAATTCAACTAATCAAAACTATATTTAAATGCTTCTATATTATTATACATTATATTTATCTACCTATCTATACTATTTTATCTCTTTTTTATGACAGAACATTATACGTTTTTTATGTCTTTAAGGCTCTTCTCTTTCTCGCTGCCGGTGCTGTGATTCACGGTATAACCGACCAACAAGATCTTCGACGACTAGGTGGGCTCGTAGGCTTTATGCCACTAACTTACACAACCATTCTCGTGGGATCTCTATCCCTTATGGCTCTACCTTGGCTTACAGGATTCTACAGTAAGGATCTTCTTCTGGAACTTGCCTATGGACGTTACCTCGCTTCCGGAACTCTAGCTTATTGGCTTGGTACATTTGCCGCTGGTTGCACTGCTTTCTACACCTTCCGTCTCGTGTCTCTAGCGTTCTTTGTTGTACCTAATGCTTGACGTGAAGATTACCAACAAGCTCATGACGCACCTATGCTCATTGTTGTCTGTCTTGTTATTCTCTCTATTCTCGCTATCGGATTTGGTTACGTCGCAAAGGACCTATGGGTAGGCCCAGGAACAGATTTTCTATCCACTGCCCTATTTCAACATTCTAATCATGTAGCTCTTGTAGAGGCTGAATATGCCCTGCCACTTATTATTAAGCTTCTACCGGTTATTGTAAGCATTAGCGGAGCCAGTCTAGCCATATACGTCTACCACGAAATACCTGAGTTTGCAGTAACCGTATCCCGTAGCGGGGTAGGAATTTATCTGTATTGATTTCTTGTAGGTAAGTGGCTCTTCGATATTATCATTGTAGGGCTCGTGATCAAGCCTACTCTTTCTGTAGGTCACGTAATCTCAAAGGTTCTGGATCGCGGTGTCATCGAACTTGTTGGTCCATTTGGAATGGCTACAGGTCTTACAAGTATGGCACGCCTTATTGCTCAATACGATTCTGGTCTAGTTACGTCCTATGCTCTGTATATGGTTCTGGGTATTATAACTATCCTGCTCTATGCATTCGCACCTCTAGTCCTAGGTAATATTGATACAGGAGAAGATTACGGTCTAGTTCTAGTCTTTCTAACATCTCTAGTTCTTCAACAAGGAAAAACACAAAACTCAATAACCTAAAGGCACCCAAAACAACATTCAATGTTACAATTCCCCCATTATATTCTAACCAAATACCACACAACACATAGCTATATCTCAGAGCCCTAACCATATTATCTTATCATTTCGTTTCTGTTCACACCATCTATTTTCAGCAAGTATACTATCCTCACGACAAGCAAGTTCAATTTATCATATCACTCTACGAATGAATAGGGCACAGTAGGAATATAAAGCGTACACAAGGTAAAGGATCAATCAGGTAATAAGTAAAAAAAGTAAGACAAGAGTGTCAAAAGAATCAGGTAAAGAAAAAGCAAGGTTATTAAAGAGTCCAAAACAAAGGATATAATTAAAGGATATAATTAAAGGATATAATTAAAGATAATTAAAGGATATAATTAAAGGATATAATTAAAGGATATAATTAAAGGATATAATTAAAGGATATAATTGACAGGACTGTGAGGCTGTCAATTAAGTGTAGTTTAAAGCGCAGAAGAAAGTCTATTAGGTAGGACGCTCGCTTTGGGTGCGAGAAGTTGGAGGTTCGAATCCTCTTCTTCTGATTATAAATTAGTAATTGTGATATAAGATAAATGATTAGTGATTGAAATCAGTGTTGATATATAAATATATCTATTCTATAATATATGTTAATTTGATATGTTAAATCTTACCTTATCTTGATTAGTGTTACTTTTTTATGATTAGTGTTATTTGTGTTATTTGTCTTATTTTTTACCTTTATTGTCTTAATCGTTGGAATAGCTTAGTTTGGTTAAAGCAAAGCACTGTTAATGCTTAGACGTTGGTTCAAATCCAACTTTTGACTTGGTTTCTTGGCTGTGCCTACTCGAAATGGTTTAAACCCAATTTCTTGTATCTAAATGTTTACTAGCACGTTACCGGTAAAACTAATTTTATTCTAGTAACCCTGCTTATTATAACACTATAGTTATATACATTTGAACCTTATTTATTATTTATATTCATGAATTACCTTCTTAATCTTCTTGCTTTAGGTTCCGTTATTGCTGGTATACTGGTTATTACGTCCAGTAACCCTGTCATTTCTGTCCTGTTTCTCGTCACAGTATTCGTACTTGCTTCTTGTTACCTACTTGCTCTAGGTGTAAGCTTTGTAGGTCTAACTTACCTCATTGTATACGTAGGTGCCGTAGCCGTACTTTTCCTATTCGTTGTTATGATGCTTAATGTTTGAGTTAGCGAAATTGTGGCAGTTGGAATAGAACATACTAAAAATATCCCTCTTGGGGTTTTTGTGGGTACCATATTCACACTAGAACTTATATCCATTCTGCCTGCTGCTTCTGTTGAAATAAATACTACTCTCTTTACTCTTGCTAATGCTCTTTTTCTTAACTTTGATTTTTCTATTGACCTTACACATGTTCACCTCGCATTTTCTGGACCTGTGTTTGACTCGGGGTTTGCCGCTTTTACTCAAATCCAAGCTCTTGGACAAGGTCTATATTCTCATAATTCAATAGGTCTTCTTCTCGCAAGCTTTGTACTCCTACTCGCAATACTAGGCCCCATCCTAACTTGCCTTAACTCTACTGAGGATAAGTAGACGCCTGTGCGCCACTAACTCCCCCTACTTACCTTTTCTTGTCTGTATATTTTCTCATATTAGAAGGCTGCTATGGTCCTTAACTGCTGATTTGTAGTGTGGGGTCTAAGGGTGTTATAGTACGTTTAATCATAGTTGCCCTCTATTTTTATTCTGTATTTTTCCTGATCCTAGGGGTGATTGTACAATGGTAGTACATCGTGTTTGCATTGCGGTAATCTGAGTTCGATTCTCAGTCTCTCCAAAGAATATATCCAACTGAATGAATTAGGAAACCAGGGGATACTAGCAACTACTCATATCTTAATTACTCAGAATTAAAATAATTTAATTACTCATCTCATGTTATAGTATAAAATAATCAGGATAGTAAAATGATAAGTTATAGTTACGATTTAGAATGTCCTAAATAATCTTGTGTTAGGTTACAAAATTTATAATCCTTGACTTGACAAACTGTCTAAAGAATCGTCACATAAGTGTCACTTGTATTCTACAATTCCAATTTTTCTTACATCTGCCTTAATTTAACCTATATATTTAAGGGTTTAGTTGTATTGATTAGTATTACTCGTATTTCATAATAATATTGAAATCTTTAAAGTGATTGATCTTAATAGCTTGTCTACTAAGATATTAATCTGTATTTTTGTAATTGTTAATCTACAAACTCTATTTTACAATACCCCACTTTCTTAATTAGTTATTGATCTATATTTTGATTTCTTTATACTACTATTGTTGCTGTTTTCTATTATTATTTTCCTTTGTTTAGTCTTAAAGCTATAAACTTATCTTCTCGTCATCTATAACTGAATTGCTACTGTGACATACAAAAACATTGTATTAGACTGATCACAATTCATATTGTACTTATTATTTTCTCATTCTTTACTTAATCTATGTTATTTACATGTTCGCCTTACTCGTTTTATCAACGCGTTATTCGTTTTCTTATTTTCACAACACTAGTTATCTTTATTTTGTTAGCCTAATGTATTATTTAAGCGCTATTTAAGAGTATTTTATAATTGAGTTTATACTAGTTAAAGCTTATCTCAAATATATTCTTAGAGTAAAAACACAAGTAAACTCAGAATAATATTAAACAAGTTTCTTTAGTCAACAAATCTATGTTATTCTCTCTGTGGTTCATTGTTTTCTTTAGATGCGGTTGATGGATATATTATTTCAGTTCACACATCACACAAATACTGTTAATTGCAAGTCTAACTATTATAACAATAATTCACCACTACTGACGAGATAATACTCAATATCTGTTAACACTAGTAATAAAATTATATTTAAGACTCTCGCCTATTCTTTATCTTAAGTCCACTAAAGAAAATTAATAACTATTCAAATATTTATATTAGAGTACAATATGTTTGTACTATTTAATGTTAGTTTAGCTTTCTAAAGTGATATAAGGGTTTACACCAGTAGCTTAAATAGAGAATAATAATTTGGCTTAGACAGTTGACAATAGTATAAATGAAGCCTAAACCTATAATCTAAAGTGTATCACTTATCACTCACTATAAAATTACAATAAAAAGAATATAGCTCAACCGTATAAACCATATAACAATAAACAATCTACAGGTTATAAAGGGTTAAATATCAAGACAATAAACAATATAAGACTAAAGCAATTAGTAAAGAAACAATAATGTATTATGCCTAAACCTTAAGAGTTCAACAAGTGATCTAGTGTAAAAGTAAACATATAATATCAGTCAAAACAAATAAGATAATATAGTTATATAAGTATCAGAGTTAAATAGTCATAAAGTAGATAAGATTTACGTACTAGGATCAAATCATTAACAAGGGTTCAGTAAGCCTAAAAAAATCAAGATGTATCACATAATAATCTAAGGAATTTATTAAGAAGTTATAAATACTACGTGAGGTGATATTTTTGACAATTAATCGTAACCTTTAAATAGGTGTTGAAATTCTTTAGAGTTCTATGATTTCAGTAGTAAAGAACCTAGTTTTAATCAAATTTTAGAATTAAGTTTGAAAACCCGTAAAATTACGAAACAGTAAGCTAAGCACAAAAACTATAAAAATAATAACAACCAGGATAGCTCTAATTCAAATCTCTAAAATTCGAGGTATACTTTTTCTTATCTAACACATTTACTCAATTAGCCTTTTCTTATTCTATTATCATTAGTCTTATCCTCAGTTGTTTACGTTTTTTACTTTGATTTGCCGGGATAGCTCAGTTGGTTAGAGTTCTGATTTGAAGCTTCAGAGGCCGTGGATCATAGCCACGTCCTGGCATAAACTCATTAGCTTATTAATAATAGTGTATTTGATATACTATGTCTATTTGCATCTATACTTTCTATAGTTTCTATGTAATTCTAATATAAATCTTCATATGTTTGTGATCTACTCTTATATATTTTTAATGTATTAGGTTTCTATGGATAATTTTACCTTTTGCAATAGGTTTACCTTACTTACTCGTAATCTTGTAATAAAATCTGTTTGAGATTATTCTTACAATGTGAAAAACTATTAATTCTTTATACTCTATTCTTACGTGATTATCTTATATTTCATAAGCCTAAAACAATGTCAAGTTTATGATTAAATATGTTAATTCTCAATATTATATAGCTAATGCAACTAGAATTTATATCTAAACATTCAGTTCTAACTAAATCATTATTAAGTACACTTATTTGCTTTTACACAGAGATGGTGAGAATATGAAACAGGGTTTTTATATTGAACAGGAAAGATTGAGTTATTAAGAGAAATACCTAAAAGTGAGACTGATAAGATTTATTACAATGAATAATGGACGAGGTCGCCTAATGGTTTGGCAGCCGACTGTAAATCGGTCGGGTCTAGCCCTTTGGGGGTTCGAATCCCTTCCTTGTCAACACAGGCATTAAATAGGTCAATATATAGTCAGTAGAATCCTTTTTCTATCACACTTCACGAGTAGACAAGGATATATATGACAGCGGTTAGTGATCAAGTAGACATACGTTAGGTGGGACTAACTCAAAGGCAGAGTGTTCCTTTGTGGCAGGAAAAATCACGGTTCGAGCCCGTGGTCATCACCCGTAAATAATCGCAATTATAAATATCAATTAACCTCACAATAATCCAATTTCTAGTATTTAAAAATAAGATAAATTGATCTTAGTGATAGGTGATTATTGTTATAAAATAGACATCAGTATCATCACACATTTATTCTCTATATTTCTTCTGTTAAGATAGTGAACTTTATTGACTGCGTGAGGTTTACGAGACTGGCTGGGCTTAAGTCCATGAGGAAGGTCGGTGATTACGTACTGCATGCCCTATCACTCCTACCTATAACAGTATTTGTGGAGTGGAAGGGGTGGCGAGAGCCGCGGTAACGAAACAGATAAGATCAGTCTAAGATCAATACAGAGTAGGCAGTGAAATAACGCACCCGTGCAGAATCAGTATTGACGTTAACGAGATTTAAGCAGCCTTACAAGACACCGCCTACAGAAAACACTCACGCTATTCCCTCAATTAACTCACTAAACCAGGCAAAAAAGTGGGTGAGAGAACATTAATGAATTAATGCTGAGGTAGCTTAACAGGATAGAGCACGTCGCTCATGCCGATGATGATGGAGTTCGAGTCTCCGCCTCAGTTTAAGCAAAACTTAAGATATATCTTATGTGCTGAGTTAAAAAGGCCCGTAGCATAATGGCAGTGCGTGTTGTTGATGATGACATAGCCAAGGTTCGACTCCTTGCGGGCCTATGTTTTGATGATTTATATATTTTTGTTATAAGAATGTTATATCTATTCTTTTTACAACTTATCTATTATCTAACTTCTATCTTCACACTAATTTTATGTTTAACGGTTCAGCACTTTGGCTGTGTTTTACGCTTAATTGCGTGATCGTGGTTCGATTCCATATGAACCGAACGCTAACTGCGTGCTAGTAAATGCAAACAGTCACATAACTTAAAGCTTGAGTATACGTCTTGACAAAGTCTAGCACATTCACATAACCTATCCTAGGATACCTCAGCTACGGCATCTAGCCTGGCTTTTATTATTTATCTATTAATGCGTATTCTTAAGGCTACACCCCTTCTGTCACTGGTTAATAGTTACATTGTTGATTCTCCACAACCTGCTAATCTATCCTATGCTTGGAACTTCGGTTCTCTGCTTGGTATGGTTCTGGGTATGCAAATTCTTACTGGTGTTTTTCTTGCTATGCATTATACACCCAGTGTAGATCTTGCCTTTGTTAGTGTAGAACATATCACTATTTCTTGTGTTCTTTAAACCTATAGACTGCTTAAACCTCTCAATAACTTTAAACCTCTCAATAAGTTTAACTGGAATAGTGAGAATATTAGCAAGGAAATTCTATTAATGAAATTCTTTAGAGACTGTAAACAGGATACCCTAAGAAACAGTCCGGACAGTCGCGTGAGCGATTGAAAACATATTCGCTTGTCTATCATAAAAATAGAACTGACCTAACGATACTACGCATCTTAAGACAATACTAACATAGGATTATAGGCTTTATCAATGGAAAAGGCAAGTTTCAAGGTGTTATGTTTTACATAAGACAATATTAAGGTACTCTACAATATTAAGACTCATCTGGATATAGAAAGCTTAAGCATTAATGGCGATTTAAGTCTGTTCATTATCTTAGCAGTCTTTACAAGGTGTTTAAGTTTTTCATTATGAACCAAGATTTTCTAATGACAGATACTAAGGATTTCTTTACGCTACTACGATTCATTGTTTGTGTTGCATAACAAGTAACACAAAAAACAAGTAACACACTTTTCAGGGCTGTCAATTTTCTTCATGGAATACACTGACATAGTCAGTCTACAAGGTGAATTTGGAAATGAAAAACGCGAGGTATTTCAGGGCTGTCAATTTTGTTCATGGAATACACTGACATAGTAATCGCAATATTGATTTCTATTGACTACTCAGCTTCTGAGATAAGGTTCAATTTTAAGAATCTTAGAGACAAGAATTTGCAATCTTTCTCGTGGTTATTCGTTTACATTCAATAATGGTTTGCCTGTAGTAAACAGTATGCTAAATTGTAATGTGAAGATTCTGTCTATTCTAATGATCTTGATGCTACAAGATACACCTAGATATACCTTTCTAATCGCGTAGTGTCTTGCACTACATCACTATACTATTGTTGTTGAGGTTGACAAGTGAGTTATAACTCATTTGGCATATTAATCAATTGATCAATGACACAGCACAAATTCTAAACTTACATTGAATACAGGCTTTATTATTGATGTTTTTTGTATTTGAACGCAAGAAAAAGCTAAGACTATAACTTAAACCGTTGAAACTTGCACAATCTATATATATGATTATGATGTGCTACTTAATGAAGATCCTTATTTTTATCCGGGTTTTTCGAACAACCCGCGCTGTTTCTCGTAATATCAATAGGGGTATGATCTTTAAAGGTCAATACACGTTCTATTATACGACTGAACGTTACGACATAACCTTCTATTTTACGACATAAACGACTATTACTAACACCCTCGATCATGCGTGATGTTAATTACGGTTGGCTTCTACGTTACCTTCATGCTAACGGTGCCTCCGCTTTTTTCATCTTTGTTTACGCTCATATTGGACGTGGTCTATATTACGGTTCTTATAAGTCTCCACGTACACTACCTTGGTCTATTGGAGTAATCATGCTAGTGCTCATAATGGGTATTGCTTTCCTTGGTTATCAATGTAGCCAAACATAGTATAATACGATAGATTTTATTTCAAAAGATTATAATCTTTCCACACTGTCAATTTTATCAGTATTTGAATAGCCTTATTGTGATTATATCCTAAAGACTCTTAAACTATTGTCAAAAGCTGTCATTTTCATATTGATAATATGAAGCTGACAGTTAATCAATTTATCAAGCCATTAGCAGAAGTATACTTTATCATTAATCTTACTTAGGATTATATTTATAATGCTTTTTATCTAATCTATTCAACAAGCTTTTATACGGATTTATTTTCTGGTTGTGTGGTCTATTAAATTAAAGTGGTATTAGATAACAATAACAAAACTCTTCTAAATATAAAACACCACAACTACTACAATCTGACTACAATATATAAGATGGTAACACATTTAACATTAAGCATATTGAATTAACCTGATTTGACTCATCTAAACGAGAAAGAATAACTCTTACTCCTGATACAAATACTGTATTTGAATAACTGATTTTCTTCGTATTTTGATTAATGAATATTCATACCTGAAGGTCTTTACTAATTCTGCAAAGGCTAACCTATCAAATATAAGTTGAGTGTGTTCTAGTGTTATAAATATTACGCTCTGTATTATTTTAAAGGTTGCTGAATACTGTAACTGTAACGAAATGACTGTTCAATGAGTGGAATAAGTATTATCAAGAAGATTTGTTGAGTTGTTCTAATTGGAAAGGCTAACCTTTAATAAATTATTCGTGTTTTATTATAGTCACACAGTTCTCGCCTAGAGAAAAGAAATGCTCCTGTGAATATTCTTACTGGAATATTGTTGAAATTATATATTTCAATGGCGACACGAGTGAATACGGTTAGAGAAACTGTCCGCTTTCAAGACCGTCGGTTGTATAAACAATCGCTACAGACTGGCTCACTTGTGGGTGCCTTAAAGGGTGCTTAATGTACAGTCGAATCCGTGTGGTAATAACCCATTAAAGGCCTAGGTAGAAGTTATTCATAAACTTATTTGTGGAGAATTGAATAATGGACTAGGTACAACTACTATTTATACTGAACACAACTCAATATGAGATATAGATAATTAGACGGATATGTACGTACTTCCTTATGGACAAATAAGTCTATGGGGTATTATTCTATGCCCCACATACGCTATTATAATAATTAATATTATTTCGTTCTTTGATTTTATTACTATCTACCTTGAACCTAATCGAATAGCTAAGCGTATTCAGGCTATCAGTTGAGTAGGACCACATAATCAAGATATCCTTAGTATTTTTTGTGGTTCACTACTAGGAAAAGCTCAAGCAGAATATCGTTCTACTGATAATAATACTCGAATAGGTTTCTACCTAGAAGCATGACAATCAGAATATCTACAATGGCTACATAATTTTATTGCTCAACTAGGGTACTGTAATCTAATAATACCTAAGATTCAAAAACGTTTTAGTACAAAAGGTGAACAGTGATATATAATATGATTTCACACTTACACATATACTAGCCTTAATATTCTTTATATTGAGTGGTATATTAACAATGTTAAGCATGTACCGCAAAATATTGCAGAATATCTAACACCACTAGCTCTAGCTATTTGGATCATAAACGATGGTACATGAATACAATATGGACTAAAGCTAAGTACTAACATATTTACATTATCAGATTGTACACGACTAACAGAAGTACTACATAATCTCTATGGTATTAAGTCTTCAGTACAAAGTACAAATATTCAAACACAATATATTATTCACATTTGGTCAGAGTCAATACCAGTAGTACGAGAACTAGTAGGTCCATATATGGTATCATCTATGCTCTATAAGATACCACCTATTCGACAAAATTGACAGGTGACAAATAAGGTGAATAGCACAATATAATATACAATTATTAGACAAGCGTATAGTCTTAGTTAACTAAGGCAACACTGATGAATACGGTCAAAGACATAACCCTCTAGTCAAGACCGTCGGTTACAACTTACTATGTGTCAAGATATAGAAAGAATAGGTATTTTGTGATCGCTACAGACTGGTCCATCGGTGGGTGTCAAAAATATTTGATGCTTAATGTACAGTCGAAGTTTCTGCTATAATAATATAGTCACAAGGCTCATGAATTATACCTTTGTATCAAAGGTTCATAGAGTACAGGGTCATGTATTGAAGGTAAGGATAAGTTAACTTAATCTAAAATACGATACTATGATTAGAGACTTGGCGACCGTAATTACTAGCATGCTAAGTGCTATTCCATGGCTAGGAGGCGATTTTGTTCAATTTGTAATATATATCTAAGCTATAGTATTAATGGTTTTTTATCATGGCTGTCATCTCAATATTTGAGTTCATTAGATAGACTGAGGAAAAGAAGGTTTACATAAGCGTATTTTATGCATTTTTACTATGTTTATTAATATTGTTGACGGTTAGAACACAAACTATTTCATCTTTTGACAACTTGACTACGAGTAGTGTTATTTATCTTAAACGTGTTTTAACGTATTATAATTTCTCTACTGCTATATTGTGATCTTACTTAATTGACTGAACATGACTGTCAAAGCTAAGTCAATTAAGAAAGAATAGATTACACTATTTGCTGACATTCCAACCATAGCACTTCAGCTCTTGCCTTTTTATATTTCTGTTACGTGTGTTGTATCAGTCATTTTTGTTATTGGTTATTTACGTCTAAGTGATGTTATCTTGTTTAGACATTCATACCAACTATTATACAAGACGCAATGTACTATCGATAAACACGGAAATGACATAAAGCTTTCAATCTCGTGAATCTTACAAATGTGGTTAACCTTTTCACTTATTCAAAACTGTCACCTCACATAAGTGTGAATCTTATGAACCTTGATTTGAGATTATATCCGTCGATTAAAGAATCTTAATCTAACTGCGTTAACTAACAAGTTCTATCGCTTAGTTTGCGATACGCATAGAGTTTTATGCTGGCATATTTTAATGAAATTACCTGCAGCCTTTAAAATGGCTCAACGACTAAATATCACACGAATTCTCTAACACCTTTTCCTCATCCCTTAATACCATATTTTGGTGCTTAGGGGGTAAGGGTTATCTGGTGTATGATATAGTCTAAGCTCTTTTCGAAAGAAAGAGTTGGCGACATGCCAGTAATATATTGTTGTTTGGGGTGGGTTCAGTGTTAATAACGCTACGCTAAACCGATTCTTCAGCCTTCATTTCGTTCTGCCATTCGTGCTATCAGCTTTTGCTATTATGCATCTTATGGCCCTACATACACATGGTAGTAGTAATCCTCTGGGTGTTGGTGCTAATACGGATCGACTACCTATGCATCCTTACTACATCTTTAAGGATCTTGTCACAATCCTTGGAGCTCTTCTTGGAATTGCCGTGCTTGTGCTATATGTACCTAATGTTCTAGGTCACAGTGATAATTATATTCCGGCAAATCCTCTACAAACACCTTCATCAATTAATAACAAGTGTTATTACATCCTTTTTATAGTTAGTGCTCTAATAATTGCTTGTGGTCTTAATACTAATTTTGACCCTTCACCAATATTCGCAGGAAATGGTACAGTAGTGAAGAATGGTGAAAAGGTAATAATGACTAAAAAGGAACTAGAACAATGGCTCTCAGAACCTGTTTTTAAGCCTCTTGACCTTAGTGTATTCCAATCTATTGTGAATGGAGTGTTTCAAGCAGAGGGCCACTGGGGTGGACTTCACTAACAACAGTACAATTTCGACCACTGTGGTTTATTAGTCAAAATGCAAGCAGTGCAAGTGTACTATTTTTCGGACAACTGAAGGCCGTTCTAGGACCTATTTTTACTTATTATCTATCTATTAATTCTAGTGGCAAGTGGCACATTCGTCTACAATGTCGGAATTGGTCACACATTCTAAAGATCATTATTCCTTATATAAACCAACTGTACGGTCCTAAGTATATTGGTATGCAGCATATCATAGCGATCTCAATTCTTGCTAAAATAAATACTGTTATTGCTAAGATTGAAATTATTGTTTGAGTATATTCAATTACTCCATCAGGGTTTTGATCAATTCCTATACTAGAAAAAATCGTTGCGGTAACTGGTTTTGCTATGGGATCTATTCCTATTCCTTCACTATCACAATCATCTTTTAATCCAATGCCCATTAATATAGCATGGATCTTTGGATTTTTCCTCGGAGATGGCAGTGTATACATACGTATTTGAGATGGAGTTACTAAACTAGATTTTATTCCAGTATTCCAAATCATTCAACTAAACATTGCACAAAATGTACAGGTGTTTAGTATAATTGTTGAATATCTTGCTACTCTAAATATTACGTCTAAGGTTGTGGTCCTAATATTGTTATACGAGTAGAAGGTAAGATTTCTACTACAGCAATCATTAACCTAATTATAACATATTCAAACTATTTTTATTGGAAGAATGTACAACTTTGAATGTTTTGTAAACTAGTTTTTCTTCTTAACCTCCAGGTAAAGAATTGGCTGAAAATTCAAATTTGTATTGTAAAGACGATTTATGCCATTGACAATGTACGACATAACACACTTCAATATTGGATAGATCGGCTACAATCTATTTTCTCAAATCGATACGAATTTTCTTCTTCTGGTGAAGCGTATATTTCTATAGGACGAAAAAATGGTCTTGAAGTTGAATGGGTAGTAAAGCTACCTAAAAACCTCAAGATTCGACCCGCTGAAAAGAGCTTTTCTTACATTCGCTACGAAGGATCAGATAAGGCACTGAAGGCAGCAATTGACTATCGAGACAATGTACTAGATAATATTCTAGCACAACTATAAAAAATTATGACACGGTTGATTAAATAAATAGGGAAAACTGCTGAAACCTATAACTCTATAAAATCAGCATCGATAAACGATAAACGATTAGCATAAACTCTACAGAACCTACTGATGATATAATCTAAACAGAATGGAGACATTCTGATCTTAATACGGAATAATACAATTTGCGTTCCTGAATGGTAAAAAGAAAATGATGCCTTTCTAAAACCTAAGTCAATGCGAGAATGAGAAGTTAGCTAAAATATACTTTAATAAAGTAATAATTATTTAATGTTTATCTTAACTTGCAGTGTTTTTAATTACACTCAACGACTATATCTTAGATCCTTTTAAGGAATGACATAGTCTAAATATATTAAATCTACTAGGTTTCATGATTAGTTTAATTTTATTCGTTAACAAATGGATGACTAAGTTAGAATGACAAGTTGTGAATCTATCTAAATATCACAACAACTAAGCGATAATAAGCTAACTAAGCTAAATTATACCTTAATAACACATTTCAATTTAGCACAATTTGGAAAGATAGAAAACTCAGAGTATTATTGGCTTGTTATCAATATTTTACCGTTAATTGTACGTTAATTCTAATATTAATATTTAAGAAATATGCTAATGTGGGAAATTATATAGTTGTTAGATCTATTAAATTTGTTATTTAGTAATTATTTAGCTAGTATTACCAAATGTTTTATTTTAACGGTTAGCTAATTGTCCCTAATTTAGCTTACTAGATTATGAATAATGGTTCTAACGTGTAAGAATTTGATATTTAAAGTATTAATCGCTTAATGGTTGTGAAGTCTAATATGTCAATACTCATAATATGTCATCTTGAATATATATTTAAGGCCAATCTCAGGATAATATTCGTTATTAAATAATGTTTAACATGATACCTTGTATGATATTTAAGCTAAGTTTATAGCTTAACAATATATATTGATCTACTTCCATTTTATACAGTACTTCGAAGTATTCCTAACAAGCTACTTGGTGTTATAGGTATACTAGGTGCTCTTCTCATTCTTCTTGCTATGCCTATTCTTGACACAGGACGTATTCGAGGTAGCCAATTTCGACCACTTATGCGAGTAGCCTTTTGGATTCTTGTTGCGGATTTCTTTCTGCTAATATACATTGGATCTCAACATGCTGAAGAACCATTTGTAACAATTGGTGCTGCTGCAACACTACTGTACTTTGGATGGTTTGTAGTACTAGTACCAGTAGTAGGTCTAATTGAAAATACGCTCCTCGATGTAGCACGGTAAACTCTAAACGTTTCAATATTGTACTATGTATCTAGCGCTGTAGGCTGTTTAATTTATTCCCCATTACAGCTCAGTAATACCTTGATTTACTTCAAGCCATAAAATTAAATCGTATTTTATCTTATTTTCAATATTACAATTATTCAGAATTTTAACTTACTAAACAATTTAGAATATATTTTTACTTTTATACCTTTCATGTTTCTTATCTCATTTATTCTAACAGACTTTACGGATACTTAACGTCTAGTTACAGAGTCTTATTACGTAGCACTATGATAACAAACGCTGGGCCTATTTTTTCAATTCACCGTTGACGATCTATTTTGGCTTACCGTGCTTAGAGTGGATACGCTATCATCCATTATTCAAGGAACCTTGAATTGACAGCAATATTATCCTCAGAGCTAAAATCAATATAAATCGTATTTAACGAACTAACAACACAAACAATATAATAATATTCTTTATTTTCCTACACTTTCACAAACTTTCTATAACTGGCCCCACTAAACATAATATCAAAAATGAGGCTATCGGCCATAACACAAGCCTATAACCCCTTACCTCAAAAAACAAGATTTGTGTTTTGAGGTGGAATGAGAAACAAATAGATAGGTTAGTGAGCCTAGTGAGCAGGAAAATAAAAACTTGTGATCAGTATTATATCATACTAATTGCTATTCTTGTCTCGCCTCTTCTAGACACCTGGCTAATACAAAAAAACGTCTTTGAACAGCCCTGTTAACTATCATTTTACAGAATCAATAATCCTTGTCATCAGCTCAATCCTTAGCTCTAACCGCTTAACTTGTTTAGAATATTGGTTTTATACGCTACAAATATAGTATTTGAAGGTATGATATTATATCAAGTGGCGGTTCTTATCTATCTATTCGTCATAATATACTCAATGAACAACCTTAATATTATAGCTCCACCTTTCAATATTCACCTTATTGTTATTCTGTTTTAATTTTATGAATATAGTTAGGCCTTTCAACTTGTTTTATTATCCCAACTTACCCTTATTACTGATCATTCCTTTTTCTTGAAGAATTTTCGCCTTATTGCAGTTTATCCTTAAATGGTAATGGCTGTAACACTTCAAGAATCTACTATTTTCTTTGAACTGCTATTAGCCCGTAAAGGAAAGCTAATCAAGGCGAAGTTAACACACAATCAATCATTCTATCTTAGTATCTTGTTGCAAATGAAATTATTTAAATATGTCTACTGAGTACTCTAGTCCAATAACTGCTAATGTTGCAGTACAGGAAGAAATATAAGTTTTGACTAACCCACAGGCAATCTCATCAGCGAATAGCCATATTCCACCTGAAGAATCTCGTTAGGTTAACTCTACTGATATGTCAGGACCTTCAGGTAACAAGATACGTCAGGACCTTCAGGTAACAAGATACGTCAGGACCTTCAGGTAACAAGATAGGTCAGGACCTTCAGGTAACAAGATAGGTCAGGACCTTCAGGTAACAAGATACGTCAGGACCTTCAGGTAATAAGATAGGTCAGGAACTTCAGGTAACAAGAAACGGCCTCATCACGTAACAAGAAAAACATCAACAAAGCTAACATCAACATTAATATCACCTTAATAATAACCGAATAATACGCCCTAAACAGAGTTTATACTATGTTAAGGAGTTATTCGTGATATCATAAACGTAAACAATTCTAACTCAAAACATATAACAAGATCAAGAATATCCACGTCAAAAATAAGATCACATAAGATATATCAAGTAAGCTAAGGAAGTAAGTCAACAATAATAACCTTTAAGCAAGAAAATAAATAAGCAGTTGTTGTATCATCAAAACCCGAATAACCATCTGATCTAATCGTCTTATTGGATAATCTACAAGAACAAGCTATAATAACAAACCATTCTTACAGTATTAATCATGAGTTCTTGCAGGCGGTCAAAGTCAAAATGCGATCTGATCATATCTTTAGTATAATAGTGTACATATCAGTGATCAAATCTTAATTAATCGTATCATCATATAACTAAGCAAAATCATATCAAATAAGAGTATTAAGTAAAATAAATTATCGAAATTAGTCAGAAGTAAATTAGGGGAGAATACTAACTTAAACAAGAAGAAGTCAATTAAGTTATATAATTTAGCTTAGTAAGAACTAAGAGTAAATTTAACCAATTTACGCCTAAAATCACAATGATCACATAAGACAACAAACAAGTAGTATAACAATCTCAAGTATCTTCAAAAGAAGTAAATCAAGATAAACTAGTATAGCTGGCAAGAACAATAACTAAGTACTATAGTTAACAAGATAAATGAGAGTATCACTAAGCAATATAAATGACAGTATCATTAAGCAAGATAAATGAGAGTATCACTAAGCAACATAAATGACAGTATCACTAAGCTATATAAATAAGAGTATCACTAAGCTATATAAATAAGAGTATCACTAAGCAATATAAATGAGAGTATCACTAAGCAAGATAAATGAGAGTATCACTAAGCAATATAAATATATAAATGACAGTATCACTAAGCAATATAAATATATAAATGACAGTATCACTAAGCAATCTAAATATATAAATGAGAGTATCACTAAGCAATCTAAATGACAGTATCACTAAGCAATATAAGAATAACGAAATTTGTAGTTACCACATTATATCACTTAATCATCTTAACTTAAGTCAATTCTGTTGGTATTTGGTTTATTTAATTTACTTAACATATTCAGTAACCTAATTGAGCAATTTTATATTTTCTTATCTAAGGTTATACTCACATCTTATCATTTGCTTATTTCTGACCTAAGAATATTTTTGCCTTTTGCTGTTCTGGTTACAAGTGCAATTTTATCTTTTCTTTTCATTCTAATCTCACTTAAGGGTTATCAGTTTTTCCATCTACCTGTCCCTTGACAAGATTTATGTATTATTACCACTGAGACAAATATCATTTTTCTATTTTAACCTAGTTTAAATATTTTACCAGATAAATAAACTAAAGATGTCAGTAGGCTATAATAACAAGTAACCAGAAAAAGGGATAGGATAAAAGAAGTAGTAGTAATATTACTCAAGGCCCTTATATCATCATTTACACTATGCTAACTTTTATCACTAATACTGCTCAACACTTTGCAGACGGAGTCAATTTCGTAACTTGCAATTGCTGCGGTACCGGAACATTTATGTTTCAACTTACACTAGATGCTGCTTCCCAATCAGCTATTTCTATCGCTCAAGATGTCTCCCAAGCAGCCACCTCAGTTTCTCGTAGTGCCTCTCAATCTATGACGGAATCTCAATTTTTTCTATGGCTTAAGAATCTAAGTATTGGACTACAAACTGCCCTTGCTTCCGGGGACACCCAATCTGCAATACATTCAGCCGAGCTTCTCGAGCAAGTATCTTCAGCAACCAATGCAACCTTTACCACCGGGGATTTTGACTCAACCCCTCTTCCTTCCCTAGCATCTGCACCAGCTGGAATAACTCACTTCGATGCCTCTATGCTGGATCGGGATTTTTCTGATCCTCTTCTACACCCGTCTTCTGCGCCAGCAGGAACTACTCATTTTCAGCCTAGTCCACCTCATCTTCTAACACGATAGTAATCATAAATCGTCTTAACAAGATAACAGGCTTACTATCAATTCTCTTTTTTCTCTAACCTTAGGCTCATAGCTGTAAGTTTTAACCTATCTCTTGTGAGATGTCAATTAGGTTCTTCTCTCTATTGATTTTACTCCCCGATTCTATCATCAGATATTGTATTTAAACAAAGCTTAAAGCTATATTGATTAGACAAGATAGATAATTTACTTTGCTTAGGCGTGTTTAAGGTTTTCATCTACTCATTTTAAAGTTATCACTGCAGTAGCACACTAATCAGCAATTAAGATGATATTTGAAGATTACTTGAGGTGACACGAGATTAAGAAAGAAAAGTAGACTAAGGTTATGAAGATGATCAATTAGGCAAATAAAATGAACGAGAGTGTTGGAATAGGATATACAAGCCGTTCTTAGGAAGCGGGCCTTTATCGGCATATGGGTTCGAGTCCCATCTTTCGTAAATAATATAAACTCAATAAACACAGTAAACACAAGAATTAGGATAATACGTAAGTTAAAAAATCAAAGGAAAACATTCAGAATACTAATCTAAATCTATAGTATCTTTAGGAAACGATATGGTTCTGCTATCACGAGCACCAATAAATTTGACAGCTGCCATCTTTGTTCAAGTGGTTAGATTGTTTAAGGTAATACTCATGTAACTGTTATCTATCTATAGATTGTGTAGACTTCAGCGCCCTTTGCATAATGGTTTAGTGCGTCCGCCTTCGAAGCGGTTTGTGGAGGTTCGACTCCTTCAGGGCGTTACTAATCAATTACCCTAGACAGATCACTATCTACGTTACCGTAGTAGCTATAACTGCAAGGTTCTATCAGAGGATTATTAGTCCTAAGCATAGTCAAGCCACCTAAAAAAGACCTTAAAGAAGGAAAATAAAATAGAGGCAAGCTAAGCGGGTGCGTAGCTCAGAGGCAGAGCGACCGACTCTTAATCGGTATACGGTGGTTCGATACCATCCGTGCCTCAAAATAACGATAAAGACTAAACGCAAAGCAAAGTCCATCTAATCAAATCAAATAAAAGTAAAAACAGGATAATCAAATCTAATCTTATTATATCTAACTAACAAAAATTAAGATCTTGTCATTTAGTCCCATAATACCACAAAATATATAAGCCAACTGAGTGTTGTGAACTCAAAAGGAAAATTAGGAAGAGCACAGCTAGAAGGAGAGGCGTCCTCGGTTGCTAACTGAGCGGAGTTTTACTCCTTGTGGGTTCGACTCCCACCTCTTCCGTCCTAGAACGATGAAAATAGGGACAAGTTGCCTAGCTTGACTTGTTTCAATACAAACCCTCATCACCCCAATTCGTTATATAACCTTATTACATCACCACCACAAAAGCAAAAAGGTAGTGGGATGGAAAAGATAAAAACGGGTGCTAAATAAAAATCACCTTAAAGCAGTAGAGTAGACACTAGACTAGTGGATTGAAAATATTGTAAACACAAAATCGCTTAACTCTAGAACCAGGACATATTATCGTGAGCCTAACCCTGAAAGGCTGAGTACTGAAAATGTGTCATAATAGCAGAGTACATAAGTGAGATAAATCAGTA
>JAABUO010001068.1_pt1 | contig 38801 bp, 42 predicted proteins | sample 5559291 | NCBI WGS metagenome assembly JAABUO01 (sample SAMN10711878, study PRJNA513372) | rock metagenome | isolation source: Antarctica rocks | place: Antarctica: Victoria Land, Finger Mt sud
GACCCTGCGAAGCAAGGTGGTAGGTCTCTGAGAAAATCCTATGTTTGAAGTCCGCGTCGAAAAAACTATTGCTGCCGCCCATCGCCTGTTCGACTACAATGGTCCCTGCGAGTCTCTGCACGGCCACAACTACCGCATTGAAGTCGCCTACAAAGGCACGGAGCTTGACCGCTTTGGAATGCTCGTAGACTTCACCGACATTAAACGCGCCTTCAATGCCGTCTTGGACACAATTGACCACACCTATTTAAACGAAGTTCCTGCATTTGAAGGCATCTCCCCGTCTGCCGAGAACATCGCCGCCTACATCTACAAGAGCATGAAGCAGACCCAGTTTGACCGCGCCACATTGGACCACGTCTCCGTCTGGGAAACCCCAACTCAGGTAGCTGTTTATCGAGAGGAATAGGTTACTCTTGAAAGTCAAGGAAGTCATAAAGCGGCTGGAAGCCGAAGGTTGGGTATTTGACCGGCAGAGATCTAGTCACCGAACCTACAAGAAGACCGGCGTGAATAACATTGTAACCGTCTCTGGCATAGACAGCAAAGATGTTTCACCAGGACAGTTGCAGCAGATCAAGCGAAAGGCAGGATGGAAATGATGGCCGTTCTTGACGCACCTCAGACAGAGACAAACAAAGACGCCGTGTTCAAAGACCCCTTCACGCGCCTGCTCGACCTGACGCTGGGCTGGGGCGAGTATGTAGAAAAAGACGAAGCCGAGCATCCTGACGGCATTGGAAGCGCAGACATCTACGACGCCTACCAGTCCATCGCTACGTTTGCCGAGCCGTATTGGGACGCCGCCCCCGAAGTTCAGGAGATGGCCGCGCGTCATTTTGTTGACACGCGGCTTTTGCCCCTGCTGCTTGGCAAAGCCAAACCGTAATGCCCTCTCCTGAAAACTCGAAGAGGGCAATCGGATTTGATCAACGCTCCGTCAGCGGTGTGAAGTCCACGCCGGGGCTGTAAGCGGAGTCGGTGCCGACGACGACTCCGGTCTGCGCGTTTTCGTAGTAATGGCTGCTGCCGCTCTCGACATTGATGGTCCCGCCGGAGCCGCCGGAGACATTGGTGCGGTTGCCCATATAGTTGACAAACCCCTGCTGCCGCTCGTTATCGGCACCCACATGGCCCTAGTACGCGCCCATGCTGGCATCACGCGCCATGTCGCTGCTGCGGGCAATCTGCGCCGACCTTTACTTGCTGTCCGCGATCATCTGCTGCGTATTCTGCCCCATCTGATGCCGATGCTGCTCGCCCGATGCGGCCCCTTCCTGAGACAGTCCGTTCACCCACGCCGGGTCTTCATGGTAGCTTTGCTCAAGCCGATTGAAGACCGTCATGACAATCTGCTGACGGGCCGCTTTGTTGGCACCATCGTTGCAGGTGAGGACGATTGCCGTTGGAACCCAGGTCGTCCCCGCGCCGTAGCCGCGCGTGGTCATGCGCTTGGTCGTACCAATCACAACGCCGTTAATCTGCTTGTGCGTCAGCTTGCTCAGGCCGGAGAACTCGGTCGCCCCGACACTGACTTCCACCTCGGCGCTGTTGCCGAACACCTGCTGCGCCTCAAGGGTCTTCTGGCGAGCGACTTCCGGCAGGGGATGGTCCGCCCCAATCGTCACGTTGTCCATGCTCCGCCCGCCGAGGTTCTCCAAGTACCAGTGGTTGAACTCCGGCGCGAGCATATAATGGGAGCAGCCGTCCATGCCGTCGCGAGCGCCCTGCATTTCGTTCGGCGTGACCAGCATGCTGGGCAGGCGCGGATCGCCCATGACGACCTGCATGTCTTTGGCTGGCGACGTCACCCAGTACCCAATCCGCAGGTCACCCGGCCCGCTATAAAACACGCCGCCTTCCGCTTTCCACCCCTGCGGGACATCCACTTGAAAGCCATGCTCGCGCGGGTCCGTCCAGCGAACAAAGTGCAGCCCACGCACCGCCGCCGCTGCCTGGGCCGCCGCCACCTGCCCCGCGCCTTTGGCCGAACCACTGCTCGCTGCCGGACCTGTGAACCGCAGCGACTTAACAATCCGGGTCAGTTGCGGCTGGTCCGCCGCGAAGCTGACGCTTGGCGCAGCCAGCACAAACAGCATTCCCTTCCCATTAACGATCGAGCAAAGCGCGCGTCCTGACCCTGCTCCGTTCTCATACGACACCGAAGCCGAGGCCGTGTCGCCTTTCGATGGCTGGGGTGCAACATCACTGATTTCCGCGTCCGGGAACAGCGCCGCTTGGTCCTGCGCCAGCCTATCCAAGTGCGCTTCGGCGGAGTCGCCGGGCGACGCCGTGAACACTTCCGTCAGCATCACCTCCCGGCGGCCTGGGTCCTGGACCACAATCGAGCGGCCATCCGCCCGCACCGTCCACCCGGCAGGCCGCTCCACCGTAAAGCCCAGCCGCGCATCTTTGTACGTCTGCCACCCACCCGAACTCTTAACCCGCACCGGCGCGGACTGCACGCTCCGCACCCCCGCAACAAGAACCAACCCTCCGGCTCCGGCAAGCGCGGCGAGGGTCAACCCAGCCGCCATCTTCTGTTTCCTCTGCATTTGCGACCTCTTTCTGTTCTGCTTTTGCGCCGAACACGCTGTAACAGCCCCATCATAGCACCGCACCGTTAAAGCAGCGTTAAATGACTTTCACGGGCTAGTATTTCAGCGCTTCCTCGCAGCGACAGCATGGTATACTAGTTGCAAAAGCAGGACAATAAAAAAGTAAAAAGAGAGGGTAAAGGATCAACTCGATGCACATGACACAGAAAACACTCGTCGCTGGGATCGCAGGCTTGCTGCTTCTCCTGCCGCTAGCGAGTGCCCATGCGAAAACAGTGGCGTTTACCGGAACCATGAAGACGCAGGTAGACTTTGGGCGCACTTATACGGTAGACACCGCTGACCCGCTGCAAACGCTGACGCTCAGCATTCCAATGCCGCAGGAAGGATCGCTCTTCAGCTACGCCGAGAGAACGGGGCAGCCTGCGATTGATTCCAGTGTCGCGCCGACTCGCCAGACGGACACCGTAGACAGCTTCGGTAACGTCATGCATGTCATGGAATATGACAACCTGCCGCCAGGAACGCTGATGGTGCATGTAAACATCGCGGGCATCGTTCTGACATCGGATCTCAGTACCAATCTCCCGGCTGCCCCTTTTCCAGTGACTGCCGTTAGTGATGACGCCACGGCTTATCTCCAGCCGACGGAGCATGTCCAAAGCAACAGTGACGCCATCCATACCCTTGCCCAGACAATCACCGCCGGGTCTACGGATGAGGCCGGCGCGGCGCGGGCGATCTCGCGCTGGATGCTTGCCAATATCACTTATGACACGACCGGGCCGGCTAGTCGCACTCCTGCCTTGACTACCTTGGCGGATAGGAAGGCCAAATGTGACGGCTGGGCGAACCTGTTTTTGGCGCTCGCCCGCGCGTCCGGCATCCCCGCCCGTTATACCGGTGGATATTGGATCACACCCAAAGTTTCCTACACCGGGTATCCTGCGACGGCTCCGCAAGTCGCCGGTGACCATACGCATACCTGGGTGGAACTGTGGTTCCCCAATGCTGGGTGGATTCCTTACGAGCCGCAGCAAACGGCGGGTTTCGTGGATACCCACCATCTGCGTGTCTGGCAAGTTCCGGACAGCGGCATGACCGCGCAAACGCTTAACTTCACGTCTGGCACGATGACAGAGCCTGCGGTCGCTCTGAAGCTGATCTCGACGTTTGCGAACATCACTGATACCCTCTCCCTGACTCCTGCCGGCACCACAGACGATGCTGCCCCGAAACTTTTGTTCACACGAAAGTAGTTTTATTCGCTGTAGTTTCGTTCGCTGTAGTTTCGTTCGCTGTAGTTTTATTCACAGCTCCGCAAGTGGCTCAGTCACTCGTTTGCTTCCACATGCCATCAATTATGGTGTGTTGAAGTCCAGCGTGACGTTCTTCAGGAAAATTTGTTCGCCGTCGATCTTCTTAATCTGCCCGGTGACCCAGAGCGGCGTGTGCTGCACCCTGCCGTTCAGCTCTGGGTATTTGCCCCAGTGGACAGCGCAGTTCACCCAGGCAAACGGGGTGCCAGGCGAGAGGCTGGCAGGGTCTTGGAGCATCAACATGAGCATCAACCCGTCAGGGATCGCATCTTCAAGGGTGACGTGCCAGCGCACCTGCATGCCGACGTAGGCTTTAGCGGCGCGGGTTTGCATAAGCAGGGGAGCCGCCTGGATAGCGGCGATAATTTGGGGAGGCCGCAGTTCCATGAGGGAGGCTTGAAGACACACGGCTTGGTTTAGGATCTTTCCTTTGAGAAGGCGAAAAATTGTCGTCAGGATAAGCCCCCCGACTACCAAGGAAACGAGTACAAAAAGTGCGATGCGGGCTAAAGAGTGCATAGATGGTTTCCTTCGCCTCTCAGTATGACATTTCCAAGGCGTTTTTCTATAGGGCATCCCGGTAAAAGTATGGTACAAACAGGCCATGCACGAACTACAAGCGATGGACTTAGCGCGTCATGCCATGCTGGTTTCTTTGCAGATGTCCATGCCGATTCTGCTGCTGTCGCTGACGATCGGCGTTATTGTGAGCCTATTTCAAGCCGTCACGCAGATTCAGGAGCAGACGCTGACGTTTGTGCCGAAGATCATCGCGCTGGTGCTGGCGCTGACGGTACTGGGACCCTGGATGCTGCACACGATTGTCGGGTTCACGGCGGGACTGTTTGCCAGCCTGCCGACTGTCATTCATTAGGAAGCGGCCCGGCTTATGTTTAGGTTGACTTATGTTTGATTTGGCCGCGTTCTCCGCCGACTCGTTCTGGGCGTTCTTGCAGATCTTTGCCCGCGTGTCGGCGCTGTTTGTGTCCGCGCCGGTGTTCGGCGCTCAGGAAATCCCGGCGCAGGTCAAGATTGGCCTGTCCGGCCTTCTGTCGCTGGTGCTGCTGCCATTAGTAAAAGCAACGGTCACGGGGACGGTGCCGGGGACAGTGTTCGGCATGGCGGGCGTGATTTTGGGGCAGGCGCTGATCGGGCTGCTGATCGGCTTTGTCGTGTCGCTGCTGTTTGTCGCGGTCCGCATGGCGGGCGCACTCACGGACTACGGCATGGGCTTCACGCAGGCGGCGACGTTTAACCCGCAGTTCAACGAATCGGTGTCTCCGATTTCTTCGTTCCAGTACCGCTATGCAATAGTTTTGTACTTGATCGCGAACGGCCACTGGCTGCTGCTGGCGTCGCTTCAGCGCTCGTTCGTCAAGCTGCCGGTGTCTCAGCTTTCGGTCACGGGGCTGACCGGCTCCTTTACCGACATCACGTTCCAGATGCTGCTGGCAGGGCTGCAAATTGCCGCTCCTGCTGTTGCGGTGCTGATGGTGACGGACATCGCGTTCGCGTTCTTGAACCGGGCCATGCCGTCCATGCAGGTCTTTTATGTCGGAATGCCGCTGAAAGTTTTGGTTGGGTTTGTGGTAGTCATCGCCGCCCTGCCGCTGCTGACGGCGGTGGTGACGCAGATGTCGAATAGCTCTCCCGATCAAGTGGCATTTCTCTTGAAGGGGATGCACAAGTGAGACCTCCCTCCCTGCTTCGTAACAAGTTACTTCGCGGGGTCCTCCCTAAAGGGAAGATACGGATAACCTGCGAACGCCTACCCTTTCTCGTCTTAATCCTTTCTTTAGGAAGGACCCCGCGAAGTAACTTGTTACGAAGCAGGGAGGGAGGTCCTTAACCTATGGCCGACGGCGAAGAAAAATCATTTGCGGCCACGGCCAAGCGCCGGGCGGACGCCCGCAAAAAGGGGCAGGTGGCCCGGTCCGCCGAGTTTGGCGGGGCGGCAACCCTGCTGGCGGTCGTCGCTGCGCTGCATCTGCTGCTGCCCGGTGACGCCGGCCTGAGCCTCATTCGAGATTTGCAGTCGGCGTTCCGGTTCAACCCCCACGATGCCACGTTTACGTTTGAGACCGTGCATCAGTGGCAGATGCGCGGCCTGATGTGGGGCGGGCGGATTCTCCTGCCGGTCGCGCTGCTTGCGGTCGTGCTGGCGCTGGTGTCCGGCATTGGACAGGTCGGCTTCGCGGTCACGCCCGAGGCATTGAAGCCCAAGTGGGAGCGCCTGAACCCTGCGACCGGCATCAAGCGCCTGCTGTCGCTGCACGGCACCGTGGAAGCGCTCAAAGGCGTGCTCAAGATGAGCCTCGTCGCCGGCATTTGTTACTCGGCCCTGCGCGGCGCGATTGACTCCGGTACGCTGCTCAGCACCATGCGCGAGCCGCTGCCGGAAACAATCGCCGTCGTCGGCGGCCTGCTCTGGACCATGGGCCTGCGGGTCAGCGTCGTGCTGCTGATCATCGCCGTCGCCGACTACGCCTACCAGAAGTACGACTTCGAAAAGTCGCTGAAGATGAGCTTGTCGGAGATCAAGCAGGAAAACAAGCAGTCGGACGGCGATCCGCAGATTAAAGCGAAAATCCGGCGTTTGCAGCGCGAGATGTCCAAAAAGCGCATGATGCAGGATGTTCCGAAAGCCGACGTGATTGTCACGAACCCCACCCACTACGCCGTCGCCCTGCGCTACGAGCGCGGCTCCTCCGCCCCGCAAGTGGTCGCCAAAGGCCAGGACGAGATGGCGGCCCGCATCCGCGAAGTCGCCCACGAGCACAAAGTCCCCCTAGTAGAAAACAAGCCGCTCGCCCGCTCCCTCTACGCGACCGTCGAGATAGGCCGCGAAATCCCCCCCGATCTTTTTGAGGCCGTCGCCCAGGTGCTGGCGTTCGTCTACCGCACCCATGGCCGGCGCAAGTAGGCTAAACTTCTTAGGGGACGTGGGAAAAAGAGCGTGGGAAAAAGAGCGTGGGAATAAATTTCTACGCTATGGGCGAAGCGCCCAGTGTCCGCCTTCGCGGACAAAGATGAAGATTGCGCCACAAAATCCACTCCCTCTCCACGCAGGTGGAGACTAGGCGTCTGCGCCCACAGCGTAGGAATTTATTCCCACGATTCCTACCTCATGGCCTCCTCTCCCTGTCGTCTTGAGATAAGCAGGAATTATCTCCACAAAACGCGAACATTCTAGGAACATTTACCAGACAAACATCGTCAAGGGGAAAATTAATTATGATGAACGGACCAGGGGCGATGCAGCAGGCCATCGCACAGAAGCAAGCACAGGTCGGCGGCGACTGGTTTTTCTGGATCGCCGGCTTCTCGATCATTAACTCCGTGCTGGCTTTTGCGAATGCAAGCATTCATTTTGTGATTGGACTCGGAACAACGGAAGTTTTTGATTCGGGCGCACTCGGCTTCGGCAAAGGCATTGACATTGCGCTCGATGTCTTGTCCGCCGCGTTCTATGTCCTGTACGGCTTCTTCGCCCGTCAAGGCGCACGGTGGGCCTTTGTTGTCGGGGCGATATTCTATGCTTTGGATGGTGTGCTGCTACTCGTCTTCAAAGACTGGCTGGCCGTAGCGTTTCATGCCTACGCGCTGTACCGCATCTTCCAGGGGTTCCAGGCCGCCCAGCAACTTGCCGTCCTGCGTACTCAATCGGCGAGCTTTGGCAACACCGGCTATGTTCCGCCGTCGTCGAACCCCTCGGGTGACATTTGGCCGCCGCCGCCCTCAGCGTGAAATGTGCTATAATAAAAGCCGTGGAACTGATTTTGTTTATTGACGGCGCTTCTAAAGGCAACCCCGGCGCGGCAGGCATCGGCGTCCTGCTGACCGATCCCGACGGCGTGATGGTGGCCGAGATCGGCGAAGGTATCGGGCAGACGACCAACAATGTCGCGGAGTACAAAGCGCTGATTCGTGGACTGGAAGAAGCGCGGGCGCGGGGCGCAAAGCGGGTGACGGTGCATACCGACAGCCAGCTCATGGCCCGGCAGATGGAAGGGCGCTACAAAATCAACGCCCCGCATCTGAAAGCGCTGCAAGTGGAAGCCCAGGCGCTGTGCCGCTTGTTCTCCGGCGGCGTGACACTGACCCACATCCTGCGCGAAGGCAATGCCCGCGCCGACCAGCTTGCCAACCAGGGCGCACGTCTCGCGGCAGCAGGATAGAAAATTGTCGGCGGCGGGCTAAGAATGGCACAGGCAGCCCCGCCCTAAAGGGAAGGTCGCGCGGCGAAGCGCCAACCTGCCTACGACCGGAAACACTGTTTTCTTGGGCTTTGTTGCAAAAATTAAGAAGCATCTCCGATAGCAACCATGTCCTAAAGGACACGGCTACTGGGCGCGGACGCCGAGAAGCACCGCTTCGCGGGGCTAAGACTTATTTCGTCTGGTTGTTCCGAGTGCGCCGAAGGCGTAGTTGTTGGCGTCCGCGCCCAGTAGCCGTGTCCTTTAGGACATGTTCCTATAGCGAACGCATTAAGCAACAACGCCGTTTTGTTGTTCTAATTCTTACGCCGCGCCAAACATCTTTCCCTGTACTTCTACCGCTTCTCAATTATCTACTATGGTTTGCCCTTATTGTAGTTTTAAAAACTCGCCCACGTCTGTGGTTTGCAGCCAGTGCGGCATTGTGCTGAAGCTGGGCAAAACCAGCCGGCTGGTGCCTGCCGTCAGCGGCGGGGGAGGCGGTGGGCTGTCGTTTATGCGCGGCATTCTGCCCGGCAACCGGCTGAAGCAGCGCCATGCGGCCCTGCAAACGCAGATCACGAGTTTAGGAACCCAAATCCAGGAACAGGCGGAGGAAGAACTCAAAGACGCGGCGCTGGCCCCGGCCGCCCGGCTGCGGCTGGCGACGCTGTTTTTGCTGCAAGGGGAAATCGAGAAAAGCATCCACTGGTTCCAGCAGGCCCGGCAGATGGGCAGCGCCGACACCGAATTCTTCAACAATGTCGGAGTCGCCCTGGCCCGGCGCGGGGCGCAGGCGCAGGCGGGCGAAATGTTCGGACGGGCCGCCCAGCTTGGGCCGGACAGCGTCGCCCCTGCCGCAAACCAGGCTCATTTGTTTGCCGAAAGCGGCGCGGATCCGGACCCAAACGCCGCGCCGGCCGCTATTGCCGAGCTGCAGCGGGCGCTGAAGCTTGCGCCGAAGAACCCGGCTCTGTACAGCCGTCTGGCGCTGATTTTGTGCCGGGAGCGGCGCTTTGAGGAAGCTGTGCCGCAGTTCCAGCAGGCGCTGGCGCTGGCCGGGGACGATCCCGTGCGGCAGGCGGATGCCCACAACAACATTGGGCTGGCGCTGACCCTCTGCGGCGACAGCGCGGACAGTGAGTTTGAGGCGGCCCTGAAATGCGAGCCGTCCCATGCGCCGGCGCTGGTCAATCAGGCGCTCGCCCAAATGCAGAAGACGGTCACTCCTGCCGAGATCGAGAAGCTGGGCCGTGCCACCCAGATTGACCCGGCCAGCGCCGCCGTCCGAGCGAATTACGGCTACGGCCTCTGCCGACTGGGCGCAATCAACGACGGCATTCTCGCGCTCAAAGAAGCCGTAGACCTAAACTCGCGCCTCTGGGAAGCCTGCTGCAACCTGGGGAAAGCGTATGCCGACAACGATGCGCTGGACAGCGCGGACCGCTATGCGTCGCGGGCGGTGCAGTTCAGCAAGTCGTCGCCGGAGCTTTTGACGCTGCTGGGCGTCATCAAAACCCAGCAGCGGCTAATCCCGCAGGCCGTGCAGTATTTCCAGGCCGCCATCAAGCTCTGGCCCCGTGCGGCGCTGGCCCACCGAAATCTGGCCGTTGCCCAGGGCCTGTCGGGCGAGTTCGCGGAAGCGGCCCTGCACCTCAAAAAAGCCGCCGAGCTTGACCCCAGTGACGCCCAAATCCCGGCCCAATCCGGCTGGCTGTATCTGCGTAAGGAAAGCATCACGGCGGGCTTGGAAGAGCTGGGAGTGGCGCTGAAACTCGACGAGCATATTGCGGAAGTCCACAACAACTTCGGGGTCTGCCATATCGCTATTGGCAAGCCGGAGCTGTCGTTCCCGAACTTCTCCCGGACACTTGAACTGCGCCCCGACCTTACGGCGGTCCATTACCAGTGGGGCTACGCCCATGCGCTTCTCAAGAACCAGGGCGCGGCGATGCGGGAGTGGGATCTGTGCCTGAAGTACGAGCCGGGCAACGCCGACTGCCGCTCCAACCGGGGCATTATTTTCTACCAAAAAGGCCAGCTTGACGACGCCATCACCGAGTTCCGTCATGTCATCGCCCTGCGCCAGACCCGTATGGAAGACTTCTCGAATTTAGGACTCGCTTACGCGAAATCCGGCAAAGCGCTTCAGGACGCCGCCAAGGCCTCCAAGCGCACCAATGACCCGCGCTGGAAGCAGGCGATGGAGAAGCACAAGCAGGCCATTGACATGTTTGACCGGGCACTGGTGCTGGACCCGCGCAATGTCATGCTGCATTCTAACCGTGGGCTGGCCTGCTTCTTTGCCAGCCTGCCCGAAGAAGCGATGTCCGAATGGGGGCTGGTCTCCAAAATAGACCCGGCCTACGCCAACCGGCGCGGCAAGCGCCTGCAGTCCGAATACGACGACTCGCAGATTGCTTTTGTCCCCTTTTCGGTGCCGGAACGCGCCATGGCGATCCCGCCCAGAACCGCCGGTTTCCTGCCCCACTACATGGCCGGCTACGATACGGAAGAATGGGACCTGATTTTGAACGACCCCGCTCTCGCCAAGCTGTCGGGCCTGCGCCTGGAACTGCGCCCGGTAGACCGCGCCCTCGCCGCCCAGGGCGGGAAATAAGGACCTACCCTCCCTGCTTCGTAACAAGTTACTTCGCGGGGTCCTCCCTAAAGGGAAGATAAGGACCAAACAAGTGTCTGCCCCTGCTCTTAATCCTTCCTTTAGGAAGGACCCTGCGAAGTAACTTGTTACGAAGCAGGGAGGGTAGGTCAGTGGAAGTAGGGGCATTAAAAAGCGGCCCCATGCAGTGTGCATCAGAGCCGCTTTTGACGATCTATAGAAACGGGCCGGGCAGGCCACGGAAGGGGGGAAGAGCGGCTCCGTGTCGCCGTTGACACCTGCGCTCTTCCCATTCTTACGACGCCGCTTCGGCCACTTTTGTTCCCGCCGTTTCCCGCTTCGTTTCCGCTGTTTCCCGTGCCACGATGCTGTCCATCCGCAGCGCTTTCAGTGCCAGCTCCAGCGCCAGACGCGCTTCCGGCGTTGCCGCCAGGCCGCCCGGTTTCTGCCAGCGCTCCGTCAGCTTGACCAGCCTTCTTTCGGCGTAGTCGTCCGCCCAGCGCTCGATTTTCTGCTCCACCAGCGCCGCTTTCCGGGGCGGGGCGGCGCGTTTGTTCAGGAACCGCGTCACATGATGCCCGGCTTCATGAAACAGGGTGTACGCCAGGTGCAGCCGCAGGGCAAACCGCCGAACTTCCCCCGGCAGCCCCAGCAGAGGCGTGACGTGAGGCCGGGCATACAGCTCAATCCCAACGCCCCGGTGGTCCTGCCGCCAGATGCCGAGCGCCTTGCCGCGCGGGTCTTCGTCCTGAACGCTAATTACCGCAAGCTGCCGCAGATGCTCACGCGGCAGCACCGCCAGCGCCTCGCCCACCGCTTCATGCAGCAGGCTTGTTCCGCCAATCTCCGCGTACTCGTCTCGTAATGCCCATTCTAGCTGCATTGTTTTAGGACTGCGCCTGCTGTGACTGCATTAACTGGCGCAATGCTTCGTTGACAGCCTCCGCCGTCGGGTAGGCTTTTGCGACATCGGGGTCCAGCAGGATATGGTTCGTGCCGGAACGAAACTGCCCCAAATATTTCCCGCGCACCCCGTTCTTCAAGTCTTCCCTGGTATATTCAGGGCGCAGTTCGTCGTCCAAATCATCTTCCGGTTGTGTTCCCACAGGCGTCATTCTACTTTCTGGCACCTGCGGCTTTAAGCAGGCGAACGATCTCGTTGTTTCCATATTCCGCCGCGTCCAACAAAACACGCCTATCGTCGGAGCATTTGGTGTTGACGTTCGCGCCTCTTGTGATTAGTAGTTGAACTATATCAGGCCGCTCCGCTTCTACTGCGGAACAGAGGCCAGTCGTCGGATTGGCTCCCCGGTCTAGCAACAGGCGAACTACGTCCGGCGGCTGACCGGCGGCGGCATGGCCTATTCCGTCGTTTGGGTTCGCGCCCCGGTCGAGCAACAGGCGAATCATGTCGTAGCGTTCTGGCCCCCTGCTATTTGTGGCGAACATCAAAGCAGTCGCGCCTTTCATGTTGGCTTTGTTCGGGTCAATGCCGCTGTCTAGTCCTACGCGGACTTTGCTGATGTCGCCTCGCTCCACTGCGCCGATGAATGTCCAGTCGCGCTGCAAGTTCCAAAACCACACGCCAATCAAGACAAGCGGCAACAAGACGAGGGCTGCTATCTGTGCGATCTTTGCGGTAGGCTTGCGGAACATGGTCAATTCGCTTCTTAGCCCAAAATATGCAGGCCGTTGTCAACGTAGATGACTTCGCCGGTGATGCCCCGAGACCAGTCTGAGACCAAAAACGCGGCGGTGTCGCCGACTTCGTCCGGGGTCGTGTTCTTTCGCAGCGGGGCCAAATCGCGGGCTTCGCGGTGCATGTCCGAGAACCCGGCGATGCCGCGGGCCGAGAGGGTCATGGTCGGCCCGGCGCTGATGGCGTTGACCCGGATGCCGGACGGCCCGAGATCGCTTGCTAAATACCGCACGGAGGACTCTAAAGCAGCTTTGGCGACGCCCATGGTGTTGTAGTTCGGGATGACCCGCTCTGCACCGAGATAGGTCAGTGTGATCAGGCTGCCGCCCGAGGTCATCAGCGGCTCGGCGGACTTGGCGGCGGCGACGAAGCTGTAGGCGGAGGCTTCGACGGCGGTCTGGAACGACGCGCGGGAGACTTCCAGAAACCGCCCGCTGATGCCGTCTTTGGGCGAAAACGCCGCTGCGTGAATGACGAAGTCCAGCCGGCCCATCTCCGTCTTCAGCCGGGCATGCAGGGCGTCTATCTCATCGTCTTTGGTCAGGTCGCAGGTCTGTACGAATGCCGCGCCATCTCCCAAAGCCGCAGTCAGCTTCAGCACGTCTTTTTCTTCCCGCTCGGTCATCACGCTGAACGCCAGCCGCGCTCCTTCCCGCGCAAGGCTTTGGGCGCAGCCCCAGCCGAGTGAGCGCTCGTTGCGAACGCCGTAGATAATGCCCTGTTTGCCGTCTAAAATGCCCATGATTCGATATGCCCCTCACAAAGTCGCAGTTGGGTCTATTATAGCAGTTTGGCCGCAAGAATCGGAGAGACTTTGGTTCGTTGGTCGTGCTATGATGAAATGTGTGCGGATTGAGAAGCGTGGAACTATTGTTCTACGCTGTGGGGCGCAGACGCCCACCGTCCGCCTTCGCGGACGAAGAGTAGGATGCAAACGTAATCTTTTTCTTTCTCCACGCAGGTGGAGACTATGCCTGCGGCATTACTGCGTATATGGCGCTTCGCCCCACAGCGTAGAACTTCAGTTCCACGCCTAAATTACTACTCATAGGAGACAACAGTGACACTTACCATGAGCGAAAACGAGTGTTGGCAGGCGGTTCAGACCCGAGAAGCGTCTTTGAATGCGCCCTTCTTCTATGCCGTGCGCTCGACCAATATCTACTGCCGGCCTTCCTGTCCGTCGCGCCGCCCGCGCCGCAACCAAGTGGAGTTTTTCAGGAACCCCGACGATGCTGAAGCCGCCGGCTTTCGGGCCTGCCTGCGGTGCCGCCTCCGTCAGGCCGCCGCGCAGGCGGAAGCGATTGCAAATGCCTGCCACTACATCGAAAGCCATCTGGATGAGGCTTTAAGCCTGATCACGCTGAGCGCCCAGGCTGGTCTCAGCCCGGCATACTTCCAGCGCGTGTTCCGGCGTTTGGCCGGTGTCTCCCCGTGCCAGTATGCCGCCGCTTGCCGGATGGCCCAGTTCAAGGACAGCCTCCAAAACGGCGCGGCTGTGACTTCGGCGCTGGTAGACGCTGGCTACGGCTCGACCAGCCGCCTGTATGAGCAGGCACCGGCGCAGCTTGGCATGACGCCGACGGCGTACCGGCGCGGCGGCGAAAGTATTTCTATCGCATACACAATCACGGAGACGCCGCTCGGGCAGATGCTGGTTGCGGCAACACCAAAAGGCATCTGCGTGATTACGCTCGGCGACAGTGCTGAAGAACTGGAAGCGGCCCTGTGCCGGGAATATCCGGCGGCTGCAATCACGCAGGACGAACGCGGGCTGGCGGGCTGGGTGGAAGCGCTGGTACGCCATTTGGCCGGAGAGCAGCCGGAGCTGAGCCTGCCGCTGGACGTGCGGATGACCGCGTTTCAACGCCGCGTCTGGCAGGAGCTGCAGGCAATACCCTGCGGCGAAACACGCTCCTACACGCAAATTGCCGAAGCGATTGGCAATCCGACGGCGGCGCGGGCCGTGGCGCGGGCCTGCGCGTCAAATCCTGTGGCCCTGGCTGTTCCTGTCACCGGGTCGTGCGCGGCACGGGCGAAGTGAGCGGCTACCGATGGGGTGTTCCGCGCAAGCAGGCTTTGCTTGCACAGGAAAAATCAACAAGTTCACAGGAGGCTTAAGATGTCCATTCAATTTCAAATCTCCGCCCTGCCTGCGGAACAGTTTTGGCCGCTGTTTGAGATGAGCGGGGAGCAGCTTGCAAAATGTGGCGCAAAGCGCTGTATTGCGGATGCGAAGCCCGGCTATCCCTGCCGTGTCAGTCTGGAAGACGCCGAAGTTGGCGAGACGCTCATTCTACTGCCGTTCGCTCATCATGACATTGACTCGCCGTACCGGGCCTCCGGGCCGGTGTTCGTGCGCGTCGGCGCACGGCAGGCGCAGCCTCAAGCAAATGAAGTGCCGGATTCCGTGCGCCGCCGCCTGCTGTCTGTGCGGGCTTACGATGCCGGCGGCTCATTGGTGGATGCCGAATTGACCGAAGGGCAGCATTTGGAATGCCTAATTGAGCGGCTTTTTGCCGACAGTCAAGTCGCTTACCTGCATCTACACAATGCCCATCCCGGATGCTACAACTGCCGCGTTGACCGTTTGTCTGCCCTCTGAGGCAAGACAGGACGCAGGAAAAGTCAGCTTCCTTGCCGTATTGAAGCAGCGAGACGTACACTCTCAATACGCCAGGGAAGAAGCACGACCATGACAGCGCCGGCTACTCCGCTCACTTCGACAAGTCCTCACACTTTTTTGTTCACCGATATTGAAGGCAGCACCAAGCTCTGGGAGCAGCACCCCGAAGCAATGCAGGCTGCCCTCGCCCGCCACGACGCGCTGCTGCATACGGAGATTGCCGCCGCCTGGACCGAGGGAAAGACGCTGACGCTGGACGCCGCTGTCGCCGCCGTGCTGGGCGAAACTAAGTGACGCAGGAGATTTTGCTGTCGCCGCCGAACACTAGCGCTGAACTATTTGGCGAGGAGCAGTAAACATGGCCGAACCCGTAACAGTCAATCAAGAACGCCTGGTGCAGACATTTTTAGAGATGGTGCGCGTCAACACGCCGCCCAAACACGAGAAAGAAGCCAGCGACGTGGCTTACAAGATACTCTCGGAGCTTGGCTTTGAGTGCGAGTACGATGACGCGGGCGAGAAAGTCGGCGGCAATGTCGGGAACTTGATCGCGTTCAAGAAGGGCACCGCGCTCGACGCCCCGCCGATCTTCTTTTCGGCCCACTTTGATACCGTCGAAGCGACGCCTGGCCTGGAACCCATTATTGACGGCGACATCATCAAGACCGACGGCAACACAGTGCTGGGCGCGGACGACATCAGCGGCATGGCCCCGATTTTAGAAGCCATGCGGATCTTGGGTGAGCAGAGCATCCCGCACGGCGACATTCAGCTTCTCTTAACCATCTGCGAGGAAATCGGACTGGTAGGGGCCAAGATGATGGACCCCGGCAAGATCAAAGCCAAGTTCGGCTACGTTCTGGACGCCGGCCCGCCCGTCGGCTCTTTGGTGTATAGCGCTCCGACCCAGGACATCTTTGAGGTTTTCGTGCATGGAAAGCCCGCCCATGCCGGAGCGCAGCCGGAAGACGGTGTTTCGGCCATCTTAGTCGCGTCCCGCGCCATCGCCCGCATGAAGCTGGGCCGGATTGACGCCGAGACCACCGCCAATGTCGGCGTGATTCAGGGCGGTACGGCCACGAACATCATTGCCGCCGAGTGCTACTTGAAATGCGAGGCCCGCTCCCGCAATGACGCCAAACTGGAAAAGCAGATGGCCCACATGATCGGCTGTTTTGAGGAAGAAGCTGCGGCGGCAGGCATTACGGTAGAGATCAAGACCGAACATGCTTACACCGCCTATGAGCTGGGCATGGACGATGAAGTTTTGACCGTCGGCACGGCCGCCGGCGAGCGCATCGGCCTGGAGCCGCTGCTGCGGGTCACCGGCGGCGGCGCGGATGCCAACATCTTCAACGCGAACGGCTTCCCGACAACGGTGCTGGGCTGCGGCATGACAAACATTCACCGGCACGACGAGTACGTGCTGATCTCCGACATGGTCAAAAGCACGCAGCTTGTCGTGTCTATCGTGGAGACGGCGGCGGGGGCGAGGTAAAAAGGAGAAGGCGCGAGGGAGTGAACTCCTCTCGCTACGCAGAGTCGTCCTGCGGACGAAAGACAAGATCAAGATAACATCAACGAAAAAACACACTTGCCGTTATATTTCTGACTTCTTCGTCCGCAGGACGACTCTGCGTAGCGAGAGGAGTTCACTCCCTCGCACATCTTAACCAAAGGCTCCTCTTATGCTCACACAAGCCGTCGGCAAAGTGCAGTCCGTGACTGAGTGGGACCGCGACGCGCAGGAATTGACCGTGCGGATTGAAATGGAAACCCGCCGCGCCGTCAATTATCCCGCGCTGACCGGCCCGGCGTCGGTGGGCGACGAAGTTCTGCTGAACACGACGGCGCAGGTGCTGAAGCTCGGCACCGGCGGCTTCGATTTTGTCTCGGCCAATCTGTCCCGGCCTCTGCCGAAGCCCGATACACTTGCGATGGGACATATCATCAAAGGCCGTTACCTACCCTGCCAGATGGCGGTGCTGACGCTGGAAGAACAGGAAAAACACGCCGAAGTCTGGGAGCGGGACTTAGAAAACCTGCCGGTCTTAGTGGGACAGCTCCATTCGCAGATTGCGCCTGCCGCCGCCGGGCTGTTTCTGGCGGGCCGCCGCAAAGTCGCCTATGTCATGACCGATGCCGCCGCCCTGCCGCTGGTGTTCAGCCATTTGGTGCGCGACCTCAAAGCCGCTGGCTTTTTTTATGCAACGCTCACCTGCGGGCAGGCGTTCGGCGGGGAGCATGAAACCGTAACGCTGCACTCGGCCCTGCTGGCTGCAAAGCATATCTTGAAGTGCGATGCTGTAATCGTCTGCCAGGGACCGGGCAATGCGGGAACCGGCACGAAGTATGGCTTTAGCGGCATCGAGCAGGCGCAGAACCTGGACATTGTCCGGGCGCTCGGCGGCCAGTCGGTGGCGATTGCCCGGATGTCGTCATCGGATAAACGCTCGCGTCACCAGGGCATCAGCCACCACACGCGCACGACGCTGGACCTTGCATACAGCCGCTGCCTCGTCCCGCTGCCTGCTGGCGTGGATGCGTCCAGCCTGCCGCCCGGCCACATGGTCCAGTTTGTTTCCAACGCCCAGTCCGCGCTGGATCTGCTGGCCGAAGCCGGCGTTTCCGTCACCAGCATGGGCCGGACTCCTGCCGAAGACCCCGCGTTTTTTCTCGCCGCCGCCGCCGCCGGCCTGGCGAAGACAGAGTAAAAGGAAACCAATCATGCCAAGCGAAACCAATAAAAGCGAAGAAATACCAACCAGCAGCGAACACCTCTATGTAGGCCGTATCTTGAAACTGCGGCTGGACACCGTGCGGCTGCCGAACGGCAAAACCAGCCAGCGCGAGATTGTCGAGCACCGGGGCGCTGTCGCGATGGTGCCGATGCTGGACCGTGACACGGTGATTTTGGTGCGCCAGTACCGCCGCGCCGCTGAGCGCAGCCTGCTGGAAATCCCGGCGGGAACGCTCGACCCGAACGAAGAAGTGGAAGCCTGCGCGGGGCGCGAGCTTGCGGAAGAAATCAACTACGCCGCCGGGCGCATGATCAAGCTGTTCCACTCGTTTATGGCCCCCGGCTATTCCACCGAAGTCATCCACACGTTTCTGGCATTGGACTTGACAAGGGCGGAAGGTCACACGGACGAAGACGAGTTTCTCGAAATCCTTCCCACGCCGTTCGCTGAGGTGCTCCAAATGATCAAGACCGGCAAGATTATAGACGCGAAAAGTATCAGCGGCCTGCTGTATGCCGAGCGCATCTTGAAGGAGATGGAGTAAGCCACAGAGCAAGAAGCCGCGGATTTCAACCCGTGGTTCCGAAAGAGAGAGACTATGAAACTGGGACTGAGCATGTACAGCTACAACGCCGCGTACCAGCGCGGGCAGATTGACATTCCGGGGTTTATCCAGGAAGCGAAGCGGCTGGGAGTCCAGGGCGTCGAGCTTTTAGACTTCTTCTGGCGCGACCCCGCACGGGAGCTGCCGGAAGTCCGGGCGGCGCTTCAGGACACCGGCCTGCCGGTCGGCGTGTACTCCGTCGCCAACAACTTTGTTCAAGCAGGCGAAGCCGAACGGGCCGCCGAACTCCAAAAGATCACTGATGGCGTGGACTTCGCCGTGCAGTTCGGCACCCAAGTCGTCCGCGTCTTCAGCGGCAACATCGCGCCTGAATACACCTACGAGCAGTGCCTCTTGTGGATCATCGCCGGCCTCAAAGAAGCCGCCGCCTATGCGTATGACCGGGGCGTCACCCTGGCGCTCGAAAACCACGGACAGCTTGCCGGGCGCAGCGAGCAGGTCGCGCTGATCTTGAACTCCGTCGCCAGCCCGGCCTTAAAAGCCAATCCCGACACCGGAAACTTTCTCCTGGTGCATCAAGCCTCGCACCTCGCCGTCGCCGCGCTTGCGCCCCGCGCCGCGATGGTCCACTTCAAGGACTTCCGCCTCGTCCCCGACAACTACGCCGGCTTCGCCTATGTCGGCACCGAGGGCTTGAAGTTCGCCGGAACCGCCATCGGTGAAGGCGAAGTAGACCTCGCTGACTGCGTCTCGTCGCTGCATCAAGCCGGCTTCGACGGCTGGCTAAACATTGAATACGAAGGCGAAGAAGACCCCTTTTCGGCAGTCTCCCGCTCCGTAGACTACACCCGGCAACTTCTGCAAACAGTGTCCTAAACCACTCAGCCCGGTCTACTCAATGAAAGTCATTTACAAGATTACCTATCCTAACGGCAAAATATACGTCGGTATGGACTTAATCGGCAGCATTAATTACTTTGGCAGTGCATCTAGCCGGGTGATTGAGCAGGATTTTCCCGAGGAACAGCGTCTGGACTTTACCATCAGAAAAGAAATACTATGGCAGTCTGAAACCGCCCCGGACTCTGAGGTAAGGATGAAAGAAGTTGAGTTTATCCGTGCGTTCCAGTCCAACAACCCTTCCATCGGTTATAATAGATGTCCTAAATTCATCAACCGAAAATCTGTAGTAGACGTTCTTGCCGAAGCACCGGGACACCTGGCGTTTCAAACAGCCGAGGAAGTGGATGCCTATATCTCGGAGGAACGTGACGCATGGAACCATTGATATTGCCACCTCTCAGTTCCTTGTGTGGTTAATATGACTTACCTCATCTTGTTAGTTTTGGGCCTGTTGATTGGGGCTGGCTTTTTAGTCGTGCTTCTCATTGGCGACCGAAAAGAGGCGCGTCTGGAAGCGCAGCGGAAAGCCTTGCTGGAGCAGGTCACGTCGGCGGGGCAGCCGGTGGAGGGTGTATGGCCTCCGCCGCCAAGCACTTCGGCGCTGCCGGATTTTGCCCTGCCGGCGACTTCCGCCAAGACGACCATCACGCGGGCTTCAAACCGGAAGATGGTCAGGACATTCTTCCAAATCCGCAACGCCGCGATTGGGACGCTCATCCTGGCGTACATTATCTACTCCTGTTTCCCACGGCTCAATTTCGGCTGGGTTCTGTGCGTCACGGTGCTGGCGGTTGGCGTGGTGTGGGGTGCAATGACACTTGTGAAGAAGAGGCGGCTGAAATGAAGCTGGACAAAAACGACAATCTGGTGATGATTGGGGACTCGATCACGGATGCGGGGCGGGCGCAGCCGGTGGGGGAGGGGCTGTTTGATGCGCTGGGGCGCGGCTATGTGTCGTTAGTAGACGCGCTGCTGGGGAGCGTCTACCCGGCGCTTGGAGGCCGCGTCGTGAACATGGGCCTCGGCGGGAACACGGTGCGGGATTTGGCAAAGCGCTGGCAAGGCGACGTGCTGGATTTAGAGCCAAATTGGGTGTCGGTGATGATCGGCACGAACGATGTCTGGCGGCAGTTTGATTCGCCGCGCCAGACCGAAACCCATGTCGGGCCGGAGGAGTACGCGCGGACGCTGGACGACTTGGTGGCGCGGACGCTGCCGGGCGTCAAAAACATGGTGCTGATGACGCCGTTCTATTTGGAGCCGAACCGGGCCGATGCCATGCGGGCGCGGATGGACGAGTACGGCGAAATTGTGAAAGCGCTGGCCGCGAATTATGGGACGCTGCTGGTAGACACGCAGGCGGCGTTTGATGAAGTCTTGCAGTATTACTATCCGGCGACGCTGGCCTGGGACCGGGTGCATCCGAGTCAGACCGGGCACATGGTCATCGCCCGTGCGTTCCTCAACGCTTTAGAATTTGTTTGGTAAGAACGCGCGTTATTGGGTACACTCTCCCAATTAAATCCTCATAAGTGATCCTCTCGAACACAGTCGTCACTTAGAAAGCAGTAAGTTATGCCTTCTTGGCTGGACCGGGCAAGCACTGTTGCGCTTCCCGGCTTTAACCGCTGGCTGGTGCCGCCGGCGGCCCTTGCGATCCATTTGTGTGTCGGTCAGGCGTATGCGTTCAGCGTCTTTAACACGCCGCTGACCCAGCTTCTGGGCAGCACGAAAACCCATCATGTCGCCGGGGACTGGAGCAAGTCGCAGGTCAGCTTGATCTTTTCCATTGCGATTGTTTGCCTCGGCCTCAGTGCGGCCGTGTTTGGCAAATGGATGGAAGCGGCGGGGCCGCGCAAAGCCATGCTTGCATCGGCCTTGTGCTTCGGCTCCGGGTTTTTTGTCGCTGCCCTCGGGCTAGGCCTGCACATCCTGCCGCTGGTGTATCTGGGCTACGGAGTGCTGAGCGGCATTGGCCTCGGCATCGGCTATATCTCGCCGGTGTCTACGCTCATCAAATGGTTCCCGGATCGGCCCGGCATGGCGACGGGGCTGGCGATTATGGGCTTTGGGGGCGGGGCGCTGATTGCCGCGCCGCTGGAAGACGCGCTAATGAAGCATTTCGGCTCGGTGGGCGATCCCGGCGTCGTGCAGACGTTCTTTGTGCTGGGGACACTGTACTTTGTCGCCATGCTGTTCGGCGTTTTCACCATTCAGGTTCCCGCCGACGGCTGGAAGCCGGACGGTTACGTTCCCGCCGAAACTAAAAATGCCCTGGTCACGACGCGCGGGGTCACGGCGGCGGAAGCGATCAAGACCCCGCAGTTCTACCTGCTTTGGGGCGTTTTGTTCTGCAACGTCACGGCGGGCATTGCCCTGCTGTACGCGGCCTCGCCGATGATCCAGGCTTTGTTCCTAAATCATCTCACGACTTCTGCGGCCGCAGCGGCGGCCGCAGGCTTTGTCGGTCTGCTCAGCTTGTTTAATCTGGCGGGCCGCTTTCTCTGGTCGTCGCTGTCGGACACGATTGGCCGCAAGGCGACTTACTTTATCTACTTTGTCTTGGGCTGCCTGCTGTACGTCTTTCTTCCGGTTACTGCGGGTCTCGGCTCCATCGGCCTGTTCATCGGCAGCGCGGCACTGATCATCTCCATGTACGGCGGAGGCTTCGCGGCGGTCCCGGCGTACCTGCGCGACTTGTTTGGAACGCTTCAAGTGGGGGCCATCCATGGCCGCCTGCTGACAGCCTGGTCAGCGGCAGGGATTGTCGGGCCGCAGCTTGTCGCGCGGATCGGCGACTACCAGACCGCGCATCATGTCCCGGCGGCGCAGCAGTACACGCTGCCGCTGCACATTTTAGCCGGCTTTTTAGTCGTCGGCTTCGTCTGCAACTTGCTGATCAGTCCAGTCGCGCCGGTGCATCACGCCCCCGAGGACCAGCTTCACCTGCTGAGAGAGCAGGCAACACACTAGGAGAAACAAACTATGGGTAACACGGCACCGATTTTAGTTTTTCGCTGGCTGGTCGTCGGTCTGCCGCTGGCTTGGGGTATCATACAAACACTGCACAAGTCAATGGCTTTGTTCCAGTGAGAATTAGCCCTGAGATAGAGGAAATTTATGGCACAGAGTACCATTGTCGTGATGGAAGGCGATCAAACCGGGCAGGAACTTTTAGTCGAAGCGCTGCGGGTGCTGGACCCGGCAGTCACAAAAGTGGATGTTCGGTTTGAGACGTATGACCTGTCGCTGGAAAACCGGCGGGCGACGCAGAACCAGGTCGTTCACGATGCCGCGCAGGCGATGAAGCGGCATGGGCTGGGCCTGAAAGCCGCTACCATTACGCCGGAAATTAAAGGCGACGTCGGGTCGCCGAATGCCATTCTGCGCTCGGAGATTGACGGCACCGTGATTGTCCGCACCGGACGCCGACTCCCCGGCATCCTGCCGGTCGGCGGCGTGTCCGCGCCGATGTCGGTGGTCCGCATGGCGGTCGGTGACGCTTACGGCGCAAAAGAATGGCGCGAGGGCGAAGGCTACGCGGAGAAGTCGTACCGCACAGAGACTTTAGACCGGGGCGTCTGCCGCATGGTCGCCGAGTTCGCATTCCGCCACGCCCGCAAGATGGACGCGAAAGTCTTTGGCGGCCCGAAGTACACAGTCTCGCCGATCTACGAAGGCATGTTCAAGGAAGAAATGGATGCGGCTGCCAAAAAGTTTCCCGATGTTCGCTACGAGCCGCAGCTTATTGACGCGACTTATGCCCTGCTGCTGGCGCGGGCGTCCGAGCCGCTGGTCATTCCCGCGCTTAACCGCGACGGCGACTGCCTCAGCGACTTGGTACTGGCGTTCTACGGCTCCATTGCCGGCTCCGAGTCGCTTCTGATTGCCTTTGACGACAAGTTCGAGCCGAAAGTGGTCATGACCGAAGCGCCCCACGGCACCGCGCCGTCCTTGCAGGGCAAAAATCTGGCGAACCCGCTGGCGATGATCCTGGCGGGCGCGTCACTGCTCACCTATATCCCGACGCCTGCCGCGATCCGCGCCTCCCGTGCCATCTATGAGGCCGCGTTTGAGGCCATCCACGACGGCATCCGCACATCGGATTTAGGGGGTGGCTCGACCACTTCCGAGTTCACCGACTCGGTGATCCACCGCGTCCAAAGCAAAGTTGAAGTCTGGGAAACCCTGGGCGAGCGATAGCTTTTCACGAGGTATCTCTTTTGGCGTTGGTATTTCGGTCACATGCTTTGCGGCGTATGTTTCAGCGCGGCGTAAGCGTGAGGGAAGTCAGTGCAGCTCTAGCTGTGGGTGAAGACATAGAAGATTATCCTAATGACACTCCCTATCCAAGCCGCCTTGAGTTGGGTTGGAAACCGCCCTCTCCATTTAGTCGTCGCAGATAATGTAGTAGGCTTCGAGACAATTGTGATTACAGTCTACCAGCCTGACCCTGCCTTGTGGTCTAGTGACTTCAGGAACCGATTATGAGATGTATTATCTGCAAGCAAGCGGATGTCCAGCCGGGAACGGCGACAGTAACGCTGGAGCGCGGTGGCATGACACTGGTTGTCAAACACGTCTCGGTGCGTGTCTGTCCTAATTGCGGTGAAGAATATGTGGACGAAATGGCCGCGGCGCAGTTGATGGAGACGGCGGAGCAGGCTGCTGGGTCTGGGGTTCAGGTGGACGTTCGCGAGTATGCCGCTGCTGCCTGATAATCCGTTTACAAGTCTGACACTGATTGCCGCGCCAGCGGTGCTGACCAATGCGTCGTCGGTACTGGCGCTCGGCACGAGCAACCGCTTTGCGCGGGCGATTGACCGGGCGCGGGCGCTGTCGGCAATCTTAGAAAAAGAAACCGTCAGCGCCGACCCGCTGACCATTATGCGGGTGCATCATCTGAACCGGGCCGAAAAGCGCTCCCTGCTGCTGCTTCAAGCGCTGCGCTTGTTCTATCTGGCGCTGGGGTCGTTTGCGGCGGCGGCGCTAACTTCGCTGCTAGGGGCGACGGCGGCGTCTACCGACCATCGTTTCATCTTTCGCATCACGCTGGATGCGGCGGCGCTGACCGGCTTCATTGGCGTTGCCGGTCTGGTTTTTGGGTGCATCTTGCTCGTGGCAGAAACGCGCCTCGCCGTGCAAAGTGTTTCCGAGGAAGCACAGTTTGTGCGAACCCGGTTCAAGGACTACCTGACGGCGTCGGAAAAAGCCGGCGAGCCGGGATAAGCGTCCCCCCAGCCCCCAATAATGGGGGAGCCAGATTCAGGATAGAAGCGCGGTTTCCTGATTTTTCTCCTGCTCCCCTATTATCGGGGGCTGGGGGGGACGCTTTCTGGTACACTAGCGCTATGCCTAATCCAAAAACCCTTGCGCCGCGCCGCTACGTTCAGGCCGGTTTCTATTTCGCGCTCGGCGTTGTCCTGCTGGCCGTGCTGGCGCTGTTTGCCCGGCGGTTTGCGGAGGCGACCCTTGCGGTCATCTCGCCCTTTGCCGTCGGCCTGGTGCTGGCGCTGCTGCTGGACCCACTGGCGGACGGCCTGATGAAGCGCGGCTTGAGCCGGATGGCGGCGTCGGGAATAGTCTTCGGCGTCTTCTTGTTTCTGATCTTCGGCATCGGCTGGCTGACAATTCCGGCGCTGATTGGGGAAGCGGGGTCGCTGGCGCAGAACGGGCCGGCCTTTATTTCCGGCTTGCAGCAGCACGCGGATGATTTTCTCAAAGCGCACCAGCACCAAAAACTCGGCCTAATCAAGATGCCGAAGGACATTTCCCACCTGACCAGCCAGGTCTCTGGTCAGGTGGCCGGCTTCCTGCAAAAAGCCGGCGGCAGCATTGGGACGTTTCTCATCGGCTCGGTGACGTTCGTGGTTCAGCTTATCTTGACACTGATTATTGCGTTTTATTTTCTGGTGGATATTGACCGCCTGCGAGCGCGATTGTTTTACTTAGCTCCCGAAAAGTGGCGCTCCATGATGGGCCATGTCGGGGGTGATGTCGGCGGGGTCTTTTCCGATTACCTGCGCGGCCTCCTCATTGTCTGCGCCCTGTACGGCGTCACCACGATTGGCCTGCTGTACGGCCTCAGCGTGTTCCACCATTCCCTGGCTCAGTATGCGCTGCTGGTCGGCGCGGCGGCGGGCGTACTGTACGCCGTCCCCTATCTAGGCTCGCTTACGACAGCGTTAGTGACGTTTATCGTAGCGTTTGCAGCAGCGACCGGCGACCATCAAAGCGGCTTAGCATTCGGCGGCATTGCGGTGGCGGCGTCAATCGTTGTGAACCAGATTTTCGACAATGTTGTGACTCCGCGCGTGGTTGGCGGCGGGGTCGGGCTGCATCCGATTCTGGCACTCTTCGCGCTGGTCATCGGCGGCGAACTGTTCGGGATTGCCGGGATGCTGCTTTCGGTTCCCATCGCCGGCAGCATCCAGGCCATCTTATTCCGCCTGTATCCCCGCCTGACCCAGCCGACCCCCTCTCCCTTCCTCGCCGTCCAGGGAGTGCCGCTGGACGGCAAAGAGTCTTCCAAGATTTTGCAGGGCACCGACTCCGTCACCACCGAGCGGCAGGACGCCGAAAAAACGGCTCATTAGTTTCCGATCATCAGTTTCCGAATTATCTTCTATTCCACAAGGAGAAGCCTGTGGCTGAACGGGGCACAAGACTTCTCCCACTTTGAATGGTAAGCTATTGTAACATAGCTTTTCCTGCGTGTACAAGGCACGGGCGGAGTGGATACGCTCAGCTTCCCTCGCGCAGCGCTCTTTGCACAAAGTCAGAGCGGCGGAACTGGCCGGCGTAGGCAGACGCCGGGAAAAGGCGGCCCCCAATGCGCCAGCGGAGCCGCGTCTCGGCACCCGGCGAATCGGCGTAGTAGCCGCCTGGGGTAAAGGCGATCCAGTCGGCGGACTGGCTCCCTGGCCCGCTCGGCGGCAGAACGCGAAGAGTAAGCCTCAGTGCGCCGGTGCGGGTATCCCAGAGCCGAACGGCATCGTCCCGGCTTGCCGTCAGCAGGCTTCTTCCGTCCGGGGCGAAGGCAAGAGAATGGACGCCGTAACGCGGGCCGGGCAGTGTCCACCGGCGCTTCCCGGTCGGCAGGTCCCAAACCTGAACAACGCAGGTGTCGTCCGTACTCAGGCGCTGGTCGTCGAGCCGACAGGCCAGCGCAATCTGCTTGCCGTCCGGCGAGAACGCTGCCTCGTCCACAGAATACGGCAGCCGTATCCAGGCGTGTTCCAAGTGTCCGGTACGCGCGTCCCAGATCTTGAACTCGCCGCCGGGCCGGGAGTCTTTGCCCGCTGCGATCTGCTTTCCGTCCGGCGAGAAGGCGACCGTTTCGACATAGCCGTCGTAGCCGTCCAAAGTCCGTTCCAGTTTTCCGGTGCCGGCATCCCAAATCTTGACGGTGTTGTCGTAGCCGCCTGCCGCGATCTCCCGCCCGTTTGGAGAAAACGCGACGGCGTTGATGCCTTCACTTGTGCCGGCCATCCGTCGCCGGAGCCGGCCCGTGTGCCCGTCCCAGGTCTTCACCTCCCCGCTCAGCAGACTCCCGCCGCCGCTTGCCAGCGTCCGCCCGTCCGGCGACCAGGCAAGGCTGTCCACATGCTCTGCGTGCGCGGCAATGACAACATTTACTCTGCCGGTTTTGACGTCCCACAGGCGCACGGCGGCATTCTCGTTTCCGGTCGCGATGCTGCCGTTGGGTGATACGGCGGCGACAAAAACTTTGGCCGGGTCGGTCAGTGTTTGAAGCAACGCTCCGGTTCCGGCGTCCCAGACACGCGCGGTGTGATCCGGGTTCCCCGTCACGAAAGTTCGGCCATTTCCCGCAATGGCGACTGACCAGACCCAGTTATTGTCGCCGTTCATCGCCCGGCGGAGCCTGCCCGACTGGACGTCCCAAAGCGCGACATCCCCACCCTTTGAGTCCGGCTGCGCGTCTCCCGTCCCGGTCGCAAGCGTCGCGCCGTCCGGGGAAAAAGCGATGGCAGCCACTTTTGCCCGAAACCCTCTCAGCGTTTGCAGCCGCGCTCCGGTCACGGCATCGAAGATCGCCGCCGCGTTTTCCCCAGTGCCGCCGACACCGACCGCGATTTTTCCGCCATCCGGCGAAACCGCCAGCGCTTGCAGAGTGACGACACGCAGATAGTGCACTGCGGGACTGCTCCACTCCGCCGGAACCGGCAGGGAAAGTGTCAAAGTGCGAATCTGCTGCCCGGTGTCCGTGTTCCAAAACTCTACTTCCTGTCCGCCGCCGGTGACGAGCGTTCCGCCATCGCTCAGAAATTGGAGGGCGGCGACATTGTGCGCCGGCAGGATTCGAAGAAGCCGCCCGGTTTTCGTGTCCCATATCTGCACCGGCCACTGCTGGCCCGGCATCTGCTGCATGAAGTCACCGGCCACCGCAAGGTGCCTGCCATTGGGAGAGTAGGCAAGAGCGGCAACGGGCATGCGCGTCGCCAGCGTCCGCCGCCGCGCCCCACTTCGCCGGTCCCAGAGTGTCACTTCGCCGTCCGCCTGTCCGGGGTACACCGTCTCGCTTCCTCCCGCTACCGTGAGGCCGTCCGGTGACAGCGCGACGGCTTTAATGCTGCCCGCCGGCCCTCGCAGCGTCCGCCGCAGCGCTCCCGTGTGCAAGTCCCAAATCCTGACCGTTCTGTCTTCACCCGCGCCGGCAGCGACGGCATTGTCCGCCGCGACCGAAAGCACCGGCCCGTCCGGCCCGCTCAGGGTTCGCACAAGTTCTCCCGTCCGCGCGTCCCAAAGGTCCACCGTCCGGTCCCGGCTGCCGCTGACCAGAGTTTTGCCGTCCGGCGTGAATGCAACACTCTCGACATCGTCCTGATGCCCGACTTGCAGCACCAGCACTGGCTGCCCTACCGGCAGAGTGTTTCCCTGTGTTCTGGTTCCGCGAACGGAATGAAGCGGGGCGCAGCCGGCGGCAAGAAGCGCAAAAAGCAGCAGGGGAAGACGGGCGGATCTGAACATGTTCGAGAACCTCTTGACGCTGATTATAATCTTTGATTATAGTCTTTGGCTGCGGGGATGTCAACGCACGCCGGATTGACTTGCGCCCGCGCTGCGTGTCATACTGAAACCGTCTTTTCAGTCAAAAACACGCTTCACTATCTAAGCAAGCATTCAAGGAGAAACAGTTATCATGGCAGTGCGAGTTGGAATCAACGGCTTTGGCCGCATCGGGCGCATCACTTACCGCGCCATTCAGGAGCGCTACCCCAACGGCGAAATCGAGGTGGTCGCGCTCAACGACCTGACCGACGCCAAGACCAACGCTCACCTGCTGAAGTACGACAGCAACTACGGCCCCTACAAAGGCGGCGATGTGGTCGCTGAGGGCAATGACATTGTCGTGGACGGCAAAAAGATCACGGTCTTCGCGGAAAAGAACCCCGCCGACATCCCCTGGGACACCGAAGGCGTGGACGTCGTCGTCGAGAGTACCGGCTTCTTCACCGACGGCACGAAAGCCGTCGCGCACCGCGAGCATGGCGTCAAGAAAGTTGTGATCTCGGCCCCCGGCAAGAATGAGGACCTGACTATTGTGCTGGGCGTCAACGACAACATGTACGACCCCGCCAAACACCACGTCATCTCAAACGCTTCCTGCACCACGAATGGCCTGGCCCCGGTCGCAAAGCTCTTGAATGACAAGTTCGGCATTGAAAAGGGCCTGCTGACGACAATCCACGCCTATACGAACTCCCAGCGCACCGTAGACACTGCCGCAAAAGACCTGCGCGATGCCCGCGCCGCCGCCCAGAACATCGTGCCGTCGTCCACGGGAGCCGCCAAAGCCGTCGGCCTGGTCATCCCGGAGCTTCAAGGAAAGTTCACCGGCATGGCGTTCCGCGTCCCGACCCCGACTGTCAGCGTCGTGGACTTCACTGCGCTTCTCAGCCGCGACGTCACCATTGCCGAAGTCAACGCCGCCGCGAAAGAATACGCCGACGGCCCGATGAAGGGCATTCTAGAGTACACCGAAGAAGAGCGCGTGTCCACCGACCTCAAGGGCAACCCGCATTCGTCCATCTTCAGCGCCGTAGACACCATCGGCATCGGCAGCTTCATCAAAGTCGTCGCGTGGTACGACAACGAATGGGGCTACTCCTGCCGCGTCGCTGACCTCCTCAAGTTCCTGGGCGACAAAGGGCTATAAATGCCTTAGTTGGCGAGAGAGGAGCGCGTTCGGCGACGCGCTCCTCTTGGGAGAATAGGAATGCCCATTGTCTTGTCAGCCCTGTCTCGCGTTCAGGCAGAGACGCCTGCTGTGATGCTCCAAGCAGCGGAAGCACGATTGCAGGAAGCCGAGACTCTTTTCGCCGCACAGCATTGGGATGGGGCTGTTTACTTGGCCGGTTATGTGGCAGAGATGCTTCTCAAAGTCGCTTTTTGTAATCTTGATCCTGCCTTCCCTGTAGGTAATGCTGTGAGCAGCGCCTTTGGACCAGCGGTCGACCTTTGGAGGGGACCTTCTCGCCTGATCCCGTTGCCGCCTCTGCACGCGCACAATCTTCTCTTCTGGGAGACCGTGCTTCGGTCACGTCGCGGCTCATCATCTGTCGGTTCCATGGAGTGGGGGAATGCCATTCTTATGTCCCAGCATTTGAACACGATCAGGCTACATTGGCAGGTGGAACTACGGTATCAAAGCCCTTTGGCGACTCAAGATGAAGCACAAGCGGTTTGTGCTGCTGCCCGGTGGCTATTTGACAACAGAAAAAGTTTTGGAATTGCAAACTAGACTTGGAGTAACTTATGTCGCGACTAATTTTGCACGATCAGCCGAATGTAGACACGCCACAACTTTTGCAGAGTCTTGTAGAAGAATTCAGGCACTACGATGACCCTGATCAAGAGTATCATCAGCCACTTGTCAGTGTGGATCGTCCTGGCAACCGAACCCATCTTTTGGTCATTTGGGATGCTTGGCGAAATCTCAGCCAGCAAGAGCGCTCTCAGCTAGTTATGGATGCCTACACATCTGCTCACGGGGAAACGGCTGTCCTCGATGTAAGCGTTGCCATGGGTTTAACTCAGGACGAGGCAACCCAACTAGGGATTAGCTTTGAGGCGGCATCCGTGTGAGGGCAAGCAATCCAGCCGTAAACACCATCGGCATCGGCAGCTTCATCAAAGTCGTGGCGTGGTATGACAACGAGTGGGGATACTCCTGCCGCGTCGCCGACCTCCTCAAGTTCCTCGGCGACAAGGGCCTGTAAGGCTTCCGCAGAGAGGGCGCGACTTTCGCCGCGCCCTTTCATTTAATGCAGGAGAATATGCGTGGCTCTGCGGACACAGATCGCTCCCGATGACTGCATTGAGCAGTACGAAAAAGCCGCAGGAGAACATCGGGAAATAGGGTTTGAAATGCTGGCGCTCGGCTCTGCGTTGGGGGTCGAGATGCTGGCTCTGTCTGTAGAAATGGTATTGAAAGCCGCGTACTTTCGCTTGATTGGTTATGCGCCGACCCGCAGAATTGGAACGACCGATTTACGCGACGCCGCGACCGACATTCAAATCCTCGGTGTTTCTCATCTGGCGCAAGGCTTTCATAACTTGGAATTTTGGGCTGAGGGACTGATTTCGCTGCACAAAGCCGGCCTTCCCGGCCGTCTACGTCAGGGGCGGTCTTATGCTGCTGTTCCGGCACAACCGCTGCCGGCCGTAGAGGAGAATAACCTCCGACATTGCGCGGCAAGACTAATGACAAATTGGGCTATTGGTGATCGTTACAAGTCGTTGGAACCTTACGCCAATAAACAGGATTTGACGGATGTATTTGATGATGCAATGACAATTATCTACCTTTATGATCAAGGGAGCATTTAAGCTATGGCTGTACTTCAACGCGTCAATAATCCTCTGACAGATAGGCAAGCGCAACTTAGGGAGCGCTTAGAAGCTGAGTGGGAAAACCCTGATCAGCAAGGCGGGGAGCCAATCATTATTGAAGAATCCACACGACAGGGGCCTTCACCTGTTCACCTCTACGTTGTGTGGCAAGAATGGAGTGACCTCAGCCCCTTAGAGCGTTCTCGTATCATTTTAAGTGCCTATGAGCATCATTTAGGACCGTCCAATACAGCAATGGTCACTGATATTACTCTTGCGATGGGATTAACGCCGGATGAGGCACGAAAAATGAAGATTGAGTTTTAAGAACTTCATCAAAGTCGTGGCGTGGTACAACAACGAATGGGGCTACTCCTGCCGCGTCGCCGCCCTCCTCAAGTTCCTCGGCGACAAGGGCTTGTAAGACAATCATGCAGAGGAAGGGGCGCGGCGAAAGTTGCGCCCCTTTCCTGTTTGCAATTTTTTGGGTACAATCAACGTATAGCGGGCAGGCATGGATGCTGCCGGGAGGAACAGCGCAATGCGGCTTTTTGGTCAGTCCAGCAGTGATCCGTATATGGCTTTGGACCGGGGATTAGCTAATCCAAACGCGCAGCTTCTGCGCGGGGCCAGGTATCAGATTGTGCCGAGCGGGCGCGGGCTGCCGATGGCCCAGATTGATCTGACGTTCCGGCGCGAGCTGGGCGCGGTCGCAAACCCGGACATGACGCTTGCCGTGCTGCTGGACCGCAGCGGCTCGATGCAGGAAGCGTTTCGGGAGGGCCATGTCCAAAACGTCGCCGCCGCGATTTACACTCATGTCGCGCTGGCCGGCGTCGGCTATGATTTGACGTTCTACGATGACCGCGTCTCCTATGCCGGCCACATCAACAGCCTTTCCTCTCTTCAGAACGCGATTTATCAGAACGGACCGCGTGGCGGCACCCGTGTCACCGACGCGCTGCGCGGGGCGATCCAGAAGTACCGCAAGAAGCGCGGCCTGTATGTGATTGTCATCACCGACGGCGAGTTTTCCGATAAGCTTCAAGTGCGGCAGCTTGTTTTGCAGGAGATCCTGCCGCAGATGACCCCCGAAAACCCTTATGCGTTCCGGCTGCACTTTGTCGGCGCGGGCGAGGGCGTAGACCATGAGTTCCTGCGGCAGATTGAGGCGGATGCTTCGGGTCAGGGCATTCCGCTGGTCACCCAGCATCACCATGCCCATCTCAGCCACAGCCACGTCAGCATCTTAGATGAACTCGACAAAGCGTTTCTCGGCGTCGGCACGGATGCCCGCTTCGGCTCGCAGGCGCTGCTGGCCGGTCCCGCCCAGCCCGGCGTGACTGACCCGGTCATCTCGCACACGGCGGAGCCGCTGCTGCGCCGGTCCTGGGACGGCGGGGTCGGGACGCCCGGCTTTCTGACCCGCCGCGTCCTGCTGGGCTGCGAGTACGCCCCAATCCACCCGGAAAGCCTGCCGATTGCCGTGCAGTTCCAGGGCGCAGACCGCTACCAGCACCAGCTTGTCGTGCCTGTGCCGCTGCCGCGCTCGGCGTCTGCGCCTCCTACGCTTGCTCCGTCTAAGAAGCCCGGCTTTCACCTGCCCTGGGGCCATCACACGCCGGAAGAAGACGCGGCAAAAGCGGAAGCCGAGCGGCAGCAGGCGGCGCTGGCTCAAAAAATCATTGATACCCAGCAGGCGGAGCAGCAGCGGCAGCATCGGGACTTGCAGCTTCTTGGGCAGGGCGGCATTCCGAGCCAGGCGACCGAGCGGCTGAAGGAAATCGGCACCGGTAGCACAGATGGCGTTCTATTCACCAGTGATCTGTCTCCCGACGAAGCCGCACTGCTCCGGCGCGAGGGCTATCGGGCTAGGGGGCTAGTCACCGGCAGCGCCATGTACCATGTCGGCCAGGCGTATGCGTCGTCCCAGGGCGACTGCGAGGTGGACGTACTTTCTAAAGCCTATGACGCGGCCACGGCGCTTGCCGTTTCGCGTTTAGCTCAAGAGGCACGGCTGATCGGGGCACACGGCGTGGTCGGCGTCCGGCTGTCCGTTGTGCGCCATGAATGGGCGGACAAGACCGTCGAAGTGCAAGTGATTGGAACGGCAGTGCAGGGACCGGGGGCCGCGCCCGCCGACCCATGGATGAGCGATCTGTCCGGGCAGGAATGGTGGGCGCTGCACCGGGCCGGTTACGAGCCTGCGGCCCTTGTCTGGGGCCACTGCACCTGGTTTATCCTGACGACCCAGCAGGACGAATGGATCGAGCGCTCCTACAACAATCAGGAACTGACTCATTGGAGTTCGGCGCTGGGCAAAGCGCGAACGCTTGCCATGCAGCATTTAGTCGCCGAAGCCAAGCGCCGCCATGCCACGGGGATTACCGGCGTTCAGATCGCCCGCCGCATGGACGAAGTGCGCCTGTCCGGGCCAGGCGAAGACCCGGCGTATGAGCGCGAGCATCATAATTTGGTTGTCAGCATTATCGGCACGGCCATTCGCCTGCGGCCGGACGCCCCGCCGGGCGTCGTGCCGACCCTCGAAATCCTGTCCCTGCGCGACGGCAAGATTTCCCCTGTCGCCGCCATCGGCGCGTCCGACGCCAAGATTGAGTAGGCACCGAGTAAGCAAGATTAAACCACACTGCCTGAAGTCACCTGAAAGCGAGTAATACACTATGGACCAAACACTCACGACGGATGCGCCGATTACCGCCCTGCCGCAGCACGCGACGGAGCGGCTTGTGGAGATGCGCGGCAAGGGCGAGGGCAGCCGGCTGTTCACGAGCGACCTGTCCACCAGCGAACTGCTGCTGGTTAAAGAAGCCGGCTTCGACCCGGTCGGCCTTGTCGTCGGCTCCTCGATCTATCATGTCGGCTACCAGCAGGCGGCGTTCTCGCAAAACCAGGAGATGACGGTCTTGACCCAGGCCATGTACCATGCCCGCGAGCTTGCGATGGACCGGATGGAAGAAGAAGCGCATCAATTAGGTGCGGACGGCATCGTCGGGGTGCGTCTGGAAGTCAACCACAAAGAATGGGGCAATCATATCGCGGAGTTCGTCGCCATCGGTACGGCGATTGTGCATCGCAACGACCCGCACCGCTACAAGAACAAGCATGGCCGCCCGTTCACGTCGGATTTGTCCGGCCAGGACTTTTACATATTGCTTCGCTCTGGCTACCGCCCGCTCGGCATGGTCATGGGCAACTGCGTGTACCATATCGCCACCCAGTCGTTCGGCAACTTCATGCGGACATTCAGCCAGAACACGGAGCTGACCCAGTACACGCAGGCGCTGTACGATAGCCGGGAGCTTGCGATGGAGCGGATGCAGAAAGAAGCCGAAGATTTGGGCGCGAAAGGCGTTGTCGGCGCGAACATCCATGAGCGCACTCATGCCTGGGGCGCACACGTCATCGAGTTCTTCGCCATCGGCACGGCGGTTGAGGAAATCAGTGTAGACCATGTGATTGAGCCGCCGATGGTTGTCCTGCCGCTGAACAGCTAAGCAAGGCTGGAGCGAGAACGAGGGAGTAAACTCCCTCGCTGGAAGGTGTTCAGAAACACCGCCTGTCCGGGGGACAGAATACGAAGATAAACTAATTTCCACTGCGTCTCCTGGACGCGCGGGGCGAAGCCCCTTTCAGCGAGGGCGTTTACACCCTCGTGAAGACCGATCCGTAAAGAGACAAAGGGCACGGCTTTCGCCGCGCCCTTTTTTGTGATGGGAAGCCGTTACTTGGCCGGCTTGACCGCGCCTTCAAGCAGGCCGGGCTGATCCGTCAAGTCCACCACGATGTTCCTGGTGCCTTGTTTCGCCGTCTGCGCGAGTGAACGGGCCGCGCCGGTCTTCCAGGCGTCGGTGGATACGGCGGGCGGCAAGTAGACTTGAAGTTTCTTGTAAGCCAGTGCCGAGGACATCTTCTCGGCATTAGTTGCGCCCATGATTGGCTGCCCGTCGGGGCCGATCTGGGGGATAAACCGCACGAAGGGCGTAGGGTGATTGAAATCGTCCCAGGAACCGTAATTGGAGGCGTAGGTCTCGTTAGACGGCGGCAGCAGCAGCGGCAGCCATGTTCCTGCACCTGTAAATGACGGCGGCAGAGCGGCAGCCAGAGTTCGCAGAAAGGTCTGGCCTGTATCCGCCCGCAGCTTTCGCCAGTTGGTGAATAAGCGCTCTTCGAGGTTCGAGTCGCTGTCAAAGCCCGGCACATGCACCTGTGCCCTCTCGTCGCTGTACGAGTTGTCCCAAACATCAACGGGGTCGGCATGGTCAACGCGCAGAAAGGCCAGCCGTCCCGCTTCCGCGTAGCCCAATGGGTTTTGGCTGGGATCGGTGCCGATGTTCTCGCCGGGTACGTTTGCCTCGTAACCCAACGCCAGCGTATCGTCCCAGACCATGCCGCCAATGCCCGGCACGCTGGCAGCGGTACGGACCAGGGCGCTGAGGCGGGCAGCGGCGGCAGGCGCGAACGGCGAGACTGTGAGAGGAGACTGAGCGTTGTAGCGCGGGAACACCGTGCGGCCCTGTATATCGCAGTCGAGCAGGTCTGGGGACACGTCTTTCGCCCAGTGCAGGAGGCTCAGGTCTGGAAACACCGCGATGCCGCGCTTCTTTCCTTCGGCGGCGGCCTGTGTCAGCCGCGCCCGCAGGGCGTCATCGCCGGATGCCGGACCGGGCTGTGTCGAAACCCAAGCCTCGTTGAAGCCAAGTGTTTGGAGCGCGTCAAATACTTGGGACGCTTCTTTGGCCGTGTTCGGCAGAGCCATCCGTGCGGCCCGGCGGGGAAAGCCGCGCAGGGTCTGCGTGAAGTCCAGGCCGGGGGTATTTGGCGGAACCATGTCAGGAAACTCTGCCTCCATGCGTTTCCGCTGTGCCTGCTGCTGCACCGGCGTCAGCGCGGGGTAGGGGAGGAGGCTCTGATAGCTCTCAAAGATCATCACGGGACCGTCTACAGATGGCAGCATGACTTCTACTTCCGGCTCGGTTTGGACTTGAACCGTGCTGTCAAGCATCGTGTGATAGTGCTGCTTTTCATTGGCCTCCTGGTCCATCTGCGCCGCTACCTGCTGGGCAGGCGTGAGCTGGGAGAATGGAACCGTGACATCTATACTCGGGTTGCTGCTTTCTCTTGCTTCTAATGTCCACTTTTTCCAGTATTGCTCCTTTTGCTTTGGCGTCATTGCCAGCGGGTCGTCGTAGTCCGGGATGTCCCGCACGGTGTACGGCACGTCTGGAACAGGCTTAATGTCGGGGAACATTTCGGGGCCATCAGGTAGCATACTGGTGGCTTTGTCCTCAAAGGCTTTCCAAAGAACGTGTTTTGTTCCTAACCCGATCACGTCGTCGGTCAGAACGTAGGCCGGGCCGACATGGCGGAAAGTGCCGCCGACGCAGAAGACCAGTGCCTGCAGCAGGTCGGCGGCAGAGGCGGACTGCGGCGTCGGGGACGAAGACAGCGTCACCAGCCGGGAGCCGTAGCGCGGGTCGGCGTAAATCTCGCAGTGGGTTATGCTGCTAATGCGCGTGATTAAGTCATCCACAGTCTTGATGTTCGCAAGCGAGACGGCAGCTTGGAAGGCTGAGGCGGCAAATGCAAGCTCTCCCGCTTTAGGCGCATTGGGTATGGCCTCGCGCACCAATGCGCCGTATTCTTTGTCAACGTCACGGGTCTGGGAGTTCATCATAAAGTAGCGCGGCGGGGCGTTTTGGGGCCGCAGCCCCATCGCGAACAGGTGGCTGCTGGGATTATCCTGCATTTGCAGCGCCAGCGACGTGATCGTGCCGAGGCGCAGATGGGCGGACAAGAGGGCGTCGCCGGACAAGTCCTGCTGGGTTTTCGGGTCGTTCTCGCCAGCCGGGTTGTCCTGGATCAACTTCAAGTGGCCGTCAGGAAACATAGCCTTAAACAGCGGCGGCTGGGTGTCGCCTGTCATGTCGGCGTAGGCGACGCCGGCGGGACTCATGAACGCTTTCCACTGGGCGGGCGTAAACGTCTGGGCCAGCAGCTTCATTACCTGGCCCGGCGGCATTCCGTCGTAAGGGTTTGGCGTCTCGGGCGGGGCGTACACCGCAGTGATTGTCGGCGGGGCGATGGCGAGAACGCTGCCGAACGTCTGGGTCGCCTGTCCGTACAGTGCGCCGACTTCCTGCGGTGTCATGGGGTCACCGGGAATGACAGCGCTTGGCGGCAAGGGTACTTTGGCAGCGTCTACGGCCAGCGCAACGCCGTCGGGACGCGCCTGCCGCAGCGCGGCATCCATTTTCAGCGGCGGGGGCGGCGTCAGGGCAGGGTCAGCCCGCAAGAGGGGCGCAAGGCAGAGAAGGCACAGGGCGTAACAGCACAAACGGCTTTTCATGGCAGGCTCCTTTGATCCATTCTTGAGTCAATTGTAACATGGCAACTGGGTATACTAACGCTGTTTTCGCATTTTTGATTTGGGAGATAAACGATGAGTTTTAACAAAAAGACCGTGGAAGATGTGGATGTGGCGGGGAAGCGCGTGCTGGTGCGCGTGGACTTCAATGTGCCGCAGGATGAGACCGGCGCGATCACCGATGACCGGCGCATCCGGGCCGCGCTGCCGACAATTGAGTATCTGATCGCCCAGAACGCGCGTGTCATACTGTCGTCGCACTTGGGCCGCCCGAAGGGCGGGCCGACGCCGAAGTACAGCCTCACGCCGGTCGCGGAACGGCTGTCTCAGCTTCTCGGAAAACCCGTGCCGCTGGCCCCGGACAGTGTCGGCCCGCAGGTGCAGGCGCTCGTGAGCGGCCTGCAGGACGGCCAGGTTCTGCTTTTAGAAAACGTGCGTTTCTACCCGGAAGAAGAGAAAAACGATCCGGCGTATGCCGAGCAGCTTGCGTCGCTCGCGGAGATCTATGTCAATGATGCGTTTGGAACCGCCCACCGCGCCCATGCCTCCACCGAAGGCGTTACCCACCATCTGCCTGGTGCCGCCGGGTACTTGATGAAGCGCGAGCTGGACTATCTGGGCAGCAACGTCGAGAACCCGGAGCGGCCTTTCGTGGCAATTTTGGGCGGCAAGAAAGTCGTAGACAAAATCTCTGTGATTGAAGCCCTGCTGCCGAAAGTGGACACGCTGATCATTGTCGGCGGCATGGCCTACACGTTCTTCAAGGCCCAGGGGAAAGAAATTGGGAAGTCGCTTCTGGATGCCAGCAACATTGACTTCGCCAAGCGCCTGCTGGCCGAGAACGGCGACAAGATCATGCTGCCGGTGGACGTGGTCGTGGTGGACGGCAACCCGTTTGACACCGACCCCTCTACGCTCAGCACGAAAGTCATTTCGGTTGATGAAATCCCTGCCGACTGGGAAGGCGTGGACGCCGGCCCGGTGACAGTGAAAGCCATCGCGGCGGTCCTGCAAGGGGCGAAGACAGTCATCTGGAATGGTCCGGCGGGCATCTTTGAGTTTGACCAGTTCGCGACCGGCACCAAAGGCATCGCGCAAGCAATGGCGGACAGTGCGGCCACCACGATTGTCGGCGGCGGGGACTCGGCGGCGGCGGTCGAAAAGCTAGGCTTTGCCGACCGGATGACGCACATCTCGACCGGCGGCGGCGCGTCGCTGGAGTTTCTGGAAGGCAAAGAGCTTCCCGGCGTCGCTGCGCTTCAGGATAAGTAGAAAAGACCTCACCCCGCCTCGTTCCTCGTCGACCCTCTCCTTAAGAAAGGAGAGGGTAGGA